>Ga0307423_1001923_pt1 | contig 12080 bp, 9 predicted proteins | sample SalMarWE160310MG_FD_202154 | JGI IMG/M metagenome (GOLD analysis project Ga0307423, IMG submission 202154) | Salt marsh sediment microbial communities from the Plum Island Ecosystem LTER, Massachusetts, United States - WE1603-10 | ecosystem: Environmental > Aquatic > Marine > Intertidal zone >...
CATATTACCCAAAAAGATGAAGATCCGTTCAAAGGTCATTTTCTCATCGGTCTTTTAATCACAGAAAGAGCAATTATTGATCCCTTACACCCAACTTCAACTTAACATAACAATATTCTTTGGTTTTCTTAATAAATTCTTCCCCCGGTCTGCTGTCCCGCGAAGATTCATCCTCTTTCCCATGTTTGAATAAGCGTCCGATATAGCCAAAGATCTTTTTGATGCCCCCCAAATCTTCGGCAGCAGCCAAATCATCAACCCGATAAAAAAGTTTTTGATACGCATGAAGATGGAAATCGGCAACCATCCAGCGTCATTCCATCTTCATGCGTTGTAATTACAAAACTTTTCGATGAATTTACTTAACCGGCGTAAATTCAACCCTGCGGTTTTTGGCCCGGCCTGCTTTCGTATCATTACTGGCCGCCGGTTTTGTAAAACCAAACCCCTTGGTGGTAAGTCGTTTGGGATCGATTCCCCTGGTCACCAAATGATCCTTTATCGCTTCGGCCCGTTTTTCTGAAAGAGTCATGTTATACGCTGCGGTTCCGGTATTATCTGTATGTCCGTCGATCTCGACGGTGAGATCCGGATTTTTTTTCATTATCAAAACCGCCTCTGTGAGCATGGGATAAGCTTCAGACTTTACTTCTGCGCTGTTAATATCAAACAGCACTACCGCAGCATAGGTCCAGCATCCTCTTGCATCAACCGTAGCCCCCATGGGCGTATTGGGGCACTGATCCAGGTAATCTGCAACACCGTCACGGTCAGCGTCCAGCGGGCAACCAAAAACATCCACGTTGACGCCCTTAGGCGTATTCGGGCACTTGTCCTTATTGTCCGGAACACCATCGCCATCGCTGTCTAAAACGGCCACAGGAGCAGGTTTGGCCAGAAATACGCTTTCCACAAATCCGGCCAGGCTCGACGAGGTGGCCAGGCTGTCGGTGGTGGTTGATATTCCACAACCGCTCGCTTTGGCAATCTGTTCCAGGCTTGCCTTTCCACCAGGATCATCCCCCACCTGTACCGTATCAATGCAAAGTCTGTCACCGAACTGGCCTTTTAAGGCCTCGGCAGCCCCAACCGGTGCATGATCCATATCGACCCCATCGCTAACGATAACGATCGCGATAGGACCTTGGGCCGACTTCAAGTCTCCACCGGCAGCGGCCATGGCTTTGGCCAGGGGAAGCGAAGTATCCCCACCGGGCCCTTTCACGCCGTTTAAGGCTGATCCAAATTCTGAAGTCGAATACGGCGTTACTCCATATACCAGCATGGACGATCTGTCCGGCAAATGGGCAAAGTGGCCGAATGTTCGGAGTGCGCCGTCATATTTTAATTCCGGAAGCGTCTGGTTCATCGCCATTAAGAAATTTTTGGCAATGGTCACTTTGGCTTGTCCATGGTATTTATCCGCCATGGTAGAAGATGTGTCCAGGATGACGACAAAATTGTCTACCTTGGGCACATACTGATCCGTCTTAAACATATGCGGTGTAAAAACCGGTGCTGTCGTTTGAACCTGCTGGCCTGCACAGCTGATCAGCAGAACACTGATCATACCGACAAAGAGCCCTTTTAAAAAATGCTTTTTCATTTCCTCCTCCTTTTTTTCAATTCTTTTTTAATATAATTACAAAGTAATTAACCCACTGTTTCTATTTATTTTTCATCGTGTTTATACACATGCACATCGCGCTGTGGAAAGGGTATGCTGATACCCTCGGCGTCAAAGCTTTTTTTAATATTTTCGGTGAGTGCGGTGTAAACACCCCAGTAGTCGGCGGCCAATACCCATGGGCGAACTGCAAAATTTACACTGCTGTCAGCCAATTCGACGAGCACGATCGTTGGTGCAGGATCTTTTAAAATGCGTTCCTCTTTTGCCAAGACATCAGATATCACTTTCTTTGCATGATCAACATCATCCCCATATCCGATGCCGAACACCAAGTCTACGCGACGGGTTCCTTTGGCCGAATAATTCGTAATGTTGCCTGCGGTCAAACTGGAATTGGGTATAATGATTGTTTTATTGTCGGGTGTCAGCAGCTGCGTGGTAAATATATGAATCGCTTCAACGGTACCCGCAACCCCTGCGCCTTCAATAAAATCACCAACTTTGAAGGGCTTAAAAATGATCATCAAAAAACCGGCGGCAAAGTTTGACAGTGATCCTTGTAAAGCAAGACCAATGGCAAGGCCGGCGGCACCGATAACCGCAATAAACGACGTGGTCTGTATGCCAAGCTGTCCAAGAGCTGCCAGAACGACAAATACCAGCAAGGCCATGTAGGTGAGATTGGCCACAAAGGAAACGATGGTGGGATCCATTTGCCTTTTATTCATCACCTTTTCTGTAAAAATGGTCAACCTTTTTACAATCCAGCGACCGATGATAAAAACGGCAATCGCTGCAATGACTTTAAGCCCGTAAACGGTTAACAACGCCCATACTCTTGATAACAAATCCTCCATGTTGCACCTTCCTTTAGGCAAATAAAGTTAAATACAGGATTGTGTTAAGATCCGGGGAAAATTATATTTTGGGGGTTAGAATATAGATTCTCTATAGTCTAACGCAATTTATATGCCATTTTACAAAAATTACGAACTCTTCGTTACTTTCAGATCAACAAAACAAATAAAGTGGGTGGGAAGAGGTAACATCAAATCAATTATTCTAATATTATCATGGTGATAAACAGATCTGAATATCTGGTCAGAGTAAATATCGTTGAAATGGTTTTAAGAGATTTATCATTGCAAAGGCTGTCTCATTCGGGTCGCTTGAGACAACTTTGTATCAAGTCATGTTTGTCCACCTCAGTCGGAAACAAAAAATTTAAATCAGGTTATTACCCCATTCATACTTTATTCTTTATGAACGCGCAACAGCGCGGTGGGAAGTAACGCCAACAAAAAAGTGACCCCCGCGATAAGGAAACAGTCGTCAAAAGAGGCAACCATGGCTTTCTTTTTCACCAACTGGTGCAATATTGTTAGCGCTTTCTGATATGCCGTAATTTCCACACTCCCAAGTTTCTGAAAAAATTCCTGGAAGTGGCTTAAAAAATAGTTAGTGGTAAAAGAATTGAGATTTTGGGCTTGAGCAAAAAGCGAATGGTGAAAAACCTCCCGGCGCTCAAGCAGAACCCCGACTATCGCCACTCCGAACGCCCCCCCTATTTGTCGAGAGACATTCATCAGGCCCGAACCGACGGCGGTTTTTTCCGGAGGTAAACATTTAAGCGCCAGATTCATCAGCGGCGGAAAAATAAATCCGATGCCCAAGCCTCTAACGGTCAACATCAGATAGGCCGTTGTTTGAGAGGTCCTCAGATCGACGAAAGACAGCCAGTACAAGGAAAGGGCTGAAAACAGAACGCCAAGCGTAATCGGAATGCGTCCGTCCATACGGTCTGCCATGCGTCCCGCCACCGGCAATACGATAGCAACAACCAGCGCCATGGGTAACATGAGAAGCCCGGCCTGGAGGGCTGTATAGTCCAGCAAGCTCTCAAAATAAAGCGGAATAAGGAACGTAGAGCCATACAGGCCAAAACCCTGAATGATAAACACAAGTGTCGCCATGGTATGGGCAAAGGTCTTGTATACGCTAAGATCAATAAATGGCTCTTTTGCGATACGTTCTGCCCATAAAAAGCTCGCTAACCCCAAAATGGCAACGGTAAAAAGTGTAAGAATATAAAAAGAGCTCCACCCTTCTCTCTGGCCCTGACTAAGGGCCGCGAGCAAGCTTCCCAGGAAAACAGCCATGGTAAAAAATCCCAGGATATCAAAATGCATTTGTTTTTTGTGTTTATCCGGCGGCAAAATAATTGCGGCCAAAACGATACCGATAAGTCCTATGGGGATATTGATATAGAAGATAAGATGCCAGGAAAACTGGTCCGTCAGATAACCACCAAGAGTAGGGCCGATGGCCGGGCCGAAAGTGGCGCCGATGCCGTATACGCCCATGGCCAGTCCTCGTTCTTCAGGCGGAAAGGCCTCGAAAATAATGACCATGGCGATGGGCATCAATGCACCGGCGCCGACACCCTGAAAAATTCGGAAAATAATCAGTGCATCCACATTCCATGCTGCCCCGCTAAGGCATGATGCTGCCGTGAATATTATCAGGCTTGCCATGAAGAGGGTTTTGTTGCCGATTCTGGCGCTGAGCCAGCCGACAGACGGCATCATGATCGCCATGGCGATCATATATGCGGTGACAATCCATTCGATTTTATCTACATTGACGCCGAATGCAGCCATAATCTTAGGCAGCGCTACATTCACAACGGTGGTGTCGAGCACGACCAAGAACGCCCCGCTCATCACCGCAATAACCACCAGCCACTTATAAAACGGTTTCTGGCCTGCCCCGGTCATTACAGGTATCATTTTTTCGTTTTCCAGGTGTAGATGCCGACCACGACCATCATACCGGGCCGAAGCTGTTCGGCAGGATCGACAACCTCAATTCTGATGGGGATCCTTTGGGTGACCTTGGTAAAGTTCCCGGCCGAACGGCTATCCGGGATCAGGGCAAACTCAGAGGCTGTCGCAGCGCCAATGTTAATCACTTTGCCTGTGAATTTTGTGTTTGGATAGGCATCAACTTCAATATCAACAGATTGTCCCAGGCGGACGTGTTCCACCTGGGTCTCTTCCAGATTGGCTTCCACCCAAATATGGTTCAAATCAACGATGACGGCAACAGGTTGGCCGGCTTTAATGACTTCTGCGATATGGGATATTTTTTTGGCCACGACCCCGTCAATGGGGCTGGTTACCGTCGTGTGGGCGAGTTTAAGTCTTGCCGCTTCAAGTTCTGCTGTGGCTTCTTTTAGTTTTCCTTTTAACGATTCGACCCGACGCTGCTTTAAGGTGACTTCGCCGGTATTGGCCCGGGCAACGTTGAGCTTGGCCCGGTTTTCATTAATTTCTTCCTCTGCCTTTTCCAGGCCGGCCTGAGCCAGCGTATAGGCTGCCTGTACCTTATCCATTTCACTCGCTGAAACCGTTTTGCTTTTGTATAGTTTGCTGACCCGCTTAAAATCCAATGTCGCCAGATGCATATTTGCTTCAGCTTCTTTCAATCGGGCTTGGGATGCAGACAAGACCGCTTCGGCTCGCTGCACGTCTTTTTCTGTCTTTTCCTTGACCAGCAGTTCATCGGCCATCGCCTCATTAAGCGATGCATTGATCGACTGAACGACTCCGGCAGCAACATCAACTTGTGCCTGGTAATCTTCTTCTCGAAGTTGAACAATCAATTGTCCTTTTTTGATTTGTTCTCCTTCATGGATTGGAAGCAGTCTTATCTTGCCGGAAACCGTTGAGCTCAACGAAATCAGGTCTCCTTCGACACTGGCATCGTCGGTGCTTGCGTGAGTAATATAATAATGAAGCCAGCGAATGCCGTAAAAAGACCCTGCGAGGATTCCAAATGCAAGAATGATGATTAGCCATTTTTGCTTCCGCTTGCGGGTGGAGTTGTTGCTTAAAGATTCCGGTTCAACATTCTTATCCTTCTTGATTGTCATTTCTTCTTTTTCCGGTTCCATAACCTTCTCTTTTTAACTTGTCTTTTGTGATGTTTCCAGGCTAAGCAGTTTAGGCCCCTGTTTTAGGATAAATTTTTCATTAATAGTTTCCCAAATCCATCCGGAATAGCCATAACCACCCACGGGTTTTGATACAAAAGCGCCTTTCCAGGATTCCGACCGTCCCTGGTTCACCCCGACGGTGCCGAACGTTCCAAAAACCATTTTATCCACCGGATGACAATACGACTCTCCCACAAGTTCATTGCCGAAATTAACGGCCGTTTCATCGCCATAAACCGAAGCTCTTAGTCCATACCGATTGTCCCGGGCCATTTTTAACGCCTCGTCGTTATCTTTAAATATACTGATAAAACTTACCGGCCCGAAGGTTTCCTCCCGAACCCCCAGCATGTCCTGCTTGGCATCCACCACCACCGTGGGATACACCAGATGACCGTCAATACGTCCGCCGAGGGCAATCCGGGCACCCTTATCCACGGCATCCTTTAATTGGGCCTTGATATTTTCGATGGCACGATCACTGGCCACCGGTCCCATCATGGTATCAGGATCAGCAGGATCCCCGGTTTTAATTTGACGGCTCAATTCAACAAAACGCTCCATAAAATCATCATAAAGGGATTCATGCACATAAACACGCTCCGGTGCCGTGCAGGTTTGTCCGGCATAGATATACTTGGAAAAGGAAAGCTCTTTTGCCGCAGCCTCCACGTCAGCCCCCGGAAGAACAACAAAAGGATCTTTTCCCGGTCCTTCGAAAATAAACTTTTTGCCGAATTTCTTAACTGGATTCTGGTAATAAAGCGCATGATCATCGGAACCAAAGAGACATATAGCGGGTATGTTTGGATTTGACATGGCATTTTCGAGAAAACTTCTTCCATCGGCATATTCAAAACTAATGGCGTCACCGAATATCGGTTTATAAAGGGATTCCAAAAAACGGGAAATATCGGACCCCCGTGTTGCAAATTTCACTTTTACACGATTGCCCACGAGGAATATGGAAATAATGGCTGTGTTCAACCACGCGCTGCCGTTATACGGCAGCAACAAGGCAACCTCCTGGTCCGGGCGGCAAATGGGCTGTCGTTGGGAAAAAAGCGTAACCATTTCGTCAAAACCTCTCAGATTGTCCAAGTTCATATCCACTTCGATACGACATTCTCTGATGGTAAAGCCCGCATCTTTCACGGCGGTTTCAATCAAATGATCCCGGTTGGCGGATATAGCCTTGATTAATTGATGAACTTTTTCCAGTCTTTTTTCAATCCTTGTCATTTACTTTCTCCCGATCGATAGATGTTGTTATGATGTACGCCAAAGGTTTTGTATGAAGAAATATGTTTAACCCAAGTTTTGCATAGGTAATACGTTTTTGCTGAATCGGTCTTGTTTCACAGGGAGTAGTCATTTCTTTATACGGGCTGTTCTGTTTTTATTTTGTCTGCTGCTTTTCATTTGCCGTCGTTATTGCATTATTTTCGGCCGCCTCATAAAATTCCCAACCCCCGCCAAGCGCTTTGTAAAGACGTACCAGGTTTGTGGTCACGGCGCCATCACTTTGAACCAATTCATCCTGAAATGACAATAATGAAAGCTGGGTAATCAGCACGTTGCTGAAGTCCACCAACCCTGCCTGGTATCGATCCCTGGCTAAAAGATCCGCCTGACGGGCGGCCTCCGTTGCCCTGGAAAGGGATTCTCTCCGGCGTTGTTCTTTGGCAAAAGCCACCAGTACGTTTTCCACCTCCTCTTGTGCATTTAGCACAGTGGATTCATATTGAAGCAACGCCTGTTCCTGCCGTTCCGTCTGCACTTTGATGTTCTGGCGGATGGCGCCCGCGTCAAATATATTCCAGGAAACGCCGGGACCGATACTCCATGTTCGACTGGCCCATTCAAGGAAATCTTTACTGGAAAGGGACTCAAGTCCAATGGTGCCAAATAACCGAAATTTGGGGAAAAGATCCGCCGTAGCCACGCCGATACGAGCTGTCTGAGCTGCCAAATTTCGCTCGGCGATCCGGATATCCGGTCGGTTGCGCAACGTTTCCGCCGGAACCCCAACCGCTACCGTCATTGGCGGAACCGGGATCGGCTTCGTCTCGTTAAGCTCTTGATGAAGTGCGCCGGGATTTTCGCCCAGCAGAACCGCCAGCCGATTTTTGGACGCTTCCAGTCCAATTTCCAGCGTCGGAATTTGGGAACGGCTGCGTTCCAGATTATACAGGGCCTGCTGCACAACCAGTTCATCGATGATTCCTGCCTCGTAACGTGAACGATTCAATTCATATGTTTCCTGCTGCGTTTTGATATTCGCATAAGCCGAAGAAAGACGGGCCTGATATGTCCGCACTTCCACATAGTTCAGGGCTACTTCAGCCATCAGGCTGACCAGCACATTATGCAGGTCCGCCTGGCTGGCTTCGAGACTCGCCTGGGCGGCCTCCACCGAACGCCGCACTCCACCGAAAACATCCAATTCCCAGCCGGCATCAAACCCTGCCGCGTAGAGAGTGCTTTCCGTTCCCGTGTCGCTGTTTTCACTGCTGCGTCTTTTTGTGACTGAAGCGCCAGCGTCTAAGGTAGGAAAAAGATCCGCTTTACTGATTCCCCGCAAGGCACGGGCCTCACGAAGCCTGGATTGAGCATCTTTTAACGTCAGGTTGCCTTTAACGGCGCGTTCTACCAAACGTGAAAGATCCGGATCATTCAGGGTGGTCCACCAATGGGATAGGGTTTCGGAATTCAATTTATCCGATTTTAAACCGCTCTGTAGCTCGGCATGCCATTTTTCCGGCGCCTTGGACTCCACCCGGGTATAATTCGGTCCAACGGCTGCGCACCCAACCAAAGCCAAAATCAGGATTATCGGCAAACTCCTGTTTGTTAGGCCGACGACGATATTCTTCTTTTGTTTGTCCTTTTGCCCATGCATCATCTTTACCTTATTCCGCAACATGTTTGTCCCCCTTTTTTGCTCGCCAAGCATGGCCTTTCTCGCGACCTGTTTGAAAAACATAGTAAAGGGCTGGAATCAGAAAAATACCCAGCAGGGTCGCCGCCAGCATACCGAAAAAAACCGTGGTGCCGATGGCCCGGCGGCTACTGGCACCTGCACCTGTAGCGATCACCAAAGGCGCCACCCCGAGGATAAACGTAAAGGCGGTCATCAGCACCGGGCGAAAGCGGATTTTCGCCCCCTCAATGGCGGCCTTTCCCACGGAATATCCCTGTTCCCTGCGGTCCTTGGAAAATTCCACGATCAGGATGGCGTTCTTTGCCGCCAGACCCACCAACAGAACCAAACCGATCTGGGCGTAAATACTAAAGCTGAGTCCGGTGATCCACAAACCGGCTAGAGCCCCCAGACTGGCCACCGGAATCGATAAAATGATGGAAAGGGGGATATTCCAGCTTTCGTATTGTCCCACCAGAAACAGATAGCCAAAAAGCAGGGCCAAAGCAAAAAGGATTGAAACCTTACCGCCGGCCTTACGTTCCTGAAAGGACATGGACGACCAGTCAAAGGCATAGCCGGACGGAAGGGTCTTCGATGCCAGACGCTCCATGGCAGCCATGGCCTCTCCCGAGGAAAAGCCCGGCGATGCGTTACCGTTAATCTGTACACTGCTGAACTGATTATAACGATAAACGATTTGCGGAGCCAGGACCGTTGTCAGGGTGATCAGACTTTTCATAGGGACCATTTTGCCGTCGTTGCTGCGGACATATAGCCGGCTGATGTCATCCACTGCATTCCGATACCGGGACTCAGCCTGGACATTGACCTGATATGTCCGTCCATAAAGGTTGAAATCGTTGACGTAACCTGAACCGAGGTTTTTATGCAGGGTATCAAAAACCCGATTGACCGGCACCTTGAGCGTCTCGGTCCGTGTACGGTCAAGATTCACGAAGATCTGGGGTGTATTGGCCGTATAGGTGGAAAAGACTCGCATTAAGGTCGGGTCCTGGTTGGCAGCTATAACCAGAGAGCGGGTTACCGCAGCAATCTCCCGGGGGGGCTGATTTTCAAGGGCCTGAAGCCGGAAGTCAAAGCCGCCGGTGGTACCCAGTCCAATTATAGGCGGCGGTGCAAAGGCAAAACTATTGGCCGAAGAAATGGCGGCCAATCTGGCCTGGACCTGGGCCAATATGGCTTCCAATTTTTGATGGGGTCGGGTGCGCTCGTCCCATGGTTTCAGGACAACAAGACCGAAACCCACATTTTCGGCCGTTCCGCTGAGCAGGCTGAACCCGCTGACGCCCAGTACGTCGCTAACGCCATCAATGTCCTGCAACGCTAAAGTTGCCTGTTCCATCACCTTGTTGGTGCGATCCAGTGAAGCACCCTCTGGGAGCTGCGTATTGATAAAAAAGACGCCCTGGTCTTCCTGGGGCAAAAAGCTGGCAGGGCTGTGGCTGAATATAAACAAGGCGGCACCCAGCACACCGATAAAGAGCAGCAAAGCAACGGCCAGCTTTCGGATCAGCCATGCGGCTCCGGCAACATACATGTTGCGTGAGGCTTCCAACGCCCTGTTAAACCAGGCCAGCGGACCGTGCTTGGGAATTTTCGGCGCCTTAAGCAAAACAGCGCATAGGGCCGGACTCAGAGTCAAAGCATTGACGGCCGAGATGACCACCGCTGTACAAATGGTCACAGCAAATTGTTTATACAGCTGGCCGGTAATTCCGGGCATAAACCCCACCGGCACGAACACGGCCAAAAGCACCAGGGTAGTGGCGACAATCGGACCGGTGACCTGGCCCATGGCGTGAACGGTTGCCGCTTTGGCGCTGAGTTTGCGTTTATCCATGACCCTGTAAACGTTTTCCACCACCACGATGGCGTCGTCCACCACAAGACCGATGGCCATGATCAGAGCAAACAGGGAAAGGGTGTTGGCGCTGTAGCCTAAAGCCAGCAAAACGGCAAAAGTGCCGATAAGCGAAACCGGAATGGTCACCGTGGGTACCAGGGTCGCCCGCCAGTCCTGAAGGAAAATGTAATTCACGAACAGAACCAAAAGAAATGTGATGACGAGAGTCAGCTCAATTTCGTGAATGGCCGCTGAAACGTATTTGGTGGTGTCGTAAAACACATCGTATTGAACATCGCTGGGCGCCCGCTCGGCAAGGTGTTTGAGTTCGGCCCGAACAGCTTTCATGGTATCCAGAGCATTGGCATTTGAGGAACGGTAAATACCTATGGCCAAGGACTCCTGACCGTTGAAAATCGACCGGGTGAGGTAAGACTTGGCACCAAGTTCCACTCGGGCCACATCGCGAACCCGCACCAAGCCCCCTTGATCATTGCCGCGCACAATGATGTTTTCAAATTCTTCCGTGTTATCAAGTCGTCCCTTGGCTCGCAGGCTAAATTGGAGCTGCTGGCCGCTTTCGGCGGGTGATGTTCCGATGGATCCCACGGCAGCCTGGATGTTTTGCTGACGGATGGCGGCTATCACGTCATCGGCGGTCATCCCTCGGGCGGTGAGTCTCTCCGGATCCATCCAGATGCGCATACTGTACTCAAACTCACCAAAAATAAAGACATCACTGACACCGTTGATACGTACCAGGGCATCTTTAACATTTCTACTGACGTAGTTGCTCAAAAAAAGCTTGTCCCGGGAACCTTTTGGGGAAAAGAATTCTACGGCACCCAATATGTCGGTGGATCGTCTTCGCACATCAATGCCCTGATCGACCACGGCCTGAGGCAGTTTGGAAGAGGCTAGTTGAAGCCGGTTCTGCAGGTTGACCTGATCGATATCCGGATCAGTGCCGACCTCAAAGGTGACGGACAGTGTATATCTTCCATCGTTGGAGCAGGAGGAAGACATGTAGAGCATGTTTTCCACACCGTTGACCTCTTTTTCAACGGGTGAGGCCACATTGTCGGCAACAACCTGAGCATTAGCGCCAGGGTAGGTGGTGGTGACCCGAATCTCCGGCGGGGTAATCTGAGGATATTGGGACACGGGAATGTTGAACAGAGCGATAAGTCCGGCCAAAGTGAGTACGATGGATATCACCATGGCCAGACGCGGGCGTTCGATGAATATTCGTGAAAACATGCCTCACCTCCCTTTGTTTTTCTCGGCAATGGTAGTTTTCACTGTCTGGCCGGGCTGTACTTTTTGGACACCCTCAACGATGACCCTTTCATTTACAGCCAGCCCTGATTCGACAGCCCAACTGGCACCGACCACAGGCCCGGTTTTAACCCGTCGCACGGCAACTTGGTTCTGGTCATCCACCAACAGAACATAGCGTCCGTCATGGTCTTCCAGAACCGCCGCCTGGGGCACCACCGGCATGGGTTTGGGTTCACTTCGTGCAACCAAAACGGTGACGTACTGCCCCGGAATCAATGTGCCTTTAGGGTTTTTAAATAAGGCACGAACGGCGATAGTGCCTGTGGAAACATCCACGGTATTGTCCACAAAATCCACATGCCCCTTTGTTTCGAGAATTTGA
>Ga0307423_1001925_pt1 | contig 12070 bp, 6 predicted proteins | sample SalMarWE160310MG_FD_202154 | JGI IMG/M metagenome (GOLD analysis project Ga0307423, IMG submission 202154) | Salt marsh sediment microbial communities from the Plum Island Ecosystem LTER, Massachusetts, United States - WE1603-10 | ecosystem: Environmental > Aquatic > Marine > Intertidal zone >...
CCCACTGTTCCTTGGCGGCCTGGAGTTGCTGGGTCCTCTTTTGCACGCGCATTTCCAATTCCGCGGCGTGCCGCTCAAGCTCCATCTCCAGCCTGCGCCGTTGAATGGCGTATTTTATTACCCGCACCAAAAGTTTCGAACTGAGTTCGGTTTTCTTGAAAAAGTCTTGCGCTCCGGCCTTGAGGGCCTCCTGCTCTAGGGCTTCATCTTCTTGGCCGGTCAAGGCCACAATGGGAAGGTCATGATTATGCTTGCGCACCGTTAGCAAGGTATCAAGGCCCATGCTATCGGGAAGGTAGAGGTCCTGCAGCAAAATGTCGTAGATGTTTTCGGCGAGCAAGGCCAAGCCGGTTTTCAGGTCCGGCGCCCAGTCCACCTTAAATGAAACCTGCTCCGAATCGGACAGCATGCTGCGGACCAACTCAGCGAAGCTTACTTGGTCCTCGGTCAGAAGAACCTTAATCACCTCGGCGTCCATGTTGCAGCGCTCCCTATTGGCCCCAGTTCAACGGGGGCAGGCGGATTATGGTTGTTTATGTTTGTCCAGCAAATGTCTCAACATGGCGGCGACATCCTTGCCATGCATCGGTTTTAAACAAACAGCGTCGGCAAAGGCGAGTTTTCCTTCCTCGTCCATGAGGCTTTCGCCAAACCCCGTGTGAATAATCACTGGTATTTGGGGGTGGGCTTGCTTGATTTTTTCCGCAAGCACATCGCCTTGCATGCCGGGCATCAAAAGATCGGTGATGACAGCATCGTATTGATCCGGGGCCTTAATGAAATTTTCCCATGCCTTGTCACCGCTATTGAAAACCGTGGTTTGATAACCCAACTTGCCCAGCTGCTTGGCTACAATGTCGGTTATTGCCATCTCATCGTCCACCAGCATGATGCGCTCGCTACCCCGCGAAGCGATAGCCTGCGCGCTATTTGCCGTGGTTTCCTTTTCATTAACAATCGGCAATAAAAGGGTGAAGACGCTGCCCTGGTCCGGTTTGCTCCTCACCGCGATGCTGCCCCCCATGCCGGCGATGATGCTGTGCACCACCGATAGGCCCAAGCCGGTGCCTTCTCCCACCGGCTTGGTGGTGTAATAGGGATCAAAGATGCGTTCCAGGGTGATGGGCGACATGCCGTGACCCGTGTCAGCCACCACTAATTCCAGGTAGGGTCCTGGCCGCACTATATTCTCGGCGTCGGCGTCAGCCTCCAGCATTTCCACGCTCTGGGTTTGCACGGTCAATTTACCGCCCTTGTCCCTCATCGCATGGGCCGCATTGGTGCAGAGGTTCATCACAATCGAGTGGATGTTGGTCGGATCGGCAAGCACCATCCCCGCTTTGGGATCGATGCTTATCTCAATGTCTATGGACGGGGGCAAGGATGCCCTTAAAAGCTTTAGGGCTTCATTGGCCAGCAGCCCGATGTTCACCGCCTTGATTTCTTGACCGGCCCTTCGGCTGAAAGTCAGGATTTGCTTTATCAGGCTTTTGGCCCTGTCGCTGGCCGCAAGGACCTCGTCCAGGTATTTGGTGATCTTGTCATGGTTCAGGAGTTGGGACTGAGTCTGGGCCAGCTCGCTGTAGCCGATGATGGCGGCGAGGATGTTGTTGAAGTCGTGGGCGATGCCGCCGGCCAGGGTGCCGATGGCCTCCAATTTCTGGGCCTGGCGCAGCTGGCCCTCCAGATCCTTACGGGTTTCTTCGGCCTTCTTTTGATCGGAGATGTCCAGCAGGACTCCCACTATGCCGCAGGGATTACCCTGCTGATCGCTATAGGCCGCCTTGTGGATCATGTAGTTCCGGTGTATTCCTTCGGAATCGTCCATATTGGCTTCGTAGATTGAGTTCCCGCCGCGCTTCAGTAACTCATGATCCATTTGGTTGTGCATATAAGCCTGCGCGGGTGGCAATAGCTCGAAAATGGTAAAGCCCTTGACTTCATCCTCATGGTCCTTGCCCAGCATGCGGGCAAAGCGCTGGTTGCAACCCAGGTACACGCCGTCCGTGTTCTTGTAAAAAATTCCCGCTGGTATGGTGGCGATGAGATCTGTAAGGAACCGCACTTGCGCGGCCAGTGCCTTATCGGCCTCTTGTTTCTCCGCCTTCACCCTGGAGGACAAAAGCTCTCTCTCGATCACCGGGATCAAACGGTCGAGATTGTCTTTCATCACATAATCCCGGGCGCCGGCTTTCATGGCCGCCACCGCGGATTTTTCGTCTATAGCTCCGGATACAATGACCAAGGGCAGGTCCAAGCCGCATTGACCGATCAGTTCCATGGCGGATCTAGTATTGAACTGGGGCATGGAGTGATCGCAAAGGACGAGGTCCCATTCCTGCTCCTTTAGGGCTTGGGTCATTGACTCGCGGTCGTCCACTCTCCGCGTGGCAAGCGCATAACCCGCCGCCTTCAGGCGCCTGGAGATCAGAAGGGCGTCGTCCTCAGAATCCTCTACAAGTAATATTCGCAGCTGTCGTGCCATGGTTCCAATTATGCCTTCCTGGAGGGGATCTCGTTGATTAAAAGCCAGTAAAGGCTAAGCTGCTTGATAGCCTCCGCGAACTGCTCGAAATCAACCGGCTTGCGCACGTAGCTGTTAGCGCCCAACTCGTAGCTTCGCCACATGTCTTCTTCTTCATTGGAGGAAGTAAGGATCACCACGGGAACGTGCCTGGTTTTCGCATTGCCCCTGATCTGTTCCAGCAACTCCAGGCCTGATATCTTGGGAAGCTTTAAATCCAGAAGAACCACGGCTGGAATTATGTTGTCGTGTTTTATGAGGTAATTAAAAGCTTCTTCACCGTCTCTGACCACAATCACCTCGTTTATGACATTGCTCTTTTCCAATGCGCGAAGAGCAAGCTTCTCATCGTCAGAGTTGTCTTCAACAAGCAGAATGACTTTGTCTGCAATGCTCATTGCTTTATCTCCCAATAATAAAAAAGAAAGTCGCGCCCGAGCCTACTTGCGACTCGGCCCAGATCTTGCCGCCATGACGGTTGACGATTCGTTGGACGGTGGCCAACCCGATGCCGGTCCCGGCGAACTCTTGGCTGCTGTGCAGCCGTTGGAAGGGCTGAAAGAGCTTGTTCATGTATGTTGGATCGAATCCGTCGCCATTGTCTTTTATGAAAAACACCAGCGCCTGGCTATGAGCTTTCTGCGCGGCGTCCGCCTGCTGCCTGGCGCCGAATTCGATTTTGGCCGCGGGCCTTTTTGAAGTGAACTTCCAGGCATTGCCCAAAAGGTTTTCCATGAGGATTCTCAGCAGGTCCTTATCGCCCAAGACCTGGAGGCCGGGTTGAATGACGAACTCCGCTTTCCTTTGGGGATCTTCCATCTTCAACCGGTTGGCGATTTTAACGGCCATCCGGCTGAAATCGACCGTCTCGCATGCAAACTCGACGCGGGTTACCCGGGATAGCTTCAACATGTCATCGATCAATTGCCCCATGCGCTGGCTGGCCGCCCTGATGCGTTGCAAGTAGTCCTGACCTTCCAGGTCCAGCGACTCCAGATAGTCTTCGAGCAACGCTTGACTGAAACCGTCCAGCGCCCGCAGGGGGGCGCGCAGGTCGTGGGATACCGAGTAGGCGAAAGCTTCCAGTTCTTTGTTGGCCGCGGCAAGCTCGGCGGTGCGCTGGGCCACCCGCTCCTCCAATTCTTCGTTGGCCCTGGCCAGGAAACGTTCGGCCTCTTTAATTTCGGTTATGTCCTGGACTAGGGTTTCCACCCCCATGATGGACCCATCTTCGTCTTTGACCGGATAATAGTTTATCAACCAGTCCTTTTTATCTGCCTTGTCCAAAGAGGCGGACCCATGTATCGTCAGGTTGGTTATCGGCTCACCCGTCTCTATGACCTTGCTATAAAGCGGCTCCATAAAAGAGGCCAGCGCAGGAGTCACCTGGCGGATGGTTCTGCCTATATGCTCCTCGATCGACGCGCCGTTTAGGTCCGCCAAGGCTTGGTTTATCCGCACAAACCGCCGGTCTTTGTCGAGCAAGGCCAACCCTAACGGCGAGGTTTGATACAGGTGTTCTATCTCAATCAACTGCCTGCTGAGAGCCTCCTCGTTTTCCTTGATGGCTCTTTCCGCGAAAAGGCGGTCGGAAATATCGATCAGGACGTTGGCCGCGCAAAGCTCTCCCTCAACGGTTATCGTCACCGCGTTCCACAGGAAATCCCTGACCTCTCCGCTTTTCATGCGGAAACTGACTTCATAGTCGCGCAGAAAGCCATCTTGCAACAGAAGCTCTTTCGGCTCGTCTTTTTGCTTGGAGTCGCTCCACATGCCTAGATCCACACTGGACTTCCCAATAACATCCCGGCGTGGATAGCCCATGGCGCTAAAAAAGGCGTTGTTGGCATCCAAGTAGCGACCATCCTCCACGGTGGTAAGGGCTATGAGGGCCGGACTGGCATCGAAGATATTCTTGAGCAGGGCCTGGCTGGAATTTAGCGCATCCTCTGTTTGCTTGAACTCGGTAACATCTCTCACCACGCCCATGATAGAGGTTACTTCACCATCTTTTATCTCCAGCGGGGTTTGAATTGTATTGAAGAAAAGCAGTTTGCCGTTTATGACAAGTCCCCTAGTTTCGTTGACGGTTTCGCCGGCAAAAACCCTGTCATCGATTTCCTTGATGATGCTTCCTTGATCCGGGCCGAAGGTCTCTTCGGGGGTTTTGCCCAGGATTGCCTCTTCAGGCAACTCCAGCAGTTTTTGCATGGCGTGGTTGACGAAGCTATAGCGCCGGGCCTGGTCCTTGATGAAGATGTAGTCCGCCGCGTTTTCGGTAATGGACCTGAACTTGTTTTCACTCTCCCTTAATGCCGCTTCAGCCTGTTTGCGTTCGGTTATCTCACGGGCGATGGCGCAATTAAAGGACTCTCCCTGGAAGTCCATGTAGTTCAGAGACATTTCCACCGGAAAAATCTCGCCGTTTTTACGGCGATGGCGGCTTTCAATGGTCATGTGGCCGGCCTTTACCAACTCCCCCCAATGACGAGACCACTTTTCGGCTGTCATCGTGGGGTCGATAACCGTCACCGACATATTTAGAAGCTCGTCCCTGGTGTAGCCCAGGGAAAGACAGGCAGAATCATTAACGTAGAGAAAGCGGCCTTCTGCGTCGGTCCAATAAGTGGCGTCATGTAGTTTGGAGAGGGTGAACTTGAAAAAGGCAAGGTTGGACTCGGCCTTGCGCCGCTCGATTATCTCCTGGTTGAGCGCCTGGTTCTTGTCTAAAAGCTCTTTGCGGGCTTTAGCGTTTTTTAAAACAAACAGCACGCTCAGCAGAGTCGCCAACAGTCCTATGGCGAAAACGATATGCGGCAGGAGGGTAAAGTGGCCGTGCAAATAGCCGGGTGTGGCAACCAACAACAAACTCCAAACACGGCCGCCCACGGCGAGATCCGCTTGGTAATTGAGATCCGTGCCAGCCGCTTTCAACACGCAGGCCACGTCGGGCTGTTCAGCCAATTTGGGATTGTCCGGGCAGTGGCCGAAGAGCAAGGTGGGATTGGCCTTGTCTTTCGTGGTATCGAACACAAAAACATTGATGCCCGATTCCCGGGAATCGGGGTCCACTTTTCTAACTACCTCGGGAATGCGAAAAACCCCCGAAGCGAATCCACGCAAGCGGTCAGGCCGGTTGGTTTGGTTGGCGGGATCGCCGGCATTGGCAAATACAGGGCAGAAAACCAGGAAACCATAGGCCTGCCCGGTTTCCTGGACCAATTTGATGCGTCCGCTCACTGCAGCCCGTCCGCTGTCCGCCGCCTGTTTCAAGGCGGCCAGCCGGGTCGGGTCGGAGGCCAGGTCAAAGCCCAGCGCGGAGCGGTTGTCCGCCATCGGCTCCAAATAGTAAACCGGGAAGTACTCCTCTCTCCGACCCGCTCTAACCATTTGTCCGCCAGCGGACCTTTCGGTTATCTGGAAATCAGGGCCGATCACCCGCTGGCCCGCAACCTCAAAGGCTGCCCGCTGGGATGCGGTGACTCTGGGAATCCATTCCAGCGCCTGGATCTCTTTTTGCCGGCTCATAATCCCGCGCGCGTAGGCCTGAAACTCCTTGGGGGTTATCTGATCCTGTTTGCTTTCAAAATATGCGCGCAGGGACCGGACCATATTCGCATTGATTTCCAACTCTCTGGTAAGCCGCAACTCCAGGTGTTTGGCGGTGGTAGTGAATGCATGTTCGAGTTTCTGCCTTTCCCAACCAACCCCGAAGCGGAAGGCGGCCAAGGAAAGGCCTATGCCGATGGTCAAAAGCAGCAATAGCAGAGGCCAAGATTGCAAACGGGCCTTAGTAATGCTCTTGGACATTGTGGGGCCAGACTCGGTCATATAGCTTGCTCCAGGAGAGCTTTCGGTATGTGGTATAGATCTGGCCGGGCGGGTGGGACGGTGAAGGTGCGGCCTATGGAGCAGATTTTTTCTGGCCTAAGGCTGGTTTGTGCTGATTTTCGCCCGCATTGGTTCTTCAACGGATGGCCCCCCATCCTCACGTTGATATATGGCCACTGGTGCGACCGGGGCGGGCAGAAACGGCTGGCAATGAATAGCGGGCTTACTGGCTGCTTTATGTCAAATAGTTAGTGAACCCGCTTTGCTTGCGGGCTTGTTGAGCCAAAGCCTCGCAACATTGCCTCCTTGGTTCGCACCTGTTTCCATCTGTGAAATTCGCCTTACTTCAATAAATTATACAGCCTTATGTCTATTCCGCTCTAGGGTATTTGCTGGAGGCGGTGTTTTGGAGAACCTGCTGCTGCGCCTGGAACACAGCATCGTTGCCTGATCTCAAGATTAGAGTTTCCGTGCGTTTTTTATCCTTTACCTTGGCAAACCACCCCACATGCGATGTTCCAGAAGGCTCGCGAAGGCTTGGGGATGATTTTTGTGATACGCGTTTAGAATTACACGCAGATGGCTTCCTCTACCTATCACAAGGTCCTTAAAGGTATCCTAACCTTCCATACCATCGCATGTGGGGTGCTGTACTTGAATGAATGAAGAAAAAGCTAACGAATAAACTATCTAAAATATGACTGCATCCAATTAGGATATTTTTTCTTTGGATGGGGGGGCCGGGAGGAAACCTTTCTTTTTACGAAAAGGAGGGATTTCCCCCGGGGAAAACCGCTTGTGTCACTTAATAAGCATGTAGAAATGACCAGCCAATAAATCTACCCATAGCCCAATTAACAACCGGGCTTAGCGCATGGGCTTGGTGCGGTATATCAGAACCCCGATGGAGGCGGCCAAAAGCACCGTCACCGCCGCCACCACGCTGAACACCTGAGAGATGCCCCAGTCGGCCGCCACCTTCCCGGCCACGATCACCGCCACCGAGCCCACCCCGAAGGTGAGCACGAACTTGGCGCCGTAGGCCGAGTGCTTGAACGCCGGCGGGCTTAAGCGGGCCACCAGGGTGTTTTCCATGGGCTGCATGCCCAAAAGGAAGAACAAATAGACCAGGCTGGCCGCGAAAAGGGGCAGTTCCGCGGTCCAGGCCATGATGAGCACCGCGGGCAGGCTTATGGCGTGGAAGATCAGATAGCCCCAGCGCGGGTCGAACCTCTCGCCCACCCGGCCGCCGCAGTATTGCCCCACCGCGCCCACCACGAAGATGATGGAGGTGAGCATGGTGGCCACCAGGTTGCCGGAAACCCCGGCCCAGCCCAGGCCGCGCACCCACTCCGCCACAAACGGGGTCTTCAGCTCGAAAAGGGCCGGCAAGGTGACGGTGGTGCAGCGGTAGGCGAAGCCGCCCAGCATCATGGCCACCAAGAGGATGAGGAACGGCACCCATAAGCCATTGGCCGAGCGCGCCTCCTGGCCCTGGGCCCGGGCAGGCTCATCCACCCGCATCACGACCATGCTGACCAGGCCCGCGAAGTTCAAGAGGGCCAGCACTATATAGGCCGCCCGGGCGCCCCAGAACCAGAACACCAGGCCGGTGACTAAAGGCGCCGTGGCCAGGCCCAGGTTGCCGAAGATGCCGTTATAGGCCATGCCCATGCTAACCCGCTCCACGCCCCGGGCGATGAGCCCCAGGCCGGCCGGGTGGTAGATGCCGGAAAAAAGGCCGATGCCGCCCAGGCACAGGGACAGCGCCCAGGGTGAGTCGATGAAAAAGGCCGCGCCCAGGCCGCAGAGGCCCGCGCCCAGAAAAAAGAGCATCATCATGGGGCGCGCGCCCACCCGGTCGGTGGTGAGTCCCCAGGGCAAGGCGGTGATGCCGAACAGGAGGTATTGCCAGAAGCTGAGTTCCAGGGTCTGGGCCATGGAAAGGTTCAGTATCTTGGACAGCGGTATCACCAAAGCCGGGAATACCAGCATGTTGAAGTGGCTCATGAAGTGGCCGAAACAGGTGACGGTCAATATGCTGCGTTCTTTAGGATTCACCGCGCCAAGCCTCCGTTTAGGGAATCAGTCCTAAAAGTTACCCCCGCGCCTGCCATTGCGCAAGCCAAAGGCTTTGCCAATCCGGCCAAGAGGAGTAGAATCAAGCCAAATATTCCTCTTTCATAAGTGATTGTTACGCATGGCGAAAGAGCCCCGACATCCGCCCGCCTGGCTTTCCTGGTCCGTGTGGGGCATCGGCGCCCTGTTCTACCTGATGGGGTTCTACCAGCGGGTGGCCCCGGCGGTGATGACCCAGGAGTTGATGCGCGACTTCGACCTGGCCGCGGCCGGGTTGGGCAATTTGAGCGCTTTCTATTTTTATTCCTACGTGGCCATGCAGATCCCCACCGGCCTCCTGGCCGACGCCTGGGGGCCCCGCCGCCTTTTAAGCCTGGGCGCGGTGGGCGCCGCGGCCGGCGCCATGGTGTTTGCGCTCTCCAATAGCCTGGCCTGGGCCGAGGCCGGCCGCTTTCTCATCGGCGGATCGGTGGCGGTGGCCTGGGTGGTACTCCTTAAGGTGGCCACCCACTGGTTCACGCCGCGGCTCTTCGCCACGGTCTCAGGCGTGGCGCTCTTGTGCGGGGTGCTGGGCGCGGTCACCGCCGGCACGCCTCTAAGGCTTTTGATCGACGTTTTCGGTTGGCGCGGAGTGATGCTGGCCTCGGGAATCGTCACCCTGGGCATCGGCGCGGCCACCTGGCTCTGGGTGCGGGACGACCCCTCAGCCCGGGGCTACGCCAGCCACGCGCTTTATTCCACCGAGGCCGACCAGGCCGCTAAGCCGGGCCTTCGCGGCATGCTGGCGGGCCTGGGCAAGGTCTTCGGCTATCGCAACACCTGGCTTCTCTTCCTGGCGCCCGGCGGCATGGTGGGTCCGGTGCTGGCCTTCGCAGGCCTGTGGGGGGTGCCTTTCCTGAAGGCCCGCTACGGCCTGCCCCAGACCGAGGGCGCGGCGGTCTGCTCACTCATGATGGTGACCTGGGCCCTGGGCAGCCCCATCCTGGGCGGGCTCTCGGACCGCATAAACCGGCGCAAGCCCTTGTTCGTGGCCGGCGGCGCGGTGAGCCTGGTCTGCTGGGCGCTCATGATCTACGTGGGCAGCTTGCCGCTTTGGGCCTTCGTGGCTTTGGCCGGAGTGGCCGGCTTCGCCTGCGCCGGCATGATAATCGGCTTCGCGTTCGCCAAGGAATCGGTGCCATCCCATCTGGCCGGCACCGTGTCCGGCCTGGTCAACATGGGCGTGATGCTGGGCCCCACCCTCTTGCAACCGGCCATCGGCTATGTGCTGGATCTGCGCTGGACCGGGGGCCTGGACCGCGGCGCCCGCGTCTATGACCCGGCCGCCTATCAGACCGCCTTTTCGCTGATGCTGATCTGGGCGCTGGCCTGCGTGGTGTGCCTGGCGTTTACCCGCGAAACCGGCTGCCGCCAGATGCGGGCCGACGGATCGCTGCAATGATCGGGTTTTACTTTTTTCCCGCGCCCAGCCTGGGTTATATATGATAGCGCTAAAGGGAGCGCGGCCTTTGGCGCCCGCTCCCCGGCCTTGGGTCCTTTTAGAAAGCGAGGGTCTTGGTGCTTAAGCTATTGAGAATATTGGCCGCCGCCTTGATGCTCATCGCGGCGGGCTGCGGCGGGGTTGATTTCCAGAACGTGGATTTCAACCTGCCTGACGATAGCTCGGGACCTGATTACGGCGCGCCCACGCCTTGAATCAGTGGAATTTATATTACCGCTATCTAGAAAATTATTTTAGGGAGCTGGCCGCCGCCCGTTTAAAACTACTCATGGTTTGGCCGTTCAAGCTCCAAGCAGATAATCAGAAATTAAATAGAAAATTGAACAAAATATTCGTGGCAAAACCCAAGCTATTTATGTGCTCTTCCGCTCGGCAGATAACCAGGCTCTTGAGCCCTGCTTTATCGTCAAAAACCGGCAAAGCGCTCTGCGGGCATTTGGAGCGCCCTGCCATTATTGAATAAAATTGATTGCGCATCCTTATTACATAATTGTCTTGCCAGCAATATTTCTGGGTAATTGATTATTTAAGCTCCTGACAATATATTTGACTGAGTTGGCTATAAATGATGCCGGTATCTACATTGTGATAACAAATAATATTCCAAAGTATACATGGACCCTTCTTGGTAAAAATTGGGCGTGCTATTTTCTCTGCGACTCATGTTTTCAAGTGATCGCCATATTTCAAAAGCGCCATTCAGTTGCCACTTTATGTTTTGTGGGTAGACATTACATGATCTCTTTAACTTTTCTTTTTTCGTTGTTGGCTTGCCATGCGTGACCGCATCTGGATATCAGCCGACCTAGGCAATGGCCAGACCTACCAGGCCCTGCACCGCTGGCTTGCGTCCCGGGATGCCAAGGAATGCGGCGGCGGCCTGTTCACCCTTTTCTATGAATATCAGCGCGAACTCGTAAGCGAACTCAAGAACGAACTGGCCGAGTTGCTGCGCCCGGATCCCGGCGACCGCATATACCTGATATACAAGGACCCGGAGGACGGCGAGGTCACCGGACTGTTCCTCTTTGGCGAGCGCGGACCTTCGCCCTGGCACAAAACCCACTAACGCCCTAAATTCGCGGGCAGTCGTTCGGGGGGGGCACCCTGAGCGGCATTTTCGTGCTAAAGTACAGGTGATCGCGACAAGCAAAACGGCTGCGTCTCACAAGGCGCGGCCCGGTACCATCCCCATAACCCCATAAACCACCAGGCGTTAACATGCCCACTGATTTCGTCCACTTACATTGTCACACCGCCTATAGCCTCCTAGACGGAGCCATCCGGCTGCCCGATCTCATGCATAGGGCCCAGGAGCTGGGCATGGGGTCTGTGGCCATAACCGACCACGGCAACATGTTCGGGGCGGTCAACTTCTTTCTTAAAGCCAAGGCCGCGGGCTTAAAACCCATCATCGGCTGCGAGATGTACGTGGCGCCGGGCGACCGCCGCCAGCAGGAATCCCGCCCCGGGGTGCCGGTGGCCCACCATCTGGTGCTTCTGGCCAAAAACCTGAAGGGCTACCAGAACCTGGTGCGCATGGTCTCGGCTGGCTATCTGGAGGGCTTTTACTACAAGCCCCGCATTGATATGGAGCTATTGAAGGAGCATCACGAGGGCCTCATCGCCCTCTCCGCCTGCCTGCAAGGTAAGGTGCCCAGCCTTTTGCTCACGGACCAGGAGGACAAGGCCCTGGAAGCGGCCAAAGAGCTGGCCCAGATCATGGGGCCGGATAACTTCTTCATTGAGCTGCAGGACGCGGGCATCCCCGAGCAAAAGAAGATCAACCCCGGGCTCATCGAAATTGCCAAGCAGGCGGGCCTGGGCGTGGTGGCCACCAACGACTGCCATTTCCTCCTCAGGGACCATCACGAGGCCCACGACGCCCTCCTGTGCATCCAGACCGGCAAGACCCTGGCCGACGCCGACCGCATGCGCCTGCAACCCGAGCTCTACTACAAGAGCGGCGACGAGATGGCCGAGCTTTTCGGCCAGGTGCCGGGCGCCATTGAAAACAGCCTGGAGATCGCCAAGCGTTGCGAGCTGGAGCTGCCGCTGGGCAACTTGCGCTTCCCGGTCTATCCCCTGGATAACGGCGAAACCGCCGAGGACCGCCTGCGGGCCATGGCCCGCAA
>Ga0307423_1001927_pt1 | contig 12059 bp, 8 predicted proteins | sample SalMarWE160310MG_FD_202154 | JGI IMG/M metagenome (GOLD analysis project Ga0307423, IMG submission 202154) | Salt marsh sediment microbial communities from the Plum Island Ecosystem LTER, Massachusetts, United States - WE1603-10 | ecosystem: Environmental > Aquatic > Marine > Intertidal zone >...
CAAATGAAAAACTATTTATAAAATCAGAAATCTGGTCAACGTTGTTAAAAATATTATCATCATAAATCCCCTGATAGCTTGTGTATAAATTAAACTGCGCTTTAAGTTGATTGGGAATTAAAAGAATGAAGAACAACAAATAGAAATGTTTACTTTTCATAATTTTATTGGAGTGAATTATTTGCTTCCACTAGAACCATTTCCATTTTGAGTTCCACTATTACCCTTTCCTCCAGAACCGCCGGGCCCCTTTTTCCCAGCACCCATTCTTTTCCTCATTTTATTAAAACTCATCCCGCTTTGTCTTGAATCGCAAATCCCATCTCCATCTTTATCAATAAAAACATCTTTTCTTTTACGATTTTCTTTTACATCGCGTTGAGGATTTTCTTTTGGCCCGATTTGATTTTGAATCTTGTTCATCTCTTTATTCTGAACCTGAACCTGTTCACGATCCTGATTTCTTTGCTTTGTTTGCGTTGTATCAGAAATTGTTTGGCTATAAATCAAACTTGCCGATAGAACTATAATTGTTATTAATGTTTTCATATAAACCTCTCATTCATTTGTACAATATAAGTGCCATTAGGATGATTGATATTAAGCAAAAAATCGACGAAATATTTCTTTAAATTCGACAATTACAGTTTGACACGACTAAATAGTCGAAAAAAATATTTGTTTGAATAAGTAAAAAATAATTATTTAATTTTACAAAGTTATTTTATCCCATTTATTAAAGGGCTTTTATGAAAACTATATTATTAATTCTCATTGGCGATAGAAAAGAATCTGCCGTGCAGGTACAGAAAGTTTTAACAGGCTGGGGTTGTATGATCAAAACAAGATTAGGCATACATGATGGTGTTATGGAAAACTGCTCTGACACCGGTTTACTTATTCTTGAACTTGCCGGCGAACGAAAGCAAATGAATGAACTGGCAAGAAAAGTTTCTCTAATCAAGGGTGTTTCATCAAAACTTGTAGATCTTAATGTATTGAAAGAAAAGAAGATTAAAAAAACTACTTCTTTAAAAAAGGCAAAGTAATTCTAACATAAGTACCAGGATATTTACTTGTGGAGAGATAAGAAGGGCTTTGAACATTTATTGTGCCGCCATGTCTTTCTGCTATTTGTTTTACATTGATAAACCGAGTCCGGATCCCTCCCTTTCTGAATGCTTGATATTACTTGCTCTGAAAAAATCCTTAAATATTTTATCAAGTTCTTCCTTTGGAATACCGATACCGTTATCAGCTACCTGTATTATCAGGTTACCTTTGTCTTCATCAACAGTAATCTCCACGATACCGTCCATATTATTTTACTTTATTGCATTTCCAATAATGATAAAGACCTATCAAATAGAATGTTTCTTTTTGTAATGCTTGCCTATAACAGGTGTATTATTTCACCTCCAGATGAGAGGGACGGCCTTCATTAATTGCTTATTTTAATACAAGTGCTTTTTTTGTTTGAACAAACGAACCAGCCTGCACTCTATATATGTAAACACCACTAGGTAATGGTGCTGCATTCCAATTTACTTCATAAACTCCCGGAGATATTTTTCTATTTAGTAAGGTTTCAATTTCTTCACCCAGAATATCAAATATCTTTATTGTTACATAAGTGTTACTTGAAACTGAAAATTTTATTCTTGTCGAAGGATTAAACGGATTTGGATAATTTTGAGATAATTCAAATTCTCTTGGTATCTCAATATTATTAAAATTCTGTTCGTGAACATTTGTTATATATTCTGGATGTCCTGTAGCAACAACAGTTCCATTATCACCACAGATCCATGCTGTAGAATCATCAAAAACTTCTAATCCAAAAAAATCATAACCTGTTTTTGCAAACTCACTTTGCCAGTTTAATCCGCCGTTTGAACTATGAAGTACGAGACCCGTATCGCCAATTGCCCAAATCGAATTTTCTGATATAGCTTTAACAAGATAAATATTTTTTGCTGTACCGCTTGTTTGGGTAATCCAATTTGTTCCGCCATTTGTAGTCTTAATTATTGTGCCATAAGAACCAGCACAATATCCAATATTTAGGTTAATAAAATATGGATAGAAGAGAGCATTTGTGGTAGTACTGCTTTGTCGAATCCACGAAGTTCCGCCATCCGAAGTCCTGAGTACAAGACCATCTTCTCCTGTTATCCAACCATTATTTAAATCTTTAAAAGTAACACCCAAAAGTAATTTACTCGTGCCTGAATTTTGTGCAACCCAAGTTATTCCTCCATTTGTAGTATGGATCAATTCACCCAAATCTCCAACCGCCCATCCATGATTTACATCAACAAAACTTATGCTTAATAATGTGTTTGTTGTATTAGTTGTTTGTTGAATCCAGCTACTCCCGCCATTTGAAGTATGTAGAAGAACTCCAAGATCACCGACAAGCCATAAGTTATTTTGATCAGACATATCTGCTCCATAGAATGAATCTCCGGTAATACTATTGTAAATATCATTCCAAACTTTTCCACCATCAGTGGTTTTTATTATTCTTCCATACTGTCCAACACCAAATCCATTAACACCATCTGAAAATGTTACCCAGTTAATACTAATGTTCATTCCTTTATTCCAAAATTCCCAGGCATTCGTACCATTCTTTTTTGCCAGTAATCCATATTCTCCGGCAATAAATTTTAAGCCAGAAAATTCAGTGATATGATGTATTGAAGCATAAGTATTTAAATTTTCTGATGACCAGGTTGAGCCGGCATTAATTGATTTGAGAATTGTTCCGTTGTCACCTACTATCCAATAATCAGTAGATGTAGAAAAATGAATATCGTTTAATCCAATAGTAGTGTTTGATATGATAGAGTTCCATTCTGTTCCAGAGTTGGTCGTTTTAAAAATTGAACCGTTTGAACCAACTGCAAAACCTGTAATAGAGTTAACAAAACGTATTTGCTGCAATGTTGCCCCGGTATTCTTTTGAACGATCCAATCTGTTCCTCCATTTATTGTATGAAGCACATATCCTGTAGATCCTACGATCCAACCCTCTGTTAAACTAACAAAATGAACACCGTTAATACTTATGTTATTTGGTATAAGTGGCACAACTTGAATTATCCAATTAGTCCCACCATCATTTGTTCTTATAATTTTTTTATTGTCACCAACTGCCCACCCATTATTTTTATCTATAAAACAAACAGCGTTCAGTCCGTTCTGTATCCCACTATTCTGTTCAATCCAATGATACCCATTATTTGTAGTTTTAAGGATCATTCCATTATCACCGACAATCCATGCTGTAACCGAATCCGCTAAAGCAATATCACGCAAATTGTCCGTAACCGCTTCATATTGAATTTCCCAGGTTAATCCGTGGTCTGAGGAAAATAAAATAGTTCCCCATTCACCAACAGCATATCCATAATGTTTGTTGTAAAATTCTATAGCCCATAAGTTATTTCCTTGAGGTTTAGGATATTGCCAATCCCAATCGCCTGCAATCGTAAGTGTGCAAAGTGAAAAAATATAAAGCATAATTTTTTGAAACATTTAAAACTCCGTATAAAAGCCAAAGCCAATGGATAAGGAAATGTAGTAAGATGAAAAATCATTGTAAGCATCATTTGATTGATTACGGACAAAACCGGAACTCAGTGCAACACCCATCCCAAGGTTATCTGATAAGTTAAAGTATCGAGAAATGTACAGCTCACTAAACGTTCGCAAATCAACTCGTTGATCTGCAGTTTTAGTTCCAATCAAATCTAAAGCTGGAGCACCAAACAATTTTTGTTGAAACGATAAATCAAGTTTTAGTTCAATATCATAAAATATCTTTTGCATAAATTGAGTTTTAACTTCATATCCTTCATAGCTGAAATAATCATTATAAATATCTTCAGTAAGAAAAGTTGTGTTGGCATATTGGGCAAGGTATCTAACTAATGTGTTTGAATTATATCTATACAATAAATTTGCTTGAAGAGAAGTTTGCCCCAAAGTAGTGCACATAAAAATATCAGCGACAAATTGAGCTGTACCATTTGCCATTGGTGAAATGAGAATACCTTTTTCTGATGGTACTGTAATTTTAGCACCGGTTTTTCCTTTACCTGTGTATTTAGTTGTAAAACTTCTCGCAACTTCAAACTTGCTTGTATCGTATATTGATTCCGTATAGTATTTAAAACCACTTGAAAGACTAAGACCATAGTTAAAAGTGTTGGTAAGTTTATTTCCTATCTGAAGATTTAGAATATCAGTAATATTAGATAATACAGTAATGTTGGAATAATCTCTATAACCGAATGTATTTGATAGTTCAAGAAAATAATCATCTGAAATTAAAAATTTGTATGCAGTAAATGCACTGGTTCCAAAGTTATTGAAGTCCTTGAAAATATCCTTATCGTGTCTTCCCCCAACTTTAAGAGAAAATGTTAGCAGTGGAATAATTGAAAGCTTTGACGCATCTTCATTATAATCATTTTTAAGATATTCTTCTTTGAAATCAATTACATATGTGGATGTTAAATTATGCTCATAATAATTTCTATCTTCGAATCGATTAAATAATACTAAACCGCTTATGTAGCTTAAATTTAATTTTGAGCTTTCAAATTCTTTAGAGTAGGTTAATTCTGTATAAGTTTGTTTTAGTTGATCATCAAGTTCCTGATAATTGTAAAGTGGATTTTGATAATATCCATAACTTGCAGAACTATAGAGGGACAATTGTGAAAAACTGTTTACTGCAAACAAAATTAATAGGACTAATGTTAATAATATTTTTTTCATTCGGTTTTCTTTTCGGGAGCTAAATCAAATCTTACTGTTTTATCCCATACATGCTTTTCTTTTTTTATGTACTCGATGTAAAAAGATTTAATTACTAAATAAATCCAAAGCTGGCAATAACTAAAGTACATTAATATTATAAGCCAAATTTTTCCAAAACTATCTTCTTCATCGAAAGAGATAGATACAATTATCTCGAATATGAAAAGTACAAATGCCATAACCCAAACGATTGTATAGGGACCTGGAAGAGACATACTAACTAAATCCATTGCACTGATAATGAAAAGAAAATCTGAGATTAGTATTGCAAAGAAAAAGATATAGTACAATGCAAGATTGTAAAGTAAATCAAAAGCTAGTCGTTTATTTTTAAAGTGAGGTATTTGTTTAAAAAACTTTGAAATCACATAGTGGTTTCCTCTTACCCACCTTAATCGCTGCTTTATCCAAACCGTCCATTCTTGTGGTTCTTGTTCATAGGTTACTGAGTAAGGTATATACTTTATTTTATATCCTTCCTGATAAATTCTTATACTTAATTCAGAATCTTCTGTTAGTGCTTCTTCATCCCAACCATTAAGTTTTCTGATTAAGTCAGTCCACATTACAAAATTAGTCCCTGGCAAAGTTGCAATATTATGGATTTGCCATCTGCCTGCTTGAAGCATTGATTGGAAACTTAGTGTCTCAATGTTTATAAATTTTGTCAGTAAGTTTTCATTCTTATTAACTGTTCTAAATTTCCCAAGCACTGCGCCAAGTTCTTTGTTTAATATAAGTTGAGCTGCTAAATATTTAAGTGCATTCTTATCAGGGATATTATCAGCGTCATAAATTGCAATTATCTCCGATTCAACAATTTCCAAAGCCAGGTTAAGTGCTCTTGATTTACCTTTACCCCCTAAACCTTTTGGCACATCAAATAAAACAACTCGATTATTATTCTGAATGTATTGATTAATTATTTGTTTGGTGTTATCCGTCGAACCATCGTTAATAACAATAATCTTAAGTTTATCCTTCGGATAATCCAATTGTAACATTGATTCTATAGTTCGTCCAATTACTTTTTCTTCATTGTGTGCTGGAATTAAAATAGAACAAGTAGGAAAATCAAACTGGTTTTCATCAACAAATCTTTTTTCTTTAAATGATTTTATGTAATTGATGTATCCAAAAACTGAAAGAACAAATTGATACGCAATCATGAACCAAATAAGTATTACCGTTATTAGAAATAATACACTAAGATCTAATTCTAAATTTGTCATTGCTTAATCTCTTGCAGTCTATACTTATGGTTTAAATATTTTACTGATAAATACATTAATAAAAGCAGCACAATAGAAAGTGTTCCGAAAAGCGCTATGCCTGTTGATGACCAAAAACTTGTCAGGTTTATACCTTTTGAAAAAGCATCCCCAACCGTTAAATCAACATTATGCTTTCCTGCTGGTAGAAAAATGCTGAAGCAATCTCCACCTTCCTTTATTTTGAATTCATAATTCTTGCCATCAACTGTTACTTCTGTCGGTACTCTGTTAAGGGAGATAATAGTCCTCGAATCAGACTCATAAGTAAAATATATATCCTGATAACCATAATTTATTGAAAGAAGATTTCCACTGAAAGAAAGCACATTTGTCTGCAACTCAGTAGGATTAAATTGGTCATCACTAGTGTTGAATTTAACAAGATTGATTCCAGCTGGTATTATAAATGAATTATTTCTACCTGATGAAATCGTATTATTATTAAGACTAATACTTGTAACGCTTTTCGGTAACTCTAAAGTGAAAGAAGTTGGGGAATAATATTCAATTCCACCCTTAACAACTTTATATTTAACTTCACTTGCTAAAGCATAAGGCATGTAATAAAGGTCTTGCGGATTAACACTTGATTCCGAGTAGATCGTTAGTCGTGATGCTCCCAGAGAAGCCGATCTAACCATATGAAAACTTTCGGTTCCTGTTTGTGTTAAAGTTGGAAATGGTATAACATTATTCTCGTTTCTAAATTTCAAGATATTTAGATCCAGCATCAACTTATTTTTATCACCAATCTTTTCTAAGTATTGTTTTCCAATATCAAAATATCTGTTTGGATTCGTTGACCATAGATGCTGAGGATCTTCAACCTGAAGTATAAAATTGTATTTCTTTTGCAACACTAAAACATTATCCATGTCATCTGCAATATATTCTCGAAGTTCAGGTGAGCCATAACTATCCATTGCTGTAACAATAATCTGAAATCCCTTTTTACGATTTGCTATCTCTTGAAATGAATTTAAAAGTGTTTCATAAATCTGATTAAGCTTATTAACCCTATAATCAATTATACTTTTTCTTACCTGTGAATTATTTTCCCAATAATATTTTGAAGTTGTATCAAATATTTTAGTAAGATCGATGCCATATTTTTCTTTTACTTCTTTTTGAGCCGAAGAATGCATTGGAGTAAATAACGTTGAACTTTTAAATCCAGATCCAGCTTCAAAATACAATTCAGCTAAGTTTACTCCATCCCAATCATTACTTTCAAGGAACTTTACAAATTCATCCTTCATCGTATTTACACATTGTGCATCTGTAAGTGCAACAGGATATCGCCATGACGGTCTAACATCTTCTCCCAAATAATTTTTTTCTCTCCACTCGGGATGATCTGCCCAGAATTTTTGACTTACTTGCGGAGGCTCTAACCAAGCATAAACCAGAATACCATTTGCGTGTGCAAGCTCGATTAAAGTTTTATAATCGTAAGTGTATTTGGGATATTGATGCCAGCCTGCAGCATGTATAATTCTAATACCTTGCTTTACCCATTGATTAATCAATTTTTCTATGCTTACTTTTGATCTAAAACCAGGATCAAAATAAACCTCTAAATTATTTCTTTTAATAATGGGTTTTAGTTGGAAATATTTTCTTACATATTCAAGCAAGTATGGATAGTGGCTGTAACCGAGTTGTGAATGAGGATCGAATTTGGAGCTAATGTAAATGACTTTTCCATTCCCATATTTTTTGCCAATAACCATTGGGAATTCGGTTACCTGATCAAAACAGAATATCTCATCAACATCATTTGTTTCAAATTTATTTACCAGTTCCGGATCATTCCAGACAATTTTTTCTTCGTGAAAATTATTATCACGAATACCCTCAACCTTTATTTGTGTAGATGTGTATTTAACTCCAAGTTCTTCAGATAAATAGTTTTTAGTATCTGTAATTATATTCCCCCCACTTTTTAGAAAGTCTGTTATAATATTATAATCGGTTGGTTTAAGTGATTCTACAGATGTGTATGGAACAATTAATAAATTGTACTTGCCCAAATCAATGTGTTGATTAGAAAATATTGTATCAACAATTAAGTTAACGCTCTGAAATACTGAAGCTAAAGATGCTTGATCATTGTATGCTGCGCCTTTTGCATAGTGATTCCATATTATCACAATGTGCGGCTCACTCCAGTTTTCTTCAATGTCAAATATCTCATCATATTTTTGGCTAACGTTTTGAAATATGTTTTCTAAAAATCCTGGCTCACTTTTTAAAAACTCTGTCAACTCTGCATTATAATATTCACCTGGTTTCAGATTTATCTTTTTAGAGATAGTGCCAATAGTTCTTTTATCGGCAATCTTTTTCTGATTTATCTTACCATCCTGGCTATAATAAGTCTCAGTTACATATTGATCATCAACCAGTAAAGAATAATTTTGGGAACCTGAAAGCAGTATTTGTTTTTTGGATTTGACTGAATTGATTTCATCTTTTACATTTAGAAAAGTATAACCTAAATCTTCAATCCCATTGACTAGTTGTTTTAATATTTCTATATCAAGAAAAGAATGGAAGAAAAATGATGCAAACCCATCGCGTACATTTAAGTGTGCATCTGCTCCATTTAATATTTCATCCACAGCTTTTTTCACTGCTTTGGGATCAGGATCAAGAGGGATATATCCTAAATTTTCGGGGTAAATTTTTTGACCATATAAATCCTTATAAATTATATAAGGAAAAAACTGGCAGTAATCAGGATTTTCAATTGATAGTCTTTGTTCAATTGCAGAACTGAAATAATCAAAAATGGTTTCATAGAAAATATTTGAAGCAGTATAATGTGGAGTTTCCCATATCAATGGATGAAGACCGTTTTTAGAAAATTCGCTCAAACCCATTTCAATTTTTCTACTAATCAGGTTTGCCTTTTCATCTTGAATTGGGAGATTAAGATTTGCATCCCAGAACTCGAAATCGGATGCAGTTATATCTTTATACTGGTGAGTAATGCCGTGCATAACAATCGTTCCACCGTTTATTTCAGCATAGCGCAATGCATCTGCCATATCTGGTTTTTCAGAAAGACTAATACGGATTCCTTCAATTGGATCAACATAAAATGGGACAACACCAATTAAAAATGGTATGCCTCTTTCAGATAAGTAATCTGTAATATCTCTTATTTTGTCCGGATCATCTAATGGTGTAACATCTTCAATTCTTACAATCGCCGTATGAGATTCTTCGTGCGGTTCATTTAATATTTCGTGAAGATAATCGGCAAACAGTAAATAGCGGTCTGTGGAATTTGCATAAGCAAACGGTGAGTCTGCGATGTAAACTAAATTATTAGATTTAACTATGTATGGAACTTCATTTTTCTTTTTTGATGATAAGGCAGTTGCAATAATTTCAACTTTGCTGTAGTTAGATATTTCGATCAAATTTATATTTCCTTCACCTTTAGTAAAGGATTTATTGTTTGATTTTACTAAATCAAAAATACTCGCTGTGTCAAGTTTTGTTACTTTAAATCCAAATAAATCTAATGTATTGATTTTGTAAGCGAATTCGATGAATCCAGTATTAATCCAGATTAAAGGTTTATTAGTTATTACAATATCATTCAGAAAAGCAATAGGCACTGAATTTTTTGGATAGAATCCAATATAAAAGACATAATCATAGTTATTAATTGAAGATGATTTGTAATTATCTGCTCCAATCACATCTATAATTGTGTTAAAATGTCCGAGCAGTTGAGCCAATTGTCTGCCATCGCCCATAGCCAAGTTGGTTAACTGAGAAGTCCCCTGCACAACAACTAACACTCTTTTTTGCTTATAATTGTCTTCGCAAAAAATTTGGAGTGATAAAAATGATAAAAGTAGTATCAAAAAATATTTTTTAGAAATTATTTTCATATTCCAAATTCTCTGTTAGCAAGATATGATTTGAGTTTTCTTTTACAGCCAACGGATCAAATTCAACAATTGGAATGTTAGAAATCTGGAAATAATTTTTAATTATCTGTATTGTTCGTTTTGATGACAAACCATCTCCATATGGGTTTACAGCGGAAGCCATTTTAATATATTCGTCCTCATTACTAAGTAGATTATCAGCAGTACTAAAAATGTAATGTTCATCCAATCCGACAAGTTTTACTGTTCCAAACTCTACGGCTTCCGGTCTTTCCGTAACTTCTCGAAGAACAAGTATTGGAATTCCAAAATGTGGGCCTTCTTCCTGAACGCCGCCAGAATCTGTTAAAATTAAATATGATTTAGACATAAGATTTACAAAATCAAGATAATCTAACGGTTTAATTAGGTGAACATTTGGGACGTTACAGAGAATTGAATAAACTACCTCTTGTACTTTTGGATTAAGATGTACAGGAAAGATGATGTTATTATCCTTATAGTTTAAAGCCAGGTTTTTTATTGCTTTACATGCACTTCTCATTGGCTCCCCTAAATTTTCTCTACGGTGCATAGTTACAAGTATGATTTTTTTCTCTTGATCAATGATTTGATTCAAGGAATCTGATGAAAAGATATAATCTTTTTTAACCGAATAACTTAATGCATCAATAACAGTATTTCCCGTAACAAAAATATTTTCAGAATTTACGTTTTCTGTAATCAGTGCTTCTTTAGCCGTTTGTGTTGGTGCAAAGTGCAGATCAGTAATTGTGCTTGTCAATCTTCGGTTTATCTCTTCCGGAAAAGGATTGTTTTTATCATTTGTTCGTAGCCCTGCTTCAATATGTCCAACTGGTATTTGTCTATAAAATGCTGCTAAACTGCCAACAAATGTTGTAGTTGTATCCCCTTGTACTAAAACTAAATCAGGTTTTTCTTTTTCAAAAATTAGATCAAGTTCTTCAATAGTGTTTTTTGTAATCGTGGCAAGTGTTTGCGAAGGCTTCATTATGTTTAAATCATAATCAGGTTTTATATTAAATACATCCAAAACCTGATTAAGCATTTGACGATGTTGAGCTGTAGCTATTGTTAATAACTTGAAATGTTCCGTTTCTTGCTCAAGTTCTTTTATGATTGGAGATATTTTTATTGTATCTGGTCGCGTTCCAAAAATTACAGCAATCTTTTTCAATGTATAATTCCTAAAAGTAATTTCAGTTTTTAGTTTAGGGTTTGAAATGCAGTATCACGATTAGAGAAGGATTACACATTTCAATTGTATTATTATAAATTTTCAAGCCAGAATATTTTTAATGAAAAAGTTAATTTGTTTGATTAAAAGAAGGTTTTAAAGAAACGAATTTGTTTTTATTAATCCATTTGGTCGAGGCATTCAACAATTTGGTCGAATATATTTTTATTATTTGATCGTTTTGATTAGTAAAATTGAGGGTTGTTTTTTTTGTTTCATTGTACAACAATAAATAATTAACTCTTTAAGCCCCACCTTTGCTAACTTCTAAAAAATAATCAAAATTATTGGCTGTATGTACCATTAGTAGATTGCAAGATTTTCATTACAATAGTGTTTATGATATTGTAAGACCGTTTAAGAAAGAATCAATTTGAGGTTAGTTAATAACTACAGAAAAAAGGATACTGTATTGTGCAAACTTGTCAATCTTACGGTCATTAAAAGGAAGGTGCGCTAATAAAACTACTTCTTCAAAAAAGGCAAAGTAATTCTAACATAGGTTCCCGGATATTTGCTTGAGGAGAGATAAGAAGGACTTTGAATATTTATTGTCCCGCCATGTCTTTCTACTATTTGTTTCACTATTGATAAACCGAGTCCTGATCCTTCTCTTTCTGAGTTCTTTATATTACTTGCTCTGAAAAAATCCTTAAATATTTTGTCAAGTTCTTCTTTAGGAATACCGACCCCGTTATCAGCAACCTGTATTATCAAGTTTTCTTTATCTTCATCAACAGTAACCTCAACCATACCATCCATATTATTATACTTTATTGCATT
>Ga0307423_1001929_pt1 | contig 12054 bp, 8 predicted proteins | sample SalMarWE160310MG_FD_202154 | JGI IMG/M metagenome (GOLD analysis project Ga0307423, IMG submission 202154) | Salt marsh sediment microbial communities from the Plum Island Ecosystem LTER, Massachusetts, United States - WE1603-10 | ecosystem: Environmental > Aquatic > Marine > Intertidal zone >...
TCTCTCCGCCGAGGGAAGGGAAGCTGGTCGCGCTACCGGTGCTCGGCGGTCTCGAGCACGACTATCGACTGGTGGCATAGGCAGGTTCGCGAACGTGGTCGTGGCCATGTTCGTGGATCGGACAAGGGTAGGTGGGACCGCCGTACTCTACGTCCTGCCATCCTCGAGCTGATCGAGCCTTTCAGCGGGTATTTCTTACCTTGTTCCCAGGCTCAACAAGGTCGAGGGGGATGGGTCGTTAAGGTCCGAGTCGCGCGAAGCACGGCGCGTCTGTCGTGGATGCGATTTCCGCGGAGTACGGGACACGTTGACTCGCGTCAACTGGATCTATCAGCGGTGTTGACTCACCCATTCGCTCCGTGAGACTATGGCGACCGTGCGCAGCGCGGTGTGTTCCCTCGTCGTCCTCGTGGTGCTCTCGGGCACCGCGTGCGCGATACATGAGCGCTGGGTGGCGTCCCCCGATCCCACCCTCGACGACGCCTGCCTGCTGATGTGCACCGAGGGCCTGAGGACGCTGGACCAAGAGGCCTCTACCTCCGAGATCCCGCGGATCCCCCCGCGGCAGGGGCTACGCCCCTGCTGCGTCTTTGGGGGCGAGGTACGGGTACGCGTCGGACCATTTCCGATCCCCGGCTTCCGGATGCTGAACGTCATTGATGTCGAAGAGTTGGGCCCGCACACCTACGACAGCGGACTGCTGCGCGTCGGCCGGGAGGGCGAGAAGTGGCTCGCGTTCAACCGCGAGCATAACGGTCTCGTCTACACCTGTCGCGGGGGCTTCATCGACACGGCGCACGTGCGTGGCTACGTGGACTGGGCGCTCTACCTCACTACGAAGGCCAGCAGATACCTGTTGGACGGCGGGACCATCGAGCTGCCCGAAGAGGGCGGTGAACGGCGCGTGCTGGTGAAGCCCGTGCCGCAAGCGGTCCTCCACCGCGCAGGGCGGCGGCGCTTCGCCGTGGGGTTAGGGGAGTGGCTCGCATTCCAGCTCTCGATCTGGCACGAGATCGCCACCTGGTACGGCTGGCATGCGGTTCCAGGCTGGCCGGAGCGAGTGTCCGCTTTCTCGCCCGAGGACCTCTATTCGAACCTCCTCGGCGCCAAGCTCATCAGCGCCGTCGCGCACCTGCGTTCGGGACGCAGCGAAAGCGTGTACAACCATTGCGTCGACGCGTGGATCCCGGTCGTGTTGCGCTCGTTGGGCGCCGTGCCCCGCCGGGAGGGCCTCGAGGCGATTCGTGCCGTGGACGGTCTCTGGTGGGACTCCTCGCGGCGGATCCCCGACCCGGCCCTCGTGCGGCGGCGCTACTTCGATGCAACGGGTTCGCTCAGGCCCTGGCTCGTCACGGACGTCGTCGCACCCGAGCGGCTGGGCGACCGACTGCGTGCTCGTTGCGGCGCCTCTCCGGAACCTATGCAGCTCTCGAACCCGGATTCACTGCGGGCTGTGCCCTTCCGCCAGTGGGCGACGCTCGAGATCATCGTCAGCGACGAATTCGCCGAGCAGCTTCCTCTCGCGGAGCGGGGGCGCCACCTAACCCAGGAGGACTTCCCGGTCCTCTTGGCGGAGATTCGCCGCCAGAGCCGGAAGGAGTTCGGTGCACGGGCGGACTGTCCCGACTGAGGCACGCTGCCGCAGAAAAGACGTCTGCCGAGAGTCGCGTCGACTAGTTCACCCCGTACCTCTTCATCTTGCGGAACAAGGTGACGCGGTGAATACCGAGTTCCTCCGCTGCGCGGGTGCGGTTACCGCGGTGCTTCTTCAGCGTCCTTACGATCAGCTTGGCCTCGGTGTTTTTGAGAACGTCCCCGCCTTCCGCGCCCACTCTGCCTTCGGGGCGGTGCTGCTGGACGTAGTCGGGCAGGCTGCGGACGTCGATGAGGTTCCGCTGGCAGACCACAAAGGCCCGCTCGATGATGTTCTCCAGCTCGCGGATGTTGCCCGGGAAGGGGTAGCGCGCCAGGAGCGCCAGGGCGTCGTCCTCGATGCCCTCGATCGGGCGCCGCCCGGCGGTGCGAAAGCGCTGGATGAAGTGCTGGGTCAGCAGAGGAATGTCCTCGGAGCGCTCCCGGAGAGGAGGGAGCTCGATCTCGACGATGTTCAGCCGGAAGTAGAGATCCTCGCGGAACTCTCCCTGCCGAACCATCTCCGACAGATCGCGGTTGGTGGCCGAGATGACCCGCACGTCGGCACGCACCGACTCGGTCGCACCGAGGGGCTCGTAGACCCGCTCCTGGAGAAAGCGCAGGAGCTTTACCTGTAGCGGCCTTGCCAGGTCGGCGATCTCATCCAGGAAGAGGGTGCCGCCATCGGCCTGAGCAATCCGTCCGGGCTTGTCCCGCTTGGCATCGGTGAAGGCCCCCTTCTTGTAGCCGAAAAGCTCCGATTCGAGGAGTGCTTCCGGCATGGCCGCACTGCTGATCGCCACGAAGGGGTGCTTGCCGCGCGTGCTGTGGTTGTGGATCGCCTTCGCCACCAGCTCCTTGCCCGTGCCGCTCTCGCCCAGGATCAACGCGGTGCTGTCGCTCTCGGCCACGAGCGGTAGGAGTGCGAAGATCCGCTCCATCTCCGGGTTCTTGGAGATGATGTCGTCGAAGCGGTACTTGTCGTCGAGCTTGCGCTCCAACGCCAGCAGCGACGAGAGATCCTCGAACACCTCGACGCCGCCGAGCAGCTTGCCGGTGCGAGTCTCGAGCGGGTAGGTGGAGATCGAGATCGGAATCGGACGGCCGTCCTTGGCCTGGACGACCGCCCTGCGGCCGTGGATCCTCGTCCTGCCGCGGATGCTCTGCCGCAGCGGACAGATGCTGTCGCAGAGGTCCGTCTTGAAGACGGAGCTGCACTCCCGTCCGAGGACCTCCCCCTCGCGGTGACCAGTGATGCGCCGGGCGGCGTGGTTGAAGGTGGTGATCTCTCCTCGCGCGTTGACCGTGAAGATGCCCTGCGACACGGAGTCGAGAATCAGGGAGAAGTATCGCTGGTCCAGGTGCTTATAGGAGCGGGTCGGCATCGGTTGCTCCTCCCCAACGGGTCGCTTCCGGCTCCGCTCGTGCGGATCGGCTCCCATCTTATCCCCGGGTGATACGATATGCAACGGTATATCGCAACATAGTTGCACGTTGCAGCGCGGTTTGGCGCTTTGCGCGGTTTCCACCTTTTCTCGGTTCTTCGGCTCTTGGGAGGATTCGCGCGCCGGTAAACGCCTGTAAGTGCTCCCGTATTCGTCTTTCGAGCAATTTCCGCAGCAGCTTGGAGTGACGCGGCTGGCGGGGCGGCGCTCGCTCCAGAGCGGCTGGCCCGGTTCGTGCATCGGCGAGAACCATGGAAGACGGTGAAAGGGGGGAGAATGAGAAGAGCGCGCGCACCGGTGGAAACCGCGCTTCGTCGGGAAGGAAGGGGCAGCTCAGGGAGCTGGCGCTCTCCACGGGGCAAGCGGCGCGTTACTGCTACGTCACCTCCTACACCATCGTCAACTGGATCCACACCAGAAGGCTCCGGGCCCAGAAGACGGCCGGGGGCCAGTACAGGATCCGCCTGGGCGATCTACGCGAATTCATGCGCGCGAACGACATGCGCACCGACCTGTTGGAGGAGGAGAAGGGCCTCCGGCCCTACTGCTGGGAGTTCTACTGTCAGCCTGGTGAGGAGGTCTCCCCCTGTGACAACTGCCTCGTCCGCCGTTCGGGGGCGGAGTACTGCTACGAACTCCGCAGCGTGATTCCGCTGACGGGGTGTCTTTTCCAGGAGTGCACGAGCTGTGAGTACTACGAGATCTGGGGACCTCCTGAAAAGCAGGTCGACTGACTGGTCCTCCCAACCGGTTCACGGGGGCGCAAGCTCGCCGTGCATCCCCAGCCGGCGAGGCCACTCCTCGCCTGCGGAGAGATAGAAGCATGCAGGGGGTCAATCCGGTCATCGAGATTGCGGACGTCGTCGCCGAGTATGGCGGCGAGACGCTCCATGTTTGCATGCAGTGCGGGACCTGTACCAGCGTCTGCCCGTGGGGCCTGGTGAACGCCTACAGCCCGCGCCGGATCTTGCGCCAGGTGTCCCTGGGCTTCGAAGGCGCCGAGGAGGCGGTCTGGAGGTGCGTGACCTGCAACACGTGCGTGTCGCGCTGCCCGCGCGGGGTCGAACTGATCGAGGTGCTCAGGGCGGTGCGGGCGCTGATGGTCGAGCAGGGGACGACCCCCGAGGGCATTCGTGGGCCTCTGAGCAGCTTGCGCAGCGACGGTAACCCGTGGAATGGAAAGCGCGAGGAACGCACTGAATGGGCCACGGGTCTCGAAGTCCCGAGCTTCTCGTCCGATTGCGACTACTGCTTCTTCACCTGCTGCACCCTCGCATACGATCCGCGCAACAAGAAGGTCGGGCGGGCGCTGGTTCGGGTGCTCCAGAAGGCCGGGCTCTCCTTCGGCATGCTCGACACCCAGGAGAGCTGCTGTGGTGACCAGGCCCGCAAGCTCGGCGCAGACGAATTGTTCGGCGAGCTGGCTCGCTCGAACATCGAGCTCTTCCAGGAAAATGGCGTGCGGCGGGCGCTGGTCGTCTCCCCGCATTGCCTGAACGCCTTCACCAAGGACTATCGCAGCCTGGATGGGACCGTTTCCAGTGAACATTACACGGTAGTGCTCGACGGCCTCATCACTGACGGCAGGCTGAGTCCCACCAGGGAAGTTGGCCGTACGGTCACCTTCCACGACCCCTGCTACCTGGGACGACACAACGCAATCTACGACGCGCCCCGCCGCGTGCTGCGGAGCATACCGGGGCTGAAGCTGGTAGAGATGCCCCGCTCCCGGGAGAACAGCCTGTGCTGCGGCGGAGGCGGGGGCGGTACATGGGGCGAATACCCCGTCGAGGAGCGATTCGCGGTGCTGCGTGTGCGTGAGGCGCTCGAGACCGGAGCTGACGTGATCGCGACCGCGTGTCCCTTTTGCACGCTGATGCTGGAGGACGCGGTGAGTGTGCTCAGCGCCGGAGAGAAGATCGCGGTCCGGGACGTGGCCGAACTCCTCGCGCAGTCGGTCGGGGTGGCGGACGAAGCTGCAATGGCTGGGGAAGGGGTGTCTACCGAAAGGACCGGCGATGGCTGAGCGAATCGGGTTCTACATCTGCCACTGCGGAATCAACATTTCCTTTCGCGTGCGCGTGGAGGAGGTGGCCGAATACGTCAGCACCCTGCCGCACGTGGTGGTGTCTCGCCACTACCTGTTCATGTGCTCGGACCCGGGACAGGAGCTGATAGAGAACGACATCCGCGAGCACGCCCTGACGCGTGTGGTGGTGGCCTCCTGCTCACCGCGCATGCACGAGATGACGTTCCGCGGAGCCTGCGAGAGGGCAGGGCTCAATCCCTATCGGGCCTTCCACATGGTGTGCGTGCGCGAGCACGTCTCCTGGGTGACCGAGGACGAGGACGAGGCCACCGAGAAGGCCAAGCTGCTGTCACGCGCCGGCGTCATGCGGGTTCTATACCAGCGCGACCTGCACCGGGCCCACTTTCCGGTCAACACCAACACGCTGGTCGTCGGCGGGGGAATCGCCGGCATGCAGGCGGCCCTCGACGTCGCCAAGGCTGGTTTCAAGGCGTACCTGGTGGAGAAATCGCCCACCATCGGTGGACACATGCTCCAGTACGACAAGACCTTTCCCACCTTGGACTGCGCGGCCTGCATCGGAACTCCGAAGATGGTGGCTGTCGGCCAGAGCCCCAACATCGAGCTGCTCTCCTTCAGTGACGTCGAGGAGATCAGCGGCTTCGTCGGCAACTTCAAGGTCAAGGTCCGCAAGAAGGCGCGCTACGTGGATGCCGACAAGTGCACCGGATGCGGCGACTGCGAGACGATCTGTCCGGTCCAGTACAAGCCCTACTTCACCCTGCCGCCGCCAAAGCTGGAGATCGAGGAGGAGCGGGAGGCCATCGTGGCGAAGATCATCGAGCGCTACGAGGGGGAGCCCGGAAATCTGCTCCCGATCATGATCGACGTGAACGCCGAGCTGCGCTGGTTGCCTCCCGAGGTGCTCCGTTACCTCTCCGTCGAGCTCGACGTCCCCCTGGCCCACATCATGCGGCTGGCCACCTTCTACAACTACTTCAGCCTCGAGCCACGGGGCCGGCATCTGATCAGCGTCTGTCTCGGAACCGGTTGCTTCGTCAAAGGCGGGAATAGCATCCTGTCGACGCTGGAAAGGAAGCTGAGAATCAAGGCTGGCGAGACCACCAAGGACATGCGCTTCTCGCTGGAGATGGTTCGATGCCTCGGCTGCTGCGCCCTGGCTCCGGTGGTGCGCATCAATGACGAGTTCCACGGAAAGGTCGAGGGAGACAAGATGCCGCTCATCCTCGAAGCATATGAATAGTTGCCGGGGTCCAAGGAGAATCCGTGAGCTGTCCTGATCGGAAAGAGTTCGTGTCGCCGGTGCGAAGAGGGACTCAGTCTTACTCACCGAGGTCGAGTTGTGCCCAGATCCAGTAGAGAGGAGTAGACACTCTTGTTGACCAAGCTGCTGCCCGAAGACCTCGAGAAGGTCGCCAAGGCAACCGAGCAACGGTTGGCTTCCTTTCGGTTGCGGCTGATGCTCTGTGCCGGAACCGGCTGCGTCTCCAGCAAGTCCTTCGATGTCCAGAAGGCCCTGCGGATCGAGCTGGAGCGCCAAGGCCTTCAGGATGAGGTGGCGATCATCATGACCGGCTGCAACGGCTTCTGCGCGAAGGGGCCAGTGCTGGTGGTTCAGCCCGACAACATCTTCTACCAGCTCGTGACGCCGGAGGATGTCCCGGAGCTAGTGGAAGAGCACTTCAAGGGCGGCCGTCCGGTCGAGCGACTGATGTATCGCGAGCCGGGCAAGACGAAGCCGATCCCGAAGATGAGCGACATCCAGTTCTTCAAGAAGCAGCAGCTGATCGCGCTCCGCAACCGAGGTCTGATCGACCCCGAGGAGATCGACCAGGCCATCGCTCGCGAGGCCTACTCCGCGCTGGACAAGGCGCTCAACTCGATGACCCCCGAGGAGATCATCCGTGTCGTCGAGGTGGCCGGGCTGCGCGGGAAGGGGGGCGCCGGCTTCACCACGGGGACCAAGTGGAAGATCACGGCCGAGCAGCCCGGGGACGTCAAGTACGTGATCTGCAACGCGGATGAAGGGGACCCGGGCGCCTTCATGGATCGCAGCATCATCGAGTCGGATCCCCACGCGGTCATCGAGGGGATGATCATCGGGGCCCGGGCGATGGGGGCGAACAATGGATTCGTCTACATCCGCCAGGAGTACCCGCTGGCGCGGGAGCGTCTGGCCACGGCCATCGCGCAGGCCCGGGAACGGGGGCTCCTGGGAAAGGAGATCCTGGGGAGCGATTTCGACTTCGACATCGCCATCCACCGCGGCGCGGGCGCCTTCGTCTGCGGCGAGGAGACGGCCCTCATCGCCTCGATCGAAGGCGATGTCGGCGAGCCCAGGACCAGGCCTCCCTTCCCGGCGGAGAGCGGTCTCTGGGGCAGGCCGACCTGCATCAACAACGTGGAGACCTGGGCCACCGTGTCGGAGATCATCCGTCACGGGTCCGAATGGTTCTCGAGCATCGGGACGGCGAAGAGCAAGGGGACGAAAGTCTTCGCCCTGGTCGGCAGCATCGGGAACGCGGGCCTCGTCGAGGTCCCCATGGGCATCACGATGCGCGAGCTGGTCTTCGACATCGGTGGAGGGATCCCGGACGGCAAGAAATTCAAGGCAGTGCAGACAGGCGGACCTTCGGGGGGCTGCATTCCGGAGTCGCTGCTGGATCTTCCCATCGACTTCGAACGCCTGAGGGAGGCTGGATCCATCATGGGCTCTGGCGGGATGGTCGTGATGGACGAAGACACCTGCATGGTCGACGTCGCCCGCTACTTCCTCGAGTTCCTGCGCGAAGAATCCTGCGGCAAGTGCACGCCCTGTCGCGAGGGGACGGTGCGAATGCACGACATCCTCACCGCCATCTGCGAGGGCAGGGGGACGCCGGAGGACCTCGACACGCTAGAGCAAATGGCCGAGTACGTTCGCGACACATCGCTGTGCGGGCTCGGTGCGACGGCTCCCAACCCGGTGCTCAGCACTCTCAGGTACTTCAGAGACGAGTACGAGGCCCACGTTCAGCATCGCCAGTGTCCCAGCCGCTCCTGTCCGGTCCTCTCTCCGGCCCCGTGCCAGAGCAGCTGTCCGGCGGGAATCGACGTGCCCAGCTACGTGGCACTCATCGCCCTCGGCCGGTTCCAGGAGGCCCTCGACCTGATTCGGGAGGACAACCCCTTCCCGGCCGTGTGCGGCTACGTGTGCACCCATCCATGCGAGAGCGCCTGCAAACGCCGCGATCTCGACAGTTCCGTGGCGATCAAACACCTGAAGCGCTTCCTGGCGGACTGGGAGGCCGAGAAGAAGCCCGCGGTGAAGGAGGGCAAGCCCATCCGGTCCGACGATCAGGTGGCGATCGTCGGGGCGGGTCCGGCCGGGCTGACCGCCGCCTACTTCCTGGCTCGCGAGGGATACGCCGTCACCGTCTTCGATTCGATGGACAGGCCGGGTGGTATGCTCGTGGCCGGCATCCCACCCTTCCGGTTGCCGCGGAGCGTGATCGAGTACGAGATCGAGCGCATCGCGTCACTCGGCGTGAAGGTCGAGACCGGCGTGCGGATTGGCAAGGACCTCAGCCTGGCCGAGCTGAGGGAGGGGGGCTTCAAGGCCGTCTACCTGGCCGTCGGAGCCTACCAGGAGATGCGGCTCGAAGTGGCCGGCGAGGAGCTCCCGGGGGTGATCGGCTCACTCGACTTCCTGAAGGACGCGTTCTCCAGGAAGATTACCTGCCTCGATGGCCGCGTCGTCGTGATCGGGGGAGGCAACGCCGCCATCGACTGCGCCCGGACGGCCCTGCGGCTTGGCCCCGAGGAGGTGACGGTCGTCTACCGGCGCTCGCGCCAGGAGATGCCGGCCGACGCGGACGAGATCGAAATCGCCGAGGAGGAGGGGGTCAAGCTGCGGATCCTGACGGCTCCGGTCCAGGTAGAGGGTGAGAATAGGGTCACCGGGATGAAGTGCATCGAGACCGAGCTCGGGGAGCCCGACGCGAGCGGGCGGCGCCGTCCGGTTCCGATCGAGGGGTCCGAGTTCACCATCGAGGCCTCCACGATCATCACCGCCATCGGACAGGTGCCCCAGACGGAGCTTCTCTCCGGCGATGGAGGGGTCGAGTGCGACCGTTGGCACCAGATCGTGATCGACTCCGAAACGACGCAGACAAGCGTCGAGTGGGTCTTCGCCGGTGGGGACGCTGTTACCGGGCCGGCCACGGTGATCGAGGCGGTGTGCGCCGGCAAGAAGGCCTCCAAGACGATCATGCACTACCTCCATGGTGAGGAGCTGAAGGATCCCGCACCGATCCCGATCCCCCGGTTGCGAGTCGAAGACTCGACTGCGGTCGGCGAAGACGAGCGCGCCACCCTGGAGCGTCCCGAGATGCCCACTGTTGATCCCTCCCAGCGAGTCCGTGGATTCGAGCTGGTCGATCTAGGGCTGTCCGAGGAAGTCGCGGTTCGTGAAGCGCACCGATGTCTGCGCTGTGACGTCAACAGGTAGAGCATTGCGGAGCAGAAAAAGGAACGCAAAGTGCCGACGATCACGATCAATGATCAGACGGTAACCGTCGAGGCAGGAAAGACCGTTCTCGAGGTAGCCGAGGAGCTGAAGATCGACATCCCGACCTTGTGCCACAACAAGGCGCTCGAGCCGTACGGGGCCTGTCGTCTATGCGTGGTCGAGATCATGGCGGGCGGCCGCCCGGGTCTGTCGACCTCGTGCACGCTCGCGGCCACCGACGGGTTGGTCGTCCAGACCGACTCGGAGAGGGTCGAGCGGTCGAGACGCTGGACTCTCGAGCTGCTCCTCGCCCGTTGTTCGAAGGTCCCGGTCATTCAAACGCTCGCTAGGAAGTACGGCGTCAACGATACCCGCTTCGAGAAAGACGACCAGGACTGCATCCTCTGCGGTCAGTGCGTTCGCATCTGTAAGGAGCGAATGGGGGTGGCGGCGATCGGGATCTTCAATCGCGGGGCCCAGCGGGTGGTTTCGACGCCCTTCGACGAATTCTCCGACGTGTGCCGAAAGTGTGGGGCCTGCGCTTCGGTGTGCCCTACCGGTTGCATCGACATCGACAGGTACAGCGACAAGGAGGCCGACGTTCTCCCCTCCGAGTGGAACGAAGGCCTCTGCCCGACCAAGCCGGTCTCGATTTCCTTCCCGCAGGCGATCCCCAAGCTGCCCGTGATCGACGCGACAGCCTGCGTCCATCTGAACACGGGCGCCTGTGGCGTGTGCGCCGACAACTGTGTGGCAAAGGCGATCGACTTCGAGCAGCAGGACGAAGTCATGGACCTCGAGGTCGGCTCGATCATCGTGGCGACGGGTTTCGACGCGCTCGATCCCACACCGATGAAGCCGTACGGCTACGGCAAATACGCCAACGTCTTCACCAACCTGGAGTTCGAGCGCCTCTCGAATGCCACCGGCCCCACCAGCGGCGAGCTGCTGCTGCGCGATCCAGAGGATCGCTTCAAGTTCACCAGGAAGCCGAAGAGCGCGGCGATTCTGCACTGCATCGGGAGCCGCGACGTCAACTACCACGAGTACTGCTCGCGTACCTGCTGCATGTACGCGCTCAAGTATGCGCATCTCCTCAAGGACAAGTGTGGGCATGATACCGAGGTCTACAATTTCTACATCGACATGCGCTGCTTCGGAAAAGGCTACGAGGAGTTCCTCAACCGCGTGCAGAGCGAAGGTGTGCGCATGATTCGGGGTAAGGCTGCACTGGTGACCGACCAGGCGATCACGCCCGAGGAGAAGGGGATGCTCGTGGTGGTGGCGGAAGACACCTTGAGCGGCCAGGTGCTGCGCGTCCCGGTCGAGATGGTGATCCTCTGCACCGCCATGGAGGCCCGTGCGGATGCCAGCGAGGTCGCGCGGGTACTCGGAATCAGCACCGGGTCCGACGGCTTCTTCCTCGAGGAGCACCCCAAGCTCGAGCCGGTCTCGACGCCCACCACGGGTGTGTTCCTGGCCGGCGCATGCCAGGGACCCAAGGACATCCCCGACACCGTTGCCCAGGCCAAGGGAGCGGCCAGCGAGGCGCTGGCCCTGAGCGCCCGGGGTGAGGTCGAAGTGGCGCCGATGATCTCACAGATCGATCCCGACGTGTGCATCGGCTGTCAGGTGTGCATCGCACTCTGCCCCTACTCCGCGATCGAGTTCGACTGGCGTCACAAGGTGAGCGTGGTCAACGAGGCCATGTGCAAGGGGTGTGGCAGCTGCGCCGCCTACTGTCCCAGCGGTGCCGCCAGCATCCGCCATTTCACCGACAAGCAGATCTTCGCCGAGATTGAGGGAATTCTAGCCGCCTAGGAGAGACGAGGCAATGAACGACACATGCGAACCGATCATCGTGGCATTTCTCTGCAACTGGTGCACTTACACGGCCGCCGATCTGGCTGGAACCTCACGGCTCGTATACCCGGCGAACGTCAAGATCGTTCGCATGATGTGCAGCGGGATGGTCGACCCCAAGTACGTCGTCAAGGCGTTTCTGGAGGGAGCGGACGGCGTGCTGATCGGGGGCTGCTGGCCGGGGGACTGCCACTACATCAACGGCAACATGAAGGCCAGAAGGCGCGTGGGGCTGCTCCATGAGGTGATCGACCAGTTCGGAATCGACCGGGAACGGCTGTGGTTGCGCTGGGTGGCGGCCAGCGAGGGCAACATGTTCGTCGAGGTGGTGGAGGAGATGACTCGCAAGCTTCGCGAGCTGGGGCCCAACCCCTTGCGGGAGAAGATGATCGCTTGAGGAAGAGCTGGAGACGGGACACACCGTCCAAGCGAGGGAGAGAACGTGGCTGAATTCTTTGCGATCGACACCAGGCAAGATGGCCTGAATGGCGCCATCGCCGGTCTCCTGGGCGATTTGCTCGAGAAGGCCGGCCTGGATGCCATCCTGGTTCCGTGCAAGGTGCCGTACAAGAAGG
>Ga0307423_1001930_pt1 | contig 12050 bp, 12 predicted proteins | sample SalMarWE160310MG_FD_202154 | JGI IMG/M metagenome (GOLD analysis project Ga0307423, IMG submission 202154) | Salt marsh sediment microbial communities from the Plum Island Ecosystem LTER, Massachusetts, United States - WE1603-10 | ecosystem: Environmental > Aquatic > Marine > Intertidal zone >...
CTATTTATACTAAAAATAAGAGAATTCAAACTATATTCTCAATTTTAATGAAATTTTTCACTTCTTATTTGTTCAATATATGAATATTTCAGGTTTGCCTGTTAATCAGAATCTGAATATGAAAATTTTCATCAGATTAATTTAAGGTAATGCATAAAATTTCATTTTTTAGCATTTTTGAAGATGAGAGAAAAAGAAAACTCTAAATATTTTTTAGAATATTGATATATTTGTTGATTGAAAATTGATTCTATTATACAAATCTTAAAGAAATGCTTTACGAAGATTTAAATGAAAGAGAAAAAACTATTCTGCGTTCTATTGTGCAGCAGTTTATCCTAACTGCCTCACCAGTTGGATCTCGGAATATCACAAAAAAGTTTAATGTTGGAGTATCTCCCGCAACGGTTAGAAATATTATGTCAGATTTGGAAGATTCAGGATTTATTAATCATCCGCATACTTCTGCTGGAAGAATTCCAACTGATAAAGGATACAGATATTATGTTGATTCTTTGATGGAAATTAAGAGATTGAAGAATTCTGAAAAAGATATTATTGAAAAAGGATTTGATAAAGATTCTACGGATACAGATGAGATTTTGAAAATAGGATCCAGGTTACTAAGCAGTATCACAAAACAAATTGCGTATGTTACTTATCCAACGCTCGATACAGGAATTTTAGAAAAAATTCAACTTGTAAGTTTAACTTCAACACGATTATTAGTAGTAATAAGTATTAAATCTGGATTTGTAAAAACGATTACTTTGGAATTTCAGACAGAACTCGATTCATCAAAATTTGAAAAAGTAGAAAGATTACTCAATGAGAGATTGTGCGGACTAACTTTTAATGAGATAAGAACAACATTCAAGGAAAGGTTTACAGATGTAAGTGCAGATGAAAAACCGATTATAAGGTTGTTCATTGATTCGGTAGATAAAATTTTTAAAGATCATAATAAAGAGGATAAACTTGTAATTACAGGTGCAACTAATGTAATCCATCATCCTGAGTTTGAAGACCCAGAAAAATTTCAAAGTGTTGTTGAGCTTATTGAAGATAAAGATATAATTATACATATAATGGAAAAGAAAAAAATAGAACATGTAAATAGTATTTTTATATCCATCGGCAGCGAAAATGAAGATGAAAAATTAAATGAATATAGTTTAATCACAAGAGAATATACTTTTGGTGAAACATCAGGCAAAGTTGGGATCATCGGACCAAAACGTATGGAATATTCAAAAGTGGTAGCAATTGTTTCGTACTTTGGAGAAATGCTATCAGAAGTATTAACTGGAAATAAATAAGGAGACTTAGTTAAATGTCTAAAGAAAAAGTAAATGATGAAAAAAAAATTGAACTGAATGAAACCAGTGATGAACAAAAAGAAACTCAGGACGATTCGCCTGAAAACAAAGTTGTTATGGACGAGAAAACGGAGCTTGAAGAAAAGGTTACATTATTAGAAACAGAAATTGACAAATACAAAGAGCTTGCATTAAGAAAAGCGGCAGAGTTTGAAAATTATAAGCGCCGAACTGAAAATGACCAGTTGAATCTGCTTAAATATGCTGCTGAATCACTGATTATAAAATTACTGCCCACAATAGATGATCTGGAAAGATCTTTATCTCATATGACTGAAGAAAATGATGTTCAAAAGATTAAAGAAGGAATTCAGCTCATATACAATAAATTTATAAAAACACTTGATGAACAAGGCGTGAAAAAGATTGAATCCATTGGAAAGCCCTTTGATGTAGAATTTCATTCAGCTGTAATGCAAAGAGATGATGATTCAGTAGCACCACACACAGTTATAGATGAGCTTGAGACTGGGTATATATTTAAAGATCGAGTGATAAGACACGCAAAAGTTATTGTTAGTGGCGAATAATTCTTTCTATTATAAATAAAAAAGAAAAATATTAATGACGAAAAAAGATTATTACGAAATACTCGGTGTTGCCAAAAATGCAAGCAAAGATGATTTAAAGAAAGCTTATCGTAAACTAGCAATGCAATATCATCCAGATAGAAATCCGGGTAATAAAGAATCAGAAGAAAAATTTAAAGAGGCTGCCGAAGCTTATGAAATATTAAATGACGATGATAAAAGAGCAAGATACGATCGCTTTGGGCATCAGGGTGTTAGGGGAAACGGTTTTGGTTCACAAGGATTTTCGGATATTAATGACATTTTCTCTCATTTTTCAGATATATTCGGAGGTGGTTCATCAATTTTTGATGATTTTTTTGGAGGGGGTTCCCAACGGGGTAGACAAAGAAGAGGATCTGGAACGCCTGGTTTCGATCTGAGAGTAAATCTGAAATTAACTCTTGAAGAAATTTCAGAAGGCGTGAACAAAAAAATAAAAATAAAAAAACAAATCAAATGTGATAAATGCGGTGGAAGTGGTGCAGAATCTGGCACTTCAAAAAAAACTTGTCCAATCTGTAATGGTAGCGGGGAAATAAAAAGTGTTTCTAGATCTGTCTTTGGACAGTTTGTAAATATTCAGCCTTGCAGCAACTGTAATGGTGAGGGTGAAGTGGTTGATACTCCTTGTAAAAAATGTCTGGGCGATGGAAGAATTTCTGATGAAACAACAGTTAGTATCGATGTACCTGCTGGAGTACATGAAGGAAGTTATATGACTCTGCGTGGTGAAGGTAATTCTGGGAAACGTGGTGGACCAGCCGGAAATATTATTGTCGTATTTAAAGAACAAGAACACGAATATTTTATACGTGAAGAAGATGATATAATTTATGATTTAGTAATTTCATTCCCAGAAGCCGCATTAGGAACTGAAGTTGATGTTCCAACTTTAAATGGTAAAGCAAGATTAAAAATTGATCCAGGGACACCTTCCGGTAAATTACTTAAAATGAGAGACAAAGGGATAAAGCATTTAAATCACGCAGGTCGCGGCAACCAAATAGTAAGATTATCTGTCGATGTTCCAAAAAAAATAAATTCCAAAGAGAAAGAAATATTAAAAGAATTATCAGAACAGCAAAACTTTAAAGTATCTGATAAGGGTGAAGACAAAGGATTTTTTAAAAGATTTGGCTTATGATAAATGGAGGGGTAAATTATTCTAATTTTTATTTGTATATTAAATTATAACTAATTAAAAACCATTATCCACGTTGCGGAATATGTTTGATAATTTATCAAAAAAAATTGGTTTTACTAAAACTGAAATTAAAATTGTACTTTTTATTAGTTCAGTGTTGATCTTAGGATTTGGTTATAAAAAAATTTTCTTGGATCACAAGAAAACTGCTGATAAAATTATTGATTATTCGGGACAAAACAAGCTTTTTAATAATTACAACTTTAATAACTTAAATTCAGATTCAGCAAAAAGTAATGACAAAAAGGTTGATTATAAGCAAGAAGTTTTAGATTTTAACAGGCAAAGTTTTAATAATATTCAGAAAAAAATTATTCCTGCTGAAAAAAGTATCAACTTAAACACAGCAAAACTTTCTGATTTTGTGAAATTGCCTGGAATTGGGGAAATAACGGCCCAGAGTATAATTGAATACAGAAAATCTGTAAAAAAGTTTAATAATGTAAATGAACTTTTGAATGTTAAGGGCATTGGTAATAGTAAACTGAAAAAAATTAAAAAGTATATTTTTGTAGAATAAATACTAACAATTATTTTTCCGGAGGGAAAATGTTTTCCAAAAGTTCCAAAAATGACGATCCTTGGTATTTACATGCCGGTTTATATGTAATTATTGCCATTTTAACTTTTTTATTAATTAAAGTTGCGGTTATAGACCCAAATGAAGAAATTAATGCACAAAAGTATTATAAAAACGAAGCTCGCTTAAGAATGGCAAACTTGAAGGAAGCTGAAATACTTTATGATAAAAAGTTTAAACAGTTTACTAATAATGTTGATAAGCTAGTTGAATTTATTAAGACAGATAAATTTGTTGATAGTGTTGTGAACGCTTTTGATTCAACAACAATGAAACCAGCAAATCCATTCAAACCTTTGTCTGATGGAATATTTAATCCCGATAGTCTTTTTAGGACCCCACAATCTCATAAACCTTTCATTGTACAAATTGATACTTCAATTGCGCGAGATACAGTAGTAAATCGACGTGGGAAAGTACTTAGAGTGGATGTTAAAAAAGTTATAGGCACAAAATACTACATTGAAGACCCTGATGGTTTTGGAACAATTGGCAGTATAGATAATGATGCGTTGAAAAATACATCATCTTGGGAGTGATTTGAAATATTATGCCCGGGTACGAAAATCATACCGGTTTTAATATTTCTAATTCAAAACTTCAAGTTGTTGAAGTAAATTATGAAAATAATCAGTTTCGGTTAGTAAACGTTGATGAGATTGCCTTTAGCCAGCCAATAAATTTTGACTTGATTGGTGAAACTGATTTTAGCGCTCTTCTGCAGAGCGCTTTTAATACTCTCCAAAACAAAAAACGCCTTAACAGTAATTTAGTTTCTTTCACTCTCCCATTCGAACTTTTCTATACAATGCAAATTCCCTATGATACATCTTTACTCTATCAGGATTTGCTCGAAGAATTTAAATGGGAATTATCCGTTCTTTATCCTTTTATATCTGCAAATGATTTAGTAATTCAATATTCGGAAATTGATAAGAGTCCGTTTAATGATACAAACATGGCTTTGGTTTTTGCAATCCAAAGAAACTATTTAAAAATTTTAGATTCATTTTGTAAAAAAAACCATCTTAATCTTAAGTATGTAGATAATCTTCATATCGCCGCAGAAAGATCTTTATCGATCAGTAATTCAATTTATTATAAGGGTTTAACGCTGAGTATTTATTTAGATAAAAAATTCATTTCATTGCTCTTTGCTTATAATAGCAAACCACTCCTTTATAAAGTAATACCACTGAACGATTATAGCGAAATATCAGATCATTTAGTTAGGGAAACTTCAGGTTCTTCTACAATAAAAATTGAGCGATCTCAAATTGAAGCCGCTTTTATATCAGGATTAGAAATTCCAAATAATTTAATCCCAACGTTAAAAAAAATTTTGGGATTAGATTTTATTCTCTTCAATCCATTCGATAAAATTAGACCTATACCCGAATTGTACGAGAGTAAACTATATTTGGAGAAGTATAATTCTTTTTCATCTGCAGCAGGAATAGCCTTTAGAATCGTTTAACCTAAAATGATGTTTTTATGAGACTCAGAATTATTTCTGGTGAATTAAAAGGAAGACTGATAAACGTTCCTCAATCCAAATTTATAAGACCAACCACGGATAGAGTAAGAGAAACATTATTCAATTTATTAAACAATAGATTGGATTTTAATGGGATAGAAATCCTAGATTTTTATTCCGGGTCCGGTTCACTTGGACTGGAATGCATCAGTCGGGGTGCTAAACATGTTACTTTTGTAGAAAAAAATTTTCAGATCTATAAAAATTTGCTAGAAAATATTAAATCCTTGGGAGTGGACGATAACTGCCAAGGCATAAAATCCGAAGCACTGAATTTTTCAAAACGCACACCAATAAAACAATATGATTTAATAATAGCTGATCCACCCTTTTTCAAAGATGATATTTATGATGTATTGAAGTACCTGAAGACAAATAATTATCTTAAAGAAGATGGAATTATAATAATTGAGAGATCAATCCAAACAAAAGAAAAAGATATTTTAAATTTTGGAATTGAACCATTCAAAATTATTGGGGATGCTTGTCTTTATGAGATTCATTCATAGTATTTTATGATTATTATTTCTACTTTTAATTACATTAAAACAAAAAATTAATATGAAAAAAGTTATTTATCCCGGAACTTTTGATCCTGTCACATATGGACATATAGATATTATTAAGCGTGCCGTTGAATTATTTGATGAAGTGGTTGTTACAGTTGCTATAAATTTTGCGAAGCAACCTTTATTTACAACTGAAGAACGTGTAAAAATGCTTGAAGAATCATTAAAAGATTTTGAAAAAGTTTCAGTAGATGCTTTTGACGGTTTAGTCGTTGAACACGCTAAACAAGTTGGAGCCACTGGAATTATAAGAGGTTTGCGTCAGATAAGTGATTTTGAATTTGAATTTCAGATGGCACTTATGAATAGGAAACTTGCTGAAGATATCTCTACAATTTTTCTAATGCCACATGAAAAATATACATACCTTAACTCAACGGTCATTCGTAATCTCGCTTCTCTTCACGCAGATGTAAGTGATTTTGTTCCGCCAAATGTACTAGAAGCACTAAACATTAAATTTATTTAAAATTAGATCTAAAACGAAATATTACACCTAAAAAATCAAGACTTTCTTTGCTTATCTTACATAGTGCAAATATTTTACATGTATAATTATTTTTTTATTAGTCACATATTCAGGGATTTATTATGAGCCTGAGCCTTATTGCTAAGTCTGTTAAAGCCTCGCCTACTTTAAAGCTTAATGAAAAGTTTGCAATCTTAAAAGAAAAAGGTGATCCAGTAATTCATCTTGGTGGAGGTGAACCAAAAACAAAAGCACCAATGGATGCTATGCTTGCAACTGTTGCACATGTAAACACTGGGGAAGTAAGATATACACCAGCTGATGGTATTCCTGCTCTCAAACAAGCGATCATACGGTACACAGAAGAATTTTATGAAAGAAAAGTAAGACCAGAACATGTAATTGCATCCAGCGGAGCTAAACAAGCACTTATGGTAGCACTGCAAGCAATATTAAATCCACAGGAAGAAGTTATCTTCCCTGCCCCCTATTGGGTAAGCTATCCTGATATGGCAAAATTGATAGGCGCACTACCAGTTGCCGCACTTCCAGAGGATGGAACATTTTATCCAAATATTAAAGACATAACAGATAGAGTTGGTTCTTACACAAAAGCTATTATAATCAATAGTCCTAATAATCCTACCGGCGCGATGTACAGTGAGGAATTTATATCAGAAGTTGTTGAGTTTTGCGAAAAGAAAGATCTTTGGTTAATTATGGATGACATTTATCACCGTTTGATATTTGATGGAAGAAAGCCTATCAATTGTTTTAAGTATACAAAAAAGAAAGATGAAAACTCTAAGCTTATTATTATTAACGGAGTTTCAAAACAATATGCTATGACGGGTTATCGAATCGGTTGGGCAGTTGGGAATAAAAAAGTAATTGAAGCTATGAGCAATATTCAGGGACATCAAACATCTGGACCTTCAGTATTACTTCAAAAAGCAGCAGTTGCAGCTTTAAATGGGTTACAATCAGGTGTGGAAAGTTTGCGCATTACTTTAGAGAATAACAGAAATATTATGATTGACCTGCTTAAATCGTTTGAAGGTGTTAAAGTGACAAAACCTGATGGCACTTTTTATTGTTTCGCTGATTTTTCCGTTTATGAAAAAAATTCAAATAAATTGTCAGAATTTTTAATTGATAAAGTCCAAGTTCTTACTGTTCCGGGCAAAGAATTCGGTTTGGATGGTTATTTAAGATTAAGTTATTGCGGATCAATAAAAGATATTCAGGAAGGAATTGAAAGAATGAAGTGGGCACTTGATCCTGGTTCACCAAATGAACTTTACATTGGCGATAGAAAGTTAGTGAGGGATTGGTCATGAAATATTTAGAATTTGATACACCTGCAACAAAGCAGGCAATGGAGCTCGCATCCGATTTCAGATTAAAAAATCAAGGCTTAACCGATCTTGAAAGAGTTTTTTGGAATCTACCCGATGAAGCTCTTTATGAGGAAATTATTTTTCGTAATGAAGGTAAGCTCAGTAAACAAGGTCCGATAGTTGTGAATACTGGCAAACATACTGCACGTGCCGCTGCTGATAAATTTATTGTACAGGAACAAAGTACGGATAATAAAATTTGGTGGGGAGTTTATAACCGTCCATTCAGTTCAGATAAATTCAATCAATTGATGGGAAGAGTTCAAGCGTTTTGCCAAGGTGAAGAACTGTTTGTTCAGGATTGTTATGCAGGAGCTGATCCAAATTATAAAATGCCAATTAGAATAATTACTGAAAAAGCCTGGCATAGTTTATTTGCAAGAAATATGTTCATTACAACAGAAGACAAAGATGAACTTAAAAAATTTCTTCCAGATTTTACAGTTATTTGTTTACCTAGCTTTAAATTAGATCCGGCAATTGATGGAAGCAGAACCGAGACCGGAATAATATTAAACTTTGCTCAACGAACTGCAATTATTGCAAATTCACTCTACGGCGGAGAAATTAAAAAGTCTGTTTTTACGTTGCTTAATTTTTTATTGACCTTTGAAGATGTGCTTCCTATGCATTGTTCAGCAAATATAGGCAAAGATGGTGATGCCGCATTATTTTTTGGTTTAAGTGGTACAGGTAAAACCACTCTTTCCGCAGATCCCAAAAGAAAATTAATTGGCGATGATGAACACGGATGGAGTAATGAAGGAGTATTTAATTTTGAAGGTGGATGCTATGCAAAGGTAATTCGTTTATCAGCTGAACACGAACCTGAGATTTATGAAACGACAAGAAGATTTGGCACCATTCTAGAAAATGTTGTCTACGATCCTGTTAGCAGATATATAGATCTGGATGATGATCAAATAACAGAAAATACACGTAGTTCATATCCTCTTGAATTTATACCGAACGTTGTCCCAGATGCATACGTAAGATCACATCCTAAAAATATTATTTTCTTAACTTGTGATGCCTCGGGTGTAATGCCTCCGATCGCAAGATTAAATCCAGAGCAAGCACAATATCACTTTATAAGCGGATATACTTCTAAAATTGCTGGCACAGAAATCGGACTCGGTATTGAACCACAAATTACTTTCTCGGCATGTTTTGGCGCGCCTTTTATGGTTCGGCATCCATTTGAATATGCGGCAATGTTAAAAGAAAGAATGTTAAAACATAAAGCTAATGTATGGCTTGTTAACACAGGTTGGGTTGGCGGAAGATTTGGAGTTGGAAAACGAATAAGCATCCGTCATACAAGAAATCTTTTAAATGCTGCATTAGAAGGCCAGTTAAATAAAGTTAAATTTAGAAAAGATAAATTATTTGGATTCGAAGTTCCATTAACTTGTCCTGAAGTCCCGGAAGATGTACTTGAACCATCAAACTCTTGGGGCAATAAAGATGAGTACTGGAAAAAGTATGATGCTCTAGCCGCAAGGTTTGTAGAAAACTTTAAACTCTTTGCTGAAGGTTGTTCTGCCGAAGTTAAAGCGGCAGGTCCAAAAAGATTATAAAATACTCTATTTTCGAAAGTTTTTATAAAAACCGCAGTATTATCTGCGGTTTCTTTTTAATATCAAGCTTAATTTCTATATTGAAATCCGCATTTCTAATCAATTAACTATTTCAAACAATTTATAAGGGAAAATAAAAATGAGTATGGTAAAAGAGTTCAAAGAATTTGCAATGAGAGGTAACGTTGTTGATATGGCTGTCGGTATCATAATCGGCGGAGCTTTCGGCAAAATTATTTCATCATTTGTGGGTGATGTATTGATGCCACCAATTGGTTTATTACTTGGTGGAATGGATTTTTCTAAGTTAGTACTAACTTTAAAACAAGGTTCAGAAGGTGTTGCTCCAGTCACATTGAATTATGGTATGTTCATTAATACAACGATTGATTTCTTAATCATTGCTTTTGCTATATTTATGGCAATCAAAGCAATGAATTCAATGAAAAAGAAAGAAGTAGAGGCACCAGCTGCGCCACCAGAACCACCTGCAGATATAAAACTGCTTGGTGAAATAAGAGACTTATTAAAGAAATAATAAAATTTTTATAAAAAATTGAAAACGCCAGTCTTCTATAAAAAGACTGGCATTTTTTTATTTCATCAAATTAGTTTTAAAAAATTTAATTGTAAGCTCTTTGGCTTCTTTGGTTGCTTTTTTATCAAATATTGGATTACTCGGATTTGCAAATGCATGGTCAGCATCAAAACTTTTTACCGTGACTTTTTTCCCGGCAGCTTTCAGATTTTTTTCTAACTTACTAACAACTTCCGGATTGACCCAAGCATCCTTTAGAGCAAATATTCCAAGTACAGAAGCATTTAAATTTTTAAATGTTTCTGGTGTATTATCAATTATTCCATAATACATAACACACGCTTTACCCTGCTTGCCAAGCATAATACTTGATTGTAAAGACCATCCACCACCGAAGCACCAGCCGAGTGTACCAACTTTTGCATTTTTACCTGCATATTCAATGGCTCCTGAAATTATATTGAGTGCTCTTTCCTGTTTTACAGATTGCATATATTTTGCAGCATCATCTCTATTAGTTGCAACATTACCATCATATAAGTCAATGGCCAAAATATTTACATTTCCAAGTTTCTGTTGTAATTCATCAGATTCTTTTTTGATAAAATCATTTAATCCCCACCACTCGTGAATTATAAAAATATATTTATCTGATGGTTTTTCAGACTTTACAAAATATGCATTAGCAGTTTTCCCATCTTTTGTACTGAATGTTATCATCTTACCTTTTGCATCTTTTAAGACATATGCTTCTGGGGTTTGATGTTCATCGCGAAATTCTTTCTGCTCAGCAAAAGCAGTAAAAGAAACATCCTTTTCAGTAGAACAACAGGATTTATCCTGTGCAAAAGAATTAAATAATATTCCATAGAAAAAAAGTGCTAAGAATGATTTAATGATCATAATATTATCCCTTAATTTGTTAAAAATAATTTATGTACGAATTGATTAACGAACAGATATTCGTAAAAGTTCAATTAAATAGTTGCTGTCTAAATTCGAATTGGATTAGTTAATTAAAGATATTTAATAATAATCTCTTAGCAAAATATATTTTGTAATTTATTCTGCATTTCGTTCTATGACTTTCATAGTTGCTAATATCAACGATACAATATTTTTAATTTACATTATGCAATGTATATTTGATTAACTATTTGATTAGGTATTCAATCTTTATTTGATAAGGAGTCAGAAATTGTTATCGAACAGAGTAAAAGAGCTTTCAGCTTCACAAACAATGATGGTCGCTGCAGAAGCTAAAAGACTAAGATCCCAAGGCATAGATATTATTGATCTAAGTATGGGTGAATCAGACTTTAATACACCAATCAACATTAAAGATGCTGGTAAAATTGCGATTGATGAAAACCAAACAAAATATACTCTAAATCAAGGTACAATTGAATTAAGAACAGCAATAGCAGCAAAGCTAAAAAAAGAGAATCATCTTGATTATAATTTAAATGAAATTATAGTATCAAACGGAGCAAAGCAAAGTATTTACAATAGCATTTTAGCGATTATTAATCCAGGTGATGAAGTTATTGTCGCTTCACCATATTGGGTATCTTATCCATCAATGATTCATTTGGCAGGTGGAAAAATGGTGGTAATAGAGACCGAAGAAAGTACAGGATTTAAAATTACCCCTGCTCAACTTATAGCAGCTATCAGTACAAATACTAAGATGTTGATTTTGTGTAATCCATCAAATCCAACTGGTTCCGTTTATTCAAGAAAAGAATTAGAATCTTTAGCAGAATTAGTAAAAAAAAATAATATATATGTTCTTGCTGATGAGATTTATGAAAAATTAGTCTACGATGGTTTTGAGTTTGTCAGCTTTGCTTCTTTAGACAAGAATATTAGGGATAAAACCATTCTTGTAAATGGAATCTCAAAAAGTCATGCAATGACTGGATGGAGAATTGGGTATGCCGCTGCTCCTGAAAATATTGCAACCGCGATTAGTAATATTCAGAGTCATACTACATCAAATGCTTCTTCTATTTCACAACATGCCGCTATTGAAGCTATTTCTGGTTCCCAAGAAGTTATAACAGAAATGCGGAAAGAATTTAGCAAAAGACGGGATTATTTATTTAAAGAAATAACATCAATTAATGGAATAACTTGTTATAAACCTGAAGGTGCATTCTATCTGTTTCCGAATATAATGCATTATCTTCATAGCAAATCAAAAAATATTAAAATTAATA
>Ga0307423_1001931_pt1 | contig 12050 bp, 13 predicted proteins | sample SalMarWE160310MG_FD_202154 | JGI IMG/M metagenome (GOLD analysis project Ga0307423, IMG submission 202154) | Salt marsh sediment microbial communities from the Plum Island Ecosystem LTER, Massachusetts, United States - WE1603-10 | ecosystem: Environmental > Aquatic > Marine > Intertidal zone >...
GGTATCCACCTTGGACGGCAAGACGCTCTCGGTCAAAGCGCCCAAGGGAGCCCAAAACGGGGCTCGGTTGCGCTTGAAGGGCCAAGGGCTGCCACATTTCAAGGGCTCGGGCCGGGGGGACCTCTATGTCAAGTTGAGCGTGACGGTGCCCAAGAAGCTCAGCAAACGCCAAAAGGAACTTTTGGAGGAATTGGCCCAGGAAGGGCTGTAGCCCAATACGTTCGAACCATGGCGTCGCGGCTGTACATCCATGCACGCTCTTAAAAGAAGAGGAAGGTTAATCATCATCAACTCTTTTGCCATGTCCCGGGCGACTCGGCGCCGCCATATAGCTAGCCTGCTGCTGGCCTTACTGTTTGTAGTCTGCCTGGCCCTTCCCGGGGCTGCCGCGGAATGGCCCCGGCCTCAGGGTCCGGTGGGGGATTACGCCAAAGTAATACCGCCTCAATATGTCCAGGGAATTACCGCGGCCGCCACCGAGCTCTGGCAAAAAACCGGCGCGGCTCTAGTCGTGGCTACCATCCCTTCGCTGGAAGGCGACTCCATTGAAGATACCGCCGTGCGCCTTTTTAAACAGTGGGGCATCGGCAAAAAAGGCGACGACCGGGGCCTGTTGTTTCTGGTGGCCATCAAGGAGCGCCGCATGCGCATCGAGGTGGGCTACGGCCTGGAAGGCCTCATCACCGACGCCACCTCCGGGGCCATCCGCGATCAGGCCATGCTGCCCTATCTCAAAAAGAACGATTTTGGTAAAGGTCTCTATGCCGGCGTGGCCGCAGCCGCCCAAATTATTGCCAAGGATCGAGGCGTAACCCTAAGCGGCGTGCCCCAGGTCACGCTACGCAAGCCGTCCAGCGGATTGGCCTTTGGCGGTCTTTTCTTCGTTTTCCTGGTGCTGTTCATACTGCTAACCTCCCTGCGCAGAGGCTCAGCCAGAGGCGTACTGCCTGCTATCATTTTGGGCTCCATGCTGGGCGGCGGCTTCCGGGGGGGCGGTGGTGGCGGCGGATTCGGGGGTTTTGGCGGCGGCGGTTTCGGCGGCTTCGGCGGAGGGATGAGCGGCGGCGGCGGCGCTTCCGGGGGGTTTTAGGCCCGCAGAGAAAAGCCTTTTGCACCCATAGCTATCCAGCAAGGTCCTGACCCAAGATGTCGCTGGGCATTTCGGCCATAATCAAGTATCGGCGCGGACAGCGCCGCAACCAGGCGAGGAAGTTTAAAAAATGAAGCCAAAGCCACCTGAGCGGCCCGAGGTCCTTTATCCCAAGATTTTAAAACAGCTTCAGGAGATTCTGGGTGAAGACCTCCTGGGATTGGCGGTTTTCGGCTCAGCCTCCGCTGATCGCTACATCAAAGGCCGCAGCGATATAAATCTAATGATACTAAAGACTGACGGGTCCGGGCATCGTGTGGGCCGGCTCATGGATTTCTACCAGCAATGGGCTCCGGCCAACGTGGCGGTGCCGTTGGTGGTCACCCCCAATTACCTGGCTGCCAGCCAGGATGTGTTCCCCATCGAGTTTTTGGTCATGGCCGCTGAACATAAAAGGCTTTTCGGCAAGGATCCCTTGGCTGATCTGCAAATCAGCCCCAGCGATCTACGCCTCCAGTTGGAACGCGAACTCAAGGCCAAAATTATGGCCATGCGTAGCCGGCTCATCATGAGCGGCGGTAAAAAGGATGCGCTCAAGGGATTAATCGCGGACTCCCTGTCCGCGTTCACCGCCCTTTTTAAAGCCTATCTTCACTTGATTAAAGGCAGCTTTCCCAATCATCCAGCGTCGGTTCTGGAGGCCATGGATGAGGCCGGGGTTCAACTTGGCGCCTTCCACAAAATGGGACGCGTGAAGATCGGCGATCTCAAGCTCTCGGCCGGCGAATTGACGGCACTCATAGAAAATGCCTTGGCTGAGCTTAGTGATTTGAGCAAGAATGTAGATCAACTAGCGATTGCAAAGGAGTCTTAATAAAATGGGCCGTGGAGCCAAAATTGCCATAGGCATAGGCGTCTTGGTTTTGATTCTTTATTTCCTGCTGGCCAGTCCCTACAACCGGCTGGTTAGCTTGGAAGAGCAGGTAAATCAGGCGGGCGCCAATATCGAGGTGCAGCTTAACCGCCGCTTGGACCTGATACCCAACCTGGTGGAAACCGTAAAGGGCTATGCCTCCCACGAGCGCGAGACCCTGGAGGCGGTGGTCAAGGCCCGTCAGCAAGCGGTTTCCGCCGGCAACCTCCCCCAGAAGTTGGAGGCCAACCAGCAGCTCACCAGCGCGCTCTCCCGCTTGCTGGTGGTGGTGGAACGTTACCCGGACTTGAAGGCCAGCCAGAATTTCCGGGCCCTGCAAGACCAGCTGGAAGGCACCGAGAACCGTATAAGCGTGGCCCGCACCCGTTATAATGAGTCGGTGAAACAGTACAACACCACCATTAGGACCTTCCCCACGGTCTTTTTGGCCAAGATGATGGGCTTCCAGGCCAAGCAGCTCTTTGCCGCGCCAGAGGCCGCCAAGCAAGCGCCCAAGGTTAAATTCTAGCTTGCCAGGGGCGCTGAGGACCTAAGCTGATCTTTACGGAGATTAGAACCGGGTATGGATGTTGACCAGCTGACCATGATTGGGCGGATCGCCTTGGCTGCTGTTTTGGGCCTTTTTATCGGCCTGGAGCGTGAGCGCCATGGACGCGCCGCGGGCTTGCGCACCTGCATGCTGGTGGCCATGGCCGGCGCGCTAATCATGAGCCTTTCCCTGCACCTTAGTCAGATATTCGCCCCGGCCGGAGTAAACTCCATGATCCGCATGGATCCGGGCCGGTTGGCTTCCTATGCCATCGCGGGCATGGGCTTTTTGGGTGCCGGTGCCATTATCCAAGGCCGCGCCTCCGCCCGGGGGGTCACCACCGGCGCGGCCATGTGGACCTGCACCGTGGTCGGCTTGGCCGTGGGCGCTGGTCTCTATTTGCCGGCCGCGGTCACGGTGTTTTTCGTCCTCTTTGCCCTGATATTCCTTAGGCGGGTCGCCCGCCGCGTAAGGCAGGATCAATACGTAGTATTAGAGGTGGACAGCAGCGACCTGAAAGTGCGGGATTCCATAAGGCAACTGTGCGACCGCTTTAACGCCCGCATCACCTTCGCGGGACGCGAGCGTTGTTTCGAGACCCATATCGTAAAGCTCACCTACTCCTTGGCCATCGAATCAGGGTCCGGCTGGGGCGAGTTTCTGGACGAACTGGAAAACCTTTCCGGAATAACCTGCTACAGCTGGCGGGAAGCCGAAGTGCCTTAAGCGGGCGAACAAGCAGATCATTTCCGCGCGGCGCCCGCGGCTTTATCGCAAGCCCATAATCCGGTTGCGCAATTCGGCTTGTCCGTTTTTTGTCTGTGCATTAGGTTTTTCATAACAAAGATATTGCCAAGCGGAGCAGCTCCATGGCCCCCATTTCGGACGCCCTGGCCCAAGCCGCGGCCGACGCCCGCTATATGCTTTCCCGGGGGTATCCCCGGGAAAGAGTCCTCAGGGTGGTGGGCGACCGTTGGGGCCTTGACGCCGCCTGCCGCCACTTGCTGCGGCGGGGAGTCTTCGCCCCGGCAGAAGCGCAGGCCAGAAGGAAACGGCTCCTCGCTATGAGCGCTTGCCGAGGACGGCCGGTAGGAGTGGACGGGCATAATGTGCTCATCACCTTGGAGGCCGCCCTGGGCGGCGGCCGCCTGATCCTGGCCGATGACGGCGTTTTACGCGATATAGCAGGCCAGGGCAGCAGCCACCGCCCCGGCCCGGCCACACAGCAGGCGGCAAGTCTTATGATTGAAAAGCTCGTTGCTGTTAAGGTGGCCTCGGTGCATGTTTGTCTGGATGCCCCGCTATCCAAAAGCGGGGAACTCGCTGCCAGGCTGCGCGACATGTTGGCTCAAGCCGGCCTGGCCGGAGACGCCCAAGCCGTGGCAGTGCCGGAGCGCATTCTGAAAGACCATGCGGGGCCGGTCGCCACCAGCGATTCGGCTCTTATCGACCAGGTTGCGGAACCCTTGGACCTGGCCAAAGAAATAATCCAGGGGTTAAACCCCGCGCCTAACTGGGAGACGTTGACACCGTGATTAGCATCCATCGTTTATATCGCAGAAGCCTCAAGCACCTTGAGGTCCATCATGGCTAAAGCCTTAGGTCTGTTCTCGGGTGGCTTGGATTCCATGTTGGCCGCCCTGGTGTTGCGCCGGGCTGGGGTGGAGGTGGAGGGCGTCACCTTTGCGACTCCTTTCTTTGGCGCCCAGCGCGCCCAGATAAGCGCCGCCCACATAGGGCTTGCCTTATCTGTCCTGGAAGTGGGGCCGGAGCATTTGGAGAACGTGGTCAAGGCGCCGCGCTACGGCTATGGGTCCAACATGAATCCTTGCATTGATTGCCACGGCTACATGTACCGCAAGGCCGGCAGCCTCATGGATGCCCACGGTTTTGATTTCCTATTTTCCGGCGAGGTGCTGGGGCAGCGGCCCATGAGCCAAAACCGCCAGGCCTTGGGCTTGGTGGCCAAGCTTTCCGGCCGGCCGCAAAGCATCCTGCGCCCTCTATCGGCTTTGGTGCTTGAGCCCACCCCAATGGAGGAAACGGGATTGGTGGAACGGGAAAAGCTGACCGGGCTCAGCGGACGTTCCCGCAAGCCCCAGATGGAGTTGGCCCGGCAGTTGGGGGTCACCGATTACCCCGCGCCCGCCGGGGGCTGCCTGTTAACCGAGCCCGGCTTCAGCCACCGGCTCAAGGATTTACTACAGCACACGCCACAGGCGGGAGTGGAAATGGTGGAGCTGTTAAAGCACGGCCGCCACCTGCGCCTCTCGCCGCAGGCCAAGCTGGTGGTGGGCCGCAACCAGGGCGAAAACGGCATTTTGGAATCCCTGGCCCCTGATGAGGCTTTGCGTATAATTGCCCAGGGCGTTCCCGGTCCCTTGGGTTTGTACATCGGCCCTTCCGCCAGAGCCGACCTGGAACTGGCGGCGCAGATTGTGGCCGGATATGGAAAAGCGCCGGCCGATCAGCCGGTTGAGGTTATGGTTGGTCAAGAATCTTTTACTGTGGTGCCCCTGCCCCGGCGCCAAGCCCATGGGATGCTGCTGTGAGCCTTACTCTATCAATGACGGCTTCGCGTTTGATTTCCGCGCCAAGGGAAACGGCGTGGTCCGCCTTTTTGGAAATGATGGGCTGGACGCAAATGAGCGGCGAAGAGGCTTCCGGCAGCAGCCTTGAGCTTTGCTTCAAGCCCCTGGGCCAAAGAGTGGTTGCTGCGGCAACCGGCTTGGAGGCCGATCCCGGCCGCCGCCTTTCCTGGCGGGGCAAGGCCTGGGGCGTTTCCGTGCGGCGGGATTTCATCTTTCGCGGCGCGCCGGGCGGAACCCTGGTGGAATCCCGTGAGCAGGTCAGCGGATGGCCGCTATTATTCCTGCGTCTCTTTTATTCGCCCAAGGCCATGGGCCAGGCCAACCAAGCCTGGCTGGAAGAATTGGCCTCGCACGTAGAACGCTAAGCCAGCCGAGCAGCACGGGCGCTTTGCTCAGCTATCGGACACGGTAATGGCTCCGGACTGCCTAGGGGTAGCCTCCCCGTAGTACCATAGCTCCACTTGATAGACCTTTTGCCCTTGCCCGGCGTCGTTGATTTCAATCTCCGCCCAAGTCATGGGCTTTTTGTCTATCCAGGTGCCGGTGTTCACGTAAATCGTATCCACCGGGCCGGCATGATATTGGAACTCGGCCTCGTGGGTATGGCCGAACAAAATGATGCGCGGGGTGAAAGGATAGAAAGGTTTCATGTAGTCTGGCATCTCGAAGATGATGTTGGCCGGACCGGAAAGATGGCCCAGGTCATCCCAAATGGCCGTGGTGGATGACACCCGGTCGTGGTTGGTTGGCCAGTCTGAAACGATGCTGTCAAAAGTGAAAGCCACGGTCTCCACAAAAGGATCACTGCCGTAGCCGTCCAAACCATTCATCTCAAACTGATCCAAGGGCTTATATCCCATGTCCAGGGCGATGGCGTTAAACACGATGACGATAAAGGCGTCATCCCAAATACCGCCGACCTCGCCGCGCATGCCATAGCCGCTTGCCGTGGACGGGTGCTTGACGTATCGGTCCAGCAGTTCAGGAGTGGTCACCACCTGGCCGGTGTTCTGGGAGTTGGAGGCTGCCAAGCGCGAGATGAAATAACCCAAGGGTAGATGACTGCCTACGCGGCTCCAAGTGTCGGGCGCATTGAACATGGTGTAGCGGTGGCCATGCTCGGCCCATATCACATTGTCCTTGGTGTAAAAGCCCATGCCGGGAGAATCGGAAATTATATTCAGCCCGGGAAACGCATCCTGTATCACGCTTTTGTTGTCTTCCATAAAGGACAGCATATCGTGGTTGCCCACCACATAGGTGACCTTGATGTCCTCCTTCAAGCACAAGGCGCGTAGGTTCTTCTTGATATACTTATTATGATCGGCGTTCAGGATGCGGAAGAACGTATTGGGCACGTCCTCTACCGGACACACCCAATCGTCCAGCAAGTCGCCCAAAATCACCAACTCGGCCACATCATCCCTGGAATAAAGATCCTCTAGAAACGTGGCCAAGTCTCCTGTGTGCTTGTTGAGCCATGAATAACTGGCATCCACATTCATGTGCAGATCGCTGATAAACACGATGCGGTTTCTTTGCGCCGCACCAGCTGCTCCGCCGACCAATAGCGAAAGCATGACCCCCAACATTAATATGATTCTGGCTATCATCGTTCTCCCTTTCACTTTAGCCTTGGCCGGATCTTGCCAATCCGTCGTATCGCGGAGTCGTGGCCAAGCTAGAACAAAGCAACCGAAACCTCTTTGGTCTAGGGGGCTGAGCGTAGCCCATGGTGATCTTCGCTGAGACCAAGACAGGGTATGTCCCTGCGCCCGGGTCATTTATTGACGAGGGCCGGTCTGGCTCATATTTCATGATAGCCCAGAGGAGCCTAATGATACTAGGGAGAGAATCGGGCGGTTGCCTTTGGTGTTTAGGCGCTTGGCCATCCCCGGGCTTTACAAACCGGTGTCCCCACACCCGGCAATGACGACCGGGGCTACCCTGCAGTCAATGATGACCGCCCAAGCCGACTTCCCCGGGTTGAGCCGCCTCCTGCCCGCTTGGGCTAGGGTAGCAATACAGGATTTTTACCTCCCGCCCTGCCGCCATACCGGGCAGCGCGGTTCAGCTAACCCGGGTCGGTTGGTAGTTGATATTACGGATCAAGGGGAGGCCGTCCTCGAAAACGTCTATGACGTTAAGTGCGGCATAGGCCTGGTCCAGGCGGAAGAGGCGATCCAAAGGCGCTCCCATGACCTTGGTGAGTATCACCCGGTTCACTCCGGCATGGGCCACGATGCATACGCGGCCGCCTTCATTTTCAGCTACGATCTTCTGAAATACCGGAATCACCCTCTCGGCCAGGTCTTCCAAAGATTCCCCCCCATCGATGCGATAACCAGCCAAATCCTCGGTCCGCTGGGCCAGTGCGCCGGGATATCTTTTATCTATCTCTTGGTAAGTCAGGCCTTCCCACTCGCCCAAACTGAGTTCACGAAGCTGGGGCAAGGCATTAACTTGCTTGCGTGGTTTGAAGGCCCGGGAGACAGCTTCGGCCACCAGCTTGGTGCGTTGCAAATCGCTACAGTAAATTGCGGTGAGCTCGCGCTGGGCCATGTATTTGGCCACCGCTTTCTGCTGGGCCTTGCCTCGTTTGGTCAGAGCCACGTCGGTTTGGCCCCAAAATTTTCCATCTTCACTGCCCAACACCTCGGGATGCCGCCAAAGATAAACTCTCGTAAAACGCATTTCTTGACGGGGGCTGTTTGGTCTTTTGGCCGTAGCCATTTCGCTCTGCCTCCTGGACGCCGCTAGCGGGTTGTGATAATTTTCCGTTAGGCGTTGGATTTAGGCCATGCCTCCCGGCGCCAAAATTGGCAATACCTCTCGCACTCCATAATAAATGCCTGAAGGGAGAGCCCATGTCCAGGCCGCATTGTGCTTTACTTGTAATTATTGCTTTGGTGTGCAGCGTTTTTGGCGCCATTACTGTATCAGCCGCAGCAGCTCCGAAAATGGTCTTTGATTCCACTGAAAAGATTTTCCGCAACGTGAAAGAAGGCACCACTCAAGTAGCCCAGTTTACGTTCACTAACCAGGGCGATCTCAACCTGATTATTGACAAGGTCAGCCCATCGTGCGGGTGCACGGTTGCCAAGTTCCAAAAGATCACCCCGCCGGGCGACAAGGGCACCATAACCCTGGAGTTGGACACCGCGGGCATAACCGGAGCCTTCCGCAAGAGCGCGGTGGTGTCTTCCAATGATCCTTCCCAACCCTTCACAACTTTAATGATGGTGGGCGAGACCAAAAGCCGCATCGAGGTGGAAGGCCAAGACAGCCGCCGGATACAAGTCATAGGTTGTCTGGGCGAAACCATATCCACCACCGTGACCTTGAGCGATCCCGAGGGCAAGCGGCTCATGATCGCCGCCGTGGAAAACCCCATGAAGGAATACCTGGACGCCAAGCTGAAGGCCTTGCCCGGCGGCAAGAAGTATAAGCTGACCCTCACGGCCAAATCCAAGGAAGCCATGGATTTTGCCGGACCTCTTTTCCTTGTGGTGCCGGGATCTTCCAAAGTAAGCCTCTTCGCGGTGGTGGAGGTGCGGGGCCCCTTCACCGCCCAGCCCCACGACCTCTTTTTCGGCGCCTTGACAAAAGGCCTGAAACCCATGGGCCGATCCATCTTGGTCAAGCGCGCCTGCGCGCCCCAACTCAAGATCGCCAAACTGGATTATAATCACGACCTGTTCGAGATAAAGGAAGATTGGACCAAGCCCGGCGAGCGGCTGATGTTGGAGATCATTCCCAAGGTAGACAATTTGCCGAAGGGTTCATTCAACGAAACGCTGGGCATCCAAGCTTCGGACAAGCTATTCAAAATCCGTCTCAAAGGTGTGGTTCGCTAATTATAACGTTGTGATAAATCACTAAAGGCGCCCTCCACGGGGGCGCCTTTTCTTATATCAAGGTGGTGTAAGCAGCCTTGCCGCTAGGACGGCCAGTGCCCCAGCAGCGGCGTTAGTGGCAACGTCGCGCCAGTCAAACATGCGCTCGGGGTGGAGCCACTGGCCGACCTCATCCACCAGACCCACTGCTCCTGCCAATAATATGGCCCAAACCAGCCTCTGGCAGCCTTGCCGCCAGTGGCCCGTCATCCGCCAGGCCAGCACCCCCAAAACGCCATAAAGTATTAGATGAGATCTTTCGATGAGAAGGGGCTGCAACCAGGCCAGAAACACCAGCCCCAAGACCACCACCGCTAGCCCTCCGGCGGCAAGCGCCCGGCGCTGGCGCGGCAGGCGCAGCCAAAGCCAGCCCGATCCCGTTAGGGCCGCGGCTCCAGTCAAAGCCATGGCCCAGGCCGCCCAGACTCCGGCAGCGCCTTCGAACCAAGGCCGCGCCACGGGGCCGTAATACATACAAAGGCCCAACACCAGTAGCCACAGGCTGAAAAGCGCCGCATCACGCCTCATGGCTAGACGCTCTGGCGCACGTACTCCCGGGCCTTTTCACGCATCTCGTCCATGGCCGCCTTGTAGCCCGAGGCATGCCCGAAAACCCCGGACCCGGAGACAAACACCCGGGCGCCGGCCGCGGCCACCTGCCCTATGGTGTCGGCCTGGATCCCGCCATCCACCTGGATCGGCACCTCCAACCCCCGGCGGCCGATCATGGCATGCAGCTCAGCCACTTTTTCAACCGAGCCGGGTATGAACTTTTGGCCGCCAAAGCCCGGGTTGACGCTCATGATCAAAACCATGGAGACCAGATCCAGCACGTTTTCAACGGAGCAAAGCGGGGTGTGGGGGTTAAGCACCACAACCGGCTTTTTACCCAACTCGGCTATGCGGGTAAGGGTCCGGTTCAAATGAGGGCAAACCTCCACGTGCACGCCGATAAAGTCGGCGCCAGCCAGGGCGTAGTCCTCCAAATAGCGATCCGGATTGTCAATCATCAGGTGCACGTCAAAGGGAATGTCCGTCACCTTGCGGATCGCTTTAATCACCGGCGGGCCGAAGGTCAGGTTAGGCACAAAATGGCCATCCATTACATCGACGTGTAAAAGGTCCGCGCCGGCGGCCACCACGGCCTTAATCTCCTCGGCCAAGCGGGAGAAATCGGAAGAAAGAATAGACGGAGCTATTTTCACCATGGGTTTTCTCCTTGGAGCTTGTTGTCCGCGCACACCTTTAACATGATGTCCCGCCCGCGCATTCCTCTTTAAAGCCCGGACCAATAATACCTTTATCCCCTTCACGCGCAGGAGGAGATATACTTTCCCCGCGCCTCCCGGCCTCTATAGCATGAAGCCGGGTTCAAGTAAAACTGCCGCACCTTGCGCCTAGACCGAAAAAACCCTTTTTGCCTATTTGTTGGCTGACTTGGGCTTGAGAATCACCAGGGTCGCGCCCCATCCTCCGCTCTCACCCCCCGCCAGGCTGAACGATTCCACCTCGGGCATTTTCTCCAAGATGCTGTGCACGGTGCGTCTGAGAACCCCTTGGCCTTTGCCGTGGATAATGCGCAGCTCGGTGATGCCTTCCTCCAAGCACGCCTCCACATAATCCGGGACAAGGTGTTTGACTTCCCCTGGCTGGAAGGTGTGGAGATCCAAATCGCCGTCAATGGGCATTCTGATGGGCTCGTCATTATCCATGACTGGGTCTCCGGTCTTAGCCTCTCAGGCAAAGCCGCTTCAACAGAGCAGACTTGTGTACCTTGTAACAGCGCCTTCTATTGCAGGCCGCTAATGCCGCACCAATCTTGCCCCGAAGAAGGCGTCGCTGGCATGCTGGTGCGGCTTGGTGCGGAAAAATCCGTCCGGTCCGATGGCCTGCGCGCTGGTTCCGGCAGCCTCCAGGTCCCAGGCAACCTGCAACCCTGGATCGTTTTGCCTTAGCGCCTCCACCACCCGCTCGTTCTCCGCGCGGGTTACGGTGCAGGTGCAGTAAAGCATGGCCCCGCCGGGTTTCAAGAGCCGCGCCCCTGCCAGGCAAAGCTCCAACTGCAGGGCCGACAGGCGCTTGGCATCCTCCGGCACGCGCCGCCAGCGCACATCCGGCCTGCGCCCCACTACGCCCAGGCCGGTACAGGGCGCATCAACTATGATTCTATCAAAGGCGCCGATTCCGCTGTTCAGCTGGCGGCCGTCGGCCTGCATAATCTTGGCGCAGTTTACGCCTAAGCGCTGCAAGTTGTATTCAAGCCCCCGCGCCCTGCCCTTGGAAGGCTCCACCGCCCATAGCTCGCCCTGGTTTTGCATGAGCGCCGCCAAATGGCCGGTCTTTCCGCCGGCGCCGGCGCAAAGGTCCAAGACCCGCATGCCCGGCTCAGCACCCAGCAAGCGGCAGAGGGCGCTGGCCCCTGGATCTTGGGCCTGCCAGAGACCTTCCTGGAAACCGGGCAGGTCCCGCGCCGGGCCATGCACTCCCTTGAGCACCAGGGATTCGGGGGCCAAGGCGTGCGGCTCAACCCCCTCCGCCGCCTGCGCCAACAGTTGGGCTGCCTGGGAGATTGACGTTTTCAAGGTATTGACCCGCACCGCAGACGGCGGCTCGTTTTGATTGGCTTCCAGCCATGCCGCCACCTCATCGGCCGAAATGGCCGCCAAAAGTTCCTCCACCAGCCAGAGAGGATGGGAGAATTCCACTGACATGCGCAGCGCCGACTTGAGATCCCCTGGAAGCTCAACCTGCTCCCACCCCCGAGCCAAAGCCCTGAGCGCACCGTTAACCAATCCCTGGGCCCTCTTGGCTGGCGTCCCCTTGGCCAATTCCACCGTTGCGTGCACCGCGGCATGGTCGGGTGTGCGCAGACAGGTTAGCTCGGCCGCGCCCAAGCGCAGCACGGTAAGCACCGCGAGGTCCAGTTTATTAAGGGACCGGCTGACGACAGTTTTCAGGAGATGGTCAAGCCAAAGCCTATGGCGCAACACGGTGTAGACCAGATTAACGG
>Ga0307423_1001934_pt1 | contig 12047 bp, 11 predicted proteins | sample SalMarWE160310MG_FD_202154 | JGI IMG/M metagenome (GOLD analysis project Ga0307423, IMG submission 202154) | Salt marsh sediment microbial communities from the Plum Island Ecosystem LTER, Massachusetts, United States - WE1603-10 | ecosystem: Environmental > Aquatic > Marine > Intertidal zone >...
AAGACAAAGATAGTTCCAACAACTGCATAGACATACTTCCATATTTGAAACGGAGAACGTAATCGACTCCAGAAATCTTTGAGCATAATCCAGATGATGGGATCATTGAACCTCGAGTTGGAGAAATCTACATCTCCGTGAATAATCTTACTAAATCTGCCCTCGAGTTCTTCATTGCCTTTAGATGCAGAGAAAACTTCGTAGTATTCGTATCCACAGATATTTGCAGTGAGAAGTAGAAAGATAGTGAACATCATAATCTGTAGACTAACACCAAGGAGAAATGGGACATTCAGTGAAAAGATTCCGGTCATCTCTGTAATCACTAATGCTAGTGCATTAGATGGAAAGACAAATGCGACTGTAAATGTTGAAGTGAACAACGGATAAGCTGGTACCAGCATTACAAATCCTAGAAAGATGACAATTATGTGCCGAAAATGACTCTTGTATCGTCGTTCAAAGTAGAGTCGTATGTATGAACTCAATGCGCCTAAGAAATAGTTGGTTTCCAAGAAGATTATCACACAGAATAAAACGAAAACTATTGAAAAGAACAGAATATTTGCTGATGATAATAATGGGAGAACAGCGATTAAGCCAATTACCATAAATGCAGTTTTTCGAACTATTCGTCTTGTGTATCGACTTAGAAAGATTTGATGAGGTCTAACAGGTGCAGGGAGTAATAAATTTTCATCTTCAGAAGTTATCACCGCAGCTGGGCCAAGTCCAAAATATCCTGTAACGACAGATGAAGCACTGACGAGTGCAAAAGCTCCGAAGAACATCCCACGATCAATAAATTCTTCAATCATGACACTAAGTGATGTCATCATAGGTGCAAACGATAGCACAGAGGAAATTACAAGACTGACAAAAAAAACACCTACCAGAGTTACACCGTAGAAGAGAAGTAATGAGGGACTTGTGATTGCTTGTTTGAATTGGTTGAACAACATCCGTATTTCGTTGCGAATAAGTCGAAATGTTGTTGGTTTCATTGTACTCACCTATTTGGGAATACCACCAGTTAGACTAAGAAATACCTCTTCCAGCTTGCTAACATTTTCATGTGATTCGAGTAATTCTTCTAATGTTCCTCGTCCCACGACTGCCGCTTCGTTCATAATTACAAAGCGATCACACAAATCAGCCGCGACTTCCAAGATATGAGTAGAAACCAAGATTGCAGAACCTTCATCCCGGAGACGTTTCAAATATGCTTTCAGATTCCATGCTCCTCTAGGATCAAGCCCGTAAATAGGTTCATCCAATGCAAGAACGTAAGGCGGATTCCTTACGAAAATCCCAACAAGCAATGTACGCTGCAGATTCCCTTTGGAAAGAGTACCAACATAAGAATCAAGAAATTCATCCAACTGGAACATGTCTACAAACTGTCGCATTCGAACTAGAGCAGTATCATTGGGCACTTCATAGATACGCGCCATGAATGTAATATATTCACGAACAGTGAGACTAGGATAACATGTGGGTTTCTCAGGTATATATCCAATTGAGCTCTTTGCTAGAATCGGATCAGTTAACACATTGTATCCGTTAACCTCTACATTGCCAGATGTGGGTTTGATAATTCCAGTTAGAATTCTAAGAGTTGTTGTTTTACCAGCACCATTAGGACCTACAAGTCCTACAATTTCGCCAGGGTTGACCTCTAGATTAAGTCCCCAAACTGCAACTTTCTTTCCGAATCGTTTGCTTAATCTCTCTATTTTGATTGCAGGAGAGTTCAGCGATCCCTGAGGAATATTTCGTTTATTACGGAGGTCGATTTCCTCCATAATCCTATCAATTAATGAATTTCGTGCAATCTTTCTATCTAAGATTGGTAATTTCAGAACTCGAGCTAGTCGAAGAAGCTCGTTACTTTTCATCTGTTCAACATTAGCTCTCTCAATCACGTATTGAAACTCTCCAATATTAGTTTCATAGGTATTCCTTTTCAATGTTTCAGGACATATGAAGTAAATGGTCAAAGTAGTAATGCACTATTCAAAATATTTCTCTTTTAAAGGGCCTAAATCGAACGGAATTCTTTTTACTAATTCTAAATTCCAATCAACAACCTTCGTGAGAAGAGGAATAATTCGTACTCCTTGTTTATGAGCTTCCCTGAGAGCATCTCCAAATTCTGGATCATTACCATCATGCGGTGAAAAAATATCAGCATCAGGTCGTTGGATTACAAAAACTGCAGCCGCATCGTTTACATCCCCAGATGTGAGCGCATGAGCCAGATGTTTCATATGCCGTGCACCTCTTGTTGTAGGTGCATCTGGAAAGAGTACACGTCTATTCACAACTAGTGTACAGGATTTCACTTCTATGAATACTCGATTGTTCTCACCCTCAAGGAGAAAATCGAATCTCCCACCATAAGCTCTTGGTTCAGGGATCACCTTTGTATATCCTGTGAAATATGGTAATTGATTAGTTTCCAGAAGATTCCTCATGAAACGATTTGGTAAGTTTGAATCAAGGGAGATAAGAACCCCATCATGATGTACACCTATCATATCAAAAGAAGTCTTTCTATGAGGCTCTGGATTATCGCGAATGAAGACTTGCTTCCCAGGTATCATTAGTTCGTACATCCGACCAGGATTCGGAACAAAGACTTCTTCGATTTGTCCATCAATCTCAACACGTGCTAGGAACCTGTTTGGGCGTTCTATGAACTTTCCAATTCTGACACGTTTTTGAGATGACACGATTTCTCACCTTATCGATATTGCCTATGCTGTAATTGCTGGAGCACTAATAGAAGTTGACATCTAAACTCAAAATGTGGATTTACAAACAAAAAAACCTAAATCCAACTAGTACTCTGGAACAAGTAGATACTCTTGGAGGAGAATCGTGTAGGGAGAGAATGAACAGTGAAGACTCAATCAGAAACAATTCCACAGGAAGTTGTAAGTGAATTCATACACAAACTCTCTCATGATATTACTGGAATTCTGCAGAACATAATGGGTTATGCAACTTTGTTGGGGGAAGAATACGACAAGACATACCTTGAAGGAATTGCACGACTAATCACGAAATTGAGTACTCGGATGATGACCGCTGTTTCGGACATAGACAATGACGAACTTAGCAGGAAGAAATGAAATCTTACAGAAATTCGGTTAAGCACAATTGCTCAGATACCTCAGTTAATTGAGAAACCTTGACACCAATCAATCGTAGAGATTTATTGTGGTCTCTTTTCTGCTCAAAAAGTTCGATTACTACTTTTTCCAGTAATGATGTTTCATCAGATTCCACAGGTACACTTCTACTTCGCTGAATGGTTGAATAGTCACTGTACCGTATCTTTACAGTGACAGTTCTAAATCTGAGTGCTTTGCTTAGCAACTTGTCACCTATTCTTTTACACATCTTTTTTAGAGTATTATGGAGATAGTAAACATCTTCTGGTTCAACATCTTCCATGAATGTTCTATCCTTACTGATTGATTTTCTAATACGAGGCCCGTTATCGATTATTGGTCTCTCATCAAAGCCTCTTGCTCTTCGATAGAGCCATACTGATCCACGACCCATCATAGGCCAGAGCTCAGGAATAGTCATTCTTTGAATCTGTCCCAATGTTTCAATCCCATATTTTTGAAGACGTTCTGTCGTTTTTCTTCCTACTCCATTCAACGCATCAACAGAAAGTGGTTCCAAGAACTTTGCAACATCTTCAGGATCCGGTCCTACAATTGTCACACCTCTTGGCTTATTCATCCCAGTTGCAATTTTTGCAACAGACATGTTTGGTGCTATACCAATAGAACAGGGTAAGGAGGTCCGTACTCGTATCTCTTCTTGTAACTCTAGAGCCATCTCATTCGGGCGATCATAGAGTTGTGAACCTTCGCTGACATCAATATATGCTTCATCAATACTTGCTCGCCTGACCTTACCACCATCAGCAAATTCTCTAAGTATCTCCATGAATTCATCAGAAGCGATAATGTAATTTTCAAATGACCCACTCACAAAAGCAGCCTCAGGACATAATCGATAAGCCTGAGAAACAGGCATTCCTGAATGGATTCCTTTCGCCCGTGCTTCATATGAAGCTGCTCTAACAACCCCGCGACCAGTTCCTCTCTTTGGATCATGTCCAACACAAACAGGCAGACCCACTAGTTCGGGGTGATTCCTGTATTGTTCTACAGATGCAAAAAATGCATCCATATCTATGTGCATTATCCAACGAGACAACTGGTCGACCTATACATGTATTGAAGAAATCTCACTTCTCAATTTCTAGATATTTCCATCCAGAGAAGCGAACAATGATAGCAGGGAGAGTAAACCGAATCTAATCACTCACGTGATTTCCGATTTGGTCTACATCCTAGAGAAGCCTATATGTATTAATTTCATAGCGAAACTGCACCACCAACTACACATTGCACGAGTGGCATTTCTAATGACTGATAATCTACAGGAGAACTCTCATTCAGACTTAAGCCAAGAGGAACAAGCGTTACGGTATAGAGTATTAGTAGAATCAATGAATGATGGGTTTGGAGTTATCGATAATGATGGTGTGTTTACGTATGTAAATGAAAGGTTTGCAGCCATTCTCGGATACACGCAAAAAAACGTAGTTGGAAAGCATATTGTAGATTTTCTTGATGCTGATGACAGAAAGATACTCCGGGATAATATACGAAGAAGAACAGAGGGGCAATCAACACAATATGAATTAGAATGGATAAAGAAGACTGGTGAGAAAGTTCCGACTATAGTTTCTGGAACTCCCTTGATAGGAGAAGATGGGCAGATATTAGGTTCTTTTGCCGTGATGACTGATATTACAGAAATCAAACAATCACGCAAAGCACTAGAAGAAAGCGCTGAGATGATGAGAACAATTTTCGAAGAGTCACAGATAGGTATCGAACTCTTTGATGAGAATGGAATCCTAATAACAGCAAACAAAGCTGCGCTTAGAATTGGAGGTATCTCAGATATTCAGGACCTAATCGGTTTTAGTCTCTTTGATGATCCTAATGTACCAAGTGATATCAAAACATCGCTCATTCGCGGAGAAGCTGTTCAATATGAAGTTGAGTTTGATTTTGAAAAGGTGAAAGAAACAAGTCTCTACAATACAAATCGGTCAGGAAAAATGATTCTGGACGCATTCGTCACACCATTAGGAGTCAGTAAAGGAAACGGTGGAGAAATCACAGGATATCTCAGCCAAATATTTGAGAAGACGGAGCATCGACGTGTAGAAGAAGCATTAGAAGATACTGAAAAGCGATATCAACTCCTCGCAGAAAATGTTAGCGACGTGATTTTTACTACAGACCTCGAACTCAATTTGACATATGTAAGTACATCGATTGAGCTTCTCCTTGGCTATAATAGCGACGAACTGATAGGAGTGTCACTTATTGAACTCATGGCTCCTGAATCTGTATGGGTTGCAATTGAAGCTATCCGTGATGCTCTTGAATCAGAGAAACAATCTGAGAAACCTTATGCCAGAGGAGATGCCCCTCCTTTAGAGCTACAATTGAAGAAGAAAGACGGTCCACCTGTTTGGGTGGAAGTTACGCGAACATTCATACGTGATGAAAATGATACTCCAACGGGAGTCCTTGGAGTAGCAAGGAATATTGAAGAACGAAAACTTGCCCAACAAACTCTGGTCAATTCTGAACTAAAGTATCGAACTCTAGTTGATCAATCATTTCAGGGAATTATGATTATTCAATCTCTACCATTGAAGATTTTATTTACAAATCCCGCATTTGCTGGATTTCTTAATCGCAGTGTTGAAGAGGTATTAGCATTCACACCTGTAGAAATCCAATCTATGATTCATAATGAAGACCTTGAAATTGTCATGAACAGACTGCAAGAACTAATGGGTGGAAATGAACCTAGGAACGCTCCTATGGCAATACGAGTATTTCAGAAAGATGGAGAGATGCAGTGGTTGGAGATGTTCGGTCGCAAAGTTGAATTTGAGGGAAGGTCCGCACTTCAACTTGTCGCCATGAATGTGACAGACCGCCTCAATGCTGAGAAAAGGATACGAACTCAGAAAGAACGTGCAATGTTGTATCTTGATCTAATGAGCCATGATTTCCGGAACCAACTCCAAATCATCCTCGGGAGTACTATGGTCATGGAAACGCAGCTTAAAGAACCAGAGAGTAGACGACTCTTAAGTCAGGTCATATCAGCTGTTGAGAGATGTCAACGAATGATATCAAAAGCAAAAGTCACTGAGCCCTTGATGGCAGTACCTCTTAGGCCAACAAAACTTGCTCCAATACTTGAGAGAGCCGTGATGGCTCAGATGAATCTACATGAAGATGTGGATATTGCTATCACCCTAAGTGATGCTGATGCAATCATTAATGCAGACGAATTCTTGGAACAGCTATTTGCAAACTTAATTGAGAACGCAATAGAGCACAATCCCAGAACAGAGAGACATGTCTGGGTTAAGTTAAATAAAAGAGGTGAGGGATACGAGATTTCAATTGCAGACAATGGATCAGGTATTTCGGAGTCCCTCAAGAAGGAGATTTTTGATATCGCGAGAAGATATGGCGGTATCGGACTACATCAATCAAAACAAATCTGTGACAAATACGAAGGGCACATTAGTGTACGAGACCGTGTCCCTGATACACCAGAGCAGGGAGTAGAATTCATTATTTGGATTCCAAAGAACCGAAATGGAAATTCTAGCTAATTTGTCTTGAATATGATTCGAAGAATTCAGTTAAGTCGATGTTACCGCCACTTATGATAACTCCAGTAGTTGATTCGGTTAGGACTTTGCTCTTCTTCAGAAGACCAGCGAGAGAAACTGCACCTGATGGTTCCACTACTATTTTCATACGCTCCCACAATAACCTCATGGCATCAATTATTTCCTGTTCAGAAACAAGGATAATTTCATCAACATACTTCTTGATAACTTCAAATGTCAAATCACCTAATTGAGTTCGTAATCCATCAGCAATAGTGTTAGGATATTCACTTGGGAGAATCTTGTCAGCTTTCAATGATCGATACGCATCATCTGCGTTTTCTGGCTCTACAGCGATAACCTTGGACTCTGGACAGAGCCCCTTTGTAGTAATGGCAGTACCACTCAAGAGACCTCCACCTCCGACAGGTGCAAAGATATAATCGATAGTGCCAATTTCCTCGATGAGTTCTAGCGCGGCAGTACCAGCTCCTGCAATAATCCGATAATCATTATATGGATGAACTAAGATAAAACCATGTTTTTCCACAAGCTCATTAGCAACAGCTACACGACTCTCAGTTGAGTTCTCACAGAATACTATCTCAGCTCCATATCCCCTTGTTGCAGCAACCTTGACATTTGGGGAGTTCTTTGGCATAACGATTGTTGCCTTAACTCCCAACATCTTTGCCGCCAGTGCTAATGCTTGAGCATGGTTACCTGAACTGTGGGTAATGACTCCTTTCTTCCGCTCAGCTGCTGTCAGTTGAGATACTGTGTTAAAAGCACCTCTGAATTTGAAGGCTCCAACTCTCTGAAAATTCTCACACTTGAAATAGACATGACAATTTGTCATACTATCGATTGTTGTTGAGGTCATGACTGGAGTCTTTACAGTATTACCCTTTATTCGATCATAAGCTTCTCGAACATCAGAGAGTTCCATCATGTGTCACGATTGATGAGATGTCCAGAAAAGCGTTACCATGAAGATTCGAAAGCCTTAACCCAACGTTTGCAATTCATTAGGAAAGTTTGATCATATAGGTGAAAGTACTGTGTCTAAGAAATATCTAACTTCAACAATCGATTATATTCGATTGCTAGTTGTAATTATCATTCTATCACTTCTAGCAGCCTTTATTATTATTTCAGATGGAAATCCTTGGTTCCTGTCTTCGTCAGCAGTGATTGTAGTTTTAGCTCTTATCAATTACATTGATCTGAAAGGGGGAAGTTGGGGCAAGTTTTCATTGCTGATGTTTATCGCAATGATATGCGGATTTATCGGAGACCTGCTGATGGCAGGTATCTTTTACATCACCTCAATTGCAATTCTGAATGGAGTGATTCTATTCGGTATCGGTCATGCTATCTATCTAATGGGACTTAAAGAGAGGTCTCCTTTGTTACTGAACCCACAATCATCTGACGGTGGAAGACTCATCACACGGAATCTGCTTATTTGGATAGTAAGCATTGTTCTCGTTCTTTTACTATTCTTATTCACTGTCTTTAATCCTACCACCCTCGAGTTAAGCATTGGTCTTCTGGGCTATGGAATATTACTTGTGACAGTAGTGGGCTTTGCGTTGACAAAATGGTTCGGTGAATTTCCAATCGCATTCAAAATTGCAATATTTGTGGGATTCCTCTTCTTCATATTCTCAGATTGGCTGATTGGAGTACACGAGCTTACAGACCCCTCTTTCCTGAGTGGGCCATGGGTCGGAATTACGTACATCTTCGCTCAATTACTAATTCAACTTTCAGCGTTTCTAGGTGCACGTGGAACAGAGTGAGCGAGATTGGTGTGAATTATGAAGGGAATTAGAAGGAAGGAAAAGGCAATCGAGAGCAAAGAAGAAATGATTGCGATTCTTGAAAAGAGCAAGTACATTACAATTGCAATGTGCCAGGATAATGTCCCATACCTAGTTACTTTGAGCCATGGGTACGATAGAAAAAAGAATTGCATCTATTTCCACTGTGCTCGTGAGGGAAAAAAGGTTGATATTCTAACAAAACAGAATACTATCTGGGGACAGGCAATTGAGGATCACGGCTATGCAGTTGGGGCATGCGATCATCTCTATGCAACTACTCAATTCAAGGGTAAGGTCACTTTCATCGAAGAAGTAAAGGAAAAAGAAGATGCACTAAGAATAATGATTAATTCACTTGAACCACACCCACAATCTGTAATTGAAGAACAACTAACTGAGAAGTCAATCCAACGTGTCCATATTGGACGTATCGACATCGACTGCATGAGTGGTAAGAAGGCTAAGAAGGTCATTATACAACTATAGAATTCGACAGGTTTCTAAGTAATGACAAAGTATCAGATACTCTTTGTTCCGGAACAAAGAGATGGTCATGATAGAAAGCAGACACAGTATTAGCAGTGATTCCTGCTTCTGCTAGTACACTAGTAATTTTAGCAAGAAGACCGACTGCCTCCAAATCTGAATGAACTGTAAGAGAAATCAGGCTCCAGACACTCTCAAAGGAAAGGGAATGTTCTTCAGCAATTTCTCTCGTCACAATCACAGTAATAGCTTCCTTTTCTCGAAAAACTAACAGAGGAGTAGATTCGAGGGTTTCTAAGATGTCTTGAGATACTGCAGCAAAAATATACGAACCGGGTACATGAGCAGGTTCCATATTCTTCAGAAGAAAACTTAATTCTCGATATCCATGCATCATTTCTCACCTTACTTTGTTTCCATATTTCTCCCACGATACAATATCATCGAGTGGAAATCTAGTACTTTTTCGCTCTTGATCTCCATATCCCACGGAGATAGAACAGATTACTCGGATGTCATCAGGTATGTTGAGGAGGGCTCTGAACTTGGGCTCGATATCAGTATCTCTAACCCCCATCCAGCACGTGTTCAATCCCTCGTAATGAGCAGCTAAGAGCATATTCTGAACAGCGTTGTGAGGGTCAGCAAGGTGGTATCGTGGGTGTTTTGCGGGATCTCCAAGAATAACTATTACTACTGGAGATTCTGCCATGAATCGCCCATAATTGTGAGCCTCAGCCAATTTCTTTCTCATGGCTTCATCACGAATTACAATGAAATGCCAAGGTTGTCTATTCGAAGCAGAAGGAGCCCATCTTCCCGCTTGAAGGATAGTATCGATTTTGTCAAGTTCTACTTCAGTAGATTTGTACTTTCGAATGCTTCTTCGATCCCTGATTGCTTGCAGAACATCCATAGTAATCGCATATAGAGTAGAACACTACATTATGAAAGCTGTGGTTGGTATCTACTAATACTCGCCTAAATAGGAAACCTAAAAGGCGCTGCAAAGCTGCGCACGACATTACACCTGTATCGGAGTGGATATAAATTCTAAAGACCCAACGAAGAGTACTCACTAGCGTAGGTGTTGACATAGGTTCATCCACATCTCACATAGTATTCAGCAAAATTGTTCTTGAAAAAAACACAAATGTTCCAACTGAAAAGTTCGAGATTGTTGATAGAGAGATCCTCCACTCTGGGCCGATTCATCTAACTCCTTTCAAAGATCAATATAATGTTGATTTCAAAGCACTCCGAGAACTCTTACTTGAAGACTATCGAGAGGCGGGAATTGCTGTTTCAGATATTGACACCGGAGCAGTCATTATTACTGGAGAAACGGCAAAAAAGGAAAACGCTGAGTGGATTGTAAACGAGCTTGCTGGAGAAACTGGTAAGTTTGTCGCGGCTACCGCTGGTCCCAATTTTGAAAGTGTTCTCGCAGCATATGGTTCAGGAGCAGTTGCTAGATCAGGTACTACTGGAAAGACAATCATGAATTGTGATGTAGGAGGAGGTAGCTCCAATATTGCAGTGTGTAAAGATGGAAGAGTTGCTGCTACTGCTGCGATAAACGTTGGAGGTCGACTCATTGCAACAGATGAGAATAATATCATTGTCAGGTTGGAAGATACCGGTAGAGAACTTGCTGCTCTCATTGGTATCAATCTTCAGTTGGGGCAGATTCTCTCCGATGATAATAAACAGCGAATTGCTAATACTCTTGCAGAGGCACTTATTGAGTGCATTCTAGGGAAGAATACATTGGAGACAACTGAGCTGCTGATGATGACAGCACCTCTTGAGTTCAACGAATCTATTGACGAAATCACATTCTCCGGTGGAGTTGCAGAATTCATCTATGAAATAGAAGGGAGTAGTTTCAATGATTTGGGACTTATTCTTGCCCAATCTATTAGTGTTCAGGCTCTAGCTGCTCATCTTCCGGTTGGTGAACCAGACCAACGGATTCGTGCAACAGTAATCGGAGCAGGTCATTTCAGTCTCCAAGTTAGTGGTTCAACAACCTTTCTCTCATCAGGTCTGGATTATCCGATAAGGAATCTTCCAGTAGTTGTACCACATACTCCTCAGAGGAAAGCATCTGCGGAGAGCATCAAGAAAGCAATAACTGATGCGTTGCAGAGATTCGATCTTCAAGAAGGTAAAGATAAGATGATTCTCTCTTTCGTAGATGCAGTAAGACCCTCATATGAAAATCTAATGGAATTTTCAAAAGGTGTAGTTGCGGCTCTGCCTAATACAGTTCGCAAGAAAGAACCAATCATGATGTGCTTCGATACAGATATCGGAAATTCTGTTGGCAACATTATGAAACGGGAAACAGGTATTGAAAGCGAGATTCTGTCTATTGACGAAATCTCCTTGAAAGAAGGGGATTTTGTGGACATTGGAGCTCCGATAATCGAAGACGTTGTGGTTCCCGTAGTTGTCAAGACTCTTGTCTTTGATTCAGACTAGTTCGATTTTCTGACTCTGAATTGTTACTCCATTTCAGTTTTCTAATTCGTGAGAGAAAGAGATCTATGAGTGGAACAGTGATGACCTCTTCTCTATGCCTAATTGGTTTTTCAGGGGTGGTTTGGTGTACAATTGGTTCCTCTCTTTTTCGTCTCTCAGTTTCCCACCACATTGCTGAACTATCACCTCTCCAGACACGATCACTTTGAACGATGTGTGGGCGATGACATCGGACCATCAATAAGCCTACAATTTGGATAATTGGAATCGGGATAGGAAGAAGAACCACATACAAACCGAAGATGAACAAACCACTCAATCCAATTGAAATCAGCAGCGGAAATAGACAACTAAGGATTGCCATTGCAATCAATCTATTCCGAGTGATTGTTTTTCTGAGATATCTATAGACATCTCTTACAAATGCGAAATTAAATGCAAACAGTAATGCAAAAAGCGGCATGTTTGGGAGCATCGCAATTTGCCCTTGAAAGAATAGA
>Ga0307423_1001935_pt1 | contig 12037 bp, 9 predicted proteins | sample SalMarWE160310MG_FD_202154 | JGI IMG/M metagenome (GOLD analysis project Ga0307423, IMG submission 202154) | Salt marsh sediment microbial communities from the Plum Island Ecosystem LTER, Massachusetts, United States - WE1603-10 | ecosystem: Environmental > Aquatic > Marine > Intertidal zone >...
ATCAGCCCAAAGAGAGAGTGCTTCATCTTCAATTTCTTTTTGCTTAGCGAAAAGTTTTGCCTGCCACGGATCCCAAACTGCTCTTACATCGTGACGCATATCTCCCCATCTTTGTGCAGCAATTGTTCCCAAAAAATTGAAAGCCCACCAGGCTGATTGCCTTGAAAAACCGGTTACTCTTCCGTCTGTTGAAGAAGTTCCATGAACTCTGGTTATTCCTGCATAAAAAGGAGCATAAATTGAAGTTGCAACATTATCCCAGGCAATCCAGGCTAAACCTCCGATTTCATTCGGCAGCCAGCTTCTGCATTGGATAATTGTTGCATACATTGTATACCATCTCGCTAAAGTTCTTTCACCAAGCCAACCCCAACCGCCATTTATTTTAAAGAGCTTATTCATATCGTAAGGCATAAATGGATTTGCAAGCGGTGAGATTACTGTTTTTCCGCTGTCATCTGTTACAGTAAGATTTTTTGTCATATCGAAATCGGTTCCTTCATAATAATCAGAAAAAATCTGAACCATTTTTTGAAGTGTAACTAATGTATCTGGTTTTACTGAGAAAGGATAATTTTCAGAATTTGGATCAAACTTTTGTGAAGGAGCAATAAGATCAAACACACGCCATTCTCTTCTTCTCGCAGCAATAGAATTTCTGTCTGCATAAGCGTAGCAGAATTCGAAAGAACCTTTTGCCGGGTCCCACCATCCGTTTTGCTGAGCAACTTCAAAAACATTTTCTGAGTACATAAAATAATCTGGATTGTTTACATCAATTTGTCTAATTCTGCTTCCGTTTGCTCCTACAAATACTTCTCCATCAGGAACTCTTTGTGCTACCCAGATTGCGCCAAGCTTATCTTTTCCAGGTCCAAGTATTTCAATTACCCAGGCTTCATTGGGATCTACTATTGTGAGCATTTCGCCATCGTCAATCCAACCATATTCTTTCAATAATTCACCGGCAACCTCTATTGCTTCTCTTGCAGTCTTTCCTCTTTCAAGCATAAGCTGGCAAAGCCGCGGACAATCAAATAAACCTTTATCTGATTTTAATTCTTCTCTTCCACCAAAAGTTGTCTCTCCAATTGCAACCTGCTGATCATTTAAACAGGGATAAGCTGTGTTGATATAACCATATGTATAATCTATTTGCGGAATATTTCCCGTTGGCACATCCTTGTATGATGGCATTTTTTGCGTATCATCGTTTCCGCGTTTATAAAGTGTAACTAATTCACCTCTTTCGTGCTGTATTGCAGGGACAATCGTAAGATTGCTTCTCGTTCGGTGACTGTCATCAGTGTGTGATGTCATCACAGAACCATCAAAGCTGGCTAGCTTTCCAACAGCTACTGTAGTGCAGCCATCAGGATAACCATTTATCCAATCGGATTTATCATCTTTATTTAATTGTTGAGTTTGTGCAATGGTAACTGATATGAAAAAAATGAAAATGATTATTGAATATTTACGCAGCATACGTTCTACCTCTGTTTTAGATTAGCGGATTATTTTGGTTGGAAATATAAAAATGTTGGTATGAATAATAAAAAATCTTTTTAGTGCGTCTTGGCGCAGAGTCTGTATAAATACTGTCATCCCGAATTTATTTCGGGATCTACTATTTGTGACTAAGATTCTGAACCAAGTTCAGAAAGACATTTTTTATTTCAACAATATCATCCCTGCCTGTCGGCAGGCAAGTTCTTCGTGCTTCATCATTTCAGTAAAATCATTTTCTTCACTTCTGTAAATTCTCCTGCATTTAACTGATAAAAATAAATTCCACTTGGCAGATTTGTTGCGTTAAATTCTACTTCATATTCTCCGGCAGGTTTTTCTTCGTTAACGAGTGTTGCAATTTCTCTTCCTAATAAATCATATACTTTTAGTGTTACAAATTGCCTACTGCCTATTGCATACTGCAGACTGGTCGTTGGATTAAACGGGTTGGGGTAGTTTTGTAAAAGAGAAAAATCGCTAGGAGTATTTGGATTTGTAGATTCTACATTTACAATTATATAGTATATGCTAATGCTATGAGTTATGATAGCAATTTTAAATCCATCCGGATTGTCTACAAGTATTGGAGTGTCTCCCGGTTCCCAATTTGTCCCGTTCCATAATTCAGCATTACAACTTTCAAAATAATTCCAGATATATGTGTAAACTCTTTTTATGTCATTTACCCAAGCATTACCATTCCAAATTTCTTCTAGTTGCTGAATCTGGTTTCCGAGCTCGTCATTGATAATGTTTAACTTAAAAGAATTCTGAAATTGATTACCTGTCCAGAGTTGTGCAATAGCGTAATTCAGAAATGTAGTTAAAGAGTCGTAATAAAATGAGGTTCTGGAATAATTCTGCCATTTATTCCCATCCCAATTTTGAGATAGTAGTGAGTCCCTTCTGTTTTCCGTGGAATAATAATTATAAAGCATACTCGAATTTGTCCATTGATTGTTCTGCCATAATTCTGTCAATGAAGTGATTTCATTGCCCGCTTGATCATATTTGTAAGTTGATCTTGCATCATTTCCCCAACTACCCGTAACATACCATTGAATCGTTGATAAAATAAGTTTATCGTCCAGGTTATACTCATAGAGGATTTGATTTAGACTATCCCATTCAGCATTATACCAATCGAAATATATTTCTCTGATCAAATTATAATGAGTATCATAGAAATATTCTTCCTTAAAATCTATCTGCCAATTGCCATTTATATCATTAAAGAATTTTGTCCATTCAACAATCTTATCATCAATATTGTATTCAAATAGAAATTTGAGCTTACCACCGGTCACAGATTCAGAAATCAGACTATCTATAAGATAGTATTCACTAACCGCTTGCTCTTCATTTGAATAATTTGAGATTTTAGTTAATTTTTGTCTTAACCATTGAGTTGGTTCATAATTTGTTTGTAATGAAAACGGAGTCAATGATATATTTTCATTATGAATTAAGTATTCATTTTGTGCAAACAAAGTAATTGTAAGAATAAAAACCAGGAGAGATATTTTAAGGGCTCGCATAATTTTACCTCAATAAAACTAAACTTAATTGAAACTTAGGGAAATAAAATGAGAAAGGGCAGTCAAAAATATCATAACATTAACTTCATAATAAGCTACATTGTTAACCCTCAAATCAAAAAAAATATTTATATTTGGCTTCAATTTTTATAAAAAATATCAACGAATGCAGAATATTTCTATTAATAAATTAAAAGAGTACGTTGGCAAGGAAGTTACACTTCGCGGCTGGCTCTTCAATAAACGTTCAAGTGGTAAAATCAGGTTTTTAATATTAAGAGACGGAACCGGATATGTACAATGTGTTTTCTTCAAAGGAAATATTTCTGAGGAAGAATTTGAATTAGCAGATAGAATTGGACAGGAATCATCAATTGAAGTTAAAGGCAAAGTAAAAGAAGATGCACGACAGGTTGGTGGTGTCGAAATTGATGCAACCGATTTAAAAGTAATTCAGGATGCAAAGGATTATCCAATCACTCCAAAAGAACACGGCATTGAGTTTTTATTAGATAATCGGCACCTCTGGCTTCGTTCAAAAAAACAGGTTGCCATTCTCAGGATTCGACATAGAATAATCAAGGCTATCCGGGATTTTTTTGACGATCGTGATTTTGTTTTGATGGATCCACCAATATTGACTCCAAATGCTGTTGAAGGAACATCAACCTTATTTGAAACTCCATATTTTGATCTGGGTAATGCGTACTTAACTCAATCAGGTCAACTTTATGCAGAAGCTGGTGCAATGGCTCACGGAAAAGTTTATACATTTGGGCCAACTTTCAGAGCGGAAAAATCAAAAACAAGAAGACACTTAACTGAATTCTGGATGTGCGAACCGGAAGTTGCTTTTGCGGATTTGAATGATGATATGGATTTAGCTGAAGAAATGCTGGAGTACATCGTGCAGACAGTTTTAAAGGAGAGAGCAGAAGAGTTAAAAATTCTTGAACGGGATACTTCAAAATTGGAAAAAGTTGTTCGTCCGTTCCCAAGAATAAGTTATGATGATGCCGTTGAAATTTTAAAAAAGAACGGAGTTGAGTTTGAATGGGGGAATGATTTCGGTGCTCCCGATGAAACAGTAATTGTTCAGCAGTTCAAGAAACCGGTCATGGTTCATCGTTATCCGGCACAGGTAAAAGCTTTTTATATGAAACGCGATCCTGAAAATCCAAAAGTTGCTCTTGCAGTTGATGTGCTTGCGCCGGAAGGCTACGGAGAAATTATTGGCGGCAGTCAAAGAGAAGACAGTCTGGAAGAATTGTTAAGCAGAATTAAAGAACACAATCTACCCCAGGAAGTTTTTGAATGGTATCTTGATTTAAGAAGATATGGAACGGTACCTCATGCTGGTTTTGGAATCGGTTTGGAAAGAACAGTAAGCTGGATTTGCGGTTTAGAACATTTGAGGGAAGCAATTCCATTTCCAAGAATGATTTATAGAAATACTCCTTAAGATGGTTGATGGAAGATGGGAAATGGATTTTTATATTTTACTTTTTAGTTAGATGAATCCCAAAACAGAAGAGCTACTTAAAAGAACTTTTGAATTTGGTGTTAATTGTTTGCTGTTTCTCGAGTCTTTGCCTAAAACTAAAGTAAATGCTGTTATTACTTATCAATTAGGTAAAGCAGCAACATCAATAGGTTCTAATTATGAAGAAGCTCAGGCAGCAGAATCATCTAAGGATTTTATTCATAAAATTGGAATTGTATTAAAAGAGTCTCGTGAAAGTAATTATTGGCTAAGAGTTTTGGATGCGATATTAAAGGATGAATTTAAAAATTCTGATTTCAAAATGCTATTAAAAGAAAGTACTGACTTTAAAAAGATTTTTACTTCAATTAAATTAACGGCACAACAAAATTTAAATAAGCAGAATTGACTGAAAATGTTAAATAACATCTTCCTTCATACATCTTCCATCTAACATTTAAGGGACAATGACTTTAGAAATAGCTCTCTTCATAATCTTCGCAATAGTCTGTGTAGTTTCTTCTGTGTTGATGATAACTCGTCCGAATCCTGTTATATCAGCTTTATTTCTTGTTTTGAATTTTGCTGGACTCGCCGGATTATATTTAACTCTAAATGCTCAGTTTATTGCGGTAGCGCAGGTGATCGTATATGCGGGTGCGATTATGGTTTTCTTCCTGTTTGTAATTATGTTGTTAAATCCTGAAAAAGAAAAGAAGTTCTTCAAACAAAAACCAAAGCTTAAAATTTTTATCGTTGTTATAGTTGCCCTTGTATTATTGCAGATAATTTACATGATATTTCTTTCAAAACCTTTAAACGCAATAAATCCTGAAGTTGCCAGGAGCGTTGATGCCGGAACTGTAGAAACAATCGGTAGGGAAATGTTTACAAAATATATTTTACCATTCGAAGCAGCTGGTTACTTACTGCTTGCGGCGACAATCGGTGCTTTAGTTTTAGCAAAAAAGAAATTCGAATAGTTATGCAGATACCAATTGAATATTACCTGATATTGAGTGCGTTTATGTTTTCCGTTGGAATAGTCGGAGTGCTTACACGCAGAAATGCGATTGTAGTGTTTATGTCTGTTGAATTGATGCTCAATTCAGCAAACCTGACGCTTATTACATTCTCCTCGTATTTAGGGGATGCAACCGGACAACTCTTTGTATTCTTTGTGATGGCAGTAGCTGCTGCTGAAGCTGCAGTTGGATTAGCCATCATCATTGCAATCTTCAGGAATAAGCTAACTGTAAATATTGATGAAATAAATATTTTAAAATGGTAACCGGTTTATAATGATCCATTTGATATATCTCACAGTTTTGTTTCCTTTATTTGGATTTTTATTTAATGGGATACTTGGTCCTAAAATAAAAAATGAAAAAGTTATTGGAATAATTGGAAGCGGAACAATTGGAATTGCTTTCATTATTGCAGTTGGTGCTTTGTTTGAAACATTAGCTTTACCTGTCGATCAACGTTTAACTATTATTACACTCTTCCAGTGGATTGACGTTGCCGGACTCAACATACATTTCGCCTACCAGGTTGATCAGCTTTCATTAGTTATGTCTTTGGTTGTAACCGGAGTCGGATTCATCATTCACGTTTACTCAATCGGTTACATGCACGGCGATAAAAGTTTTTGGAGATTCTTTACTTATCTGAATCTCTTCATCTTTGCAATGATGAATCTTATCCTCGCCGATAATTTTCTTCTTTTATTTCTAGGTTGGGAAGGTGTTGGCTTGTGCTCATACTTACTTATTGGTTTCTGGTATGATAGAAAATTTGAAAAAAGTACTACCGCATCAGCCGGATTAAAAGCATTCATTGTAAATAGGATTGGTGATTTTGGTTTTCTTCTGGGAATGTTTTTAATCTATTCAACGTTTGGTTCACTAATATTTACTGATGTTTTTTCGCGGGCACTTTCGTTTAATGTACCTGAACACATTTTTACACTGATTGCGATCTTCCTGTTCATAGGTGCAACTGGAAAATCTGCACAGATTCCTTTACTTGTCTGGCTTCCCGATGCAATGGCGGGTCCGACTCCTGTATCGGCATTAATTCATGCTGCAACAATGGTTACAGCAGGTGTTTATATGGTTGCAAGATGCAGTATCATTTATGCTTCGGCTCCAACTGCGATGATGGTGGTTGCTGTAATTGGTGTATTTACTGCTTTCTTTGCAGCTACTATTGGTCTTGTTCAAAATGATATTAAGAAGGTTCTTGCGTACTCGACGATAAGTCAGCTTGGTTATATGTTTTTAGCATTAGGTGCAGGCGCTTTTTCTGCAGGAATTTTCCATGTTATGACTCACGCCTTTTTCAAAGCATTACTCTTTCTTGGTGCCGGTTCGGTAATTCACTCAATGCACGATGTGCAAGATATACGTCATTACGGTGGGCTTAAAAAATACATGCCGATTACTTACGGAACTTTTCTTGTAGCAGCTACAGCAATTTCAGGAATTCCACCTCTTTCTGGATTTTTTAGTAAGGATGAAATCTTGTGGTACTCTTATGCAAACCTTGGGATTGTTTTCTGGTTGATCGGAGTTATTACTGCACTGCTTACAGCGTTTTATATGTTCCGGTTGTATTTTCTTACTTTTGAAGGAAAAGAAAAATTCGATTCCCATAAAACTCATCCGCATGAATCACCCAAATTAATGACCGTTCCTCTAATTGCACTCGGAGTTTTATCTGCAATCGGAGGATTTATTGGAATACCGGAAATATTCTCCGGTGACCATGGAAATCTTTTTCATACCTGGCTAGCACCGGTATTCAAAAGTGCTGAAATAAAATTAATGAATATCGGAAGCCATAGTCATTTTGAGGAAATTTTATTTATGGCAATTTCCATTGTGGCAGGTGTAGCTGGTATTTATTATGCCTGGTATGCTTATTTGAAAAAGCCAGCAGTTGCTGATAAAACAGCTTCACGATTTAAGGGAGCCTACAATATCCTTTTAAATAAATATTTTCTTGATGAAGCGTATGAAGCTTCAGTTGTAAATCCAATTGTAAAAGGTTCCGAAAACATTTTATGGAAAATCGCAGATAACAGAATTATTGATGGAACGATTAATAATTTGGCGAAACTTGTTGATAATATTTCAGGTACTATTAAAAAAATTCAAACTGGTGTTGCTCAGTCGTACGCACTCGTGATGATACTTGGTGTTTTAATTGCACTTTTATGGTTAATTATTAGCTACTCTTAAATGGAACAATCATATTTGCTTACATACCTGCTTGCTATTCCGTTAATCGGTTCTTTACTTCTTATTTTCATCAATAAGGAAAAAGAACAGTTAGTTAAATATTTTGGATTAGCAGTTTCACTTATTGCTTTTGTTATCTCGCTAATTATTTATTTTGGATTTGATAACCAGTCCGGTGATTTTCAATTCGTTGAAAAATTTAATTGGGTAAGAGGTCTCAATATCAGTTATCACGTTGGTGTTGATGGTCTTTCGATGCTTTTAATTCTTCTTACAACATTTCTTACACCACTTACATTACTTTCAAGCTGGAATGGTATAAAGAAAAGAGTAAAAGAGTTTACTTTCTTTATGCTGATTCTTGAACTTGGAATGCTTGGTGTATTTGTTTCTCTTGATATGTTTTTGTTTTACGTTTTCTGGGAAGCAATGTTGATACCGATGTACTTCATTATTGGTATTTGGGGTTATGACAGAAGAATTTATGCTTCAATAAAGTTTTTTATTTACACGATGGCAGGCAGCCTGCTAATGCTTGTTGCAATAATCTGGCTCGTTGTTTATTCTGCAAATATACTCGGAGGATTCACAACCAATCTTCTTGATTTATATAAAACAGGACCAACGATTGATAAATCAATCCAGGGATTTCTCTTCCTGGCATTCGCTTTAAGCTTTGCAATTAAAGTTCCAATATTTCCTTTCCATACATGGTTACCCGATGCACACGTAGAAGCACCAACGGCGGGCAGCGTTATACTTGCAGGAGTTCTGCTTAAAATGGGAACGTATGGATTTCTAAGATTTAATCTTCCTCTATTCCCGCAAGCCTCGCTTGATTATGCAGTCCTCATTTCAGTTCTAGCTGTAATAGGTATTATTTATGGAGCTCTTGTGGCAATGGTTCAAACAGATATGAAAAAGCTTGTTGCTTACTCTTCTGTTTCTCACCTCGGGTTTGTGATTCTTGGAATTTTCGCTTTGAATCAGGAATCTGTGCAAGGTGCAGTAATTCAAATGATCAATCACGGATTATCAACAGGAGCTCTCTTCCTTTTAGTTGGAATGATCTACGAAAGAACTCACACAAGAAAAATTTCCGACTATGGTGGAATTGCTAAGATAGTACCTTTCTTTTCTTTTGCTTTACTCTTTACATCGCTTTCTTCAATCGGTTTACCAGGATTAAATGGGTTCATTGGAGAGTTTCTTATTCTTATTGGCGCATTCAAATCAACTGTTTTGAATAGCTGGTGGTTTACAGTTTTTGCTGCAACAGGAGTAATCTTCGCTGCTGTTTATTTACTGTGGATGTATAAAAAAGTTGTTTTCGGTGAAGTGACGAATCATAATCTTGATTCAATCACTGATTTAAATCTTCGTGAAAAGTTAGTCCTCATTCCAATTTTTGTTTTCATCGTTTGGATTGGAATTTATCCATCAACCTTCCTTAATGTAAGCAGCAAAACCTCAGAAAAAATAATTAAGCTGGTAACCTCTCCACAAAATCAGATAGAATTAGGTAAAGTGGATGCACCAAAGTGATCGAGTCATACTATTCCTGTTTCTATTTTCACTTTTATTTTTTGGCTATCAGGAAATTAATGCCGGGACTATTACTTCAATTTCTGATTCAACTTTGGCTGTAACTGTTTCCGAAAATTCTCACTCTGAAAGTGATTTGCCATCTGTTTTTATGGTAATACCATTTGTTATACTTCTTGGAATGATTGCAACAGGACCTTTGTTCTATCATCATTTCTGGGAAAAGAATTATCCTATTATATCTGTTATTCTTGGACTGATTACAGTTTTCTATTATTTAATTTTTCTGAATGATACTCATAGTCTTTTGCACACTGCTGCAGAATATCTGTCGTTCATTGCGCTTCTTAGTTCTCTGTTTGTTGCTTCGGGTGGAATTTTAATCAGAGTTGATAAAAAATCTACTCCTTGGCTTAATGCAGGGATTTTACTTTTTGGTTCTGTGATAGCAAATGTAATTGGAACAACAGGCGCATCAATGCTGCTGATCAGACCTTTCATAAAAATCAATAAAGACAGAATAAAACCTTATCATATCGTTTTTTTTATTTTTTTAGTCAGCAATATCGGAGGAGCATTAACACCAATTGGTGACCCTCCACTTTTTCTTGGATTTTTAAGAGGAGTAGAATTTTTCTGGGTAATTGGGCATGTCTGGTATATATGGCTCCCAACAATATTGTTAATAACTTTAATATTTGTTCTAATCGATTCAAGAAATGTTAGCAAAGATGAGAAAGTTGAAAAATTCAGCGGGAAGATAGAATTCAAAGGAATGAAAAATGTATTTTATCTTTTAGTAATAGTCATTTCAGTATTTATCGATCCTGCCGTGATCAGCTGGATTCCGAGTTTAAGTCCATTACCATTTGGAATACGAGAAATTATTATGTTTTCAATGGTAGTTATAGCTTACCGAACAGCAGATGAAGATATCCTTAAAGCAAACGAATTTAATTTTGAACCGATAAAAGAAGTAGCCTATTTGTTTGTTGGAATTTTTGCAACTATGATTCCAGCTTTACAATTAATTTCGCATGAAGCGAATGTTCTTGGAGAGAAATTGACACCAGGAATTTTCTACTGGGCAACTGGAGTTCTTTCATCATTCCTGGATAATGCACCAACCTATCTCAATTTTCTAAGTGCAGCTTTAGGAAAATATGGTATGAATGTAAACTTAGCTTCCGATGTATCAGGTTTTGCACAGCTTCATCCAATTTATCTTGCAGCTATTTCCGTGGCTGCTGTATTTTTTGGTGCGATGACTTATATTGGAAACGGTCCGAACTTTATGGTTAAATCAATTAGTGAGAGATCAGGAATTAAGATGCCGAGCTTTTTCGGTTTTATGATTAAATATTCAATTCCTGTATTGATACCTATATTTACAATTGTCTGGTTAGTCTTTTATTTTTAGAAAGGTTGATATATGAAAAGCATTAACGAAGTAGTTAAAGAAAAAAAATCCGGTTTATATTTTGGTAACCGGGTGCTTTTACCATTTAGCTGTCATATTATCAAATTAAATATAGAAAATGATTTGATTACTGATTTCAGTCCATTTGGTGAAAGTGTACACGTTTCAGAAAATCCCGACTTTATGGAAATTTACTTTCACGATTACAAAGATTTAAAGGAAGTTGTTTCAAAATTTGAAGCAATCAAAATGATTGTTGTAGAGAAGGGTAAAGATGTATTCAATACAAAAAATCATATAACACTGGCTCTTCACCCTGAAGATAATCACCAGTTAAGAATAGAAAAATTAGGCGAAAATCAAATTTTTATAGAGTAACAATGTTCAACAATATTCAAGAATTTTATAATATTATCCCGCTTGTAATAATTGGAAGCGGAATTGTTCTTTCCGTTTTCATAGAGATTTATTCACAAAAAAGTGAATCAATCTTACCATGGTTTTCAATTTTAATTTTTCTTTCAGCAGGATTTTATTCATTACTAACTGTTTCCCAGCAATCTATAGTTCTTCAGGATATGCTTGCTACAGGTGGAAGAACAAATATTTTCTTTTTCCTATTTAACATCGGTGCTGCACTTGTCTGTTTACTCTCAGTTGATTATGTAAAAAAATATGGAATGAATTATGGTGAGTACTATATTTTAATTCAAAGTTCAGTTCTGGGAATGATGTTTATGGCGGGGGCGAAGAGTTTATTTATGATTTTTCTCGGACTTGAAATCATGTCAGTATGCTTTTATGTGCTTGCCGGTGTAAATAGAAAAAAAGAAAAAGCTATTGAAGCATCATTGAAATATTTTCTGCTTGGAGCATTTGCTACAGGATTTTTGGTATATGGCATCGCATTGATTTACGGTTCAGCGCATTCAACTTCAATTGATGTAATTACAGCAGGTTTCCCGGTGTTATCGACTAATATTGTTTTTTTAGTTGGAATACTTTTATTCCTTATAGGTTTTTCATTTAAGATTGCTGCATTCCCATTTCATATGTGGGTTCCAGATGTTTATCAGGGAGCACCGACAACCGTCTCCGGTTTGTTTTCAACTATTGGAAAAGCTGCAGCTTTTTCAGCAATCATTGCAACTTTAACTGCTTTATTCTCAGGTGAAAATCAAAGTTTATTTCTACCTTACTTATCGGTTCTTGCGGTCTTTTCAATGCTGTTTGGAAGTATTGTAGCAATTGCTCAGAGCGATATTAAAAGAATGCTTGCTTATTCTTCTATTGCACA
>Ga0307423_1001936_pt1 | contig 12036 bp, 11 predicted proteins | sample SalMarWE160310MG_FD_202154 | JGI IMG/M metagenome (GOLD analysis project Ga0307423, IMG submission 202154) | Salt marsh sediment microbial communities from the Plum Island Ecosystem LTER, Massachusetts, United States - WE1603-10 | ecosystem: Environmental > Aquatic > Marine > Intertidal zone >...
TTCAGCCGTACCAGTTATTACTACTGATAATGCCCTCATAGAGTCGTTCAACGGCAGCTTCCGGGACGAATGCCTGAACACTCATTGGTTCTTATCGCTTGACGACGCCCGCCAGAAAATCGAACAATGGCGTCGAGATTACAACAGTTATCGGCCCCACTCCTCCTTGGGCAACAGCACCCCGGAGGAGTTTGCCGAAGCAAACTGCCAGAGCCAGAGATTCCTACTTCTGGCCGGTGCCGAAACCCGGTGAGGCTCAAAATAAACAGGGGCTAACTCTAGAAATGGTACACTGATCGGGAGCAGGTCAGCCGCATACGAGGAGACGGAAATGAAGATCTTGCTGGCAGTGGACGATAGCCAATACAGCCGTTACGCTGCGGCCCAAACCGCCAAGCTGGCCTTGAACGCCTGGGCCGACGTGACCATCCTGGGCAGCTGGGGGCCGAGCAGCGGCAAGGGGGCCGAGCAAGGCCGCGGCTGCCCTGTGGAGGACGGCCCCCTGCTGGAAAGCCTGCACCAGTATCAGGCCATGTTCCTGGAAGAAGGCACCTCCGAGAACAACCCCTACCGGGCCCGCCAGGGGAGCCGGGAGTGGCTGCCCACGGGCAAGGGCACCTGGGAGGAGCTGGAGGTCATGCGGGGGGCCCGCAAGAACCTGCGCCTAATCCTGCGCCAGGGAGGCGTGTCCCAGGTCCTGGCCGAGGACGCGGCCGCGGACTACGACCTGATCGTGCTGGGTTATGGCCCGCACGGCGAGAGCCTGCCCGAGACCATGCGGGGCGGCCTGCAAAAAATCATCGAGAACGCCCGCGCCTCGGTGCTGCTGGTCAAGCAGGACCAGCCCATCCGCAACCTACTGGTGTGCCTGGACACTTCGGAGGTGCCCCAGCGTTCCATGGAGATAATCAACCTGATCGCCTACATTCACCAGGCCTCTTTGCAAATCCTGGGGGTGATGCGGGAGGGCTGGATCGAAATCGAGGTGGACAAGGCCGTGTACAACCTACACCGTTACTTCGCCTCCAATCAATCCGAAGTGATCACCAGCTTCACCGAGCACTCCGAGCTGCTGCCCTTTGTCTCCCAAAAGGCGCGGTCGGACCTGCTGGTGCTTTGGCGCGGCAAGCATTCCATCGTGCGCAAGCTATTCCCCCAGAAGTGGCTGAACGACCTAGTGGGCAAGAGCCAGACCTCGGTGCTCGTCCTGCGCTGAGCCCTGCTCCGGAATCAGTGGCCGCCTTGGGCCGGAATGGGTGGCCGGGATGGTCCGGGATACGCACCTTGCACGCTGGCGACACGGGTTCAAATCCTGTTGGGGACGCTACGATGCTTTTGCGGGGCTCAGCCGGCCGGCTGGGCCCCGCTGGTTTTTGGTGAAGCAGGATGTGGGGCAGATGCGGGGGCATGTGCGGGTGGCGGCCCACAGGATCCTTGATTTTGGCTGTGACCAGCTAACACCTCAAGCCACCAATTGACACAGGATTTAGGGATGTCCAAAAATGAACAGGTCCTAACGCTATACAGAAATGGTACAATTGGCGGGCGTTGGTCAGAGAACGTATAGTATCAGCAAATGCTTACTCATTGCATCGAATTAAATGCCGCCTCCGCCCATAACGGGGAGCTTGCATCGTGAAGACTATCGGTAAACGGTTGCTTTTCATTTTAGTCGTGTGCCTCGCTTTTATGCTGGCCTCGACCTCTTTTCATTATGAGAACATTGTCGAACTAAAAAACAAATTGATTCTCATGGAACGTTTCACTGATCTCCGGGATGACCTGCTTGAGCTGAGAAGATACGAAAAAAACGTTTTTCTGGCAGGGGACCGCGGCGATATGGATAAGCTGGTGTCCTATCTTCTGCAAACCATAAACACCTTCGATGAACTTAAAGACCGAATAATAGACATCTTGGGGCCGCGCGCCTACGGGCAATACCGCAGCACCCTGGAAAGTTATGAAAAATTGATCTACCGCGGCCTCGAGGGAGAAAAGCAAGACACCGCCGAGTATCTCAATTCCCGGATTCGGGAAGAGGGAAGGCTGTTAAATGAATACACGGATAAGCTTATTGAGACTAAACGGCGCAGAATCGACCAAGCCATTAATACGATGTTTGTCATCCCCATAGTTTTCTTTGTCCTGTTTCTTGCCGTTTTCGCCTTCATGTTGGTGAAAGCGCAGAGGAAGGTTTCCAGATCTCTGTCGGTTTTACAGGCGGCCGCCGGAAGAGTTTCAGGGGGCGATTTTGGACAGATATACTATCCCATGGATCGAAATGATGAAGTATCGGAATGCATCAACGCCTTCAATAAAATGACCAAAGAGATAAAAATTCGGCAGGAACAACTGCTGCATTCCCGTAAAATGGCATCCATCGGCATCTTTACCTCCGGCATCGCTCATGAGCTCAACAATCCCATCAACAATATATCCCTTGTAATGGAATCGCTCATGGAGGATGAAGGTATTACTCCCGCGGAAAGATCCAAGCTTTACCAAGACCTCATGAACCAGGCGGACCGTTCCGCCGAGATCGTCAAGGGTCTGCTGGAATTCTCCCGGACGGATCAGGACCATCTAGAGGAGTTGTCCCTGGATGATATTGTTGACAAGACGGTTAGCTTGGTAAAAAACAAAATAAAGTTGCAGCAGATCAAATATGAAAAGTCAGTCAACATACCGCTTAAGCCCATGTGGTTAGATAAGAGCCGATTGCAGCAAGCGCTCCTCAATTTGTTGATCAATGCGATTCAAGCCATGCCCAATGGAGGTGCGCTTGGCATAGCCATTGAGGCCGGTGAAACTCCGGACGAAATCAGAATTGATGTGTCTGATACCGGTATGGGCATTCCCGCGGAAAACCTGGAATCCATTTTTGATCCTTTTTTTACGACTAAAAAAGAGGGAGAAGGCACCGGCTTGGGTCTGTCGGTAACCTACGGCATCATAAAGAAACATGGAGGTCGCATAACGGCGCAGAGCACACCCGGAAAGGGCAGCACCTTTTCCATCTTCTTGCATTCCAAAACCAGGCATGAGGGAGAAGAAGATTCTGTATAAAGCACGGGTTGCCATAATCGATGACGAAGCCATAACCCGCAGGGAAATCCAGCGGGGTCTGGCTAAGCAACTCCAAAGCGTCGAGACCTTCGGCGATGGTGAATCAGCTCTACAACATATGGCCACCGAGCCATTTGATCTAGTCCTGTGTGACCTAAGGCTGCCAGGCATGAATGGCCTGGATGTGGTCAGAGCAGTAAAGGCCCGCCATCCCATGACCGAGGTCATTGTTTTCACGGGGTACGGTTCAATCGACACCGCGGTGGAGGCCATTCAGGCCGGCGCGTTCCATTTCCTCACCAAGCCGGTCAAAATCAATGAACTAAGGGCCCTGGCTATGCGCGCCATGGAAAAGGTCGCGCTGATCCAGGAAAGGGACGACCTGAAGAAATCCTTGGCCGCCTACTCCCGGCAGCAGTACATCATCGGGCATAGCCAAGCCATGCAGGATGTATTGTCCATGGTCAAGAAGGTATGCTCCCTGAATTGCAACGTTCTGATACAGGGGGAGAGCGGAACTGGAAAGGAGTTAGTAGCCAGGGCGATCCATTTCCTCGGCTCCCGGCGCGAGCATCCCTTTATTGCTTTTTCCTGCGGCGGATTTTCGGAAGAACTCATCGCCAACGAACTATTCGGCCACGAGAAGGGTGCCTTCACCGGAGCGCAGAACACCAAAGTCGGACTATTGGAATCCGCCGATAAGGGCACCCTTTTCCTGGATGAAATCGAAATCATGCCCTCCAGCATGCAGGTCAAGCTCCTGCGCTTCATCCAGGAACGCACCCTGATCCGGGTGGGAGGCACCCGGGCGATTCCTTTAGATGTGCGGATCATCGCGGCTGGGAATAAAAACCTCAAAACAGCTACGGAGCAAAACCGGTTCCGAGAAGACCTCTTCTATCGGCTCAACGTTGTATCCATCGAGCTTCCCCCCTTAAGGGAGCGCAGAGGCGACATCCCCCTGCTCATCAACCATTTTATAAACAAATACAATCAGCAGTTTGGGATGTCTGTTTCCTCGGTCGATACGGAGGTCGTCGATATCTTTAAACAATACCCCTTTCCCGGCAATGTGCGAGAGCTTGAAAATATCATCGAGAGAGCTATCGCCCTTTCGGACGATAAGACCATCACCCCTAGGGATCTTCCGGATGATCTGTTTACTTTATCCATTGAAGATATGAAGTCGGAAGGTTGGCAGTCGCTCGAAGACCATGAAAAGGAATACATTCGCCGCGTCTTGATTGAAACGAACTACAACAAGGTAAAAGCCGCCGAGATTCTCAGGGTGGCGAGAAGCACCTTGTGGCGGAAAATCAAGGAGTACTCCCTCGACACCCCCACCCAGTAAAGGCTTCGGCCCCTTCCCAGCCCACGCGTTTCATTTTAAAACTTAATAGTGTTCGATTTTGGAACAAATGGCCGTTTTATTGGGGATGTAACCAGTTAACAGGCAGTAATCACTTGAAAATATAAAGTGGCCCCGGCCTTGCATGTCATTTCACAAAGGAGAAATGCATCCGGGTCCCGTTGCAGGGCTCCCCATTTGCAGGTAATTGGTTGAAATACCAAAAATATCGCAATATTGGGATGAAACGTGGGTCAAGAAAACATACTTATTCCACTGGCGCCGGACAGCCGGGATTTGAAGGCCCTGCACCATGCCATATCCCTGGCCGAGCGGATCAACTCCAAAATCATTGTTTTTTCCTTGGAGCCGGAAAACCATCCCGGCAAAGCCGCAAGCCCGGTTATGGAGGCATGTAAGGATGTGACCAATCGGGCGCGGGAAAACGGTCTGCAGATATCCCTTTTCATCACCTCGGCCCAGGGTGAAGAGGCTGAGAAGGAACTTTTACAATTGCTGGCCCGGGAACGTATCGATCTGATCATCATCAGTGACACCGAAGAGTCTATGGACCAGTTGATTAGGGAAATCATGCCCTTGATTTCCTGTCAGGTTGAGCAGGTCAGGGAGAAGAACAATAGTAGGCCATTTACCAGTTAGGGGCAGGTCGGCTGGCCGGGCGGCAAGCCATCATGACCCTAAAAACGAGATCAACCCCGATGGCTGGAGGAGAGGATATGACCCCTTGGGGAAGCGGGGTGGCGCAAGCATCCCCTTGTCAAGGCCCCAATTAGTCATCCATCTGAAAGGGTGAATATATGTCCATTGTATTGATTTCAGCACCAGCGCACAGCATGATCCGCGTTCTGGCGAAGGAAATGGCGGATAAAACCGGTTGGCCCGTGTATTCACGGGACCAAATCGCCGAAGAGGCCCATGCCCAGGGAATAAAGCTGAGCCGCTTGGAAGCCTCCATTATCAAGTCCCCCATAATGTCCGAAAAGCTGGCCTGGGAAAAAGAAATTTATCTTTCCTTTGTCACCGACGTGTTGTTCCGCAAATGCAAGGATCACAACTTGATATACACGGGCCGGGCGGCACATCTCCTTTTCCCGGGCGTGCCAAACATTCTCCGGGTGGGAATCAACGTTCCCATGGAAACCAGGGCGGATATTGCTGCCAAGCAACTGAACCTCTCCCCCGAAAAGACCCTGGACTATTTAACATCACTGGATGCGGACGTTAAGAAATGGGTGCATTTTGTCCATCGGACAGATTTAAACGACACATCCAGTTATGATCTCCAGCTGAATTTAAAACACCTCAGCCTCGCCAATGCATCGGATCTTTTGATGCAAACGGCCGAACTGCCGGAATTCAGCCTTTCGGATGAAAGTGTGAGCCATCTGGAGGATCTCCATCTGGCCGCCCGGGCCACCCTTAAATTGGCGCTCAACAATGAAACCTCCAGCCTCAACTTGGGGGTCAGATCTAGCGGCGGGGTGGTGACAGTCACCTACATGCCGCGCCAGAAAAAAGTGGCAGAGTCCATATCACGGGTATTGGGTAGCTTGGAAGAATGCAAAGAACATGTTTGCACCATGGCGGAGACCAATATCCTGTACCTTTCGGAGCAATTTGATCCCAAAACCGAAAATTTCAGACAGATCACCCAGCTGGCTAAAAGATGGGGGGCTGCCATCGAACTGATTCGGCTCATTCCCAAAAAAGATGGCATCCCGCTTTTCCAGGAAGTGGCCGGCCCGGAGCCCCGAACGGAGCCCGGAACCTATACTGGAGGGGTTGAAGACGACGGACCGGAAGTGAATACCGATGACGGCGGCCTGCACATCACGCTTGAAGAGTTGGTGGCCACGGGGCGATCAGCCGGTGGGGTCACCATCGCGGGGGGACAGCGGGAAGTCATTGAGGTGGTCAGGGATACCGATAATTATTCACTGGTTATCCTTGACGATCTGTTCACCTCCAAGGGACCCCAGGCAAGCACCCGCCTGACCCGTGAACTGGGCCTGGCCATCCATAATAGATTAAAAACACCAGTTATCAAAATCGATGAACTCAAGTCCAGCTTTCTATTTGGGACAAAACAGGCGGCTAAGCTGCTGATGTTTTCCCTGCTGGTGGTGTGCATCTACGGCCTCGTTTTTATGAATCAATTGCCGATCATGAATTTCCTGGGCGGTGAGCTTCACGAACACTGGAAATGGGCAGGTTCCGTTATGGTTTTCCTTTTTGTCCCATTAGTGGCCTATACATACGGAACCGTAACCGGATTGATACTCAAGCTCGTCAATATCGACTGATAAGCGGAACAGGAGGCTTATATGCACTATATCCTTGCTGATTTTGTTCAGCTCGATCTTTCCACAGCACTCCAGGTGGTGCTTCTCGGCTTTATCGGTGGCGTGCTGAGCGGGTTCATCGGCAGCGGCGGCGCCTTTTTCATGACGCCGGGCATGATGAACCTCGGTATCAATGGCGTTGTGTCGGTCGCCAGCAATATTACCCATAAGTTCGGAAAGGCCATGGTCGGCTCCCATAAGCATGGCAAAGCCGGAAACGTAGATAAAAAACTGGCGCTGTTCATGCTCATCACTGCGGTGATCGGTATTCAAATCGCCGTGTTCATAAATAATTATCTTTTTGAAGGCGGTACCGGCCATGGCGCCTCCAAGGGCGCTGGCGCCAACCTCTATATCAGTCTGGTTTTTGCCGCCATCCTCTCGGTGGTTGCCATCTCAATGATGAAAGATGTGCTGGGCTCTTACAAATCGGGCAACGACGGCGATTCGGGACCGTCCAGGAAAATTGCCGATGCCATGGCCAAAATCACCATTCCCCCGGTGATCTATTTCAAGGTGGCGGACACCAGTGTGAGTTTGTGGGTCTTGTTGCCTTGCGGCATCGCCACAGGGTATCTGGCGGGAACCATCGGTGTCGGGGGATTCATCGGAGTGCCGGCCATTATTTATGTGTTTGGTGTTCCTACGGCGGTTGCTGCGGGCACCGAACTCTACCTAGCGATGTTCATGGGCGCCTACGGTGCTTTGAGCTATGCCTATTACGGCTTTGTCGATATCCGTCTGACCATGCTGCTGTACCTCGGGTCGCTGGTGGGAATTTATCTGGGTGTCTACGGAGTCAAAGTTGTCAACGAAAAATTTATCCGGCTGGTGACCAGTCTCATCATACTGCTTTGTGTCGTGAGCCGGGCGATTGCCATTCCCATGTACTTGAGGCAGCTTGGGTTCCTGTCCTTCGATCCCTCCTATGATGCCTATTTTAATGATGCCAGCAAATTCTTCCTGTTTGCCAGCGGTATCTCCGGATGTCTGGCTATTCTGGTCAATGTCGGCCGGTCCTATATCCAGAGAAGGGGGCTCCAGAAATCCCTCATGGTCATAAATCCTGATGTATAGCCCGGGGGTGGCCGAACCACAGGTATGACTGTCAACCAAGGGAGGTCGATGATGTCATTAAAGATACTAATCCTAGACGATGAAGCCATTGTGGGAGAACGGCTCAAGGCATCGCTGGAAAGAGACAGCCATTCGCTGGAAGCCTACACCAACCCCCACGAGGCCCTGAAAAGCCTGAATGAGAAGGTCTTCGATATCGTGGTCACCGACATCCGCATGGATGATATCGACGGCATCAAGGTTCTCGAGACGGTTAGGGAGAAGAGCCCGAGGACCAAGGTCATCATGATTACAGGGTATGCCACTCTCGAGGTGGCCAGGGAGTCCCTGACCAAGGGAGCCTTCGATTTCATCGCCAAGCCGTTTAAAGTCAAGGAGATTAGGGGCGCAATCGAAAAGGCGGCCCAGGCGCTGCAAGCGGAAGATGGAGATTGATCGTCCATGCTGAAGACCGTCATTGCCATAGATGCGAACCTGGCTTCGCGGATCGCCATCCGCTATGTCTGTCAACTAGGCCGATCCCTGGACATGACCATCAGCACGATCCATGCCCTGGAGCCTGGCGAGGAGGGGCATGCTATCGCCACGGGATGGGTCCGCCAGACCTGGGAAGGCGCCGTGGTCCGAGAGGCGAAGGAGCAGGTCATCCGCCTGGTGAAGTCCGAGCAGACCAGATGCCGCCCCCTGGAAAGCCCGCTTTTCCTGCCCCCGGGCCAGCCCCGGGCCGACCGGATCGCGGAACAGCTAAGATCCAGCCACTTCGACCTTTTCGTGGAGGGGCTTCTCCACCGTTTTGAGCGGGATCAATTTCTGGAAAAGATCGGCTCCCGACTGTATCGGGAGGCACCCTGTCCCATCCTGCTGGCCCAAAACGTGCCCCCCTGGGCAAAGGGGGTGCTTTGGGTCTCGGACGGCATGCTGACCGAGCAGATGGTGGAGAGCTTTTTACGGATATTCCCCGTCCAGTCGGTTGAACTGAAGTTTTTGAACTGCAGGTTCAGTAAGAGCCCATCCGCCGCGGTGCAGGGTTCATCTTCCCCCAACGAAGTCGGGCCTGCCCTGTCCCTCCTCGAATCATCTATAAAGAACATATCAACCGTTGAGGGATCGCCCTCTTCCATGGCAGCTCTGGTCAGGGACCACTCCCTGATTGTTTCGTCGCTGCCCCGGGAAAACAGCCCCATGTCGGAACTGTTGAGCAAGAGCCCCTGTACTTTGCTTTTTCTTCCGTAACAACAATCCATGAGGTGGACATGAGAATTCTTGTTGCGCTGGACCAGGACCCGCGAAGCGCCCACACCTTAAGCCAGGTTACCCGGCTTCTGGTCAATACGTGGGCAAACGTCACCCTCCTGGGAGTCGTCCCTGGCAAATCCAGCGAGGGGGGGATCTCCAAGGATTTTGTGGAGACCATGAATCAGTACCACCAAGCGGTTCTGCAAGGATTCGACGCCCAGGACCTCCCCTATGCCCCGGCTGACGATGACTATGAAATGGCGGAAATCCAGCCCGGCCTTTTTGAAAAAATCGGTCATGCGGACAGCGGGATCAAGGAGTTGACGGTCCGGATCCGGGTCGGCAATCCCACCCAAACCATTCTGGAGGAGGCGGCGGACTGCAGCAGTGATCTGATCGTTCTGCACAGCGACATGGATAGTCAGCAAAAAATCGCCACCAAGGCCGATTGCTCGGTCCTGATCGTAAAGGAGGAAAGGGATACCGGGAAAATTATCTGCTTTTTGGAGGATGACCTCCTCAGCCAGAAGTCCCTGGAAATGATCAACCAGATGGCGGTTTTGTTTAATGCGGAGATCGAAATCGCTGGCCTTAGGGACAAGCAGGCGATGGAGGAGGTAATCGAAAAGAAACTGAATTGGTTAATGCGTTATTTCAACCGCAAGGGGATTCAGCTTTGGGTTCAGCTAGTAGCCCTGTCCTCCCTGGAGCAGTTTATTCTAGAGGAAGACCACTGGAGTCTGGTCACCATGTGGATGGGAGAGAAGTCGATCTTTAAACGACTTTTCTCGGTCAACAAGGTCGCCAAGCTGCTGCAAAGCCGCAAATCATCCGTTCTTCTCCTTCGCTAGTCCCCGTCATTCCCGAATTCGGCAGGTATGGTGGTTACCGGCAGCACCACGGTCAAGGTGGTGCCACTGCCCGCCTGGCTACTGGCCATGATGCGGCCGCCGTGCTTGGTGACAATGCCTTGGGACACGCTGAGGCCCAGGCCGGTGCCCTTGCCTTTGGCTTTGGTGGTAAAAAAGGGATCGAATATGGACGGCAGTATGTGTTCCGGAATACCGCTGCCAAAATCTATCACCTTCACCGCAACGAAGTTGGGCTCATCAGCCGGCACCACCAGGATTTGAATCTTGCCGCGTTTTTCCGAGGCATCGATGGCGTTGAGGATCAGGTTCAGGAACACCTGCCTTAGTTGCTGGCTGTCCCCATGAACCCTGGGCAGGTTGTCGGTGGCCTGAAATTCGATCTTGATGCCCATGAGCTTGATCTGGTTGGAGGCCAGGTAGATGGTTTCCCGCAACAAAAGCGGCAGGTCCAAGGGCTCCAACTGGGAGCCGGTCTCCCGAGCGAAATCCAGCAGGTTGCTAATGATCTTTTTGGCCCTTCCGGCTTCGGACACCACGTCTGCTACCATCTCCTGGCGTTCAGCGTCATCAAGCGTGGCGTAGTCTTCCTGCAGCACGTGGGCGGTGAGTGTGATGTTGTTCAGCGGGTTGTTGAGTTCATGGGCCACGCCTGCCGTGAGGGTGCCTATCGCCCGCATCTTATGGGATTGGATCAGCACTGCCTCCCGGTTCTCCAACTCATCCACCATGGTGTTGATGGCCAGGGCTAAATCGGTGAATTCATCGCGGTAGCGGCGTATGGGGGTGATGGGGCTGAAGTCGCCGGTGGCGATGCGGTGGGCGTGGTGGCCAAGCTGGTTGATGGAGCGCAATATGCGGCTGCCCAAAAGATAGGCGTTGAACACCAAGACCAATAATATGAGCAGCAATGAGTATATGAGTATTTGGCGCGAGTGCTCGGTGGTGGCGGTGAGAGAGGCTTTTTCATTATTGAGAAGCGCCTGAGCCGCGGAAACCAGGTCCTGACCCTCCTTGCGCAGGCGGCCTTGCAGTTCCTTTTTCGCGGTTGTGGATTCCGCGGAACCGTTCTTGTGCTGCAACTCACCGAGCCGGTCCAAGAGATTCTGGTAGGAACGCAATTTGGGCAGCATCACCTCGCCCCAGCCGGAGCCCATGACCGCCGCCAGCTCGCCCGCGTTGCGCCTGAGAATCTTCTCGGCCTGGAAAATTCTTTCCTGGGCATCGGCCAGGTCGCTGCCGTAGAGCAAGAAGTTCTTCTCGAAACGCCGGGCCTGTTCCACTTCCATCACATAGTCGTTGACTATCTCCAGGAAGCGAATTTTGCTTTCCATGCTGTGGAAGTTGACCACCAGCGCCGCCGCGACCCCGGCGGCCAAGAAAAACGCCACCAAGAAACCCAGATATATCTGCAGGCGCAGGCTGAAACGCGGCCGGTCCAACAGGGCCTTGTTGATTTCGCCGGGCTGTTCATGCAAAGGCCGCGGCTTGGCGCGTGGGGCGGCGTCCGGTTGTTCGGCGGGCTTGCTGCTCATGGCTCCCTGCTGCGGCTGGGATCAGTTGGCGCTTTTAGGCCGATTCCTGCACATCCATTTCATAGCCCAGGGACTGGGCGGCCTTGGCGATAACCTTGCGCAGGTCATCCGGTTTAAAGGGCTTGGCGATGAAATCGAAAGCCCCCTTTTCCATGGCCTCCCTGGCCAATGACATCATGGCATAGCCGGTGATCATTATCACTTTGCTTTTTGGCCAGCGGTCCAAGGCGAACTCCAGCACCTGCATGCCGTCTATATCGTCCATCCGGATATCAGTGACAACGATCTTGAACTCCTTTTGGGCCAGCCGGGCCAGGGCCTTCTCGGGGTCCACAAAAACCTCCACCTCGCAACCGATCTTGGCCAACGCCGGTTTAAGCCTTTTGCCTACAATGGGTTCATCGTCCAGAAGCAGAACCTCGAGGGGTTCGGTCATGAGAGTACCTCCTATCACATAATGGGGCCCAAAAGCCGCGCCCGGCAACTTGCCGCCGGTTAGCGCCCGCTCTGGGCGGCCTGACCGAAAAAGTCCTTGATGACAT
>Ga0307423_1001937_pt1 | contig 12030 bp, 8 predicted proteins | sample SalMarWE160310MG_FD_202154 | JGI IMG/M metagenome (GOLD analysis project Ga0307423, IMG submission 202154) | Salt marsh sediment microbial communities from the Plum Island Ecosystem LTER, Massachusetts, United States - WE1603-10 | ecosystem: Environmental > Aquatic > Marine > Intertidal zone >...
ATTATATCGACTTTCGCCAGCTCTGTCCAGTTGCTGCTCGACCTCGACAGGGCTGCTATCAAGTCGCGGAACGTGCGATGCGAGCTGGCGCGCTGCACCGCACCAGCAAGCAGTGCACCGTCAAGTGAGGTTGACCGGTTTGCAGCGTGGCGGGCATCTGCGAGGATGCCGGCCCACGGTATTGTCGAGAGACGATGTAGCAGTGTGAGGCCCCGCTGCAGGAGCAACGACTGTGGGGAACCAGGGGGCCAGGCGATTTGCCTTCCCCCGATGGCTGAGTACAATAGCTCTGTTCACGTGGAACTGGATGCGAGTCGTGTGGAGGGGTGTTCATGCCAGACGGATACGATGTATTAGTCATCGGCGCCGGCCCGGGCGGATATGTCGCCGCCCTACGGGCCAGCCAGCTCGGCGCCAAGGTCGGGATTGTCGAGGATACGTATATTGGCGGCGTGTGCCTCAATGTCGGCTGCATTCCCTCGAAAGCGCTGCTGCGCAGCGCGGAGGTATACGAGACGCTCGGAGAGGCTAAGCAGTTCGGGATCGTGGTCGATGGTGCAGTCGAGCCTGACTGGTCAGCCATTCAGGCAGTCAAGGATCAGGCGGTCAAGCGCCTGACGGGCGGCGTAGGCACGCTTCTCAGGAAGGCAGGCGTGACGATCTACGAGGGACGAGGGCGCTTTCGTGACCGCAACACGGTCGAGGTCAGCGCAGCCGACGGGACGCGGTTGCTCGCGGCCGACAAGGTGATCGTGGCCACAGGCTCGCGTCCGATCTATCTCCCTCTGCCCGGTTTCGACCTGCCGGGCGTACTCGACTCGACCGGTGCCTTGAGCCTGGCGTCGCTGCCGGGCAGCTTGCTGATCGTAGGCGGAGGCGTGATTGGGGTCGAGTTTGCCAACATTTTCGCCAGTTTCGGTGTCCAGGTGACTGTGGTCGAGATGCTGGATCGCCTCCTGCCGATGATGGATCCAGAGATCAGCACGGAGGTGACCCGCTCCCTGCGTCGGAAAAAGGTTGCCTCCTACGTGGAAAGCCGTGCGAGCGAGATTGTGCAGCACGGCGACCTGCTTCGCGTCTCGGTAACGACGCCCAAGGGAGAAGAGCAGTTCGAAGTGGAAAAGGTCCTGGTCTCGGTCGGGCGGCGGCCCAACGTGGAGGACCTGGGCCTGGAGGCGATCGGCGTCCAGGTCGAGCGCGGCATCGTCGTGAACGAACGAATGGAAACGAGCGTGCCTGGTGTGTACGCGATCGGCGACGTGACGGGAAAGTGGTGGTTGGCACACGTGGCATCGAAGGAGGGGGTAGTCGCTGCAGAGAACGCGTGCGGACATCCGGCGCAGGCGAACTACAAGTCTGTACCTGCCTGCGTGTTCACGCATCCCGAGGTGGCCACGGTGGGCTTGACCGAGGAACAAGCACGCGCGCAGGGCTATGACGTGCTGGTCGGCAAGTTCCCCTTTCTCGCCAACGGCAAGGCCGTCACCTACGGGGAGCGGGGCGGCTTTGTCAAAGTCGTCAGCGAGCGCAAGTACGGCGAAGTGCTGGGGCTGCACATCGTGGGGCCGCACGCCAGTGACCTGATCCTGGAGGGTGGGTTGGCGCTTCAGCTCGAGGCTACGCTAGACGAGATCGACGCGACGACGCACGCTCACCCCACGCTAGGAGAGGCGATCGCCGAGGCTGCACTGGACGCGCAGGGAAGGGCCTTACAGATCTAGCATGACCGGGCGCCGCAGCCGGGATCTGGACCTGGATGAACGAGTGGATGGGTGTCGGGCACTCTTGGAGTGGTAATGGCATACATGGTGGATTTCGAACCTATCGGACGGCGCGTCGAAGCGGAGAAAGGGGAGACCCTGCTCGACGTTGCCCGGCGGGGCGGCATCGGTCTGGCCGCAGTGTGCGGCGGGGCTGGGACCTGCCGTCGTTGCGTGGTGCAGCTGATGTCGGGTGCAGTGTCGCCGCCGAGTGAGAGTGAGCAGGAAAGGGTCGGGACGGAGCGCCTGCAGAAGGGGTACCGCCTCGCTTGCCAGGCACGGGTGCAGGGCGAATGCAAGGTCAACGTGCCACCCTCCTCTCTGACGACACAACAGCGAACACAGATCGAGGGTCGCGGACAGGAAGTTGCGCTGGACCCGCTGGTGCAGTCGTATGCTGTGCGACTTGCACCCGCAACGCGACAGGATCTGCGTTCCGACGCGACACGGCTGTGCGATGCACTCCAGGAGCAGGGGCTGGGTTGCCTTCGCGTCGACCTGGCTGCGGCGCAGCGTCTGCCCGGGATCCTACGCAGCCACGACTGGCGGGCCACAGCCGCAGTGATGCACGACAAGGTGGTGGCGGTCCTGCCGCCGCATAACCCCCCGTTGGGCATCGCAGTCGACCTGGGCAGCACCAAGCTGGCTGGTTACCTGGTCAACCTGAGCGATGGTGAGATCCTAGCGGCACAGGGGATGATGAACCCGCAGATCGCTTACGGCGAGGACGTAATGGCGCGCCTGACTCACGCCGTACAGCACGCTGAGGGCGGGCGACAGTTGCAGGAGGTCATCGTTCGCGGACTGGACGACCTGGCGCGCATGCTGTGCCAGCGCGCGGGGCAGGATGCCGAGGACGTGATCGAGGCCGTGATCGTGGGGAACACGGCGATGCACCATCTCCTACTCGGCCTGCCTACCGCGCAACTGGGGGCAGCCCCCTATGTCGCAGCATTGAGTGAGCCGTGCGACCTGGTCGGGCATGACATCGGCCTCACGTTTGCGCCGGACGTGTTCGTACACATCCTGCCCAACATCGCAGGGTTCGTGGGCGCCGATCACGTGGCGATGCTGCTTGGCTCCGGCATCTACAAGGCGACGGACGTGGTGCTGGGCCTGGACATCGGAACCAATACCGAGGTGGCGCTCAAGGCGGGGGAGCGGCTCTATACCTGCTCCACTGCATCGGGCCCTGCTTTCGAGGGCGCGCACATTTCGTCGGGAATGCGCGCTGCGCCAGGCGCGATCGAGCGGGTCTGGATCGCCGATGGCACGGTTCGCTACCAGGTGATCGACGGCCTGCCCCCGGTTGGCCTGTGTGGCTCGGGGATCGTGGATGCGGTTGGGCAGCTACGCAAGATCGGCGTGCTAGACGATCGCGGGGCAATGTCGTTGGCGCACCCGCGCGTGCGCCAAGGGGAGCGGGGGCCAGAGTTCGTGATCGTGCCGCGTTCAGAGAGCGGCAACGGGAGCGATATCGTCCTGTCGCGCGCCGATGTCAGCGAGATCCAGTTGGCCAAGGGGGCCATGCGGGCGGGTGCGGAGGTGTTGATGGCGCAGGCCGAGATCTCGGTGGACGATCTCGACCGGATCGTGATTGCGGGCGCGTTTGGCTCGTATATCGACGTCGACAATGCGTTGCGCGTAGGCATGTTCCCGCCGCTGCCTGCGGACCGCTTTGACCAAGTGGGCAATGCCGCAGGTGTGGGGGCGCGATTGGTGCTGATCTCGCGCGAGCAGCGCGCCCTGGCTGCCGAGATCGCACTGCAGGCTGAGTATGTCGAGCTGACGAACGATCCGCGCTTTGCGATGGCCTTTGCCGAGGCGACGCTCATGCCCTGACTCTGGCGTAGGGACTCCGTCGAGCTTCGTAATACAGTCTCAAATGTCATCTGCTGTGCTCAACTTGACTTTCGCTGCCAGATACGCTATACTCGGAACACGCTCGAGCCGGCTTGGCAGCCGCGTCGTGCCTGGGGCGATGTCCTGGGTGCGACGAGGAAAGTCCGGACTCCACAGGGCACGGTGCTGGCTAACAGCCAGGCGGGGTGACCCGACGGCAGAGTGCCACAGAAAGGACACCGCCTCGCGCGCAGTCGCGAGGTAAGGGTGAAAGGGTGGTGTAAGAGACCACCGGCGAGGCGGGCGACCGCCTCGGCCAGGCAAACCCCACCGGGAGCAAGGCCAAGCAGGAGCAGGTCCCCTTCGGGGGCAGGGAGCGGCCCGTTCCCTACAAGCTCCGGGTAGGCCGCGCCGAGGTGCACGGTAACGTGTGCCCCAGATAGATGGCTGCCGCCCTCCCGCGCGGAGGGTACAGAATCCGGCTTAGCGGCCGGCTCGGGCGTGATTGTCTGCCTTGCCTCCAGGTCCGATATGCCGGGTTGGATAAGCAGAGCACGTGCGGGCGGCGTGGTCAGAAATACAACACGCACCGCACCTTTGCGGCAATCAGTACCTGGCCTCCCGGTAGGTGATTCCCTGCGCCAAGTCGGACAAGATCGCGTCGCTGGCAGCAAAGCGGGCCACGGTCTCTGCATCGGGCTGCGTGCTCGATAGATCGCGCTGTAGCTGCTCGACCTCGATCTGCCGGCCCTCTGACCTGACCACGAACACGCTGCCCTGACTCACATCATAGACTGTACCGTCGATCCGAAAGCGTGCGGTCCGTCCATCTGGCGTCTCTATCTCCCAGTCGAACAAGGGCTGACCTCCGGCTATGGCATGCCCGGAAAGCCAGCGCGCTGGCCTCTTCGAACTACCTTCCTGCCTGTCTAGCACGACTTCGGCTGCATCGTGCCAGATCATCAGGCGTAACCCACGTTCGGACCAATAGTACACATATCCTGCCTGGCCCACAGTGCCGTTCGCTGCGGCGAGTCCGGGAACGTGAGCGCGCATTCCGCTGCTCAGGAAGGTCACAAGGATGCCTACGAGTACCAACGGCAGCACGCTCAGCCAGGTGGGTGGGAAGCGTCTTTCTGTTTCCACGGTGTCCATCCCCCATGTCTCTCGTAACTGGCCGGAAGCAGCGGTCACTGCTTCCCAGGCGGCGGTTCGCGTCTCCCTTTGTGACCTTCAGCTGGTCTCTGCAAGGGAGGGACTATATCCAGTATAGATCAGATGGCGAGTCGAAACGTGTGTAGAGGGTTGGTCCTGGGTTGGGATCGGTTTGATCGGGTTGGCATTTGGTTGGCACGCGGAGTCACACGCGGCAGTGGGCGTCACTCTGGAGCGAGTGCGCGTCTACTGTGGCTTACCGGCGCTGGCGGGCCGGCGGCCGGGAGTTGACAGCTCGCGCGTTTGGCCGTACCATAGAGCCGAAGGCTGCGCGCAGCGATGAGCCTGCGCGCGAACTGCACACGAGCGACCTGGAGGCCAGTTGAATTCGAAGGAGCGGATCCTCGCCGCAATCCGACTGCAAGTGCCGGACCGTGTTCCGTGTTCTCCGCACGTGGCGCCGGCGATGGTAGCGCAAATGGCGCCGGAGGAGTGGCAGGCCCTGCTGATGCAGACGGACGTGACCATGTCCGTCGGTGGGCTGAGCGACGAGCAGATCTTTGGCGGGCAATACTGGCTGGATCACAGCGAGGTGCAGCGTGAGGATGGGACGACGACGATCTATATCGAGACGCCCAGGGGAATGCTCCGCACACGACGCGTCGCCACGCCCGAAACCAGTTGGGTAGCCGAGCACTATTTCAAGACAGAGGCAGACATAGAGCGGATGTGGTCGGTGCCTTACGAGCCGCCCGCGTGCGACGTCGCGGCGTACCAGCAGTGGAAGGGACAGATCGGGGAAGAGGGGCTGGTCGCGCTGGGCATCCCTTCGGCCTTTCGTTTCTGCCTGGGCTTCTTTGGCTCGCAGCAGCTCTACCTGGCCATCGCTGAGCAACCGGCCGTGGTGGAGCGGCTGGTGGCGACGATGAACGAGCGGCTGGCGCTGTACGTGGAAGCGTGCTGCCGCAAGGGCGTGCGCAGCTACTGGATGGGTGGTTCGGAACACTGCGGGCCGGGCGTCGTTCACCCGCGCGTCTTTGGGCGGATGATCACGCCCTATGACAGGGTGATCGTCGACCTGGTCCACGAATACGGCGGGATTGTCAACTATCATACGCACGGCAAGCTACACGATATCCTGGACGAGATCGCCAAGATCGGGGTGGACGTGATGAGCCCGATCGAGACTGGCCTGCGCGGAGACGTGACGCTGGCCGAGGTCAAGGCGCGAGTGGGAGACCGGATCTGCCTCAAGGGCAACCTGGACGACATGGCGTTCCTGGCGCAGGCAGGGCCGGCAGAGGTGCGCGCCGCGGCGGGTGCGTGCATCGCGCAGGCGGCAGCGGGCGGTGGCTATATCCTGAGCGGGACCGACGCGGGCATCTATACGCCGGAGTGGGTCGCGCGCTTCTTGTTGATGGCAGAGGTGGCCCAGATGCATCTGTATGGAGACACATAGTTCACGGGCGAATGACTTGCCCCGTGGAGGAGCGATGACAGGCAGCGTACCGGAATGGACGTGGACCTATGCAGCGCGCCTCGACGCGTTGCGCGAGACCAAGATGGCGCATACGCGCGAGAAGCAGCAACTGGTCGGGGCGATGAACCACGACGATCATGCGCTGATCCTGCCACCGCCAGAAGCGCGGGAGGTGGTGCAGACGATCAGCGGGTCGGGGATGCCGATCACCGACGTGCGGCTCAAGGGTTTCGAGCCGCAGAGCAACCACCCGAGCGGCGGGGCTTTCGGACCCAAGATCGTGGGCGGGAACTATCGCGCGCTGCTCGAGGCGCACCCACCGTACGTCGACCCGATGAGCGATCTGCTGGGCGGCTATTTCGTCAACTTTGGCTCGTACTGCAAGGTACACTGGCCGCCGGAGCTCGACTATGGCCACCTCAGGGCGGAGCAGTCCAAGTACGGGCTGGTGACCGGGATCGGGGCGTGGCAGCACTTTTGCCAGGACCTGTCGATCGGCCTGACGCTCGGCTATGGCGGCTTGCTAGACAAGATCGAGCGTCACCGGGCGCGCAATGGCCCAGCCCACGCGGCGTTCTACGATGGGTTGGAGGCGGTCGTGCGCGGCATACAGGCCTGGATCCGCACCAACGCAGAGGCGGCGCGGCGTATGGCCGGCGAGGAGCCGCGACCTGACGTGCGCCGGAACCTGATCACGATGGCCGAGATGAACGAGCGTCTGACCGCAGCGCCACCGCGCACGTTCCGCGAGGCGTGCCAGTGGATCGGCTGGTACGACATGGCAGCGCGGATGTACAACGGGAGTGGGTCGCTCGGGCGGCTCGACGTGCTGCTGCAGCCGTATTACGAGCGTGACGTGGCTGCGAGCATCCTGGACGAGGAAGGGGCGATCTTTATCCTGGCATGCCTGCTGCTGATGGACACAGCGTACATCCAGCTTGGCGGGCCTGACGCTGAGGGGAACGATGCGACGAACGAGGTATCGTACCTGGCGTTGGAGGCAGCACACCGGCTGCGGGTCCCGGCCAACGTCGGCGTCTGCGTCGGCGACCTCGTCGACCCGGGCCTGATGCGACGGGGTGTCGAGGTGATGCTGGCGGACAGGACGGGCATCCCCAAGTTCCTAGGGATCGACAACGTGGTGGAAGGGTTCAGCCGGAACGGCTATTCGTTGGCGCTGGCACGCGAGCGCGCCTATTCGGGGTGTCATTGGTTCGCCCTCCCTGGGCGCGAGTACACGCTCAACGACTGCGTCAAGGTGAACTTTGGGGCCGTGTTCGAGGCGGCCTGGGGAGAGATGTTCGACGCGTCGGACGAGCTGCCCAGCGTGGCCCGCCTGTGGGCGCTCTTTCAGGGACACATGCGCCGTGCGATCGAGGTGCTGGCTGAAGGCCTGGACTTTCACATGGCGCACATGCACGAGGTGCGCCCCGAGCTAGTGCTCGATCTGCTGTGTCACGGGACGATCGAGCGCGGGCTCGATGCCTCGCACGGCGGCGTCGACTATGTGAACCTGTGCGTCGATGGCGCGGCGCTGGCGACGGTGGCCGACTCGTTCGCGGCGCTGGAGCAGCGAGTCGAGCGCGAGGGACGCGTGACGTGGGACGAGATCAAGCAGCATATCGACCAGGGCTGGGCCGGTCGGGAGGGCGAGCGCGTGCGGCTGATGATGAAGGGTATCGCGCGCTATGGCAGCGGCGGCTCGCTGGGCGACGCGTACGCGGTGCGTATCACGCAGTTGTTCACCGACCTGGTGAAGGAAAAGCCGACGCCGGCTGGCTACAACATGATTCCGGGGCTCTTTTCGTGGGCCAACACGATCCCGATGGGCCAGGGGCTCAAGGCGACGCCGAACGGCCGGCACGCCGGAGCTCCGATCTCGCATGGGGCCAACCCCGACCCGGGCTACCGCCGCGATGGCGCGCCGACGGCAATGGCAGTGGCCATCGCCGCGGTGCAGCCGGGGTGGGGCAACTCAGCGCCGATGCAGATCGAGGTCGACCCGGGCCTGCCGCGCGAAGAGGACGCGGTTGACCACATCGTGGACCTGATCCGGGCGCACATGGAGCTGGGTGGCACGCAGATCAACATGAACGTGATGGACGCCGACCAGGTGCTGGAGGCGCACAAAGACCCAGACAAGTACCCTGACCTGGTCGTGCGTGTGACCGGATTCAGCGCCTACTTTGCCAGCCTGTCTCCCGAGTTTCGGCAGTTGGTGGTGGATCGGATCATTGCTGAACGCTAAAGGCTGCAGAGGGAGCGCGCCGTGATGGATGCCAGGATCAAGGTGGCGGTCGTGGGGGCGGGGATGATCGCCAATGCGGGGCAGATTCCCGCGTGGCAGGACGTGGACGAGGCCGAGATCGTGGGCGTGTACAACCACCACCTCGGTCGGGCCCGGGATACGGCCGCTCGATATGGCATCGCAGGCGTGTATGACGACCTCGCGCGCATGCTTGACGAGCTGCAGCCTAATCTCGTGGTAGTGTGCACGCCCAACGTTTCTCACCGACAGTACACGATCGAGGCGCTGCAGGCCGGGGCGCACGTGTTGTGCGAAAAGCCGGTGGCCGCCAGTTATGAGGATGCTGTAGCCATGTACGACGCTGCAGAGACGGCGGAGCGCATGCTGTATGTAGGCCAGACGGGACGCTTCTCGGGGGCGGTCATGGCGGCCAAGGCGCTGGTCGATGCGGGTGAGCTGGGTGAGGTATACTATGCCGAGACCGCCTCGCTGCGGCGGCGCGGGGTACCTACCTGGGGCAGGTTCCACGTGCGCTCCGCTTCGGGTGGCGGGCCGCTGCTCGATATTGGCGTGCACGCGCTCGACGCGCTGCTGTGGATCATTGGCAACCCTCGCGTCGTCGCGGCCAGCGGGGCGACCTATACCAAGCTGGCTGACCAGGAAGAGGGGCTGGTGACTTCGCTCGCCGAAAGCGGTGCCCCGGTGGGGGTGCACGACCCGAGGCCCTACGATCCCAAGGAGTTCGATGTGGAGGACCTGGCTGCCGGGATGCTGCGGCTCGAGAACGGGGCGACGATCGGGATCAAGGCTAGCTGGGCAGCGAACGTACCTGATGGGACGGGTGAGACGCTGGTACTGGGCACGAGGGGCGGGCTGCGCCTCCACCCACTGACCCTGATCCGGAACCTGGCGGGTTACCAGGTCGACATTACCCCCAAGGTCCCACCTGCCCCAGACATTCCCTTCTACGGGCATTGGCGGCAGGCGGCGCACGTGGCGCGCGTGCTGCAGGGCCAGGAGCCGCCCCTGGTGATGCGAGACCAAGTGCTGAACGTGATGCGTGCCCTCGATGGCCTGTACCGCTCGGCCGAGCGAGGGCACGAGGTACGGCTGGACTGACAGGACGACCGAGCATCCGCCCTCGAGGGCGAGGAGGAAGGCGATGGCACGGACTTACCGGCTTGGGATCATCGGCTTTGGCCACATGCACGTCAACAATGTCGCGCAGCTCTACGATGCACACTCGCAGGTCGAGTGGGTTGCGTGCGCCGACACGGTCCCGCTCGTTCCAGAGCAGCGCGCGGCGCCCTATACACGGGCATGGAACCAGGACAACCTGGTGGAAAAGCTCGACATCCCGCGTGTGTACGAGGACTATGGCGAGATGCTGGAGGACGAGGTATTCGACCTGATGATCGTCACCTGCGAGAACGCACAGCACGCCGATGTCGTCGAGGCGTGCGCGATGGCAGGGGTGCACGTGTGCGTAGAAAAACCGATGGCGGACTCGCTATCGAGCGCGCTGCGCATGGCGTGTGCCTGTCGCGCCGCCCGGACGACGCTCGCCGTCAACTGGCCGCTGACCTGGTCCCCAGCGGCGCGGACCTGCAAGGGCCTGATCGACCAGGGCGTCATTGGGCGAGTGCTGGAGGTCAAGTGGCGCTCGGGACACCAGGGACCGCTAGGGCGCGGCGTGGGACACGCGGGAGTGGATGAGGTTGCTGAGGCCATGAGCGGTGCGGAGCGGGGGGCGACGTGGTGGCACCAGGAGATGGCCGGCGGTGGGGCCATGCGCGACTATTGCTGCTATGGTGCGATGGTCTCGCGCTGGTACATCGGTGAACCCGCAGTTGCTGCGCTCGGCATGCGGGCTAACCTGGACAGCAAGTGGGGGGATACAGACGACAATGGCGCGATGCTGGTGCGTTTCCCGGACGCGATGGCGCTGCTGGAGGGTTCGTGGACGACGATCCATCACGGCGTTCCAACGGGACCGATCGTCTATGGCACGACCGGCACCCTGGTGGTGGACCAGCAGAACGGGGAACCGGTCGTACGTCTGGAGCAAGGCGGCGGCGAGACGACGATCTATCCCGCTGAAGCGCTCCCAGAGGGGCGTAGCACCATCTCCGAGGAGTACATTCACCATCTCGATACGGGGGAAGCACTGCATCCCACGCTGCAGATGGACAACAACCTGGAGTACATGGCTATCCTCGATGCGGGCCTGCGCTCGACGGCGAGTGGCCAGCTTGCGTTCGTCGACAGCGCTGTCTGGCAGATGGGCTAGGCCACTCCTGGCGGGCTGGGCCAGCCGGAGCGGCCTCCAATGCTCCTCTGATCCTGCTCTAATGTTCGTCTAATGATGTTCTGCTATACTTACATAGGTTGCGACTGTCGCGCTTGGCACACCGCGCATTGAGGGGGTCAGCGGTGGGCCAGGCGTGACCGCCGCGGTCCTGGAGATAGGGAACACGAGAGCAAAGGTGATGCCACTATGCCCATCTATGTCTATGAATGTGATCGCTGTGGCCTGAGGTTCGAGCGGCGCCAGTCGATGACGGCACAGCCCCTCGTCGACTGTCCCGAGTGCGAGGGCCACGTGCAGCGCGTTGTCCAGCCCGTGGGCGTCGTTTTCAAGGGAGCGGGCTTTTACGTGACCGATCACCGCAAATCGAAGGACAAGGCCCCGTCTGAGAGCGCGGACAAGGCGACAAAGGCACGTGCAGCGCCGAGCAGTAAGGGCAAGGACGCCAAGGACTAGCGGACCACGAACACTCCGCTCCACGAACGCTGGCTAGCGAAACCGGAACCGGAGGCAATGGCCTCCGGTTTCGTGTTGTAGGTGAGTGTCGATGACTTTCGGCCTAGCAGCCGGGCGGTCGAGCGGTCAGCGCATCTCGACCAGGGGCGCGAGCCGCGCTGCCAGCTTGCGGCCCATCTCGATCATCCCGTGATCCCCGGGGTGGATCAGGTCGTGGGTCAGGCCGCGGATCTGGGTCAGGATCTCAGGTCCCTCGATCAGGTGCACGTTGGGGTGCGGGCATGCTGCCACCGCGTCGCGCAGTGCCTGGCGGTACTGGGCTGGCGTCCCGCCATAGCTCGCACCGGCGTCCTCGATCCCCCAGTCACGGAAATAGGGGTAAAGCGTGATGCAAGCGACGGGCCTGTGGGTGTCAGCTCCGGAAACGACGTCCACCATATAGGAGACGCGCTCGCGGAACTGATCGAGCGGAAAGCCCTGCATGTTGACCGAAAGGGCCAGGGTAGCCACGTCCCAGTCCTCGCGAGCGGCGATATAGTCGGCCAGGGCATGCTCACAGTGCGCGCTGCCGCCCACACCCAGGTTGATCAGGTCAGCGCGAAGGTGCCATGCGGCCTGGGCAACGTAGCTGAGGTGGGGGCCCTCGGCGTCGAAACCGTGCGTGATCGAGGTCCCATAGGCCAGGTAGCGGAGGGCCGGCAGATCGCCCGGTGCAGGCGGTCGCAGACCGTCGCCATCGATGCTGTGCAAGATCAGCGGCTCGCGCTGTCGCCCACCGAGG
>Ga0307423_1001938_pt1 | contig 12029 bp, 7 predicted proteins | sample SalMarWE160310MG_FD_202154 | JGI IMG/M metagenome (GOLD analysis project Ga0307423, IMG submission 202154) | Salt marsh sediment microbial communities from the Plum Island Ecosystem LTER, Massachusetts, United States - WE1603-10 | ecosystem: Environmental > Aquatic > Marine > Intertidal zone >...
TGGCTGCCGGTGTGGCTTCCGGTGATTTAATCCTGGCTGTTGCCGTCCTTTCCATCCTTTTAACGGCGCCCCTTGGAGCCATCGGGATTATTATTTCAGGAGAGAAGATTTTGGATTACGGCGATCTGTCCCCATATAAATTCAAAGATCTTCGGGCAAGACACGGGCTGCCGCGTGTGGGAGAAAGTGTTCGTAGCAAGAATTTTGGAACAGTCTGGAAGATCATTGAGGAAAAGGAAATATGGATGGAAGGGCCAAACAAGCATCTTATTCCCGGCATCTTTGTTAAATACTGGCGTGAAGATACCGCTTCCGGTCCCGGCACCGGAAGAACCATATCGTATCGTTACAGTCAGAATGATCCACCCTTTGACAATTACTGGGAAATTCTCTACGACTGGTAGGAACTTTGAAAACATCCTGCCATTCAAAGATTTTGAAGGTGGATGATATTCTGGGAGTCCTCAAAACGATCAAAAGTTTTGACAAGTCAGATTTTTGTAGTGTTGGTTCAGCTAAAATTTTAACCTAAGTTGAGCGATTTTTGCGAAGATATGTGCCGAGGTCTTGATGCAGAAAGATTTGCACAAACCGCCCCGAAAAGACACCGGAATCTTCGACAGGCATACCCGTGGATATGTCGAGGATTTTTGCAAAGCCTTTATGCGCAAGAGATCGGTGCAGATCGAGTAAAAAATCGTTCAATTTAGGTTTAATAGAGGTAAGGTAAAGAGAAAAGGGTCAGATTGCCGGACATGTGAATGATAATAGGCACCATCAGGTTTTTTTCAACTTCATAGGAAAGGGCGAACAGGAGGCCGCCAACGATTTGAGGAATCGGTATATTCTGCAAATCGGGGTGAACCACAACAAACAGCAGGGTGCTTCCCAGAATGGCTGTAATGGGTCCCCAGCGTCTCAGGTATCCGAAGACCAACCCACGAAAATAGATCTCCTCGGCAATCGGCGCCACACCGGCGCCGACCAAAAAATAACTAAAAATATCGAACGGTTGCTGCGGCATACGGGATTGAAAAAGGCCAACTGGAAGGACCCCTGCCAATCGGCCCACGGCCAATCCCACGGCAACCACGGCTCCGAAACCCATGGACCAGACAATACCCCTTAGAATGCCGGAACCGATCGCCGAAGGTCGCAAACCAATGGCATCGAGTCGGCCTTGCATTTTGAAGGTGATCGTCAGAAGGACGCCAATGCCGACACAACGGGTCAGGCCCGTGGCAACCATGGCCGACGCCATGTCTGCCGACACGGCTGAAGAGGAAACGGATTCCAGGAGCACGATGGCGGCAGTAGCCACCAGCAACGTTTTCATTCTGATGCGGTCTGATTCCATCCCAGTGCTTTCAGTGCGTTGTATGAATAAAACTGGAGATACCATACTTTTGATTCGTTTACCAGGTGAAGCAATTTTTCGATTACTTTCGGATCGCCACGCTGTCCCAACACCGCACAGGCCCGGCTTGAAACATTGAGGCTTGGGTCATCCAAAAAGTCAGTCAGTTCATCCCCGACTTGAGGAAGCCTGCTAACGGCCAGTGCATCCACCAGCCAGTATCGAACCGGGATGTGTACGCTTTTCTTCAATGTGGGATAAACAACCATCCGACGTACATCAATGCCTTCCTCCCGACAGCGCCTCAGCGCCGCCACTTGGGACTGCCAGCGTCCTGAGGAAAGGGCCTCGGCAATATTCTCAGAGCCGGCGATGTCAACACGTCCTTGCTGAAAAAACACCCAGATAACAACACCCAGAAGCAGACAGCTGGCGGATGCCAACCCGACCGGTCTGTGCACATTCGGCAGCAGACCCCAAAGACGGCGAAAAACGCCATGTGCCCCGATGTACAGTAAGATCGGAAAACCATAAAGCAGGCCATAAAATGTCATCCGGCGAAAGTGGTCGTAACGATCGGTCTTTTGAGCAAACTGTTGCAGGATGATTTCCGGCTTCCGTCTCATCTCACCGATTGTGGTCGTTGAGACAACCCGACCGGCACCCATCAATTCCAGTTTTTGCTGATTCTGACGAATAATCAGATCAACCGGCACCCCGGATTCAACCGGCAGCCAATCGAATCGGCTGAGAATATGCTCAAGTATTTGGTGTTGGGAGGATTCAGGGCTGATATCGATAAAGCTGGTTTTGATTAATTTTTGGGAAGGCGACTTAAAAACCTCCGCTGCATACAATGTGTAATGATAATAAAAATGGTTGATGCGCTGACCGATCGGATTGGACAACAGCAAACGATCTCGAATATCAACAAACAGGTGGCGATCAAATTGAGTGAACCACATCAGCGCTAAAAAAATGACGGGCAGCGCATGGACAACCATGCTTCGCCACTGGCGTTCTGTCTCTATCCGACGGCGATTGCATAAAAACACCACCAGGGGAATCAGCACAAAATAGAGGTTCACATAAAGGTCGAATCCTGAAAGATTTATCCAGATCAAAAGCAGTGCCCACAGAAAAATGAGTAGGTAGCGCTGGAACGGGCTTTTGGAGCCTGCGCACGGCAGAAGCCAGGCCGCGGTCATAGTTCCCAGAGTAAGGGCAGCACCGATACTGAAAGTAAAAAACAGGCCGCCCCAGAACGCGGATGTCAGTGCTTTCAAAGAAGGTAAAACAGACAGGTTGGGAACGGAAAGAAAACCCGCTTGACGAACGGCCTCCATCTTGGCATGCAAGGCCAGATTCGATTGTCTCACTTGTAGGGTCGCCACTGCCTGTGCGACGAACAGGCCAGCCCAAATGCTTCTCTTAAGGTTGGCTGCTTGTGGGTTTGAGTTGTCTGGTTTCAAAGGCCTTAGTTTCCTAATTGATAATAAAGAAGGCTTCGCCATAAATCGGAAAATGGCATATCATCCCTTAATAAGATAAATAATTCATTCGGGCAATTCATAATTTTGGTTTTTAGCGAGTTTTTCCCCTCGAATAACAGCATTCGGAAAGCCACTCCCTATAACCCGGTCAGGCTAAACCGGTAGGGCACCTCCAGGAAAACGCCGGACCAATCAAGCAATAATAATAGAAAAATCAGATCTCATTACGCTTTACTCCAACAGGTCTCAGCCTCATCCAATCCTTTGATAAGAGAATAATACCTCTTGATTTCGCTTATAAATACGGCCTTATGTCAAAGACATATCAACCTCTAAAGTTAGAAAAAGTTTGCCAACTGTTTCAACATATAATAAATCTGTGGAATAAATATGGCGGGAACCTGCTGGCGAACTTGATTTTCTTGATTTCAAGAAGGTTAAAACCAATGCCGTGATGAATAGCCCACCGACCCGTGACTGAAAAAATGTGAATTGGGTACAGTAAAAAAAGATATCGCAGATATCGAAAGAAGTTAAAGGCTTGGAGAAGAACCTTTTCTTTTTACTTTTGCAAGGCCGATTAACCCGATTCCAAATAGAAGCATTATTGAAATTGCCGGCAAGATACCGAGCTTCAAAGCAACCCAGCTAATCCCCACAAGAGGAAATAGGGTCATACGGACCATCGTTCTCAAGTTATCATGCTTTGCGATAAAACCGGCCAAAGGCGGTGAGTATTTGTAATATAAACTGACGAAGGATTTGCCGGCGAAATTGGTTACAAGGAAACGATCACGGAAATCGCGCAGTATTTTAACATGCGGCTCGATTAAAGAACCATACGCTGCTGTAGCTATAAAACAGCCGCCGCCTCCGCCACCGGTACTCGCCGGAGTATCATAATTCGTGCTATTAACACTTGAACTCTCATTGGTTTCAAAATTGCTGGCAAATAAATCCAGGGAGCTTAAATCAGTGGCCGGACATCCAATCAAATTGGTTGCAAAAGCAATCCAGCGGTATAATTGAGAATCCAGTGGAAGGTCGGTTTTGGATTTTTGATTTGCCACACCTATTTTTGTAATGTTCCCACTGGTAATTGCTTCCACAAATTCTTTATGCGCAAGATTAGATGCACCTTTTATGTAACTGCCTGGATAATACCAGCTATATCGAGAATTGCCGATGTATGCAAATGCCCCTCCATCGCTATTACCATTGGTAATCGCCTCTCCAAAACAATCCGTGGATTTATAGGTGTTGTCTAAATTGAGACCGTCGATTGAACCTGCATAACATCCCTGAGAGTAAACAAAAAAGTATTTATTGTTTGTCATTGCATGGATATCATTGTTGCTTAACTTTATATCGGAAAAAATAGTTGAGTGACCCGAATAGTTGATACTATAATACTGATTTGAATTAATATATGTCAAAAGTTGTGATTTCGGCCAGTTATTATTTCCCCAGTTTCGATCATATAGCGCAGTATTAGGAATCGAACCCATAAAGGAGTACAACCAGTCCATCCTATCTCCTCCCCAGGTTAAGCTTTCCAACTCCTCTCCGGTGAGAAGGATTTTAGTTGGGCTAGAATGGGTTTCGAAGGCGATGATCTTGTTGATATGATTCATGGCTTCCGTATAATTATCTGCAGGTATGCGGCCGACATATACCTCCGAAAACCAGTCAATATCACCCCCGTTAATTCCGTCATTTATCTCACCCCAACGCTCATCTCCATCGGAATTCCAGGAGCCGTCCAGACAGCCAAAATATAGATCACTCGGGATATAGGTGTCAGTGTAACCGGAAACCTGAGCATAGCAGCCCCTTGTAGGGATGACCTGGTTTTCCGGAGGGCCGTCGCAATCACCGCCCAGCACCACATATTGTGTTCCATAATGGGTGTACATATCTATGATGAAATTTCGCATCTTTTCAGCAAGGTCGACACCGGAATAAATGGCGGCAATTTCGTCGATATGCTCTATATATGTGGTAAACCCACCACCGTCAGATGACGCTCTATGGTTGGCGAGGGTTTCAAATGCCGGCGCTAGCTCAGCGGTGGTAATTATCACATACTGACGTATGCCTGCGGCCGCAGAAGGTTCCTGAGAAGCGGATAAGAATTTTACAGTGGTATCGCTTTCAGAAGCCTGGTACAATCTTAAAAAATCATCCTTATTGTCAATGATATTCAGAATCTTTTCTCTGTCTTTAAGAGAGTCACGGTAAGGCATGACCCTGTCCGGCCTATTTTCTTTTTCTGTTATGATTTTAACTTCCAGTTCCTCGTAATATTTCAATTGACCCTCAACAGGATTATAAAGAACCGGCATCAAGTCGACCAATGCTATTTTTACACCATTTAAAAACTGTGGTTTTCTGCCCTTATAGATAACAGAAGGGTAAAGCGCATTTGTTTCGTAAATGTCCGAAGCAGGTTTTTCGACCGTATCGTATTCTTTTTCAGTGGCGGGTTTGGGCATGGAAACATGCTGGATGATGTAAGATCCTTCAATGGATTTTAATGTTCCATATGTTATCTCGGTTGATACGACTTTTTCGTCTGCGGGGATGAAAATTTTCGATGTTTTTACAGGCAGTACAGGTGCACCAACAATATCGTCCTTTTGGTGTGTGCCTTTCATTTTCAATATCTGTCGGCCATTTGATAGCGTTATGATATTTGGGGCTTCAAATTGATAGATATGGCTGTATTCTTCGGCAAATAGGTTTGATGCAAATATTGTAAAGAAAACCAAAATGAACGTTGTGAAGACGATCCTGTTTTTATTATTTAAGTTACGAATTTGGCTTTACCTCGTTAATTGTGGTTGGAAGTCATACATTCCTGAATAAGAGCAAAAAGGATGCCACATTGGATGCTTGACAAAAATCGTTTTAATATTAAATGGTTATGATAAATTAGGGATAGAATGGATGTGGTTGTTGATAGGAAATTTTTGGCAAACCGGCATTATTTTCCTGGGTTTATTGGGTAAGATATTGATATTGATAAAAATAAAAGGCTGTCAAAATTTTAACGCAGAAGAAAAACAGTCACTTTTTTGAAAAACTAAAAATAAAAAGGCAGAGCCAAGATGGCTCTGCCTCAAGTTTCCGATATTAACTCCCGCAGGTAAACCTGCGGGAGTTTTATAAAATCGTGTACCGATGTTATTCTTTTATTTTCTTCCTCCTAAATCTTATAAGCCCGATTATTCCCATGCTGAAAAAGAACATGAGCGCTGTTGTGAAGTAAATACCGAGTTTCAGGGCAACCCAACTCATTCCTGCAACAGGCAATAAGCCTACTCGCACAATCGTTCTGAGATTCTCATGCTTTGAAATGGAATCAGCTATTGGCGGTGAATACGTGTAATAAGCTCGAATAAAAGCCTTGCCTAATGCGTTGTTGAGAAGGCCTTTATCACGGAAATTTTGCAGCAATTTAACATGCGGCGCCCACTTAGAACCATAGGCTGCCGTAGCAATGAAGCAGCCGCTACTGCCTCCTGAGTCAACTGCTGGTGTTGATGACGTCGACGGAGAGATCGCAACGGCCCCTGGATCCGATATGGTCCCATCCTGCTGCCCATCCCCATCAGTCGTCGGATCACCGTCGGTAAGGGTTAACGTGATGGTGCTGTCTCCATCATTGTCTCCAAAAGGTATCTCATGCCACCCATTGGCGGGATCGATCTTATAATATCGTGCGGTTACGGGTATATCCCCGGGATACATCAGCGTCACGGTAACGGTCTGTCCCGGTGCGAGTCCGGTAATATCAAACTTTACGGTTGCAAAGGGAAAATCCATGGCGGGTTTTCCGGTCTGAGGAACTGCGGGATCATCTGCATTCAATGCTTCCATGTTTTTGATGGCGCCGGCAGATGTATGCAGAAAGAGCTTTTTCCCACCATTTGCCTGGCAAACCCGTGCACAATCTGTTTCCTGGTAATCAGGAATGCCGTCGCCATCAAAATCTTTTGTTGCATCAGCTTCTTCGCTGTCTAGAACCCCGTTTCCATTGGAATCCGTGCCGTCTATGGCACCGTAAACAATGATCTTGTCCTGATCGACAAAAGCCCATCCAGCCTCCAGCACATCGATATCTGTTGTCCCTTCGGGCAATGGCTCCACTTTAATGATGGTGACCGTCCGAGAGGCAGCCCCTGCATTGTGGTCCCAGTCAAAATCATAAGGCCATATGACTTCTTGATTGTCAGCGGTACTGGACTGATCAGGCGGATGGTTGATGGGATTTTTCTGCGGCGGGACAACCCTGAACGGGCCTTCTCCATCCAGTTTGTTGGCTGCATCCAATACTCCGGGGTCCATATTTTGTCCCTCACGAGCAAAGGCCAGGATCATTTTAAACCCCGTGATCGGAGAGCCGTCAATTCGACCCTGACATGAGGGGGCGCTGTAATCGCACCACCCATCAGTGGGGTTGAGTGCCACATCGGCTTCGGTATTGTAATAATAGACGGAGTCAGGATAGTTGCCGTTGACATGATACAACTCCGGGTCAGGATCTGCTTCCAATGGATGATACTGGGACCAGCCGTCCGGTGCATAGACAAGAATACCGGTTGCACTCGGTAGTATGCCGGCATCTTCCAAAAGATCTTCCATGGGAACTCCCGTATACTCGGCGTAAAAATCTCCGGAGCGGGAGGTATTCATAAGCATAAATTGCGTGTGGCTCCCCAATGCCTTGAGTTGTGCCTTGGTATAAATGCGATAAGGCGCAGTAATTTTGCTGGGATCATCATCAGGATTTCCGGGGTAGGTATTGGCGTTTATCTCTTGAATGTTCGTGTAGCCGTCTTCATCTGAGTCGGAGGTTTCGATAGCACTTATCGCAGCAGCATTCCTCCCGTTGTCATGGTACTCCTTCCCGTAAGTGTTAAGGGTGTCCAGTATGTTGCCGCTGGCGTCATATTTGTATGAATAGTGGCACCATTGACAGCTGCCAAGGCTTACCCACTTCCCTGGTTTTTTTTCGTACTGCCCTCCGCTGTGGCAGAGTGCGCAGTGGTCCAGTTTTGTGCCTGCTTTATCCGGGTATACTGAAATAAATTTGTCCGAGTCATTCTCTCCTTCATGATGGTAGGCGGCAAAGCCCGGCGATACCATCACCATGATCAGAAAGAGAACTGCCATAAGAATCGTTTGTTTCTTCATTTCCCCCACCTCCTAAAATTCAAATTGAAACCGGGTTGTGACCACATCTTCTTTTTCGCTGTAAATGGCCGTCCCGCTGATCGAATCGCGGAAAATGAGCAATGGTTGATCAAACTTGGTGTTTGTATAGTCCAAAATGAGTTTTACATAAGGGTCCAAATACCAGTTTAAAGCAACCGAGTATGCTTTTGCTTCCGCGACCGAATTCCCCACAATGATTAAGTTGTCGTAAGCCGAGTCATCTGCCTCGAACACGTCATATCGCATGGCAAGGCCGAGTCCTCCCCATCCGCCATTCCAGATGCTTTGATCGGGTCGGATGGGCTGCAAAATTCCATTCCGAAGCATCGGTCTCTCACCGGTAAGCATCCAAAGCAGAGAGATATAATAGTCTTCAAGCTTTACATCAAACTGATCTGCACTGGTTGTCACGTCTTTAAAGTTGAGTTGGTAGTACTCACCGCTCAAAAGCAGCGGTCCGTATGCCCATCCAAACTCAGCGCCATAGCGGGTGCGGGTATCGGCATCCCTGATAATGTTAAATTTGGCGGACGAGGCCACATTAAAAAACGAGGTAAGTCCCGTTGTTTTCACCGTAACATTTACGTTGGTACGATCGACCTTCGCGTAGCCGAAAGACCCCCCCACTTGCAGGTGCTCTAATCCCGACCAGTTCCGGTTTTTAAAAGGTGAAACAACCAGTCGGCCCACCCACTCGGGAGAATCTTCATCTCCGGTTGTCGCATCATCCATGCCGTCACCGTTAAACAGCCCAATGCCGTAGTTTATTGCATCCTGCCACAGCGAACCATGCGCCATCATCCCCAAATCCCTTCCGGGAGTCAAAAAAACACCCATGGACCTTTCTGCGAACACCAGATTCTTGTCCTTGGTCAGCCACTCAAAGCTGTAAGGCGTCTTAAACTGTCCCACGCGAAAAGAAGCCTCTTTAAGGAGATTGGCATCAACATAGGCATCAAGGAGTCGCCGGCTTCCGGCGCCTTCAAATTCGTATTCGAATTTATAGTCAAAATGACGCAGCATGGACCCCTTAAGGAGCATTCGCACGCGGCGCAGGTCAAATCCATTCTTGTTGGGATCCTCGTTATCATATTTAAAATACCGATAGTCGGCCTGTAACAATCCTCCAATGCAAAGCGAGGGCATCTTTTCATCCGGTGCAGCCAGGCAAAAATCGTCTTCATACCGTGCCTCGAGCGGAATGAACGTCGGCACTTGCTGATCGCTTTTGCCAATTTCTTTGCGATCCGTCTGTGAGGATGCCTCTATTCCAGCGTCAATCACCCCCTCTTTTTCCACAGGGATAGCGACTCTTTTATCGATAGTCGTCTCCCTTTCGTTAAGAACGCGTTCGCGTTCGAGTAGATATTTCTCTTTTGCTTCCAGTTGTTTTTTGACTTTCAAAAGCGCTTTTTCTTCCTCTGCAATAACCTGTTTTATGGAATTGGCTTCCTGGGTGCTTATGGCACCCTTTTTTTCGAAGATATCAAGCAACTGCTCAAGGGCGCTGCTTCCGGCTTCGGAACGTGTAACCATCCCCGGAATCATTTGGAACCACACGAGCATGAACACGAGCATGAATATGATTCGAACGATCATGAGAACACCTTTCACAGACTCAAAGAATTTAGGGTGATAAAAACTTACTGTATTCTTCAGAATTTCCAATGATCCTCGGAATTTTCCAACCGAGGTGTACGAAATAACATGTATCAAAATTGCACTGATGATCAGCAACGAAACCGCGCGTTTTTGAAGACATCTTTTGCAGGCGATTGTGAAGAACTTCGAATTTCGATAGAGACCAGGCTGATAAAAAGCCGATCGTGTCGGCAATTTTTTTCATACGCTTTTGGGCATCGTGAAGATACCACGATGCTAGTTGGCGCGACTGTTTCATTTGTTCGAACAGATAGGGTAAAATAGCAGGCTTGGCGACTTCAATCCTGACGTTATTCTTAACCTGGATGAGAACGAGTTCCCTGCATTTTTCCTCCTTATTCAATTGTTCGGTAAGACGCCCGTGGCGCTGTTTGACCAAAGGATGCGGATAATCTCTTCGATAAATTAAAACTTTTCTGGGGTTGACAAGCAGGTCTCCGGCTGCAGAAAATTCACAGTTGTCAGCATAGTGTCCGGCACAGATCAGCGACAGTTCAAACAACCTTGCCATCATCAGCCAGTATACGGGTCGATCGGTTGTATTGTAAGTTTCCAAACTATGCAGGAATTCTTCGATGGTCTGTTCGTTGACTTTGTAAGGCACATGGAGATTGTCGAGGGCCTCATTCAAAATAAGGATTAGATTGCGCTCAAAAAGCAAATCCCCATGAAAATAGAATAATTCGTGATTTGTATGGCTTTGAGACGAATGATGGGTAACTTTAGGCTCCATGAATTCAACTTTTTGCCGGTTTATACGTTGGTAGCCGAAGAGAAAAATCAGTCATTTCAAAACCACTTGATAAAGATACTTCAAACATTTAACGCAAGTAAAATGGATATACTGTACACGCTTTTGTGTATTTTTCTCCATTTTCAGTTATGTCTTATTTGACACAACAAAAGTCCAAAAAAAAGGGGCAAATCATGGAAATATCCCCCTCAACCTTGCACCTGAAAGCGACGAGTGGGAGGAAATCGAATGTGATGAGGCAAATCAAAACCTAACGACAAACATCCATGTTTGCCCCCATCAACAACATGGCAGCATTCATAACTTTAAGGTTTGTATTTGTCAATAAAATTTATATAAAACGGATAAAAATAATTATACTAACTTAAAACAACTTTATATTACCAGAATAAAATCTCGAATTCCAATATTGCTGAAAAGCCGTAAAAAATTTTCCCGGCCTACGCGCTTTAATGGTTTTGCTGAATATTAAGGATGTGAAACTTTAACAGTTAGAAAAAGTTCACCAACTGTTTCATCATATAATAGACCAAAGGAATAAATATGGCGGGAAGCATGTTGCCGACTTTGATTTTCTGAATTTCAAGAAGGTTAAAGCCGATGGCCATGATCAATAGCCCACCGACTCCGGACATTTGATTGATGACCGGCGGAACTAAAAATGGCTTCATCAATGATGCGGTCAGGGTGATAAACCCTTGATACACGAACACGGAAATCGATGAAAACAATACGCCGATACCAAATATCGATGCAAAAATAATGGAAGACAATCCATCCAGGGCGGACTTGGCAAACAGGGTTTGATGATTGCCGGTGAGCCCGCTTTCCATAGATCCCACAATGGCCATTGAACCCACGCAATAAACCAAACTGGCCACCACAAACCCCTTGGCAATGCCGTTTCCGGCTTTTGTAAATTTGGTTTCAAGACGCTTTCCCAAGTTTTCCAGTCGGTCTTCTATTCTTAGGAATTCTCCCAGTATACTTCCAATGACCAGACTGAAAATGACCAGCAATACAGCATCGGTTTTAAAGGCCATTTTGAGGCCGATCAGTATGACCGCAAGGCTGATGGCCTGCATGACCGTAACCTGATATTTATTGGGGATACCCCCCCTGAAGACGATTCCCAATAGACTGCCCACAATGATGGCCAACGTATTGACGATGGTTCCCAGCATATTAAATGCTCCTAAAAAACGTAAATCACCAGGTTTTCAAGACCCGGATAAATGCCTAAAAAATCCTATCTTTAGATGGTTTGACATCAAACAGTCAATGGTTATTTTTTAGTCATTTAAAAATAACAAAAAATGGAGGAACAAATGCGTTTTGACAAATTCACCATAAAATCTCAGGAACTCATGCAAAATGCACAATCACTGGCCTCGGCGCACAACAATCAGCAGATCGAACCGGAACATTTGCTGTCGACCATGCTCAAAGAACCCGAAGGCATTGCCCGGGCCATGCTGAATAAGCTGGGTGTTTCCACAAATGATGTTTCCCGTGAATTGTCCAATGCCATTGACAAATTGCC
>Ga0307423_1001939_pt1 | contig 12028 bp, 17 predicted proteins | sample SalMarWE160310MG_FD_202154 | JGI IMG/M metagenome (GOLD analysis project Ga0307423, IMG submission 202154) | Salt marsh sediment microbial communities from the Plum Island Ecosystem LTER, Massachusetts, United States - WE1603-10 | ecosystem: Environmental > Aquatic > Marine > Intertidal zone >...
ACGCCTGGTTTTGGCACGGACCCCCCCCGGGAAGTCCGGCCACCGAGGCTTGACGCGACCTCTCCCGAAGACGAAGAGGTCCATCATGCGTAAACCCCGAATCATCTCGCCGGGCCGTGTAGTCGCGGCCTCGGTTGCTTGCCTCCTTGCCCTCAGCATCGCCGCGCCGGCGTCCGCACAGACGCCAGTGACGCTCACCATCACCGGTGGTGCGCTGCAGATCACCGTCCCCGTCGCCCCCGTCGTCCTCGGCACCATCGTCAACACGGTGGATGGTGGGACGGTCAGCGGGCAGCTGGGTGTGGTGCAGGTGAGCGACGCCCGCAGCGCAGCAGCCGGCTCCGGCTGGGTCGCCAGCGCTATCTCCTCCGCCTTCACACCGCCGGCTGGCCCGGCGATCGCTGCCAGCGCCGTCGGCTACGCCGCCGGTACCATCACCAAGGTTGGCACGGCCACCTACACCGCGAACGATCCAGGCGACCTCACCGGCGTCAGCCCGGTCGTGACGGCAACGGGAATCACCGGCGACAACTCGGCCAGCTGGAACCCGACAATCACCGTCACCGTGCCCGGAGGCATGGCAGCCGGTGTGTACTCCGCGACAATCACCCACTCGGTGTCGTAGCGCACTCATGGGCGCATCGCTGCTGTTCGGTCGATGCGGTCGGCAGATCCTCGCCGCGCTCATCCTGATCGTCTTGGTGCACGCTCCGGCACACGCATCGGCCGCGTCGAACTCCCCGACCGATGATCTCGGCGGTATCGGTGTCCGGCTTCTCGACAAACCTGCTGATGCGGGCGAGGACCCCAGAGCACTGTTGTACATCGTGGATCACCTCGCGCCAGGATCGCTGATCAGTCGAAGGATCGAGGTCACCAACACCACCTCTGAATCTGCGGCCGTATCGATGTATGCCGCCGCCGCCGGGATCGAAGGTGACCATTTCGTGGTCGCCGACGGACACACACCGAACGACCTGTCGACCTGGTGCACGGTGCTTCCGGCCATGAAAGATGTACCGGCCGGCGGCGCTGCCACAGTCACCGTGACGATCAACGTGCCAGCAGATGCCGCCGCGGGGGAACGCTACGGGGTGGTGTGGGCAGAGGTCCGATCTGGCGCCGCGTCGGGGATCGTTCAAGTCAACCGCGTGGGCATTCGCCTCTACGTTTCGGTGGGAACAGGCGCGCCTCCGGCCGCGAATTTCACGATCGATTCCCTGACGGCCCAACGATCGCCTGACGGCTTGCCCACGGTGCTCGCCACTGTGCACAACACCGGCGGACGGGCGCTCGACCTGGCCGGCTCACTCGAGATGCTGAACGGTCCCGGAGGGCTCTCCGCAGGCCCGTTTCCGGTCACCCCCGGCTTCACCCTCGCCATCGGTTCCAGCGGGCAAGTTACGATCGCGCTCGATGAGCGCGTGCCCGACGGCCCGTGGGACGCGACATTGACACTGCACAGTGGACTCCTCGAACGAAGCGCCACGGCGTCCATCATCTTTCCCGAATCCGGCTCGGCGCTACCGGTTCCTACGACTGCCGTCGAAGAAGCATTCCCGTTCGCCGCCATCGGTCTCGCCGTCGCCCTTGTACTGTGCGGCCTCGTCCTGCTCTTCATGCTCTCGCAACGCAGGCGCCACGCCTAGACGATCTCCATTCATGCCGGATTCGACAGGAGCCGCCAGGTTTCCTGCATCTTCAGTGCGGTATTCGTCGTGAAATGCCAACCGCAGGCCTGTGACCTGGGGTTGGTGTCGGAGGAGCTCCACTTTGTCCACATCGAGAGATCGGTTCCCTATGCCTTGGGGAGCCCCAACCGCGCCGCCCTTGTCCGCTCCGCTGCCTCACGTTCGTGCCGTGATGGCTGGAGCGCGCTCTCGTCTTCCAGCCGCTCGCGTTGCATCACGTCGTCGTGATCGAGGCGTTCCTTCGACACCCGTCTGTACATGAGCACCGACGCCGCGGTCACCGCCACGGCTGTCAAAGCGATAATCTCCACGGCGTTCAAACGCTTCTTCTCCTCTGCCCCCATCGTAGACAACACGTTCGCTCGTGGCCTATGCATCAACGCTGCTGCGTTCGAGTCGTTCGTAGTCGGAGTGTCCGCCAGCCGCTCGATCACCTACGACGCTAACGGTCGCACCGGTTGGTTCGTGTTGTCACCGATCAGTCCCGGCTGTCTTGCGACCCAAACCAGTGGAGGCTTGCCGTGCCAGGGACGAGTACGGTCAATCCAGCACGACGCCGGTGCCATACGCGAGGATCTCCGACGCGTTCTGCATCACCATCGATGTCGCGAAGCGCATTCCGATGATGGCATTGGCCCCTTGGCCCTCCGCATCTTCGACCATCCGGGCGAGGGCCTGTTCGCGAGACTCGCCCATCATCTTGGTGTACTCGACGATCTCGCCACCGACCATGTTCCGGAACGCCGCCATGATGTCTTTCCCGACGTGTCGCGCACGGATGGTGTTGCCCTTGACGAGGCCGATCGTTCTTGTCACCGTGCGTCCCTCGATCGAATCCGCTGTTGTGATGATCATCGTTGCACCTCCTTGAAGTCGTCATCTCGTGACTCGGATAGCCGATCCTTGACCACCAAGCCGACAAGGATGAGCGCCCCAATGGCGACCGCGCCCACTGCAACCCTGACCAGGATGGGGATTTGGTCAGAGAGGAAGAAGCCTTTGACGGACCAACCGATGAGAACGAGCGCCCCCGCTCCGATCAGGAGATACGCGGCTCTCTGCATCATTGCACCTCACGATCAGTCGGAATCCAAGATCGCCACCCCAACGATACTCGCCCACCCGACGCGTGGGCCGCTGTCGGCCAACGCTTGCTCGCCACGCTCCTCCATGGAAGCGAGAGCCCGAGTCGCCACCCACATCGTCGTCATGTACGGCCCTGACGACCTTCCCAAACGAACGACGCCCACATCCGCCGGCAACACGGTCGGGCCATCTGCAAAGAACTCGGCGTCAAACTCCCCACTACCCCGACGGACGAGTACGCGTAGCCGCGGGCGCACGTCATGTACCTGAGGTTCGTGTCGGAGGGACGACTTCAACCCTAAGTACACGCGAACCGTGGGAGGCATGGCTGCTCGCCGCGTGAGGTGATCGTTGAGGCGCTTCTGGTAATGCCCGGATTGTGTAGAGACTCAACAACAGCCTGCTCAGAGTGCTCTCTCGGCCGTGCAAACCGAACGAACTGCGGTTCAGAGTTCGAGTAGAAAACGAAGGACTCGGCTGATCTCGAAGATCACATGAGGACCGACCTGACCGAGACGGGTGATCGGCCGCTGCTCGGAAACCGACTTGAGGTCCTCGCATTTCGCATAGCTCACCACGTCAAGACCCGAATCACCGGAATCGATCTCAACGTGGGACGGAAGGCCTCGACGGGTGGTCGTGCAGGGGACGACCACGATCACACCGGCTGGACCCTCATTGAGCGCATCTGCCGAAATCACCACGGCCGGGCGACGGCCGGATTGTTCCCGTCCGATCGGCTCCCCGAAGTCAACCAGCCAGACCTCACCTCTCCGCGGTGTCATCAGGACTGGTCACCGACAGTGCCGTATTCCAGAGCACGCTCAGCTTCTATCTCAGCCCACGCCGACCGATCATCGCGGAGTTCCTCGAACCGCTTGCTCATCTCGTCGAAGAAGAGGCGTCGTTCGAGCGCATCGGCTGCCTCGTCCAGCAGTTGGGTCATCGGACGTCCGGTGGTATCTGCAAGCCTTGCGAACCGATCGCGGGTGCTCTCACTCACTCTGATCGTGGTACTCATAGACTGAGCATACTAAATAGTAGACCAATTCGTCTACATCTCCCCCGCCGGATATCTTAGAAGCAGGATGCGACCTCCGCGCAACCCGCCGACTCGACCGGTCTCTACCACCAGTCAAAAGATCACGTGGCGGCACGAGCACCCATGTGCCTGGGGTTTCTTCGTGTCGGAGGAAGAACGTCGCGTGATCGCAATGACCCCGAATGGCGGCTCCGCGACTGGAATTGCTGACTGATGTTGGAATTGGTATAGGCAAGCACCTTGGCGAGGTTGTGACTGGAGTTCAGTCGGGCGTGGCTCCCTTCGCACATAACGTCGCCTTACCGCTCAAGATTGTTGTCACGCCCCGAATAGGGCCTTTCGGCCCCTAGCAACCGATATAGCCAATCCAGGAGTATGCACCCAGGCACGTGGGAGGCAATGGTCATGGTGGCGAATCATGCCACACCTGGGCGTCGCATTCGGAGGACCCGAACGAGTGGAGTGGGCATCCCACCGTTTGTCGGTCTTGTCCTGGCAGCATTCCTTGTCGTCGCGACTTTGACTGCTCCCGTTCCAGCCCTCGCGGTCGGTGATGTGACGCCGCCGGTGTTGGCGGCATTCAGTTTCACGCCGACAACCCTAAACACGAGCACTGGACCCGTGGACATCGACTTCACAGCCACGGTCACCGATGACCTGTCCGGAGTCCGCTACGTGTTTGTCTACTTCGTTGGCCCATCGGGTCAAAACGCGCCTTCATTGATCATGCATGACGCGGGGTCCTATATCTGGGAGGGCACACTGACTCTGCCCCAGTACTCCGAACAGGGAGACTGGGTGCTTAACAGGGTTCGGCTCATCGACTACGCAGGCAACGAGCGGGTCCTCTACCGCGCCGACATGCAAAACGTGTCGTACCCAACCGTGATTGTCGTCTCCGAGCCTGATTCTGACGGCGACGGCGTACTCAACGACGTTGACAACTGCATCAGCACGTACAACCCACTACAAGAGGACTTCGATGAAGACGGGATCGGAGATGCGTGCGACATCGACGTCGACGGAGACACCGTCCTCAACGCCGATGACATGTGTCCACTCTCGACGCTCGTCCCGCCTGACGACCTGAAGAAGAATCGATTCGCAGTTGTCGATGGTGTTTTCGTCGACGGGAAAGGAACCGAGTCAGGAATCTCGATCTCCGAAACCTTCGGATGTGACGAGGACCAGATCATCGACCTGATGGGCCTTGGAAAGGCCCACGATCGGTTCGGGATCACCCGATCTGCGCTGCTCAACTTCATCTCCGCCTACGAAAGCTAGAAACCTGGTGCCGGCGCTCCTACAGGTGCCGGCACCAATCTCTCCCACTTCGAACCGAGACCCTGAATGGCGGCTCTGCGACCGGGTTGTCGACTGACCAGTTCGGGGAAGCACTTCGCGTGATCGCAATGACCCCGAATGGCGGCTGCGGAAGTGGACCGCTGACAGATCGAGCCGCACTCGTAGGTGATACTCGCCGGTTTCGGGGCAGGAACCGCCTCACCCCAACCTCTTTTCACGCGCCAGGGTAGAGGTCAGTTGGATTGACCGAGGAGTCCCGTTGGTAGCGCCACGCTTCAGGGTCGCCGGCGTCGTGAAGGGTGTCGGTTTCCGGATCGAGAATCAGGCTGCCTGTGATGTCCGAGATAGAGAACTCTTCTCCGCCATAGCACTGATTGGTGATCGACGTGTACCGCATAGTCGTCTCGTCGACGAGTTCGGCCTGGTAGTGACCCTGATAGGGGCCGTTGTCACACCACTCCACTTGATCCGCGTACACCGACGCCAAGTAGCCATCGTCGCTCTCCTCGATCACCCACAGGAACGTCGTCCCGGACGGCTGATGCTCGACCCACGAGCCAACAAACGGGACTGAGCTCCCGCTGCATCCCCATACGACGCTTGCGACAGCCAACAAGCAGATGGCTCGGACTCCTCTACTCATGTTCACGTCCTCTCCCAGCGGGACTACTCACCACGCGGAAGCTACTTTCCCAGTCTTGCAGGAGTCGGTGCGGCAATACCTCATAGATGATTGTCGACGGTTCCGGAAGGGGGAAGCGCCACCTGTTTCGTCGCGATCCTATGGACAAAGGCATCGCGCACGAGAGCAGCGGGTCAAGGTCCCACAGCAAGGATCCTCTGCCGCCAGCGGCCTTGTTCGTGTCGGAGGAACCAAGTCGCGCGATAGCAACGACCCCAAATAGAGGCTACGCGACTGGGCTGTTGAGTGGTCTGGTCAGGCTCGCCGAACGGCATGAGCCCCCACACCGCTCCCTGTCAGGCCGGGGGCGATTCGGGTCTTTGGCCTCTTGTGATCCTGATGAGATCCCCGGATTCTTGGGATGCGTGTCGACATTCATGTCGGCAAGATGGTCTATCTGGGTGAGACCATGTCTGAAAGAAGCAACGTGCAGCTCGAGTCTTCTTCGTCGGAGTTCACTCGCTTTGTCAAGGAGGCTGAACCTCGTCTCTCCTACAGCTTCTATGCAGCGTACGGGCCGGAAGTGGGTGCGGATGTGACCGCTGAATCGTTGGCATATGCGTGGGAGCACTGGGACCAGGTCCGGGAGATGGACAACCCGAACGGGTATCTGTTTCGAGTCGGCCAGAGCAAGGCCCGCTGGTACCACAAAGCGCGAGTCTTCTTCCCGCCGGTTGTTCACTCTCCGCTACCTGAGGTCGAACCGAAGCTACCGCTGGCGTTGAGCCGCTTGACGAGGAACCAGCGCATCGCGGTAGTACTGGTGCATGCACTGGACTGGACCGAAGACGAGGTTGCCCAACTCATCGGAAGGTCACGATCGACTGTTCGGACGCATCTCGAACGTGGCCTGCTGCGGCTTCGAGACGAGCTGGAGGTGAAGATCGATGCCTGATCTGCAACAGCAGCTAGAGACCTATGTGGAGAACACCATCGAACGAATCGATGTCGACGACGTCACGGCATTCATCGGCCGTCCCGAAAAGCGTGCGCCATCCCGATCGTCGCTTCGACCAGCGTGGGCGTTCGTTCTCGGAGCAGCTCTCGTCTTCGCGCTCGGGGGAGCGACCTGGTTCGCTCTGCAAGGAGCAACCTGGCTGTTCGGAGGGGACGAAACCAGGAAGACCGCTGTCGCCCCTTCGGTCACGATCCCGACGGACGAAGGAGCCTCGTCTCCAAACCCGATCGTCGCCCAAACTCAAACGCCTCTTGCCTCGGCCTGCCCACCAGGAAGCACACCGGACACCCCTGGTTCGAAAGATCAGCAACGACCCTGGGGAGCTGCAGGGGGCAATCAGGCTGCCGTATTCGATGAGCACACCGGGCGGATCATCCTCATCGACAAAATGGGCGCAACATGGACCTTCGATGTTTGTTCCAACACATGGGAGAAGGCCAATCCCACCCTCGTTCCTGCCGACCGCCAATATTGGTACGACAGCTCCCGCTACCCGACGGTCCTTGCGGGTGAGTTGGTCTACGACGTCGACTCCGACAAGACCATCGCTTTCGCCAATACCAGAGCTCTCGGGACCGGCGATGTTCTCGCCGTCTACGACGCCACCACCAATACCTGGACGCAGCGGTCACAGCCTTCTGAGTACGACACTGGCGTCGCCGGGCTCGGGGCCGTCTACGACCCCGTTTCTGGCCTCGTGGTCGTACAGACCACAGAAGCCGGACTCGTCACCTATGACGTGGACACAGACACATGGACCCGGATCGGAACGGCCGAGGGCTACCTGGTCGGGTACTCGACCGAAACAGATCGGCTGGCGTTTCTCGGAGATATCGAGACCGGCGGATCAATGGTTGATGCTCGCAGCGGTGACGCAAGCGATTTGAACCCACCCGCCGTCGGGGTCGCTGCAGGATTCGGCTATTTCGGCTACGCAACCAGCACCGACACTCCGGTCGTTGTGGCAAGCGGCGGAAACGACATCTGCCGGCTCAACCCGATCTCGCTCCACTGGACGTGCATCAGCCCTACCGACGGACCCGGCTCTGATGGAACAGACCTGCCGATAGAAGCGATCGTCGGCGATCCGATCAATCACCGAATCGTGATCTTCTACAACATGGGTAGAAGGTTCCACTACCTCGACGACATCTGGGCGATCGACTTCGAAACCGGCGAATGGACCCAACTGACAGGACAGTGACCCACGAGCCGCCAGACCCGTGATAAGAAGCCCGGCGTCTTTGGCTGCATAGGATGTGGGTCCCGTCAATGACCGTCCGTCGTCTGCCAATAGGAGGGAGCAGGAGGCCACAGGGCAGGCTCATCCCCCAGACGCAAGACGCTTGGCAGCAGATTCCCTCTTCGATCAGTCCGCCGCTGTAGAGTCGTGAACATCCAGGGGAAGGAAACCTAGTGCCTCGTCGCCATGTCTCATGGGCGTTCGCTGCGGCTCTGGCACTCGTAGCGACAGCATGTTCTGGCAGTACGGCCGCCACCACATCTTCTACTGCTGCGACAGCAACGCTTGCGACGACGACCACTTCAACGACGGCCGCCACGACAACCACGACCACGACCACGACGCCGCCGACTACGACAACCACCGCTCCCGCTCTGACCATCGTTGACGGTCCGATCCAGGCCGATGCTCGAGTTGTTGACTGGGATTCCTTCTACGCCGAGGGAGGAACCTCGGTTCCCGGTGTCCTTGAGGTGTTTGTCGGCTCCGGTGACGACGTTGTCGATCTTCAGCAGGGTTTGCCCGTTGCTGTGGTGTCTCTGAGTCACCGGGGAGAGAGCAATTTCATCGTGCATGCGATCTTCAGTGACGGTTCGGACGATGGGCTGGTCAATGAGATTGGCCCATATGAGGGAAGGACGCTTGCCTTTCGATCGAATGCCGAACTCACCGGCCTCGAAATCCGAGCCGACGGAGACTGGGTCGCCATCGCCATGAACCTTGGACTGGCAGAAACGGGTACGGAGGATGCCAGGAGCTATGAGGGCGTGGGAGATTCCGTGATCGTGTTTCCCTCGGTAATCCAGTCAGGGTTCGAGCCGCTGACCGCCTTCTCCAAGGTGACGCTGACCCACGATGGAGGCTCGAATTTCATCGTTCATGAACTCGCGGGCCCTGGCCTGGTCAACGAGATCGGCTCATACTCGGGGACTGTGCGTCTGTCGCCGGGCGGCATCTTCGGGCTTGTAATCATCGCGGACGGTGCTTGGACCGTGAGTTTCGGATAGCAGCTTCCTTCACGGGGTAGTGCCGCAATGCCCTGGCAGAGTCTGAGGGCCGGCTTCCCAGCCACCCTCGTGTCTCTGGGAGGAATCCCGCCACCGATAGGACCGAAATGTCAGCGTTTTGTCAGCGCTAGGGCATCTCGTACATCCCGAAGCCGTCTCGTCACAAACGACAACCTCGCTCGACCAGGGGTTTTGATGGTGTCGGAGGGGGGACTTGAACCCCCACGTCCTATTCGGACACTAGGCCCTCAACCTAGCGCGTCTGCCTATTCCGCCACTCCGACGTGGGTCGGTGAGTATACCGTTCAGTCACCCACCGAAGATGATCGTCAACGCAATCGTCGTGAGAGTGAAGATGACGCCGGACACGACAGTCAAACGGTCGAGGTTGCGCTCAACGATGGTCGATCCGGACATCGCCGACGGACCCATTCCCCCGCCGAACATGTCAGACAAGCCGCCGCCTCGTCCGGCGTGCAGCAGGATGAAGACCACGAGCGCGAGTGACACGATCACATGGATAACGACGATGGTGACAGTCAGGACTTGCATTGATTCTCCAGATCGAGCAGCACAGCCGCGCCGCGGCGCCCAAGTATGCCGGGATTCCCGCTCCTAGGTCAAGTTTACGTGGGGATAAAGGGTCCCGTCGTCGGAGCCTGACGCGTCCGTTACGGGCGTCTCGGTCTCGTGTCGTCGGGGAGCCCCGGGCCGCCGTCGCGGTTTCGTCACGACGTGTTGGTACAAAGCGTCTCGAGGACGTCGACACGGGAGATCGAGATGCGAGCGGATACGGATTCTGAACCAGGCGGAGGCGGCCCGACGGCGCCGGCAGCGATTCGGTTTGCGGAAAGGGCCGGGCGACTTGGGATCTTCGGTGGACTGCTGTGGGTGGTGGCCATCCTCATCGAGTACTCGCAACACCTCCAGCCGCCATCGGACGGTGCCCTCTTCTATGCCAACCAGATGATGTTCGCGGTTGCCCTCGCCTGCTGGGCAACGGCCGTCGTTGGCCTACGAGCGGTCTCGGCTGCCGGGGAAGGTCTAGGCCGGCACACCCTCACGGTATGGACAATCGGCTACGTCCTGATTGCGGCAGGTATTCTCATCCAGACCGTCCTCGACCTGTTCACGTCGGTGTCGCCATCCGCATACGCCGACATCCCTCTTGCCCCCATCGGAGGTGTCCTCGCCGTCCTCGCCTCGATCACCGCAGGCGTCGCGATCGTTCGTGCCCAACATCTCACCGGGTGGTCCCGCTGGGTGGTGCTCGGATTCGCCATCTACGTCTTCGGTTTCCTGTTCGCGCCGCTGTTCGTCGGGATCGAAGTCGACGCCGTCAGAGAGACCATCTGGGGCCTCTGGTGGGTGGTGATCGGGATCGTGTTGCTGTCGTATCGCCCCCCGAGCGAAGGCTGAGTCGAGAGACCCTCGACATCTCGACCACGACCGACACGTTCGGCTGCGGAGCCTCTACCGTTACGGACCGCCACATGAGCGCCGGTCCGTCACGCCTGGAGGTCAACCTCCTTGGTCCCGTCCCCTTCAGGTTGGACTGCTGGTCGCGTCTTCCCCACAGGATTGTCGCTCAATGCAGTGAACGCAGAGCATCCATGCCAAGAGCGGCGAAACCCCTCGTGAGTGTGAGGGCAGTGTGGGAGTAGGAGACCAACTCTCTGTCCTCGATCGGATGCCCGCTGTGGGCTCTCTTCGCGTTTACCTCATACAGACGAACGTAGTAGTGCTCCCCATTCTTGAGTTTGGTATTCGATCGTAGAGATCCCGGACCAGGGAATCGACCTGAACCCGAACCCTCACACCATCAGCAGTCTTCGTGCGTGCAACGCCTATTCGGGCGGAAGTGTACGGTTGGATGTGCTGACCCGCTGAAGGAGGTGCCACATGGCGGGATTCACACCTATCGAGGGCGAGAGCTACTTCATGCCCGCCCACTTCGGGCCACGGACCCAGGACTGGGATGGCCTCTACGAAGCAACCACTCAGACGCTCATCCTCTTCGCGACCGACCCCGAGGCTGCTGCGCGTCTCCTACCCGAGGGCTTCGAGGTCGCAGATCCGGCGGTGGTCTCGATCGTCCACGCGGAAAACCGGGGGGTTCGGGTCCTCGCAGGCGGGGGCTACAACCTCGTGGGAGTCAACATCGCTGCCCGCTACAAGGGCCGCCAGGACGACGTCTCCGGGTCCTACTCCTTGGTCATGTGGGAGAACCGATTCCTGCCGGTGATGTTGGGCCGCGAATTCCTCGGCGTTCCCAAGCTGATGGCCGAGATCCCAGATGCATGGACCGAAGGCAACACCCGCGGATTCAGCGTCTCAGAAGACGGTGCCAGACTCCTCGAAGGCACGGCCGACGGACTCACGGAACTCGACGCGGCAGGCGTGGACGAGGTACGACGACAACTCTCGGAAGGCAAATGGATGGCGTGGCGGTTCTTCAGCACCCTTGACACCGCGGGCACCGAGCTCTCCTATCCAACCGCCATCGATTTGGACCGCACCATCGATCGTGCATGGCTCGGTGCCGGAGAGATCCGATTCTTCGAGCCGACCCGACGGGAGGCTCCGCTCAGCTATGCGCTCGCAAGCGTCCTCGCTCGGCTGCCGGTCGTCCAGCAGTTGATGGCCGTCGTGACCGAAGGTTCGTTGGTGCAAGGATTCGCGCACAAGCTCCAGTAGCCCGATCGGCGAGACGCGTGGTGGCCCGGTCCCTCCGGACGAGCTAGCTGATCTCGACCTGAGTGAGTGGAGTCAGCGTGATCGCGACGGTCGACATCAGCTCACTGGCCATGCTCGGCAAGATGACTTCCTCTATCCATTTCGCGTGCTCTTCCTCGGAGTTCGCTTCGGTGATCAGCCAGCCGCCGTCCACAGGGCCTTGGCAAAAGAACCATCCAAAGCCAGTGAAGCTGCGGATGCGATCCGGAAACTCGGTTGTACCGATACCGGCGGCGAGACCATCAGTCATGCCCGGAACGCCGGCCTGCATCAAGATT
>Ga0307423_1001940_pt1 | contig 12016 bp, 6 predicted proteins | sample SalMarWE160310MG_FD_202154 | JGI IMG/M metagenome (GOLD analysis project Ga0307423, IMG submission 202154) | Salt marsh sediment microbial communities from the Plum Island Ecosystem LTER, Massachusetts, United States - WE1603-10 | ecosystem: Environmental > Aquatic > Marine > Intertidal zone >...
GTGATCTGCTCTTCCGGGATTAACTTTATGGAGGAAGATCACTTTGTCATCGTACTCACGGACTTCAACTTTATAATTTTTTATTTTAGGAAAAAGATCAGCCATTTCGTTCAGCTCGTGGTAGTGGGTTGCGAACAAAGTTTTAGCCGCAACAGCTTCATTATCGTGCAGGTATTCCGTGAGTGCCCACGCAATAGATATTCCATCAAAGGTGCTGGTTCCTCTTCCAATTTCGTCTAATAGAACGAGACTTTTTGAAGAAGCGTTATTTAAAATATTTGCTGCTTCCTGCATCTCAACCAAAAAAGTACTTTCGCCTGAAGTTATATTATCACTTGCACCAACACGGGTAAAAATTCTGTCAACCAATCCTATTTTAGCACTCTTTGCCGAAACAAAAGAACCAATCTGTGCCATCAAAACAATCAAACCAACTTGCCGAAGGTAAACAGATTTTCCCGCCATATTAGGACCAGTAAGCAAAATTATCTGATCATTTTTATTATCAATTACACAATCGTTCGGTTTAAACTTTTCACCGGGAGGAAGAATCTGCTCAACTACTGGATGACGACTTTCGATAATTTCAAGCTCATCGCGATCGTGAATGACAGGTTTGGAATATTTGAAAGCTTCAGCACATTCAGCAAATGATATCAGGCAGTCAACCAGCGCAATCATTCTAGCATTACTTTGAATCGCAATTGCTTCGGCGCCAGCAAACTTTCTTACTTCATCAAATAGCTCGGCTTCGAGTTCGTATATCTTTTCTTCTGCGTTCAGGATTTTATCTTCATAATCTTTTAGCTCGGGAGTAATATATCTTTCGGAGTTAACAAGCGTTTGCTTGCGGATATAATTTTCAGGGACTTTATCTTTATGTGCATTACTTATATCAATATAATAACCAAATACTTTATTAAAGCTCACCTTTAATGAAGGTATGCTTGTTCTTTCCCTTTCTGTTTTTTGAAGTTTTGCAATCCAATCTTTTCCGTGAAATGCAATGTTTCTTAGTTCATCGAGTTCAGGACTATAACCGTTTCTTATTACACCACCGTCAATAATAGTTGCAGGAGGTGAATCGATTACTGCACTTTGAATATGTTCAACTAATTCTGCAAGAGGATTGAGTTCTTTTGCTGTGATTGATAATGCATCAGTTTTAAAGTGTGTGAGATATTCTATTATTGATGGTATTTTTTTAAGTGAAGTCTTTAGTGCTACAACTTCGCGTGGGTTTGCTCTGCCAGTACAAATTCTTGAAATAATTCTTTCAAGGTCTCCGACTTCCTTTAACTCATTCTCTATCTTTTTTCGCTGTGATTTATTCTTCAGAAGTTCTTCAACACTGTCCAGTCGGCTTTGTATCTTTTTTAAATCTCTCAAAGGTGCGGAAATCCATTTCTTTAACAGTCTTCCACCCATTGCGGTTGTAGTTTTATCAAGAATAGAAATTAACGAACCTTCTCTGCCGTCTCCGTGCATTGAGTAGCTGATTTCAAGATTTCTTCTTGTTGAAGAATCAAGTATCATATATTCAGAAGGATTGTAAAGAGAAATTCTGTTAAGATGAGTGAGGTTTACCTTTTGCGTGTCTTGCATATAATTAAGCGCAGCACCGCTTGCGATAATTCCGCTGTGAAGCTGTTCGATTCCAAATCCCTTTAATGTAACTGTGCCGAACTGATTGAGAAGTAATTCATTTGCATAATCAAAATTGAAAATCCAGTCATCCATTTTTGTAATTCGGATTGAAGGATTGATTCTACTGATAAGCGGAGTTAGATAATCTTTTTCTTTTTTTTGAATAAGAATTTCTGCCGGAGCTATCGATTCAATCTGCTGCTGAAGATCTGATTCTGGAACTTCGAAAGTGAAGAACTCACCTGTTGAAACATCAGCAAATGAAATTCCTGCAACTTCATCCTTTATAAAAACTGAAAGCAGGTAATTATTTTTTTTATGATCGAGAAGTTTATCAGAAAGTGTAGCACCGGGAGTCACGACTTCCACCACTTCTCTTTTTACAATTCCTTTTGCAAACTTTGGATTTTCCATCTGCTCACAAACGGCAACACGATAACCTGCACGGACAAGCTTTGGCAAATAAGAATCAATTGCGTGATGAGGAAAGCCAGCAAGCGGAACATCTTCTGCTGCGCCGTTTGCTCTTTTTGTAAGAGTAATCCCAAGCACTTTAGAAGCTATTTTCGCATCATTTTCAAATGTTTCAAAAAAATCACCGACTCTGAAAAGCAAAATTGTATCCGGATTTGCTTCTTTAATTCTTAAGTACTGAGACATTAAAGGAGTCTGTCCGTCACGCTCTATTTGTTTGGTTTCAGACACTTTAGCGGTTTGTGAATCCAGTTTACTCATTAAACAAAAATACCTCAAAAGGAGACGAATATCAATTTAAAATAAAGTATTGGTGGAAAATTCAATGTAGATTTTGTAACCTACCATTAAGTTTTAAAGGAATTACTTTAGAAGGACTAGTTTCTTTGTAGAAATAAACTCACCGGCTTGCAATTGATAAAAATATATACCGCTCGCAAAGTTTTCAGGCTGAAAGATTACATCATAACTCCCCGATTCCTGATATCTGTCTATCAATGTTGCAACTTTACTACCCATCGGATCGTATACTGTTAAAGAAACCCTTTCCCCTTTAGGAATTGCATATTTTATATGAGTTGTTGAGTTAAACGGATTCGGATAGTTTTGCTCAAGATTATAATTTAATACTACTATCTCATCATATTCGACTGAAGTTACTGTGTCTCTAACAGCTATTAGATTTCTTACGTGATTTAAAAATGTTGAACTAAGGTGAGTACCTATATATAGCGTGCCGTCTGAAGCAATTACAGGTGATGTATCGTACTCATATCCCTCAAGTGATAATTTCCAAAGTATCTTCCCATTATTGTCAATACACCAAAAATTAGTTTGGATTCCTGAAGTTGAGCCACAATAGATTTTACCAGCAGCGTCACAAACAAGTCCGTGGTTTATAATTGCACCATCAGAATAGATATTACCCAAGGCGGTTTTCCAGTTAAGATTACCATAATAGTCCACAGAGTTTATGTAACCGCTGTCAGCTATATTAGTATGGAATATTATATTTCCATTTCTGTCAATAGTAGGAGAGGAATAATTTTGATAACTTTCATTTATTAAAGGATATTTCCAATTAACGATACCATTGGGATTGACACAATATAGAAAGTTAATATTTGAGCTATCGGTAACATAAAAATAAATTCTATTTGCATTATCAACGACAGGTGTTCCCCAACTATGAGTATAGACATAAAGTTCGACTGACCATAAATGTTCACCTGTTATACTAACTGCATTTAAAGCTTTAGGATCAGAAGTAAATATGCGACCTGAGAAATAATAGATTGTGTCTCCACTAACAGAAAAAACAACCTCTGTATCAGAAATGTAGGGAGTATAAATTGAATCAATTATATTCCCATTTTCTGGTTCTAAAACGAACAAAGTATCAACCCAGTGCAAATAGATATTATGATTTTTTGCTATGGGGATATATCTAGTAAAATAAGTATAAGTGAATTTTTTGTTATTCCATTTTAATGTACCATCTGAATTAATTGCATAAAGCCCACTCCCTATCGACGAGAAATAAATTGTGCCATCATTTGTTATAGTAGGACCAGCTACATTTGCTCTTGGGTCGTCTGTTATAAATGTCCATATATTTTTTCCGTTTTTATCCATAGAATAAAAGTAATTGGCCGTGTCACCTGAAAAACCTGTATAGGCACGAGTTCCGACGAAAAGATTGCCGTTATAACCAATTACTGGGCCGTGAAAGATTCCCAGCGGCATATCTTTTCGCCAAATAACATTATTCGTACTTGGACCAACATATTCAGACCTGCCTGTTCCTTGCATATCCCCTCTTGATACTGGCCAGGGTGAATCAGCCAATGAAGGCCAGGGTATTTTTACCTGCTGTTGACAGAATAGAACGGAAGTGGATAGGCATAGTAGAAAAATTCTTATCATTTGAACATTACTACTGTCAAAAATTGTAGAAATAATATCATAAATATAAGATAAATTTGAACGAATTAGATTTATATTGAAATCCTTGAAAAGACTTCACTTTTTAATATATTTGCCCCTAAATTATCAGTGAAAAACTATTTTCTCTGTTGCAACTTCTCTTCTTGATTTAACAATTTTTTTGCAATCAAAAAGTTCAGGAGATAAATGAAAAAGATCGGAATTCTTTTCGGGCAGGAAACTACTTTTCCGCCTGCTTTTGTTGAAAGAGTAAACTCAAAAATTGAGAAAGGAATAATTGCCGAGTACGTAAAAATTGATAAAGTTGTACAAGGCGAATTAAGCGGTTATGATGTTATAATAGACAGAATTTCGCAGGATGTTCCTTTTTACAGAGCATTATTAAAAAATGCTGCATTAAGCGGAACAGCAGTAATTAACAATCCGTTTTGGTGGAGTGCAGATGATAAATTCTTTAACAATGCTTTGATGACCAAGCTGGATGTTGCAGTTCCAAAAACGGTTTTGCTTCCATCAAACAAGCACCCGGATGACACCGACGCTAACTCATTCAGGAATCTTGATTACCCGTTAAATTGGGATGCGATGTTTAGCTATGTTGGTTTCCCAGCTTTCTTCAAACCATTTGCAGGTGGTGGATGGAAAAATGTTTACCGTCTTGAATCACCGGATGATTTCTTCAAAGCATATAATGAAACAGGTCAGCTTGTGATGATGCTTCAGGAAGAAATTGATTTCACCGAATATTTCAGATGTTACTGTCTTGATCGAAAAGATGTTCACGTGATGAGATACGATCCGAAGCTGCCTCATCATTTACGCTACGACCAAAATCCCAAACCGGTTGAAAAGCCAATGATGGAAAAAATTCTTGAGGCAGTAATGACTATCAACAATGCACTCGGTTACGATTTTAACACTGTCGAGCTTGCAATTCGGGATGGAGTTCCATACGCAATTGACTTTTGTAATCCTGCACCCGATGCAGATAAAATTTCAGTCGGAGAAGAAAACTTTGAATGGATAGTCAAAACAGCAGCAAATATGGCAATCCGAAGAGCAAAAGAACATAAAGCAGGACAGAACAATTTAACCTGGGGAAGTTTCATTAAAGCATATGCTAACAACGGTTCATTAGACGAAAGTTAGAGAGAGTTAAGTTTATGGCAGATCCCGGATTATTTACTTTAGGAGTTGAAGAGGAATTTCAGATTGTTGACCCTCAAACGAGAGAGTTGAAATCTCACATTCAGCAAATAATTGAAGATGGTAAAATAGTCCTAGCTGAAAAAGTAAAAGCTGAAATGCATCAGTCTGTTGTCGAGATTGGAACAGATATCTGCAAAGATATAACTGACGCACGCCAACAGGTTACAAATTTGCGGCAGGAACTAGCAAAGCTCGCAAAGAAGAGCAGACTAAAAATTGCTGCTGCGGGTACCCATCCCTTTTCTCACTGGAAAGACCAGCAGATAACTGTACACCCGCGTTACCAGGAAATCATAACAGATTATCAGCAGGTTGCAAGAGCAAATTTAATTTTTGGCCTTCACGTTCACGTTGGTGTGGATGACAGGGAAACTGCTCTCCACGTTATGAATGCTGCAAGATATTTTCTACCTCACATTTTTGCACTTTCTACAAATTCTCCTTTCTGGCTTGGAAGGAATACAGGATTTAAATCCTATCGCAGTAAAGTGTTTGATCGTTTTCCGAGAACCGGAATTCCTGATTACTTTGGGAGCATAGCTGAGTACGATAATTATGTAAAACTTTTAGTGAAGACAAAATGTATTGATGACGCAAAGAAAATCTGGTGGGACATTCGTGCGCATCCTTACTTTAATACCCTTGAATTCCGTATTTGTGATATTCCAATGAGAGTCGATGAAACAATTTGTCTCGCTGCAATTATGCAGGCTGTTGTTGCAAAACTTCACAAGCTTATAAAACAGAATCTTGGTTTCAGGATATACAGGAGAGCATTGATAGCAGAAAACAAATGGCGTGCTTCCCGCTACGGCATCAGTGGAAAACTGATTGACTTCGGCAAACAGGAAGAAGTTGAGTTTAAAAAACTTGTAGGAGAACTACTTGAGTTTATTGATGATGTGGTTGATGGACTTGGATCGAGAGAAGAAATTCAATACGTTTATAAAATTCTGGAAATGGGAACCGGTGCCGATCGCCAGCTTACTGTTTATGAAAAGTCATCTGATATTAATGCAGTCGTTGATTACATAATTGAGGAAACTCATGTTGGGTTGTAGGCCTTCACCTATAAAGTAGAAGTTAATTTCGTTATTCATTATTCCTTGTTCGATGTTCGAAATTCCCTTAAATAATGAATAGCGAACAGTGAATCTCGAACTCGGAAGTTTTTAATTGATTTAAATATAAATTTGATTTATGATTAAAATAGCAACAATAGATCTTTACAACAACGAACGAAACGAAGGAATTCGTTGTATCAAAGAAATAGTCTCTGAAGCACAAAACAGGAACAAGGAACAAAAGATTACTTATCAAGTTTTTGATACACGATTCAAAGATGAAGTCCCTGAAATTGAAAACGATATCTTCATTTCTTCAGGCGGACCGGGAAGTCCGTTTGAAGGCGAGGGTACAAAATGGGAAAAAGACTATTTCAATCTCATTCAAAAAATTTGGGATCACAATAAAAAAAATCCTGAAAGAAAAAAATATCTATTCTTTATTTGTCATTCATTCCAGATGATGGGAAGATTTTTCAAATTCGGAACAGTCAATCAAAGACACTCAAAATCATTTGGAGTGATGCCTTTCACTTTAACCAAAGAAGGAAAAACTGATAACATTTTGAAGGGACTGTCAAACCCATTTTATGCTGCCGATATACGTCAGTTCCAGGTAATTGATCCTGATAAAAAAACAATGAATGAACTCGGTGCAAAAATTCTTTCCTACGAAATGGTTGACGATGATGAGAAAGCACAACCGGCATTGGCAGCCGTCAGAATTTCAGAAGAAATTGTTGGCACTCAATTTCATCCTGAAGCTGATCCTGATAGTATGCTCTATCATTTCAAGCAGGATGAAAGAAAGAAACAGGTTGTAGAGAAATATGGGGAAGAAAGGTATTTCGAGATGTTAAAAATCCTTGAGAGACCAGACACAATTCAAAAAACGAGAGAGACAGTTATTCCTTCTTTTCTGAATAATGCTATTGAACAGTTAAATCGCGTTATGGTAGGGTAATTACTCATTTGTCATTGCGAGCGAAGCGAAGCAATCTATGGAGAACCAATACTATATTTATTTAATGAGCAATAAAAATAACACAGTAATTTATACAGGCGTGACAAACAATTTAAAACGAAGAGTGTATGAACATAAAGAGAAAATGATTGATGGTTTTACAAAAAAATATAATGTAGATAAACTCGTCTATTTTGAATTCTCTGACGATATTAACTCAGCTATTCAAAGAGAGAAGCAGATTAAAGCTGGTTCAAGAAAAAAGAAGATCGATTTAATAAATTCAATGAATTCGGAATGGAAAGATCTATATAATGAAATTTAACTGTCATCACGAGCAAAGCGAGGTGATCTCTGATTCCCCATTGAAATTAAGAGATTGCTTCGGTCGTTCCCTGCCTACCGGCAGGCAGGCTCCCTAGCAATGACAAGATAAAAGAAAATAAATGATACCAGAACTACGAAAAAAATTCAACTCTGAATTCACCCAGAAGAAGTATGAAGCCTTCTTGAAGGATTTGAACACTTCACTAAAGTATCCCGTTGACTTTCGGGTTTCAGAGACTCCCCTATTCCTAAGTGAAGATTTGAAGAATAAACTCCTTCACGCTTGCGATGAACTTTGTGAGCAGGTAATGAATCCTGAGTTTAAAGTGAAGATGAAAGATGCAGTTCCTGCACATCTTAATATTCCGGGCGAGACGGACCATCCAGAATTTTTTGTATTTGATTTTGCAATTTGCCAGAATGAATCCACGGGTGAGTTTTATCCAAAGCTAATTGAACTCCAGGGTTTTCCTACTCTTTATGGTTATCAGTACTTTTTTGAACAGATACTAAAAAAACATTTCGACATTCCTGAAAACTTTACACAATACTTTAACAATGTTTCTTCTGATAAATATGTTAAAATGTTAAAAGATATTATTGTAGCTGATGCTGATCCAGCAAATGTTATTCTGCTTGAAATCGAACCAGAAAAACAAAAAACAAGAGTAGATTTTGCTGCAACTGAAAAACTATTAGGAATAAAGGAAGTCTGCATTTCAGATTTAATTAAACACGGTAAAAACCTTTTCTATAAAAAGAATGGTAAAGAAATTCCGATTGAAAGAATTTACAACCGTGTAATTTTTGATGAGCTAAGCAGAAGTGAAGCAAAGTTTAATTTTGATTTAAAAGCAGAGTTAAATGTTACCTGGGTACCTCACCCAAACTGCTTCTACAAAATGAGCAAATATTCATTACCTGTTTTAAAAGGTGAATTTGTGCCAAATTGTTTCTACCTGCGTGATCTCAGTTCCTATCCTGATAATCTTGAAAACTTTGTTTTAAAACCTCTCTTCTCTTTTGCCGGACTCGGAGTTAAAATTGATGTAACTAAAGAAATGCTTGATGAAATAAAAGATCCCGAAAACTATATCCTGCAGGAAAAAGTCGAGTACGCACCACTGATTGAAACTCCAGAAGAAATGGCAAAAGCTGAAATAAGGATGATGTTCATCTGGAAAGACAAACCAATTCTAGTTAACAACCTTGTAAGACAGAGCAAAGGAAAGATGCTGGGAGTTGACTTCAACAAAAACAAAACGTGGGTTGGGGGGAGTACGGCGTTGCATAAAGTCTAACAGCCATTCATAGAAATCTGACTTACATTTCCCTATCTTTTTATTATATTTACATACAAGTCTTCTCCTATTCACCTATATTGATCACAAGATTTTTAATTTAATAAAATGATAAAATTTGATTTCCACATATCCAGAACGGCAAGAAAAAAATACAGGATTGAACAATCTCTTTTCTCTCTGAATGGCAAAGTAATTCTTGCAGATTATCAGCAGGCGCGCATTCTTTCTGAAAAAATAAATTCAAAAAGAAGAGAAGAAGGAAATGCGGACCAGTTTGTAACTGCAGGACAAATAAATGCTGTAGGTTTGCTTCACGAAATATTTCATCTTTTAATAAGAAAATATGAAGAAGGAGATAATCCCGGAGTTTTTGGCAAGGCAATCAAACATTTAAAGAAAGAAATAAAAGAAAATGAACTTGAAAAAACTCTTCTGACATTTGTAGAAGAGTTCCCCCCCCTTTCGGTTTATGACAAAATATTGTCAACTGAAGAATATTTAAGAAGAAGCACCTCCGGAAAATCGAACAAAGAAATTATTCTGGAAGAAATTATTCTTCTGCATATGGAAAATAGCAATCCTGCTGCTTCCAACCTGAGAGAACTTTACGCAGATGACAATCTTAAATTGAAAACAAATTATAAAGAAGTGATCGAAAAATCTGAACTCTTTTTCGATAATGAAATACCAACCCGACTTGGTGGACTTCCGCTCTTCAAACTCTTACGAAAACCAATCACTGCAAATCCATTTGATTTAGAGAAGCAACTTGATTTCATCCGGACTGAGTGGGGTTCTTATCTTGGTGATGAAATTCTGAACAGACTTCTTCGGGGAGTTGATCTAATACATGAAGATTATAAATTATTCGTTCAGCACGGCGGTGGTGAAAAAGGGACTCCTCCTGTTCCGACGTACGATGAAGACCTTGAGAGACTAAGATTGATTAGAGAAAAACTGGCGGCAGAAAAAAAATTGTCCGAAGATGAAAGAAGATTTTATCTTGAGTATGAAAAATTTACTGAAGACATGCAGTGGATTCCTGAAGTGGTAATGATTGCAAAGAATGTTTATGTGTGGATGCACCAGCTATCAGAAAAATACCAAAGAGAAATCAAGCGGCTCGACCAGGTTCCCGATGAAGAACTCGATCAACTTAAGCAATGGAATTTTAATGCTCTCTGGCTGATTGGAATTTGGGAACGAAGCACTGCCTCACGAAAGATTAAGCACCTTACGGGAAACATAAGTGCGGTTTCGTCTGCATATTCTCTTTATGATTACGTTATTGCCGAAGAACTCGGTGGTGAAGGAGCATTTCAAAATCTAAAAGATCGTGCGTGGGCTCGTGGAATTAGAATGGCGAGTGATATGGTCCCGAACCATATGGGAATTTATTCGAAATGGGTAGTTGAAAAACCTGATTACTTCCTGCAGAGAGATGAACCTCCGTATCCTAATTATTCTTTCACCGGACAAAATCTTTCCGAAGATGATCGCGTTGAAGTTAAAATCGAAGATCAGTATTATAGCCGGAAAGATGCAGCAGTAGTATTTCAGAGAAAGGATAAATACACTGGATCAACAAAATATATTTATCACGGCAATGATGGTACAAATATGCCGTGGAATGATACTGCTCAGCTAAATCTTCTAAACCATGAAGTTCGCGAATCTCTGATTCAAACAATTATGCACGTTGCCCGCAAAACTCCCATCATCCGGTTTGATGCAGCGATGACTTTGGCAAAAAAACATTATCAAAGATTATGGTTTCCAGATCCCGGGTCAGGAGGTGCAATTCCTTCGAGGACGGATTACTCAATGACAATCGAACAGTTCAACAGCTTAATGCCGAATGAATTCTGGCGCGAGGTTGTTGACAGAATTAATGCGGAAATGCCAAACGTTCTTCTTCTCGCAGAAGCGTTCTGGTTGATGGAAGGATATTTTGTGCGCACACTCGGTATGCATCGTGTTTATAACAGCGCATTTATGCATATGATGATGAAAGAAGAAAATGATAAATACCGAAAACTTGTTACTAACACACTCGAATTCAATCCAGAGATACTAAAGCGTTATGTAAATTTTATGAGTAATCCCGATGAGGAAACTGCAATCAACCAATTCGGAAAAGGAGATAAATATTTTGGTGTTGCAGTGATGATGCTTACAATGCCCGGTTTACCAATGTTTGGACACGGACAGATTGAAGGCTTCTCTGAAAAGTATGGAATGGAATACAAACAGGCATACTACAACGAATCTCCGGATGAGCATTTAGTCTGGCGGCACAATAAAGAAATTTTTCCATTGATGAAGATGCGTTATCTCTTCAGCCAGGTTGAGAATTTTGAGTTCTACGATTTCTTCGATAAGAATGGTGATGTAAACCAAAATGTTTATGCTTTCAGTAATCGTTCTGGAACTGAATCAGCTTTGGTGCTTTACAACAACTCTTATTACGAAACGGAAGGAAGCATTGCTTTCTCAAATCCAAAAGTGATTTCAGGCAACGGCGGAATGAAAAGACCGCATCATCTTTCTGAATTACTAAACTTTAAGCCCTACCGCGAGTACTACTACATCTATTCAGATCACAGAACACAACTGGAATATCTGATTTCAGGTAAAGCGATTGCCGAAGGAGGATTTCAACTTCATTTGTTTGGTTACCAGTATAGGATTTGTCTTAAGTTCAGAGAAGTTTTTGATGAGCAAGGGAAATATGAGAAACTTTACAATCTCCTGAACGGCAAAGGTGTTTCTTCAATTGACGAAGCATTAAAAGAAATGGAATTGCTTCCGCTACACAGCCGATATGAAAATTTCTTCTCTTTTGATACTGTCGAAAAAATAAGAGAATACTTTACTTATAAACCTGACAAGACTAAAAAACCAGAAGAAGTTTCTTTACCCGGAAAAATTGATAAAGAACTGCATCTGTTGTTTGAAGAATTCAACTCGTACATTAATGGAAAAGATGCTGCGGAAAAAATTGAGAAGCGGTACCACAAAGATCTTTCGGAGTGCAGAGATTTTTTCCAGTTCTGGATAACACACAACCAGCGCAAGAA
>Ga0307423_1001941_pt1 | contig 12015 bp, 10 predicted proteins | sample SalMarWE160310MG_FD_202154 | JGI IMG/M metagenome (GOLD analysis project Ga0307423, IMG submission 202154) | Salt marsh sediment microbial communities from the Plum Island Ecosystem LTER, Massachusetts, United States - WE1603-10 | ecosystem: Environmental > Aquatic > Marine > Intertidal zone >...
TGAACCCCTCGTCTTATAGACGAGGGTTGTTCAGTTCCATTATCGGGAATGGAGCTTCGCGGGAATTGTGGCCTTCACGTATTTGAACCCTGCTTCCAGTTAAGGGGTTCTTTTGGGTTGCTTATCCGACTTCTTTTTTGCCTTTTGTTCCTGTTTACTTTGCTTCTGTTTCTGACTCTTCTTCTTATCCTTCTTGCCGCCTTTGTCTCCCATTATGAACATCCTTTCCTGTTATCAGTCATCTTGTCGCCGCAAAGGGCGCTACGCCGTAGGTTAGCAGGGCAACCTGGGAGCCACGGGGACGCCCTTTACTTTGCCAGTTTTTCCCTCAAGGCTCAATAAGTCTGTAATCGTTGTCTCGTGCTGTTCTTTCTCCTCTCTTTGCAAGACAAACTGAGCCCTGACAAGGACAGCTTTAGACGTCTTGATAACTCGCCTATGCTGATACCGAGATTTCTTACGGCTCAATAGCACAACAGGCTTCTTGCCTTAACGCGTTTGGGTTCCTTAACGGCTGCCCATAGTTGGGCGTATCGGTCTCCTGAACAATGCCGCCAAGCCGATCCAAGAAATTATTCCGGTCCGCGTTATCCCGAAAGATCCTGCACCGCTCAATCCCCCGGGCAATAATGTGATGCAAAGCTCCCGGTGCATCTATCCTTGATTTACGAGGCATGACCAGTACGTAGCACAAAAACCACCGTTACGAAACTGGCAATGTAAAGGGCTTCCCTAAATCCAACCCTAATCGCAACCTAGCAAATGAGCGACACACCATCAGGATCGTGTCTCTTGTAATTGGCTCTCGCCAGGTCAAACCGGGTTGTTGCATAGCAGTAGGCGCAGCCGAACAAGCACGTATCATACATGCCAATGTCTTTGCTCACGACACAACCGCAGGCTTGGCGCTGGGCCGGATCTTTCCTGCCGCTGACATTGAGTCCAAAAACTTTCTTGATATACTCGTCATCCACGCATTTGCCAGGCCGGATGCCATAGGGTGTCCAATCGGTCTGCTGGGCGCAGCTCGTGACTTGCATCTCATTTTCGCCGGCGATCCCCGATAAGGCTTCCATCAGGTCTTTAAGTGCGTCAGCCTTGATATCGGAGAATCCAAGACCTTGTCTTGTCAAGCTTTCCAGGCGTTTCTTTACCTTTCGATAGATCGTCGCGATGCTGATGACTGAACGACGTGTATAGCCCCGAAGCCTTCGAGCAATCTGCTGATAGGTCTTGATATGATATTCGGCATCTGTGCGCGTGCTGAGCCAAAGGGGATCGTACCGCCAAATGACCCTCTCGGGCCCGATGCGCCGGGCCAACCGGCGGAAGTCTTGCAGCGAGGATTGAAGGGGCGGAGATTTTAAATGGACCGGGAGGGGATAGCTAACGATCGTGTACAGGAAGTAATACCGGAAGCCCTTCGCGTCCAGTTCAGACAGGTGCCGAAGCAGGGGCCGACAGTAGCGGGTCCAGAAAACAATGACATCTACATCCTCTGGTTTCAGTGAAACGCGGGCAACCTGATTAGGGTTGTAGGGGTTTGGAACGTGACAGTAACCCGCGCGAATACGGTTCACGAACCACTCGGCGTAGAAGGCCGGAATATCCGTCCGACGGCTGACACTGATAATCATATTGAACCCTTGGCCACTATTCCGGCTCCGACACAAACCCCTTGCATCCAACTTCCAGAGCGTGCTTCCTCGATGCGGGAAAGTATCTGCAGATCGTCGGCCTCACATCATAAATCCGACAGATAGTTCGACCCCCATTGGATTCCTTTTCTATCCACGGGCAGCTTTCAGCAACCTGACCGGTGACCGGATCGATCCAGACTTCGTAAGCGAAGTCTCCCTGTCCTATGGGCCTGTAACGAACCCACTGCAGGACATCCGTTCTGCCCAGTTCTTCCCAGGAGCGAACATCCTCCTCGTGCACCTCATTGAACCGGGCATGGAGACAGCAAGTGCCGCAGCGTTGGCATTTAAAATCTTTCTCGTTCATCGCTGAATCCCGGCTTCACTATGCATAGAAGCCACGTCCTGCTTCCCCATGGCAAAATCTGCGATGGGCGCAGTCACAGAAAATGGGCATGGGGTGATGGAATGTTGGAATATTGCACTGTCTTTTCTTTATGGTGAGATTGAAGGGTTCAGGCAATCAGGTCTTCCAGGTTCCAGTCCACGAGGAGTCTCACGCGTCGATTCTCCTTTTTTTCTCTGAAAACCAGATGCGCGTTCTTAAGGCCGTAATAGAAAAGATCTCGCGTCGCTGCCACATCCTGGCAACAGTATTCTGTGAGACGCTCAAAATCGCCCTGTCGAAACCATTCCACCGCTTGAAGCCCGTCTGCGGTTTTCTCCCACTTCAGGGTCTCTGTGCCAAGATGGCCGAGGCTGAGCCGGAAACCGAGACGCTTGTACACGTCTTCAAGGATGTCAAAGGTTGGGAGCGTATTCAAATCCCGGCTCGTATAGGCGCTTAAAACCCGGTAGTCAAAACGTTTGACATTGAATCCCACAATCAAATCTGCTTGTTCAAGATGGTTCAGCAGGGCATCGATCTGATTTTCGAGATACACGGCAAAACGGTTTTCAAGACTGTCAAAAAGAACAGCCACAGAGACCCGCATCAGATGGGTGTTTTGCCAACCCCCTACGTCTTTGGCCAACTTTTGCGTTTCCAGGTCAAAAAAGAGAATCCGGATGTCCTTTTTCGGGGGGGGTGTCTGTTTTTCCTCGAGGAAAAACGGCATCGGTTCGAGGTCATCTTCGGTGCTGGAAATTTGGCTCAGCGGAAGGAGGCCCAAGAGACCCTGCAGAATCAACACGGCTGACTTTTTGTCAAGCGGTTTGTTGCCGGAACCGCACTTTGGGGAATGAACGCACGATGGGCACCCCGCTTCACATTCACATCTTTTTATTTGGTCAAGGGTCTTTTCCAACAGTTCCAGGATGATCTCAAAGCCGTGCTGTGCCAGGCCCACACCCCCCGGGTACCCATCGTAGATGAAGATAGCGCTCTTTCCGACCTGTGGGTGATAGGGATAGCATATGCCGCTGATATCGTTTCTGTCACAAAGCGCGAAAAGAGGAAACATGCCGATGGCCGCATGCTCGATGGCGTGAATCCCGCCCATGAAATCAAGGCCTTGTTTTTCGACAAAACGCTTCAATACCTCTTCGATTTCCACCCATAAGCCCACGGTTTCAAAGGTTTGGGGCGGCAAGTCCAGCGGAAAGACGCCGATGAGGGCCTGGCCCGGCAAGGCTCTTTTTTCATAACCGGTGACTACCTCTGTGACCTTGAGTTCACCCTCCCGAACAAGAAACTGGCCCTCGGGACGGCTTCGGTGAATCCGGAGGATCTCTGTTTCTTTTTCTACGCGGACCCGGGTGAAATACTGCACGTTCGATTTGCGAGCGATGACATCTTTTTTGTCGAGTCTGAGAGCCTCGATCTGATATTGGTTGGCGCGGTGAAGATAGATGGCCCCCGGGTGACATTCTTTAAAAGCTCGGACCTCATCGATGGTCCCGATCGGTTCGCCGGTCTCCTGATTCACGATGGCATAGGTCCCCCCGGATGAACGAATGTTCACGTGAAGGTGGGGTCTTCGTTTTGTGGATAACCACGCGGGTTGGCCGTCCACCGTTCGGTAGAGGGCTCCCGCCTTTTCAAGCGCTTCGAGGTGCTGAACAAGGTTTGTTGACCAGAACTGTTCGTCGGCCAGGGTGATGGGGATTTCATCGGCTGCACACGGCAGGTGCGCTTCAATGACATAGGGGTTGTGAGGGTCCAGCACCGCCGCTTCGTATGCTCTTCCGAAGAAGTCTTCAGGGTGTTTCATGAAATACTGATCGAGGGCATCCGGTTTGGCAATGAGAATCACCATGGATTCTCTGCCCGATCGTCCTACGCGCCCCCCTCTTTGCCAGGTATCGATGATTGTGCCGGGATAGCCGATGAGCAGGCATATATCGAGATAGCCGATATCGATCCCCATCTCCAATGCGCTGGTCGACACGACACCAAGCAGGGAGCCGTCCGCGAGTCTCTGTTCGATCTCTCGTCTTTCCTCGGGCATAAAACCCGCCCGGTAGGAACTGATTTTCCTGCGAACCTTAGGGGCCAATCGGGAGACCCAGACATGGATGAGTTCCGTGACCTGCCTCGACTGGGTGAAAGCAATCGTTCTGAAACCCTGATGGACGCAGTCCACAAAGAGCTTCGCTGCTGAAAAATTGGGGCTTGTCACAGGATTCAGGAACAAAAAATGGTGCCCCGCTTTCGGCGCGCCCGAAGAATCCACGACCTGAAGTTCTTCCTCAATCAGACTTTCCCCAAAGGTTTTCGGATTGCTCACCGTGGCCGAAAGGAGAATGAACTGCGGGCTGGAACCATAGCGTTGGCAAAGCCTTTTGAGTCGCCGGATGACCTGGTTGACATGGGATCCGAATATGCCGCGATAGGTGTGAACTTCGTCCAGAACGACAAAGGCGAGATTTTGAAGAAAGACTTCCCAGTTTTGATGATTGGCCAAGATCCCTCGGTGGAGCATGTCGGGATTGGTGATAAGGATATCTGGCGGTTGTGTTCTGATTTTCTTTCGGCGGTAGGGACTGGTATCGCCATCATAAATCTCGGCAGAGATCTTTGCCTGTTTGATCTGTTCCAGCCAGGGTTTCAGCGTTTTCAGTTGATCCTGAGCCAGGGCTTTCAACGGAAACAGATATAAGGCCCGTGCGCCCTTATGGGTCAGTGCTTCTTCAAGAGCGACCAGGTTATAGATCAGGCTTTTGCCGCTGGCCGTGGGTGTGGCCACCATGACGTTTGATCCGGTTCGCAGACGGGTGATCGCTTCCACCTGGTGGGCGTAAAGCCGGTCCAGGCCGAGTCGGGCCAACGTTGCGGCAAGGTCAACATGAAAGGTCAATTTTGGGCCGTAGGCCGGGGGCTTCGGAGGGATGTGGTGATGATAGACAAAGGCATCGCCGAAATCCGGATCGGTTTTTAGCGTCTCCGCATATCGAGCAATCGCTGTCTTGTTCGTGACGGGCCCTCGAAATCGTTGTGAGTCATGTCTGGACATAGAAATTGCAGGGTGCCAAGTCCCGAGATCTCTGTCATTATACAGACATTGGCGGGAAAGTAAAGAATCCGGCGGTTTGCACGGCCCTGCTCAGCACCTGAGATGCGGTTCTTCCAGGAGCGGTTTGAGGTATTCCTGCAATGGGGCTGGATTCTTTACTATTTGGTTGATGTGGACTTAGGGGTGTGTTATCTATCCAAAAAGTATTTGATCGGTCGATTCGACTCGGTTTGGTCGCCCTTAAACCCCGCCCGGGACGGCGGGCCACGGCAGGGGCGTGACCGGGTCGAGAAGATCCCGTTTTCAGTGAGGAGGTATTTATGGTTACGATTATTGCGGCTGTTATCCTGCTCATGTTTTTCTTGGCCTCGGCCATACGAATTCTCAACGAATATGAGCGGGGGGTGGTCTTCAGACTGGGGCGCGTGATTGCTTCCAAGGGTCCGGGCTTGATCATCTTGATACCCATTGTCGACAAGATGGTTAAGGTGGGCCTCCGCCTCATCGCCATGGATGTGGATCCACAGGACGTGATCACAAGGGACAATGTGTCTGTCAAGGTGAACGCGGTGATCTACTTCAGAGTCATGGACCCGGTAAAGGCAATCATTGACGTGGAGAACTACATGTACGCCACGTCTCAACTTGCCCAAACGACACTGCGGAGCGTTTGCGGTCAAGCGGAGTTGGACGAACTGCTTTCTGAACGGGACCAGATCAACAGCAAGCTTCAAGAGATTCTGGATACCCATACGGACCCGTGGGGAATCAAGGTCTCTACCGTGGAAGTCAAGCATATCGATTTGCCCCAGGAGATGCAAAGGGCCATGGCAAAGCAGGCTGAGGCTGAGCGGGAGCGGCGAGCCAAGGTGATCAACGCGGAAGGGGAGTATCAAGCGGCAAGCAAGCTCGCTGATGCGGCAACCATTATTCAGGATCATCCAATGGCGCTGCAGCTTCGTTATCTCCAAACGTTGCGGGAGATTTCATCGGAAAACAATTCCACAACCCTGTTTCCGATTCCCATAGACCTTTTCAGACCCTTTCTTAAATTGGTTGAAAAGATCAAACCGGAAGGAGACTGACCCGGGTCGTGAGCCGAACGGCGGTGCGTTGCCATGCCCATGAGAATGACGATGGTGGGGCGGGGTTAGCGTATTTCCCAGTCCGCTCTTTTTGGGGAAGCAGTTTTGAAGAGACAATCACGAAAACACGAAAGATTGAAAGCACGAAAAAATGTAAAAACTTTCGTGTTTTCGCCATTTCGTGTCTTCGTGATAAATTCCTTTTGTCTTGGGCTTAGTTCTCTGGGTCACAAAGGGTAATTGGCTTATGATAGCGCGTTCGCTTGTCGGAACGAAGTGAAGATCCCGTCTTGTCGGGGCGGCAAGGAGTTTCATTTATCTGGTCATGGCGGGGATTTTTTTGCCTGGCTGTTCCCGGCCCTGGCAGCCCCAGGGTCTTGGGACGTCATTTGAGGATGCCCCCAGAATTTTGAAGTACGGGGCCGTGGATCGTCTTAAGAGCGGCCAGACGTGGCGGCTCTTTGTGGCCGCTGAAGACCCCAATGGCGACATGGAAGACATCATATTTGAAATCTACCAGCCCGGGCAAGGGTGGTACCCGGAGCACGACCGGCGGTTGGAAGGGGCGGCATCGAAGGCTTTTTCAGGTTATTTCTATCTTAACACGCCGGTTGGATGGAGAGACGAGCTGTGGGGTCTTGAGTTGACCGTCAGATTCAGAGTCAGAGATAAGGTGGGTTACGCGAGTGAAATGGTATCTCTGCCGCTGAAATTTATTGGAAGAGAGGTGGAGCAACCCATCCCACCGGGGTTTACGGAAGATGAGGTTCGCCCTCTCGGGGCGATTGTGATAGACCTTTACCGGGAAGATCAACGGGATCGTGGAGGGTCCCGTTAGAAAGGGAGTGAGATAACATGGGAAAAAAGGACAAAAAAGAGGCCAAGGAAAAGCCCCTGGATAAAATGACGGCCAAAGAGCTCAGGGAGACCGCACTGAAAATCCCTGATATCACGGGCGTGCATGGGCTGAACAAGGCCGAGTTGCTGGCTGCCGTCAAGAAGGCAAGAGGCATCGAGGAGGTAAAGGTCAAGGCATCCGATGTCTCGGTGCGTGAGATCAAACAAAAAATTGTTGCTCTCAAAGTTGAAAAAGCCGAAGCCCGTGAGAAGAAAGACCCGGTGAAAGCTGCCAGAGCAAGGCGCCGAATAAGCCGCTTAAAGAAAAAGACGCGCAGGGCCGCTGCCGGTTAGGACGCATCGGGTATGGTCACAGCCGATAAGATCGCCTTCGACATCGACGGGGTGTTTGCCAATACCATGGCCCTGTTCCTGGAAATTGCGCGCAAGGATTATGGGATCAACCATATTCGCTATGAGGAGATAACCGAGTATTTTCTGGAAGATTGTCTGGATATCGATCCCGATCTCATCAAGCTCATCATCAATCGTATTCTGGACGGTGAATTTGCCTATGAGCTCAAACCGATTGACGGGGCTGTACAAGTGCTTTCCGAGATCGGCAACGCCCATCCGCTCCTCTTTGTAACGGCTCGGCCCCAGGTTGAGACGATCCAAGAATGGGTTTACGGAACCCTTCCGGTGCGCCCTTCAAATATCGAGGTGATCGCCACGGGTACATTCGAGGGCAAGGCAGAGGTGCTTGATTCGAGAGGCATCGAGTACTTTGTGGAGGACTACCTAGAGGTCTGTTACATGTTACGTGACCGAGCTATTAACCCTATCTTGTTTAGCCAGCCATGGAATCGCTCTCTTCAACATCCTTTTAAGGAGGTTGGGAGTTGGGCGGAAATCAGAGCCCTGATTAGCCCATAGGCGAGTTTGCCCTGCCGCTTTTTTTTGTTTAAGAAGCCTGAAAATTGTGATAATTTAACTATTTTTTCAACAGAGTACGCCTTTTCAGGCAGAAGGTTCTGCGGCCATGAAGGAATGGATAGAAAAATTCATCGAGGCCCTGTCCGTCGAAAAGGCTTTTTCTCAAAACACGTGCAGGGCATACCAAAGCGACCTTAGGCAGTTTCTGGCTTATTTACAGGGTCCATCGAGCGGTTTGAATAAACCGGAGGCGGTGGATGTCCGCGAGGTCGATAACGTTTTCATCCGTTCTTATTTAGGTTTTTTATATAAGAAGAACGAAAAGACAACCATTGCCAGGAAGCTTTCCGCGCTACGGTCATTTTTTCGATTTCTGGTCAAAAGGGGCGTGATTCGGACAAACCCGGCAGACGCTGTCCTGACTCCCAAGCGGGGGAAGCCCGTCCCTAACTTTTTGTCGGTGGATGAAGTCTTTCGCCTGTTGGATGGGGTGAAGGGGGGGGCGCTCCTGGCCCTCCGAAACCGGGCCATTCTGGAGACCCTCTATTCCACGGGAATTCGGGTGGCTGAAATCGCAGGGATGAACGTCGGCAATGTGGATTTCGAGAAAGGTCTCGTGCGCGTCGTCGGGAAAGGGAACAAGGAGCGCTTGGCGCCTGTGGGTGAAAAGGCCCTGAATGCTATTCGAGCCTATCTGGAAAAAAGGGACCGTGCCACGGGCCGAGGCCTGAGTGATAGCGAACCCCTGTTGCTAAACCACCGCGGGGGACGGCTGACGACCCGCTCCATCGCGCGGCTGCTGGAAAAGGTGGTTCGGCAGCTGGGGCTCTTGCGTCCGATCAGTCCTCATGGGCTGCGACACACGTTTGCCACCCATATGCTGGATGCTGGAGCGGATCTTCGGGTGGTCCAGGAATTGCTGGGCCATGCCAGCCTGACAACGACGCAGCGGTATACCCACGTGAGCATCGACCACCTTATGGAAGTTTATGACAAAGCCCATCCGAGGCAATGAGGGGGCCCCAAATCCACCGCCAAGAAAACGAAGGACGGATCATTACTATACAATTGCAGGCACTTGAATGTGAGAAGCTCGTCGAAATGTTTCACCTCGTCTTTGCGTGTGCAAAGTTGTTTTTCTCTTCGTTTTTTTGGCCCTGCGGGTCTGCCGATTTCACCGGATCTTCTTTGTTGGTGGGCACTTGAGGTACGCTTGTACGACTGCGAGCCCACCGCCTGGAATATCCGGTAAACTCGACAGACGGTGGATCCGGGGGCTTTGAGGCGGACATTGCGGAAACGACGCTTATGGGGAAGGATTCAATGGGCGATACTGTAAATCTTCATGGGACGACCATTTTAGCGGTGCGGCGAGGCAAGCATGTGGCGGTGGCCGGCGACGGCCAGGTGACCATGAAGGACACCATTATGAAACACCACGCCAAGAAAGTCCGAAGAATATACAAGGACAAGATTATTGCGGGCTTTGCGGGAGCAACCGCCGATGCGCTGAATTTATACGAGCGGTTTGAGGGAAAGCTGGAACAGTACAACGGGAACTTGACCCGGGCTGCCGTGGAGCTGGCCAAGGACTGGAGAACAGATAAGTATTTGAGGCGACTGGAAGCCATCATGGTGGTCGTTGACTCGGATCACCTCTTTCTCATATCTGGAAATGGGGATGTCATTGAACCGGATGAGGGGGTTTTGGGGATCGGATCGGGCGGGGCATACGCCCAGGCGGCTGCTATTGCTCTGATGCATCATACCGAACTGGATGCAAGAGCGATCGCAGAGGCTGCCATGAAGATTGCGGCAGGGCTCTGCATCTACACGAATGAAGATATAACCATCGAAGAGCTGAAGTGACACAGCGGGATCTTCGACGGGCCGGGATTTTTCACTGAATTTGAAAGGACAATTTTTGGGAACACGGATGAAACAATTGACCCCACGTGAAATCGTGTCTGAGTTGGACAAATACATCATCGGTCAGAATGATGCCAAGCGCTCCGTGGCCATTGCACTGAGGAATCGCTGGCGGCGGCAGCAAGTCCCCGGAGAGCTCCGGGATGAGATTGCCCCCAAGAACATTATTCTCATTGGGCCCACCGGCGTTGGAAAGACGGAGATTGCAAGACGTCTTGCCCGTCTGGCCAATTCCCCGTTTCTGAAGATTGAAGCCTCCAAGTTCACGGAGGTGGGCTACGTGGGACGGGATGTTGAGTCGATGATCCGGGACCTGACGGAACTGGCTGTTAATATGGTGAGGTCCCAGGAACAAAGGGCGGTCAAGGCAAAAGCGGAAAGGATTGCGGAGGAGCGGATTTTGGACCTTCTTCTTCCCCCCAAGAGAGAGCCTGAGGCGCCCAGGGAAACCGAGGGGGAAGAAAAGACCCTTGAGTTGGTCCGGAGCGATGAGCCCGAACACGCTTCCACGAGAGAAAAGATTCGCAGGATGTTGCGAGACGGCAAACTGGACAATCGTTATGTCGATCTGGAAGTGGCGGAGAGAAATACCCCTGTGGTGGAGATATTTTCCAATGCCGGGCTTGAGGAAATGGACATTAACCTCAAGGATATGTTTGGCAACATGTTTCCGACGCGAACCAAGAAGCGCAAAGTCAAAGTGCCGGAAGCCTTGGACCTCCTGTCTCAGGAAGAGGCCCAACGGCTTGTGGACATGGAGAAAGTGGTTAAGAAAGCAATCGCGAACGTGGAGCAGTCCGGCATCATCTTTCTGGATGAGATCGACAAGATTACCGGAAGAGAAGGGACACACGGACCGGATGTCTCAAGGGAGGGCGTCCAGCGGGACCTTCTTCCTCTTATTGAAGGGTCAACCGTGACCACAAAGTACGGCATGGTCAAAACCGACCACATCCTGTTTATCGCATCCGGGGCTTTTCATACCAGCAAGCCGTCCGACTTGGTGCCGGAGCTTCAAGGTCGGTTTCCGATTCGGGTGGCATTGAGGTCCCTGGGCAAAGACGATTTTATCAGAATTCTGACGGAGCCGAAGAATGCCCTGGTTCTCCAATACAAGGGTCTTCTCAAGACTGAGGGGGTTGATTTGCATTTTTCAGAGGATGCCATTTACGCCATTTCTGATATTGCTACGGAAGTCAACACCCTGACTGAGAATATAGGCGCCAGGAGACTCCACACCGTCATGGAGAAACTTCTTGACGAGATCTTGTTTGACGGGCCTGAGTGCCCGGACAAACAAATTACCATAGATGCCAAATACGTCTATGATAAACTTAAAGACATCAAGGACAATGAGGACTTGAGTCGGTACATCCTGTGAGGAAGAAGACTGTTGTCGTGTCCCAGGAATAACTCATGTGAGTCTTAATATGGCCCGGGTCCGGTGAAGACGGCATTACAAATCCTAAATTCTAATGTCAAAACCCTAAACAAATCCTAATATCAAATGACTGAAATTCGAAACAAGTTTAAAACATTAGAGAATTTTGATTTTGTTATTGTTTAGAGTTTAGAATTTGGGACTTAGGATTTCACGTTGTCGCAAGCCCGGACAACCAGTTGAACAGGGTTTGATTTTTGCTAATTGTCTCCGAAAACCACTGACGATCTGTGACTCAGGAGCGACCCCCGATGACTAAGAGTGTTGCAGACATACTCATTGAAGCCCTGCCTTATATCCGCCGTTTCTACGGGAAGACCATCGTCATCAAGTATGGTGGAAATGCCATGGTGGACCGAAGTCTCAAGGAGGGGTTTGCCCGCGATGTGACGCTCTTAAAGTTTGTGGGCCTGAATCCGGTGGTGGTCCATGGCGGCGGTCCGCAGATCGGATCGGTCCTGGAACAGATGGGAATTCATTCGCAGTTCGTTGACGGGATGCGGGTCACGGATGAACCGACCATGGATGTGGTGGAGATGGTCCTTGGCGGGAAAGTGAACAAAGAGATTGTGGCTCAGATCAATCAACAAGGCGGACGGGCGGTGGGCTTGAGCGGGAAAGATGGCGGCCTGATTCTTGCCGGGAAGCTGCAACTTGTCCGCTCCCAAGTAGAAGACAAGCCCCCGGAGATC
>Ga0307423_1001942_pt1 | contig 12012 bp, 12 predicted proteins | sample SalMarWE160310MG_FD_202154 | JGI IMG/M metagenome (GOLD analysis project Ga0307423, IMG submission 202154) | Salt marsh sediment microbial communities from the Plum Island Ecosystem LTER, Massachusetts, United States - WE1603-10 | ecosystem: Environmental > Aquatic > Marine > Intertidal zone >...
ACGTCGAGTCACAGGCACCGTTCGAGGATGTCAGGCAGGAAGCGGAAATCCCTGCAGTACGTACTGTGGCGCCACACGCCCCGGCACCAGCACCGGCCGCACCCGCGGTCGCGGCTGCCCCTGCGGAAGCTGCCACGAAACCGGGCCTGCTGAAACGGGTGTTCGGCAGTCTGTTCGGAAGCAGCGGCGATACCGAGCAACCCAAGGCAAGCAGCAGGCGTGAAGGGGACAGCGCAGACAAGGCAACGCGTGATCGCGTCAGCAGCCGTGGCAGCAGCCGGCGCAGCCCGAGCCGTCGTCAGGATGACCGTCAGGGCAGCCGCGCTGCACGGCCCGGCAGGACTGCGCAGAGTCGCCCGGCCGGCAGCCGGAAACCGTCTCCACCCGCTCCCGGCAAATCCGGCGCGGAAGCTGCCGGGACGCCGGCCACGACACCAGAGGATGACACCCAGAATACCCAGCGTCGCAGCTCCAGGCGCGGTCGACGCGGCGGACGCCGTCGCAGCGGACAGAACCGCAACCCGGAAACCACGGCCAGCACGCCAGCCGACAAGGCCGCCACCGGCAATGCACCGGCATCCGGGGACCGGAGCCCGTCAAGCGGGGCGTCCCGGACGTCTCCAGCCGCGGTCGCTGCAGCACCGGCGTCAGCCAGCCCGGTACCGGATTCCGGAAACAGGCCAGCCAGCGACACGCCCGCACCCAGGAAACAACCGGAAACCAAAACTCCGGCACCACGCCAGGAAGGCAGCGACGCCGGCCCGCCTGCCGAACAATCCAAGGAAAAGGCGGCCGCTGAATAGCGGCCGGTGTTCAAATACCGTGCTGCTGGCGAATACGGGCCAGCAGTCCGCCTGACGCCGCCTCGATCAGGTCCAGCACCCTCTCGAACCCGGTATCGCCGCCATAATAGGGATCGGGCACGTCCCGCATGGCCATTTCCGGTGCGAAATCCAGAAACAGGTGCAGCTTGGAACGGTGCTCCGGCAGGCACAGGCTCGCGAGGTCCTCGTAATTGCTACGGTCCATCGCGAGCACATAGTCATACGCTTCGAAATCATCCTCCCGCACCCGGCGGGCCTTCTGACCAGACAGGTCAATACCGCGTCGTTGCGCTGCGGCGTTTGCCCGGCTGTCCGGAGGTTCACCGACATGATAGGCATGCGTACCGGCAGAATCGATCAAGACTACATCGGACAGCTGCATCTCTGCAACGAGCTTTTCAAATACCCCCTGCGCCGTCGGCGAACGACAGATATTGCCCATGCAGACAAATAAAACTTTCACCGTTTTCATGACGGATAATATACAGGTGCCCTGATTACAGTTTGAGGGAAGTAACAGCCGTCAGCCATTCGACAAACTGAGATAGGGCCACTCGCTGCTCGCGTGCTGCTTCATCAGGCTGACCAGCGCTGTATTCCCGCTCTGTTCCGCGATCTGTAGCGCCGTCTCTCCGGTGTTGTTCTTTATACCGGTATTGGCGCGGTATTTCAGCAGCACGGCGATGACGGCGGTATGCTCAGCGCGTGCCGCCAGATGCAGCGCCGTCTCATGCCTGGAGGTGACGGCATCCACACCCGCGCCGTACTTGATCAGCATCTCGCAAATTTCGCTGTGACCCTGCAACGCGGCCAGCTGCAGCGGAGTGTAGCCAATCGCGTGATCGGTGGCGTTGAGATCGGCGCCGCTTTCCAGCAACAGGGATGCCATACCCATGTCACCCTGCATGGCCGCGAGATGCAGCGGTGTCTCGCCAGCGGCATTCGTCTGGTTCAGGTCTTCGCCCCGCGCAATCATTTGCTGCACCAGGTCCGGCTCTCCCCTTGTCACGGCCAGCCCGAGCTCGGTCGAGCCGGCCGGTGGTGAACCCCCGACCAGCAGGCGCAGTGCAGTAAACAGCAGGTACGGGAATACCACGGCCGCGAGTATCAGCGGCTCATGCAGGTGATGGAAAAAATTCAGGTAGCTGGCCTGGAGAGTGCCTTGCTCCAGGCCGGGCACAACCACGATACCCCGGCTCGCAAGCCACCAGAGCAATGCCGGTACCAGCACCGATGCGGCAGAAAGCCATGAGAACAGGTACAACAACTCCTTTTTGACTGACCGCATTGGGATATCCGCTATGAATTAAAACTTGCTTAAGTTCTGATTATAATGGCGGCAAACCAGAACGCCAGTGTCCATGTCGACCGTGCGGGCCACAACGGAGCCTCCTGCAAACCGCCGTGAGCGGCAGGAAGCGGCGGCCGTCAGACCCCGCGGTGGGCCGTGCAAGGCTATGACACCGGCGGGTGAACAGACTATGATGCACCGGACGGCGAGCGTCATGGCCAGCCAGCCCGATATCAGGATAACGATGGCGACAGAGAAACAGCATTTCTGGATTGATCGCGAGCATAACCGGATCACGACCGAGATCCCCTGCAAGGTCGGCCAGGTCGGCGGCAAGAGGTTAAATGCAACCATCATCAATCTCTCCATGGGCGGCCTTAAATTCGCCTGTTCACAGGAGATTTTTAACCTGCTGATACCGGAGCAACAGAGAACACCCGGCCAGGTGATCGATGTCAGCATCGATATTCACTTCCAGTTACCGGCGGCAGACAGAAAGAAGCCCCTCTCGATACGCAACACGGGGCGGGTCATTCACACCGAGCGTCTCGCCCAGGACATCTATCACCTGGGTGTGCAGTTCACGATCTTGCGCGAGGCCGAAATTCGCGGCATCGAGAACCATATCAAACAGGTCGCCAGTCAGCGCCTCCGCTGGTAGCACGCCACGTCCGGCACTTACCCGTCACCGCCCAGCAGGCGCTCAACCCGCTGCAGGTCGTCACGGGTATCAACGCCGGTGCCAGGCATGACTGCTGCGATGGCGACGTGGATCTTCATGCCGTGCCAGAGCACACGCAGTTGCTCGAGCTTCTCGAGCTGTTCAAAAGGCGCCGGTTCGAGCTGCCGGTAGCGGCCAAGGAAACCGGCCCGGTAGGCATACAGGCCGATGTGGCGCAATCCGCCTGCAGCAACGTCATCACCGGGATCGCGCACGAACGGAATCGGTGCGCGACTGAAGTACAGCGCGTAACCCTGCCTGTCCAGCACAAGCTTCACCACGTTCGGATCGTTCAGCAAGGCCGGCGATTCGAGCGGAAACGCCAGGGTCGCCACGGCAGCGTCCGGATGACCGGCGAGATCACTCGCGACCTGCCGTATGAGCGCCGGCTGGATCAGCGGCTCATCACCCTGCACATTTACCACAATGCTGTCCGCCGGCCAGCCGTGCTGCCCGACCACTTCCGCGAGACGTTCCGTGCCGGATGCATGGTCAGCCGCGGTCATGCAAACAGGCGCGCCAAAACCGGCCGCGGCCGTTGCGATGCGTTCATCATCGGTGGCGATGATGACGTCACGCGCACCGCATTGCAGTGCCCGTTCGTACACATGCTGCAGCATGGGCCGGCCGGCTATCCGCAGCAGCGGCTTGCCAGGCAGTCGCGAGGAGGCATAGCGGGCGGGTATGATCACCCTGAACTCGAGCCCGGCCACAACGGTGGTTCAGATTTCCTCGTCCGCAGCCAGTTTCCTGGCCTCGTCCACCAGCATCACCGGGATATCGTTTCTGATCGGGTAAGCGAGCCGGTCTGCCTTGCAGACGAGCTCCTGCGCATCCCTGAGGTAGTGCAATGGACCCTTGCAAACCGGGCAAGCGAGAATATCGAGCAATTTTTTATCCATGACACACTCCTGGCGTTAAATCTGCGCCTGCAACGCACGCTGCAGTGCGGTATCCACGGGATTCGAGCAATGTATTCAGCCCGGTCTGAAAATCCCTGGACATTTCGGCACTGACAGGCACAAACCACTCGTTACCGCTGGCAAAACGGCGACACTTGACTGCATCCTTTTCCGTCATCAGCACCGGGGCATCGTCATCAAAGCGTATGTCGCGGGCCCGGTAGCGGTAGTGATCCGGGAAGGCATGCGCCTCGACGAGCCTGAGCACCTGGCGCAGGAACTGGAAAAACCGTTCCGGGTTTCCGATCCCGGCAACCGCATGCACCTTGCAATCCCGAAAATCGGACAGTTTTTTCGTCACGCGCTCATCTTGCAGGTTATGGGCATCGCCCGCCTTCAGTTTCATCGGATACTCACCCGGACCACCAATGCCATTGACAACCACCAGGTCAGCCTCCTGCAGGCGGCTGACCGGCTCGCGCAACGGACCTGCCGGCAACATGAAACCGATGCCGAAACGGCGTACACCGTCGATTACGATGATCTCGATATCGCGTTGCAAGGCGTAATGCTGCAGGCCGTCATCGCTGATAACCAGATCGCAGTCATTGTACTTTATCAGGGCTTCAGCCGCGACGACGCGGTCAGGGGCAACCGACATCGGGCAACCGGTTATGCCGGCAAGCATCACGGCCTCGTCGCCGACCACGGCGGGATCACTGTCCGCACGCACCTGCTGCGGCCAGGAGGTCGCCCTGCCCCCGTAGCCGCGCGCAATAATGCCGGGTTTGAAACCCTGCTCCCTGAGATAACAGGCAAGCCAGGCGACCAGCGGGGTCTTGCCGGTACCGCCGATGCTGATGTTTCCGACCACGATGACCGGTGCAGCGATCCTGTGGCTACGCAGCAGGCCTTTCCGGTATGCCTCCCGACGCACCCGGACCAGGATACGAAACAGCAGGGAGAGTGGCGTCAGGAGCACCAGCAGCGGACTGCGTGAATACCAGTAATTGTCCAGGCGCATCATGCAGTAGACGGGCCTACTCTTCCTCGACCTTCGATGTCGCCAGTGAAATGTGAATCAGGCCCAGCTGGCTGGCCGCATCCAGTACGCGGATCACGGCCTGGTGCGGCGTATTCGCGTCGGCGCGTATGGTGACGGGTAATTCGCCCCGGTTACCGACCGCCTTGCTGATCGCGGTCTTGAGTGTCTTCAGTTCGGAATTGATGACCTGCTGGTCGCCAATGAAATAACGACCCTGTGCGTCGACCAGTATTTCGAGCGTATCGTCTTCCTGTGCAGTTGCATCGGCCGTCGCCTCGGGCAGCTCGATCTGAATGCGTGACTGCTGTTCAAACGTGGTGGATACCATGAAGAAGATCAGTAGCAGAAACACCACGTCGATGAGTGGTGTCAGGTTGATATCCGGTTCGTCCTCGCCACCCGGTTGCAGATTCATGCGTGCAGTCTCCTAGTCGTCGCGCCGTTTCTGGGTACCATGCATGATCTCGACCATAAGCATGGCCTCTTTCTCCATGCGCAGTACCAGCATCCTGACGCGCCCTCGAAAATAGCGGTAGAACATCAACGTCGGGATGGCGACCGACATGCCGGCCGCGGTAGTGATCAGTGCCTCGGAAATACCTCCGGCCAGCGCGCCGGGGTCGCCCACGCCCTGCGTCGTGATGGTGGAGAAGACCTTGATCATGCCAATCACGGTTCCCAGCAGGCCAAGCAGCGGCGTGATGGCCGCAATCGTACCCAGCGAGTTGAGGAAACGCTCTAGTTCATGAACCACGTGCCGCCCGGTGTCCTCGATGCTCTCTTTCATGAACTCGCGGCTCTTGTGACGGTTGATGATGCCGGCCGCCAGGATGGCGCCGAGTGGTGAACTCGCCTGCAGTTCCTTCAGATGCTCGTTGTCAAGCTGGTTGATTTTCTCCCATCGCCATACCTGCGCAACCAGATGCCTGGGCAGGACCCGGCGCACCCGCAATGACCACAGACGTTCGGCAATGATCGCCAGGGCAATCACCGAACACGCGATAATGGGCAGCATCAGCCAGCCGCCAGCTTTTACCAGTTCCAGCACGCTATCACCGTCCTTTGTCCAGTTGTGTAATCACAGCCGCTGCAAATCATACTGTATTTGCAGCCACAGCCAAACTCGGCTGCAGCTTATTCCTGCCAGCTCCAGATATGCCGGTAGTGATCCCGCCAGGCGGTGATCACCGGTTGCGCGGCAGAGGATGAAAGCTTGACACTGACCGCACCATGCCGGCCGGTTTCGAAAACCTGTGCACCGGCAGCGCGGTAACGTTCGACCACTTCACGCTTCGGGAAACGGTAGCGGTTCAGGTAGGCCGCGGGAAATATCACCACATCGGGATCTACAGCCCTGACAAAGGCCGCTGATGAGGACGTGGCACTGCCATGGTGTGGCGCAACCAGCACCTGGGCCGACAGGCGGTCGCGTTGCTTCGCAACGAGACGGCGTTCCGCCGCCTGCTCGATATCGCCTGGCAGTAGCAGGCGCTGGCCATCAGCGGCCTCGATCAGGAGCACGCAGGAGGCGTTGTTGCCGGCCAGTCCGTCTGCCACATCCGGGTGCAATATGGCGAAAGCGACACCGTCCCATTCCCAGTGCTGGCCATGCTGGCAGCGTCCGGCATCGCCACCGGGCAGCTTTTCCGGGACGCTGCTGTACGTGACCATCGGCGCGTAGGCATCCAGCAGCGATGGTACGCCCCCGATGTGGTCGTTGTCACCGTGGCTGACCACCAGCATATCGAGTCCGGTTATCCCCTGCCGGCGCAGGAACGGCAGCACCACAGCCCGGCCGGTGTCGAACGCCGGACTGAAGCGCGGTCCGGCGTCATAGACAAGGGCATGACGTGACGTCTGTACGACAGCCGAAAGCCCCTGCCCGACATCCAGCAAGGTTATCCACGCCTCGCCCGGTGGCGGCACGGGCGGATGGACCAGCACCAGGGGCAGCAGCAGCACGCCGCCGAGCCACCTGCCCGGCATGCCGCGCGGCACGAACAGCAGCGCCAGTCCGGCAAGCGCCGGGGGCAAGGTCCAGGCCGGTGGCTGGTGCCGGGTCCAGGCAGCCAATCCCGTGCCTGCCAGCCACTGCAGCACTGGCCAGGCCAGATCCAGCAAGCCGGCTGCCAGTCCGAGCAGCGACGCCCCCAGTGTCTCGCTGAAACCAAACAGCACACTGCCCGTCAGGGCAAGCGGGACGATCAGCAGGCCGACGAACGGCACCGCGACCGCGTTGGCAAACGGGGCTAGCAGTGAGGCCTGCTGAAAAAACAGTAGCAGCACGGGCGCCATGCAGCAGGCCAGCGCGAGGTGCATCAGCAGACGCTGCCGAGCCTGTCCCTGCATGCCATGGCGGCCGGTGGCCAGCCAGGCGATGATGATGACCGCCTGGAACGACAGCCACCAGCCGGCCGCCAGCACCGACAGCGGGTCGAGCAACAGGGTGGCCAGCGCAGCCAGGCAAATGACCTGCGCGAAGGATGAATAACGGTCGGACAGTATGGCCAGCATCAGTATCCAGACCATTACCAGGGCGCGCCGAGCCGGTATACCGAACCCGGCCAGCAGGGCATACAGCAGGGCGGCGAGCATCGCGGCCATGGCCGCCGCACGCGGCGCCGGCAGCCGGCCTGCCAGGCGAGCGCAACGCGACCAGCCACGCCGCACCAGCCAGAACACCAGTCCGGCTACCAGACTGATATGCAGGCCGGAGATAGCCATGAGGTGACTGGTACCGGTGGCGTTGAGAACCTGCCATTGCGCGGTGCTGATGTCATTGCGCTCCCCGACGGTCAGCGCCTTGATGAAACCCGCGCCTGGCGTGTCGCCCAGGCGGGCGAAAGCATTTATCAGGCGGTTGCGGTAGCGTTGCAGCGGCGACAGCCAGCCGCTGGACACACGCCGGTTACGCGCGTCTTCACGGACATAACCGGTGGCGTGAATCCGTTGCTGGAATAACCAGCGTTCAAAGTCAAATCCACCCGGGTTGGCAAAACCGTACGGTCGCTTGAGACGGACCGCGAGCTGCCAGCGTTCGCCGGCGCCGGGGGCCGCGCTGTCACCGTACCAGCCAAGCCTGATCTTGCCGTCGAAGGCACGCCAGCCCGAACCGGAATCCAGGCGATCGACATGAAAGATGAAACGCTGCACCGGGCCGGAGCGCTGCTCGGGTATGCCGGCGACCCTGCCTTCCACCAGCACGGTACGCCCTTCCCAGGCCCGCTCGAGTGCCGGTACCTGTACCAGCGTGGCGGTAAGCACTGACCATGCAAATCCCAGCAGCAACATGGCGATGGCACGCAGCCGGGAAAAGCGCAGCAGGTACAGTGCCGGTGGCAGTATCAGCACCGCTGCCAGTAGCGGCAGCGTGCCGAGCCAGCGTACTGAACAGACCCCAAGAACAAATGCAATTGTTATAATATACATGATCTTCCATGATCAATAGAGAAACCGGTTGAGCCGGCCCTCTCATCATGGAGGATGCATGTTTCACGATGAGGCTAGTGCAGGCAGCCATCCTCCAGGTTTACGATCCGGTCCATGCGCTGGGCAAGGGCCGCATCGTGCGTCGCCACCAGCAGACTGGTGCCCAGTTCCTGATTGAGCTCGAGCATGAGTGCGTACACCTGGTCTGCGTTCCTGCGGTCCAGGTTGCCGGTCGGCTCATCGGCCAGCACGCAATGCGGATGCGTCACCAGTGCCCGCGCTACAGCCGCACGCTGGCGTTCGCCACCCGACAATTCGCCGGGCTTGTGCGCAAGCCGGGCGGACAGGCCGACTCGCTCGAGCATGGCCGCGGCCTGTTGCCGTGCCTGTGCCGGCGACAGGCCGCGGACCAGCAGCGGCATGGCCACGTTCTCCAGCGCGGTGAACTCGGGCAGCAAGTGGTGAAACTGGTACACAAAGCCCAGCTCCCTGTTGCGCAATTCACCCAGTTCTGCCGCAGTCAGGGTCGCAAGCGGCCTGCCCGCCAGGATGACCTTTCCGGTGGTCGGCTGATCCAGTCCTCCAAGCAGATGCAGGAGGGTACTCTTGCCGCTGCCGGACGCGCCCATGATCGCGATGCGCTCGCCCGCGCCAACCGCGAACTCGATATCGTGCAGGATCTTCAGGGCCTGATCGCCTTCCCTGAAGGTCTTGCCCAGGCCGGTACAACTCAGCACCTCACTCATAGCGCAAGGCCTCGGCCGGATGTGTACGTGCAGCACGCCACGCCGGGTAGAGTGTAGCGAGCAAGCTCAGACCCATCGCAACCGACGCCATGATCCATACATCCCGCCAGTGCAGCTCGGACGGTACCTCGCTGATGTAGTACACGTCAGCTGCCAGGAACTGTACATTGAACAGCCGCTCTATCGCCGGCACGATAGTCTCGATGTTCAGGGCGAGCCCCACCCCGCCTGCCACGCCCAGCGCTGTGCCCAGGATGCCAATCACAACACCCTGAATGATGAATATCATCATGACAGAACGCGGCGTGACGCCGAGCGTCCTGAGGATGGCGATATCAGACCGCTTGTCCGTAACCACCATAATCAGGGTAGACACGATATTGAATGCGGCGACGGCGACAATCAGTGTAAGAATAATGAACATGACACGCTTCTCGGTCTTGACCGCGCGGAAGAAATTGGCATGCTTGTGAGTCCAGTCTTCGAGACGATAGTCTGCCGGCAACTGCGTGGCCAGTTCGCGTATGACCATCGGTGCATCAAACACATCTTCCAGCTTCAGGCGCAGACCACTGACATTGTCATCGAGCCGAAACAGTTTGGCGGCATCCTGCAAGTGCACCAGTGCTACACCCCGGTCATACTCGTACATGCCGACCTCGAATGTCGCCAGCACGGTGAAGCGCCGCAAGCGCGGCAGTACACCGATCGGTGCAATTGTTATCTGGGGTGATACCACGGTGACAGCATCGCCGACTCCGACGCCCAGCGCTGTGGCCAGTTCACTGCCAAGGATTATTCCGTACCCGCCGGCCGTGAGTTGTGCGATATCTCCGCCATGGATGTGTGTGACCACGTCCGAAACCCGGCCCTCCACTTCCGGCTGGACACCACGCAGGATTGCACCACTCACCTGCTTGCCGTTGCTGAGCATGGATTCGCCGCTGATATAGGGGGCGGATGCCAGCACGTGCGGCATTCCCTCGATGCGGGCGGCCAGCGTCTGCCAGTCAGCAAGGCGGCCGTCGAACCTGGAAATGGTTGCGTGCGATGCCATACCCAGGATACGTGTACGCAGTTCTGTCTCGAACCCGTTCATGACCGACAGCACCGTGATCAGCGCTGTCACACCAAGCGCAATACCCAGCATGGAGGTCAGTGAAATAAACGAGATAAAGTGTGTGCGCCGCTTGGTGCGCGTATAGCGCAGACCAATAAACAGCTCAAGTGGACGAAACATGGGTGTGGCGGCTTCCCCTCCGGGGCGATCAGGCAATTGGCGATTATTACATATCCGGCGTCCGAGTTTCACATGAATGACAACCCGGCGGCCGGGCAAGGGTACAGCCCTGCCATCATCAGTACAGGCAGCAACCCTGAATTGCATCATGCCGCTACCCGGCTGTATTGCACAGCACCCGGTCGACGATCTCAACGCCACTCATACCGGCCCTTTCGAAAAACGGTCACCTCGGTAACCCGGTCGGCATTGTCACCGGTACCGGCAATGCTATGAACGTGCATAAGCACCCTAGGCGCTGTCCGGGCGGGCGGCAGCAGGCACCGCAACTGCCTGAAGCCGGCTACCCTGCCACAACAGGATGCATTCGCAGGCCGGCGCGAACGGGCGACAACGGGGCTGCCGGCAAGGAGGCCGCTGTCGCTGGTCATGTCCACCCTGCTGATGACTGCCCTCGCCAACAGGAGATCGCCGGCGTTTGCGCGGCGCCAGCACAGTGTCGCCGTCAGGCGCCGGACCACCCGGCAGATTCGCCACGTGTAATCAGCGCCCTGGAATGTGCAGGTACAGAATCCACTAGCGGAGGGGTTGCAGGGACTGACTGTCAGATGCCCGAGCGTCTGGCACCACGATCAATTGAGTTTTTCATAAACCGCTCTGGACAGTGCAGATGCACCCGTCAATGCATCACTGTCGAGGTGCACCAGCTGCGTACGCAGCGCCTGGACCAGCCTGCGCGACACCCAGCTCTCGCCAGCGTACAGCGCCGGTATGGCCTTGCGCACCATGGACAACAGCGAGGCGCGTTCAATAATTCCGCCAAAACCCATTGCCAGCGCATCCAGCACCTTGTGCTCACAGCCATTGTCGAGGATTAACAAGAGCTTGATCATGGGCTGCTGCCGGTAGATGGCGCGCACCGCTTCGGCGGTGTCACGTTCCAGCGAGGCCTCGTCAAGCACCAGGACGTCTGTGCAGCCAATGGCTGTCCACGCGCCTGGCTCGTACAGACCGGTCGGCCTGGCAACGATTTCAATCTCGGAACATGTGCCGAGGATATCCGCGCAACCCGGGTACTCCTCCGCCGTTGCCGTGATGACTGTGACCCTTATTTTTTTCATAAGCCTTTGTTTTTATGGTTTTTATGAGTGTAGGGCCGGACAGGCAGCGGTGCAATTGGACCTAGGTACCACGTGCCGGCATGCCCTGCCTCTCAATGAATTCAACTGCAGGTCATTCATTAACAGCATAATTTCCAAAGTCGGTTACGACCGGTGCCGATAGGCATGGTATGCCCGGACCAATCGCAACTGCCGCCTGATGTCCCCGTCTGCAGGCCACCCGACTACGTACAGCTCCCTGCTGTTTTGCATACTGCTGGCGGGCATGATGTACCTTGCGTGTACATCACCGTGTCGTGGTGAGGAATATACAATTTCTCGGCAATCCCTGGGCCTGATCAGGCAGGAGTATGGTGAGCGCGCACTGCAGCGAATCCGCCTCTGGCAGGACATGATCCAGTCCAGCAGCGACCTGGACGACCTGCAAAAACTGGAAAAGACGAATGCATTTTTCAACAAGGTGAAGTTTGTCAGTGATCTTGATCACTGGGGCAAGGAAGACTACTGGGCTACACCCGTGCAGATGCTGGCATCCAACGGGGGTGACTGTGAGGATTTTTCCATTGCAAAATACTTTACACTGCGAGAGATGGGTATACCGGCGGACCGGATGCGTCTGACTTATGTCAAGGCGCTTGATCTGAACCAGGCGCACATGGTGCTGACATACTACAGCGCACCCGATTCGGATCC
>Ga0307423_1001945_pt1 | contig 12002 bp, 11 predicted proteins | sample SalMarWE160310MG_FD_202154 | JGI IMG/M metagenome (GOLD analysis project Ga0307423, IMG submission 202154) | Salt marsh sediment microbial communities from the Plum Island Ecosystem LTER, Massachusetts, United States - WE1603-10 | ecosystem: Environmental > Aquatic > Marine > Intertidal zone >...
ATGAGCCCCCGGCCCTGGCTCAGTATTGATATCATCAGGACCTGATCAAGAGGGTATTCCAGTGGATTGAAAAACCGGCTCTCATCCGCACCCTGGGGAGCGCCATGAATCTGGATGAGTCTTGAATCGTCCTCAATCACGGCAATTCGATCCGGCCGTGAACCGAAATCCGAATCACCGATGACTATCTGGTTTTGATTTCCGATTCGGAAAAGACTCCAGGCGCCCTCGGAATCAAACACCCTTTGTCCCTCGCATAGAGAGATCCGAGACGCACCCCCGCAGCGGGCGTAAATGAAAATCTCAGGCTGGGATGAGGTCAAGAAGCTCTGGTAGGATTCCGGCAATTGAAACCGACACCGGTCTTTTGCCCCCTTGATTGAAAAGACAATCCCGGCGATTTCAAATCTCGCAATTTCCTGTTCGTCCATTTCCTGAAAAAGAACCTCTAGTGTACTGTCTCAATGTTACCTTTCCAATTCTGTCATTCCGGACTTGATCCGGAATCCAGTCTTTTCATACCTGGAGTCCCCGGTCCCCGAATCGCGGTCCGGGACAGGCAAGCCGGGGAATGACGGGATCGGCTTATTGTCAAGAAGTGACGGAGACACTACACTAGCTGCCTGACCACTCGAATTTGCACTTCCCCGTGCCTGGCTTGCACCCGGGTTCATCCTTTCCAACCGTAGTCGGGCTCTTACATGCCTGGAGAACCGCTTCTTCCACTGATAGTTGAACCCTTTCCAGCTGAGGTTTCTCATAGGGTCGTCGAGGGGCCCTGGCTTTTTCTCTCGTCATTTCTATTCCACCCCCTTCTTCTCCTTGCTTGCGCGTTTGCCAAAGGTATTTGCCCTCAGATGGGCAATCTCACACAGGTACTCTACCCGGGACTCCTGGTCACCTTTTTCTATCTGCGCCCAACCAGGACATTGCTCGCACAGGGATATCAAGTCACAGCGCTTGCATGGACTGTCCCGAGTCCATCTTTGCGTTCTGACGTCGGGCATGAATTCATGCCACCCTTGCTGAAAGGTTCCGTGACGCAGATCGTAGCTGGGGGTGCGAGACATCATGCAGGCGCTCATCGCGCCGTAAGGATCAATATGAAACGTATTCAGCCCGGCGCCGCACTGGTAAAGATAATCCGGCTGAAGGGGAGGTGCCATGAAACGATCGTGAAACTCTTGCCACTCCTGCATTCGCCTTTTGTCTGCACAATCGAGCGCCAACACTTCCTGGGGAGAGATCCTGAACTGGGTCGGTGTTCGGTCCCCGTTCAACCTTGCATTCAGCAAGGGGTCAAAACGGAATTCAAGACCCAAACCCTCGGCGTATGCGCCCATCTCCTCGACCTCGTGTTGGTTCAGCGTGGTAACCATGGTTTTCAGCTTCACCGGGAGCTTAAGAGCCAATAACAGCTCGATTCCTTGCATGCACCGTTTGAAGGATCCCGGCAAACCGGCAACCCGCTCGTAGGTCTGTTCCGTACAACCGTAAAACGTAATTTCGACTTTGAAAGGGGGCCATTCAGCCAGATGCTCCGCGATGCGACGCGTCAGAAGCGTGCCGTTCGTGAACAACGTGATCAGCAGGCCCTTTTTCCTGCTGTGCGTGTATATGTCGAGGAAGTCGTCTCGTATGAACGGCTCTCCCCCGGTGAGGAGCAGCCACAGACACCCTTCGTCCACTATCTGATCCACAAAACGGCAGAGGTCCCGGCAACTCATCTCCTCTTGCCGCGCCTTTGTGTCGGCGGCCGGAAGATTGATGTAGCAGTGAGCGCACCGAAGATTACAGCGGGCGGTCACCTCGATGCTTCCGGTGAGAGGGATTCTCCGGCCGGAGACCTGGCCCTGCAAGCGTCGGCAGAACTCGCTGCAATCTATGGAGGGAACGGAGACACATTCCATATCAGACCGATCTCACAGCCCCAACCTGTTCCAATTGCAGGACAAACTCCTCCAGGTCTTTCTCAGCCCTTTCGGGGCCGACCTCAAATTCATCAACAATGATTTCTTTTATTTGTGCCAGTCTTTTTTCGCCGTCGATGAGTTCCCAGATAAAGGCCCCAACCTCGTTGAGGGTGTAAATGCTGTCAAGATCTCCACCCTTGCTGGAAATCGGGACCAGGATACATTCTCCGGCGATCTTTCTGGAAACGATTCTGGACTCTTTGTGGTAACGTGTTTGAAGGGATGTCGTACGAGTCATCGTTCATCTCTCCATTTGTCAGTCTCAGGAGACTCGAACGGAGTTGCCGTTGAAGAGGGCGTGATCGTCCCCTCAAGTATCGTGCAATCAAACGATTTTATTACAAATATGTAACCGGAGCCGTGGAGTATGTCAAGGCTTTAGTCTGAAGCCAGACAAAAGCAATGTCTATTCGCATTGTGTCATTGCCTATGATTTTCGGGTACCGTCATCATCATTCCTTTTGAGACTCGTCAGTCACACGCGCTCGTTCCGTCAAAAAGAAAATGGTGGGCCCGTGTATGGCTTGGGGAGTGAACTTGGTACTTTTTGACGATCTCAAGGACTGCCGCTTCCACGCTTGGCTCTTGCCCTTCTCTGGATTCTGGTCGCACCACAGACTCCACGCTGTAAGGGGTGACGATCTGTTCGCAAAGGTCTGCTCCCAAAACCGGAGAGGAAAACCTGGCGTTTTGCCGAGGGTGTGATGGTGTTAAGCTGCTCACCAGCAGAAATGTGGAAATCCGAGGCGCCATGTTCCATCATCCTCCACCCCACCCATGGGATACAGCTCTGCCGAATCTGTGCCATGCCAAAGGGCCCGGGCGATCGAGGAAACAACGGCCGTGATCGAATGTTCGTTGAAGGCGGCCCTCAGGGATGTGCAAGTTTCTTGAAGGAATGATGTCGCTATGTTATCCCTGACGCTGCAAAAGGCGAGGGGGCGGTGTCATCGCCTTTCCCGAAGGGTAAACAACTTGGCTGGTTTTTATGGTTTTCTCGATGTCACTTACAGTCAATTCCAGGAAAGGGCCCAAAGAGACCGAAAAAACAGGCTATTGTTGTTATTGGCGGCCATCTGCCATGTTGTTTATGCAACAGTAGGGTTATCAGAGTTCAAGTCAGCAGAAGGGGAGTCCCGAAACGCATGAATCCCAAAATCGTTGAAAGGCAAGAGCTGCAACAGCAAGTTGAGGCTCTCAAGAAGAGCGGCCGGCGCGTTGTTTTCACCAACGGATGCTTTGAACTGCTTCACGTCGGCCATGTGCGGTATCTGGAAGCGGCCAGGGCCCAAGGGGATTGCCTGGTGGTGGGCCTCAATTCCGATGGTTCCGTCCGGCAGATCAAGGGGTTGAAGCGACCGGTCGTCCCCGAGCAGGAACGGGCTGAAGTTCTGGCGTCCCTGGCATGCGTTGACCTTGTGACGATCTTTGACGAACCGGATCCTTTGGCGACGATTCGCAAGGTCATGCCTGATGTCCTGGTCAAGGGCGCCGACTGGGCAGAGGACGCGATCATAGGCAGGGAGTTCGTCGAGGGTCACGGTGGACGGGTGGTTCGGATTCCCGTGACCGAAGGGGCGTCCACAACGAGAATTATTGAGACGATCCTGGCGAAGTACCGTGCGTAGCGGCGGGGCCACGGAAACCTATCTTCTGAAGAGGTAAAAGAGGATCGTCAGGATTATACTGATGATGATGCTCGTGGTGATGGGAAAGAAGAATCGGACATTGTCTTTTTTGATGACAATGTCTCCCGGCAACTTTCCAAGCCAGGGAATTTTTGGGGAGAGAAGCAATAGAATGCCGATGCCCGCTATAACGAGCCCGAGGATGATCAGCAGCTTTCCGAGGCCGGGTAGTGGATTCATGGGATCGATTAAAGCTGAAGCGTTGAGGCGGGCAAAGCGTACAAGAAAGGGTCAGTGAATGTCAACGGGGAGATTATTAAGAGCTTATCACGAAAACACGTCTCTTTTCAAGGCGAATGCCGCAAAAACTGGAAGCACGAAAGAACAAACAATTTCGTGTTTTCCTTTTTTCGTGCTTTCGTGGTGAATTCGTTTGGTCCTTGGCCCCGGTTTTTTGCTTGTCTCAGTTCGGATTAAGGTCTGTTTCGCTTATGAAAAAAGTATTCCAAAGTAACGTCCGGATTTTGCAACATGAGCAAATAGGGTCTGCCTATTTCAAGATGGGTCTGGCCTTTCCTGAGGTGGCCCGGACGGCCCGGCCCGGGCAGTTCGTGATGATTCGTGTTCCTGATCGGAATATCCCTCTTCTGCGCAGACCGTTCTCGGTTCACAATCTTCTTGTCGAAGAACGGGATGTCCTTGGATTTGAAATCCTTTACAAGGTGGTGGGACAGGGGACCCGCGGCCTTTCGGAAAAGAAGGCCGGGGATGTGGTCGATGTCTTGGGTCCTCTCGGAAACGGGTTCTCCTATCCGGAAGGTCTGCGGAATGCGTTTCTGGTTGCCGGGGGCGTTGGGGTCGCCACGCTCCACTATCTCGGCATCGAGCTTTCCAGGCGCCCTGAAGTCAAGGCCACGGTGTTTGTGGGGGGCTGCTCTGCTGACGACATCCTGTGTCACGAGGCGTTTGAATCCATGGGTGCCGCTGTGTGCATCACGACTGAAGACTGCAGCCTGGGGGACATGGGCCTGGTGACCCCGGTCGTCGAAAAGGCCCTGAAGGCAACGGGGAAGCCTGACGTGATCTACGCTTGCGGCCCCACCGGCATGCTGAAGGCGGTCAGTGAGATCGCCCTCAGGCATGACGTCTCCTGCCAGGTCTCGCTCGAGACGGTCATGGCCTGCGGTTTCGGGGTTTGCCTCGGATGCGCGGTGGAAAAAGCTGAAGCCCCGGGCACCTATTTTCACGCGTGCACGGACGGGCCGGTCTTTGATTCTCGCGCGGTTGTGATCGAACCCCGGTGATCTCCCGCCACAAAGCTTATTGCCGTTTGCACCGTGTTGTGCCATAGGTGGGGGCCAAATGACTATCTGATCTCGTGTGAGGAAATCGATGGAACCGGAATACAAGCCTGAGTCTATAGAGCTGAAATGGCAGAAAGTCTGGGAACAAACCCGGTTGTTTCGGGTTGAAGAAGACCGGACAAAGCCCAAGTACTACCTCCTTGAGATGTTCCCCTATCCTTCGGGCAATATCCATATGGGACATGTGCGCAACTATGCCATTGGAGACGTGGTGGCACGATACAAACGCATGAAAGGATTTAACGTCCTCCATCCGATGGGGTGGGACGCCTTCGGCATGCCGGCAGAGAATGCGGCCATTGCGCACAAGGTCCACCCCGCCAGGTGGACCTATCAGAATATCGATAACATGCGATCCCAGCTTAAACGCCTTGGGTTTAGCTATGACTGGGACCGGGAGTTTGCAACGTGCACGCCGCAGTACTACCGCTGGGAGCAGTGGCTGTTCGTGAAGATGTTCAAAAAGGGGATGGTCTACAGGAAGAAAGCCTCGGTGAACTGGTGTGAAGACTGTCAGACGGTTCTGGCCAACGAACAGGTGGAGGCCGGTTTGTGCTGGCGCTGTGGCAGATTGGTCGCGCAGAAGGAGCTGGACCAATGGTTTTTCCGGATCACCGGTTATGCTGATGACCTTCTTGAGTATTGTGATCGTCTCCCCGGATGGCCGGAGAAGGTCGTCACCATGCAAAGGAACTGGATCGGAAAGAGTGTGGGCGCGGAGATCCATTTCGCTTTGGAAAACGGTGATGGCTTTATTCCGGTGTTCACCACGCGGCAGGACACGGTATTCGGGGCCACATTCATGTGCATGGCACCCGAACATCCCATGGTTCAGCAGCTTGCCGCCGGTACGTCCCAGCAAGAGGCTGTCCGGTCGTTTGTGGAGCGCATGCGCCGCCAGGACAAGGTCAAACGGACCTCCGATGACTATGAAAAAGAAGGGGTTTTTGTCGGGGCCTATTGCATCAATCCCTTCACGAAGCGGAAGATGCCGATCTACACAGCCAATTTTGCTCTCATGGAATACGGAACGGGCGCTGTGATGGCGGTGCCGGCCCATGACCAGCGGGATTTTGAGTTTGCCCGCAAGTATGGCCTCGATGTCATCGTTGTGATTCAGCCCGAAGGCGAACCGCTCGATCCGGAAACCATGACCGAAGCCTATGTGGGTGAGGGAATACTGGTTCGATCCTGCCGGTTCGACGGGTTGCGTAACGTAAAAGCCCTGGGTGCCATTGCGGACGCGCTGGAAGCGCAAAAGCTCGGCAAGCGGGCTGTCAACTTCAGGCTCAGAGATTGGGGGATTTCCCGTCAGAGATACTGGGGCGCCCCGATTCCCATGATTTATTGCGAGAAATGTGGTGTGGTGCCTGTGGCGGAAAAGGATCTTCCTGTCGTCCTTCCTGAGAAGGCGGAAATGCTGGAAGGGGGAAGATCTCCCCTCCCGTCATTGGAAGAATTCGTTCAAACAACCTGTCCCGAATGCGGGGACCCCCATGCCCGTCGCGAGACGGACACGATGGACACCTTTGTGGAGTCGTCGTGGTATTTCGAGCGATATTGTAGTCCCGGCTTCAGTGAGGGCATGTTCGACGGGAAAGCTGTGGGGTACTGGATGCCCGTGGACCAGTACATCGGAGGCATCGAGCATGCGATCCTTCATCTTCTTTATTCGCGATACTTCACGCGGGTCCTCAAGGATTTTGGCCTGGTAACCTACAAGGAGCCCTTCACCCGTTTGCTCACCCAGGGAATGGTCTGCAAGGAAACCGTGAAATGCCCCGAACATGGATTTTTATTTCCTGAAGAGGCCGTCCCGAACAGGCAAGGGTTCACATGCAGACATTGTGAAAAGCCCGTTGAGATCGGACGCATCGAGAAGATGTCCAAGTCAAAACGGAATGTGGTCGATCCCAACGCCCTGATAGAGAAGTACGGAGCAGACACCCTCAGACTTTTTTGCCTCTTTGCCGCGCCGCCGGAGCGCGGCCTGGACTGGAGCGATCAAGGGGTGGAAGGCGCCTACCGGTTTCTCAAACGAGTCTGGCGCCTGGTGGCAGACCACGAAGCGGTGATTCGAAATGCAAAACGTCTCAAAGAGGACCTGGAGCTCACGGGTGACCTGAAGACCCTTCACCGAAAGACCCATGAGACCATCAAGCGCGTGACGACTGACATTGAGGACAGGTTTCACTTCAACACGGCAATCAGTGCTGTCATGGAGCTGGTGAATACCATCCAGGCCGTCCGGGAAGATATCCTTACGACGGCGCAGGGATCCTCTGTGCTGAAGTTCGCCGCAGAAGCTGTCATTCTGCTCCTCTCGCCCATGGTGCCCCATTTGGCTGACGAATTGTGGGAGGCCTTGGGCCACGGGGGCAGTGTGCTCGAGGTCCCCTGGCCGGCATACAGCGAGGGGGCCATCAAACAGGAGGAGCTCCTCGTGGTCGTGCAGGTGAATGGCAAGGTGCGCAGCAGGTTTACCATCGCTGCTGATGCAAGCGAGGAGGCGATCAAGACGGCTGCTCTGGCTGACGAAAGGGTTGTGGAGCGCATCGGAGGACGGCCCGTAAGAAAGGTCATTGTGGTTCAGAAGAAGTTGGTCAACATTGTGGTGTAGTTGGATGTGGGATGTGAACCGTGAACAGACAATGGAAAAAGCCATGCTGATCACCGGTCGCCGGTCGAAGGGCCCCTTGACGGTCCCCCTGGGTGTTTTTCTGCTCGTGACTTTTGCGGCGTGCGGATACCAGTTGCAGGACAGGGGCCTGTCAGCCCCGGAGGGTGTCCAGACGATCGCTGTGCCTATTCTTGAAAACCGGACCTCGGAAACGGGGCTTGAGACGGTTTTTACCAATGACCTGGCTTACGAGTTTACCCGGAGCAAGGTGTTGCAACTGGTCGACAAGGCGCAGGCTGACGCGGTCTTGCGTGGCATAATAAGGTCGATCAAGGACACAAACATAGCATACAATGCAGAATTCGGCTCTGCGGAGCGGCGGGTAAGGATCGCTCTGGGCTTGACTCTCGTACGTCGCGACGGGAGGGTCCTGTGGTCCAATGCCGCTGTCTCGGACCAGGAGCCTTACAGGGTCGTCGAGAGTAAACAGATCACCGATGGAAACAAGAGGGCGGCCCTGGACGTCATGTCGAAGCGGTTGGCTGAAAGAATCCACAACCAAATCCTTGAGGCCTTCTGAGATGTCTCTAACGTTGCAACATTGGGGATGTCTCGATTTCAGCTTGGGCTCTGGAGTCTGATCAGGACGTGAGGGCATTCACTTTCTTGGTCAATTTGGATATTTTTCTGGAGGCCGTGTTGCGGTGGAGAACGCCTTTGAGACCCGCCTTGTCAATGACGGGTATGGCCGCCGCCAAGGCGGCACGGGCGCCTTCTGGGGATCCGGCACTGATGGCGGCGTGAACCGTCTTCGTGACGCTCTTGACGCGTGTTCGCTTTGATTTGTTCCGAACGTTTCTGACCTCGTTTTGTCTGGCTCTTTTGATGACCGATTTATGCGTTGCCAAAGTGATTTGCTCCTTTCGGGCTGAATTAACCGTAAAAAAATATTGAATCGAGGTATATTTGTCAAGGACTATTTCTGTACACCGCCAACCCCCTTCTCCCGGATTCCCCGAGGTGACCCTTCTTCTGATGTCTGACTATGTCTGAGAATGCTCGAATGACAAAGGCCGCCGGCATTGTCGGTGCAGCCACACTATCAAGCCGCATCGCGGGACTTGTGCGGGATATGGTGGTGGCGCGCTTTTTTGGCGCCGGCCTCGCTGCCGATGCGTTCTTTATGGCCTTTACGATCCCCAATCTTTTACGCCGCCTCTTTGCCGAAGGCTCGTTGACCATTTCCTTTGTCCCGGTCTTTACAGAACGCCTTCTTAAGCGTGGTCCGGAAGACGCTTTCAGGTTGGCCCGATCGGCCTGGTGGCTTCTCACGATGGTGCTGGCTGCGGTCAGCCTGCTTGGCGTTCTTTTGGCCCCGCTCATCGTTAAGCTGATTGCCCATGGCTTTCTCTCATCTCCGGAAAAATTTGACCTAACGGTTCTCCTGACGCGGATCATGTTTCCTTACATCTTTTTCGTCAGCCTGGTCGCCCTGGCCATGGGAATTTTGAATGCCCTCGGTCATTTCGCGGCGCCGGCCCTGGCTCCGGTCCTGCTAAACCTTGCCATGATCGGCTCTGTCCTCCTTTTATCGCCCCACCTGGCAAAACCATCCAAGGGCCTTGCGATAGGTGTTATTATCGGCGGGGTGTTACAGCTGGCGTTTCAATTCCCTTTTTTGGTTCGAAAGGGCTTTCGCCTACTGGTGCGGAGTCCCCTGTATCATCCTGCTGTCAAGCGGATAGCCCTGTTGATGGTGCCGGCGATCTTTGGCGCAGCGGTTTACCAGCTGAACATCGTCGTGGCGAGACTCCTTGCCTCATACCTTCCGGAAGGCAGTGTTTCTTATCTTTATTATGCCGACCGTTTAGTCCAATTTCCCCTTGGTATTTTTGCCATAGCCCTTGCAACGGCTGTTCTGCCCAGCCTCTCAAAACAGGCAGCCGTCCACGATATGGACGGGCTGCGTTCATCTTTTTCCTATGCCCTGAGACTGGTCTTTTTCATTACGATGCCTGCCATGACCGGGCTGATTGTCCTAAGGGAGCCCATCGTGCGAATTCTTTTTCAAAGGGGTGCATTCGACACGGTGACCACCGTCTTGACGGCCGAGGCCCTTCTCTATTATGGCGTTGGCCTGTGGGCTTTCTCAGGGGTGCGTATTGTGATCTCAACGTTCTATGCCCTTCAGGACACGAAGACACCGGTCAAGATCGGAATCGTTTCTCTCCTGGTGAACATCGTGCTGAGCGTGTTGCTCATGGGGCCGATGCGCCATGGAGGACTCGCTCTTGCAACCTCGCTGGCTTCCGGTGTAAACCTCACACTCCTGATTTTCTGCCTGAGAAAGCGTTTGGGCCGGATCGGCGCCCGTGAAATCCTCCGATCCGTGATTAAGTCAACGGTTTCTGCGGCCGTCATGGGAGGGGTTGTCGGTTTCACGGGTATGTGGGCTGTACCGAAATCTGCTGGCAGTGCGTGGTATCTTGTGGTATGCGTAACGGGCTGCATCTTGTTGGGTTTGCTGGTTTACGGCGGCTGTGCCGTTCTGTTCAAGAGCCGGGAATTGGAGACGATGATTCATATCGTAAGCGGGGGGCTTCTGAGAAAGCGCGGCTCAGAGTCCTAGAATATAGCCCCCTCACGTTCGGGTTCCGGACGTGGCAGAGAAGGGGAGCGGCAGTTCCCTTGGCAACGGCTGATATGTCAACGAAGGGTAAAATCGCGGTCGTATTGGGTATTGTGGCGCTTGTGTCATTCCTTTTTGTCATTGGCCTGGGCGACCGCGGTGCCGTGGATTTCTACCAGCTGCATCTGAGAAAGGTTCGTTTGCAGGAGTCAAACCTCGAACTGCAGAAGAAGAATCGGGATCTGTATCGCAAGATTCAACGGCTAAAGTCCGATCTGGACTATGTGGAGAGCATTGCACGAACCGAACTCGGGATGGTGGGAAAGGGCGAGCTGGTATACCAATTCAGAAAACAAGCCAACGAAAAACCGTGATAACGTCCTCGTGAGTCGAAGGCGAAATTGCGGGATCTTCGACGGGTCTGGATTCTCTGCGATGGATGGTGACATGGACAACGACGAAGATTTGACGCCGACGGCAACTTTGGCAAAGCTATACGAGGATCAGGGATTTTTTGGCAAAGCAGTATCTGTCTATAGGAAACTTCTCAACATGGAGCCGGGCAGGGCCGACTTGAGAAGGGCGCTCGAGTCTGTTGAGAGAAGGCTGTCCGGGCCAAAGAGCCGGCCCGTGCAATCCGGGCCGGAGAATACCGCGGGGCCAGTTATACAATTGGAGCGCGTTGCTGCCGAAAGGGAAGAAATGTTTGACCAAACGGTGTTTGAGCAGACGGACGAGAAGCAGGGGAAAATCCTGGTGATACACGGCCCCAACCTGAATATGCTTGGTCGTCGTGAACCGTCGGTGTATGGGAATGCAACGCTGGAAGAGATAGACAAGGAAATCGAAAAGGCTGCCGCTGATTGTGGCATGACGGTTGAGACCTTTCAGTCGAACCATGAGGGCGAGATCGTTGAGAAGATTCATGAGGCCCTGGAGGGCTATGACGCTCTCATCATCAACCCTGCCGCATATACCCATACGAGCATAGCCATCAAAGACGCGCTTTTGATGCTAGAGATTCCGATTATTGAGGTGCACCTGTCGAACGTTCATGGTCGGGAGCCCCTGAGGCACACGTCTATGATTGCAGACGTGGCGACCGGGCAGGTCATCGGTTTTGGAAAGGACAGTTACGTGTTGGCTGTTATAGCCGCAGCGAGAATGACCGGACACGCTTCCCTGGGAGCTCCTCAGGTTTAGCGGTGGTATTACGAGTCCATCAAAGAAGAGGGAGGTTCATGTTTTACCATGTATGAGACGTCGGCGTTTAGAAAAGGACTCAAGATTGAGATCGACGGGAAGCCTTTAGAGATCATTGAATTTCAGCATGTGAAGCCGGGCAAGGGCGGTGCCTTTGTTCGAACCAAGCTCAAGAATATGATCACCGGTCGTGTCCTTGACCAGACTTTTCGTTCCGGAGAGAAGGTGGATAGGCCGGACCTTGAGGAAAGAAACATGCAGTACCTGTACAAAGACGGGGACAAATACTGCCTGATGGATAATGACAACTACGATCAGCTTTTTCTGTCCGAGGAACAGATGGGAGACAGCGTACGCTTTCTCACCGAGAACTTGAACGTAAGCATGCTTTTTTTCAACGGAAAGCCGATTGGGATCGAACTGCCCATGTTTGTCGAACTCACCGTAACGGACACGGAACCTGGCGTCAAGGGTGACACGGCCAGCAAGGTGACCAAACCGGCCACCTTGGAGACCGGTGCGGTGGTGCCTGTTCCGATCTTTATCAACCCGGGAGATAGGATCAAAGTGGACACGCGCACGGGC
>Ga0307423_1001946_pt1 | contig 12000 bp, 12 predicted proteins | sample SalMarWE160310MG_FD_202154 | JGI IMG/M metagenome (GOLD analysis project Ga0307423, IMG submission 202154) | Salt marsh sediment microbial communities from the Plum Island Ecosystem LTER, Massachusetts, United States - WE1603-10 | ecosystem: Environmental > Aquatic > Marine > Intertidal zone >...
AGCTAAGGTCTCTGTCTAAAGAGGTTGCGGGAGATGTCTCAATGTTTTGTGGCGATGGTTACGTAACTGGTAATATATCGAAATTGGTAATATCAACACATATAATGAGTAGTAATATTCAATATATATTGAACGTAGATGATCGTAACGAAAGGGGAGAAAAAGAGTGAAAAACACAACAAATTGGAACCTTTGCACGTCATCCAATTCTGAAAAGGAACCAACAGATATCAACAACTCAGAAGTCGAAAACAAGGATTTCCTTAAAAAACTCAAATTAATAGAAAAAGCCTTCAAATAAGAGAGTTGCCGAGTTTGGCATTAACCTTTTTTTAAAGCATCTATTGGGGTTTTGGGTTAAAGTTAACCCCAAAAAATGGGAGTTGGGCAGAGAAACATCCCGCGCGGAAGTGGAAACCACGTCCAGTGCATCATGCGCTTTGTTTGATGTTCATTTTTTCTGAAAACGCGGGGCAATCAATCATCTGACATGTATGCATGAACGAAAATGTAATCAGCACATAAACCGAAAGTGTGTTGCCTAGAAGGTGAGTTGTAGGTGAAGATTCTGTTTGTGGAGCCGCCAAAGGATTACTGGTTTGTGATGGGCGAGTATTTGCCTCCGCCCTATGGAGTTCTTCAGCTCGCAGCGTTTCTTGAACAAAAACACAAGGATGCGGAGATTCAAGTTCTGGACTGCAACGCTGAAGGCTTAGACTGGAACGGACTAGAAAAACGCATAGAATCATTCAACCCCGACATAGTAGCTTCGAGTGCCCTAGCCACATGCAACACGTACTTTTCCGTCAGAACCTTGGAGACTGCAAAGAAAGTGAACCCGGAAGTCGTAACAGTTGCTGGCGGGCAACATTTCACGGTTATGGCTGAGGAGAGCCTGAAGACATACCCTGAAATCGACGTGATTGTGCGGGGAGAAGGAGAAGAAACACTTGCCGAGTTGACACAAACAGTCAGTGACAGCAAGTCTTTTTCGGGCGTGAAAGGAATCTCCTTCAGAAACAATGAACAAATCATGCACAATCCGCCCCGACCATTAATCGAAAACCTTGACAGTCTGCCTTTTCCTGGATACAAGTTTGTTGAGGATCTGCTCCAGAAGTATCACTTCACTGCCATGGCAGGCAACAAAACCCGATACGCCTTAATCGAAGGTTCCAGAGGCTGCCCGCACAAATGCACCTTCTGTACCCAATGGAGGCACTGGGGAAGCCGATGGAGAATGAAGTCTCCGAAACGTATTGCGGATGAGTTCGAGTTTTGTTACGAAAACTATGGAAGCAGATTCCTGTGGCTAACCGACGACAATTATGGTCTAGGCAAACGCGCAAGCGAGTTAGGTGACGAACTCATAAGCAGGGGATTCTCAGATGACATCATGTGGTTCATGCAGGTCCGATGTGACGATGTTGTTAATCACACGGATGCTTTGCCTAAGATGCGGAAGGCTGGGCTCAGATGGGTTCTTCTAGGAGTAGAAAATGACAGGCAGGCTACTTTGGATTCTTTCAGGAAGGAGACAAACCCAAACGATGCCCGAAAGGCAATGAAGCTTCTGAAGGAGAATGACATCTTTTCTCAGGGCATGTTCATTATTGGGCAACGAAAGGATACAACCGAGTCTATAGCAGGTTTGAGGGAGTTCGTGAATGATTTGGATCCTGACTTGGCTATCTTTGCGATTCTTACTCCGTTTCCGGGAACTGCCGTCTATGAAGAGGCACAAAGGAACGGGTGGATAGAGGACTGGAACTGGGCAAACTATGACATGGTTCACGCGGTCATGCCCACCGAGTATTTGTCTGCGAAGGAGGTACAGGAGGAACTATACAACTGCTACAGGAGCTTCTTTGGTTCATGGCGCAGACGAATTGGAGGAATCGCCTCAAGTAAAGCATTGAAAAGACGGCTCTACAGGTATATGGCTTCTCAGGGCATCGTGAATCAGGTTAAAACATTATTCTGAGATGGCAACAGGCAATGTCTCCGCGACAAAGCATCCAATCGAACATAAAATACCAAATTCTACTATCATTTGCAGGCTTACTTCTTATTATAGCACTAACAGTTTTTCCGCCAACAGTCACCGGAGACAGCCCTTGGAGAAAGCCAGTAATCGGTTCAATCTTCAGCACATTTTGTCTTCTAGGAGTTCTGGCAGTATTTTCGCCCAACAAATGCGGGACAATCCTAGACAGAAAAAAAGAAAACGGTGCCTCAGTTTCAGCCGTTCCTCATGAAACGGTAACTGTTCTGAGGGGGCATCATCCCACCTGCGGAAAGTATTCTGCCCACATTTTTCGGATAGGAGACAGGGCATTCTGTGCAGCGTGTATAGGTCTGCTACTTGGGGGGCTGTTAGCTTTAGCTGGAGCAGTAATCTACTTTTTTTGTGATTGGAGAGTGGCTGAGTACAGCGTATTGATTGTTTTGTTGGGGGTTGTGGGGGTAAGTATTGGGTTGTTCCAGTTCAAAGTTAAGGGCCTATTTCGGTTATCCGCGAACATCATTTTTGTTCTTGGAGCTCTGCTAATCTTGATTGGAGTCGACGCGTCTGTTCACAGCCTATTTTTTGATCTGTTTGTGGTCTGTTTGATTGTTTTTTGGCTCTTCACCAGAATATCACTTTCCCAGTGGGACCACGAAATAATCTGTTCTGGCTGTGAAACCGAAAACTGTAATATTAGAGAACAGAAAAATGGAGGAAGTTAGCGTCTACGACTCATGGAGTATAATGCTCCAGCGACCATCAAGGTTCCGAAGATGACTATTACGACAGCCCACAGGTAACTTCCAAAGTCGATATCAAGAACAGAAGTGACGCCCCACAGGATAATTATGAACCCAATAACTAAGCCTGCGATTGATCCGCCGTGGGGTAACCCGAAACATTCGCTCTCTTTTCGTCGCCTTTCGCGTCTAAAAGTTTGGCTGCCACCTAAAGGTTCTTTACAGTTAACACAGAGTACCGCGTCTTCCTCGTTTTTAGTTCCACATTTTGTGCAGTAAACCATCTTATTTCACCAAACATTTTCTTTGAGCCACACAACAGGAAGGCGGCTGCATAAGCTCCAGACACCTATTCTGCGGGTTAAGTATAAAAAAGGTTTCATAAACCCTTGTTTAAAGCCATACATTTAACATCGATTTTCATCGGAACGACAAAAATTGGTAAGGTTAATAGGGTTTAATTGCCTGATTGTTTGTAGGTGATGAATGATTTGCCTCCGGTTAAAGTTTTAGAAAACATTTATTGGGTTGGAGTAGTCGACTGGAACATCAGACACTTTCACGGCTTCACGTACTCGACTCAACGCGGAACAACTTACAACGCATACCTGATCGTCGACAAGAAGGTTGCCCTAGTTGACACTGTACAGCATCCCTTTTCAGACGAAATGATAGAAAGAATCAAAGAAATCATCGACCCATCAGAGATAGATTACATTATAGCAAACCATGTTGAATCAGACCATTCAGGGTCTATCAAAGAAATCATGAAGCTTGCACCCAACGCAACCGTTGTGGGCACAGCCAAATGCAAAGCAGGACTAGAGAAGCACTATTTTGGCAACTGGAAGTTTCAAACCGTCAAAACTGGCGATATACTAAGTTTGGGTGAGCGAACATTGACTTTTCTTGAGGCTCCGATGCTTCATTGGCCAGACACCATGTTCACGTATATCGAGAAGGATGCTTTGCTTTTGTCTAACGATGGTTTTGGTCAGCATTTGGCGTCTTCGAAACGGTTTGATGATGAGGTGGACCAGAATGTGCTGATGTGGGAAGCTGCGAAGTATTACGCGAACATTTTGTGGCTTTACAGTTCAGTGGTCTTACGTAAGATTGAGGAGGTTCAGAAGCTTGGCTTGAAGATTGAAATGATTGCGCCCAGCCACGGGGTAATATGGCGCAAGGACCCCATGAAGATTGTGTCAGCCTATCTGAAATGGGCTAAGGGAGAAGCAGACAAGAAGGTAATAATTGTCTATGACACGATGTGGGAAAGCACAGAGAAGATGGCTAAGGCAATGCTTGAGGGCATCCGCAGCGAAGGCGTCGAAGTGAAGTTGTATAGGCTTCCGTGTAGTGACGAAGGCGACATCATCGGAGAGTTGCTAGAAACGAAGGGACTGCTTGTTGGCTCTGCGACAATCAATAATGGCGTTTTGCCGAGTGTTGCTCCGTTTCTCAGAGAAATGGAGGGGCTAAGACCAAAAAACAAGCTTGCCGCCGCATTTGGCTCGTATGGCTGGGGAGGGGGAGCAACCGTCACTATCGAAAAGACGCTGAAGAGCGCAGGAATGGAGCTTGTTGCGCCTGCAATAACCGTAAAGTGGGTTCCAGACAAGGATGAACTGCAGAAATGCTACGAGTATGGACAAGAGTTCGCCAAGAAAATAAAAGCAGCAGAATAGGCGCTGTAGCTTCTACTCTTTTTTGTTTTTTCTTTCTTTTTCTAGCGTCTTCCACCATTCAGGAACTTTGAAGTCTTCGGTTGTGTCCCAGTTGTCGAACGGTTTTATGTCCAGTACTGGTGTTCCGTTAAAGGCGTCTAGGCCCTGAACAGTAACCACGTTGCCTTTTACACTCAGGAGTTTGACTCGTGTTAGCCCGATTGGGTTTGGGCGGTGAGGTGATCGGGTTGCAAAGATTCCCAGCAGCGGCATGTCGCTTCTTCCCCGCGGATGAACCTTCATTATTTTTCGGTCTTCGTCTGACATTTCATACAGCCAAAAAAGAACAAACAGATGCGAAAACTCTTCAATTCCCTCAAGAGCTTCAGTGTAATCTTCACGAAAAATTATCTGCGAAATTACGGTTTTGTCCCTGACTTCCTTACCAACCGCCTCAGTCTGGACGAAACCCACAGGGTCTAAGTTAATCTTATTCAATGCAGACATCAAACATCAATCCATTATTCCCAGTTAACTCTATGTATTAGTGTAAGGACGACAATAAACACATTGTGACAGGGTAAAACGGTAGTTTCTGAAACTGTGTTTGGCAAAAATTTGAAGAAGAGCTTAAATTTTCAGAGCCTGATTGTATGTATTAGGAAAGTGTGTTCAGATGAGCCTTTACACAAACAAATGTCTGGAATGTGCGGAAGCATATGTTAAAAATCTGTTGAGGCTAATTCTTTTGAAAGGTCAAGAATGTTGCATATGCAAAGATGAGCAAGTATGCACATGGATTGTTGATGAAGCAAGTCTGGCACGTGGCCTTGCAGTATATGTCAGGCTGTTTTGTCGAGAGCATGAAAAAAGGTGGAAAGAGGCAGAAAGATTAGAGTATAACAAGTTGAATGGTGTTATGCTTGTTGAGATGCCTTACCAGAAACCTGCTGGAGTATGGACTAACCTGTCGTGGAGCGACTTTTTGACGCTGTTAACGAACTATTTTGGTGACAAGAACGCTATTGAAGAGAAGCTTATTCCCGAAATTGTGAATCCATGCGAAGAGTTCCTAAAGAAGAACCCTAAATTTGTTTTAAAAGGCACAATAGAAGAGTATGTAACATTGTAAACGCTTGGTTTTAGACAAAAAAATAATACCAAACATCATAAATATTTTAATCCAAACTAGTAGAAAGAACATATCTTTGCGGTCAGCAACGAATCACTATGTGGGGGTTCGTGAAATTGTCGGTATTAGAGAAAATTGCGTATTACCGAAATCGACGTGACGAGGTGCCCAACCAGGAACTTGCAAAGGAACTCACAGAAACCGAAAACGGGGAGGGCATAAATGAGATTGCAGAAAACCTTTGGCACAAGAATAAGAGAGTGTTCAGAGTGATTGCTTGAAAGTTCTTTACGAGATCGGTTACATCAATCCTGATCTAATTTCTGGGGATGTGGATGAGTTCCTGAAGTTGTTGAAGAGCAAAACCAATCGGATGGTGTGGAGAGCAATGATTGGATTGGCTACAATTGCTGAAAAGAAGCCAGGAGAGATATGGGCAAACATCAATGACGTTGTATATGCAGTGGAGCATGGAACACTGATCACAGTTGTATGGGGCGTGAAAACTCTGGCAATAGTAGCGTCAACAGACAAGAAATACAGTGAACGAATCTTCCCATTTCTGATTGAACAACTTACAAACTGTATTCCCCGGGACCTGCTCTTGCATGCAGAGAGCATTTTGCCCGCAGTTGATTCGGAGAACAAAAAGGAGTTTCTGGCGGTGCTAGATTCGAGGAAAAGTGAATTGAAGCCTTCACAGCTTGCAAGACATAAGAAATTATTAAGGATTTTAGAAGCAAAGCAACTTTAAGCGTACAGGAAATCCCCCTTTTTCTGCAAGAAAGAATGCTTGGGGTTAGAATTTAACCTCTCTCTAATTTTTCAGCGCGCGCATTGTTTAGAAAGTTTATTTCTAATTGCGCATGCATCTGTTTTGATTTGACAATATTTTATTTCTAAATCGAAATTACATGTGCGTGCGCCCAACCAAGCAAAGACTGACTACAGGTAATAAATGGGGTACTTTTTCCCACTGTTTATGGAATGGTGCCATATGGAATAGGTGTACAAGGATGGAAACTAGAGAATTGTGTACAAGTTTTTTTGAAATATTTCTTTTTTATTTGTGTGCATGGGTACATAGAGATTGATGGAAAGAACTGGACGTTGGAGAAAAGGAAAAAAAGATCAAGATTTAATTCACCAACATGTAAAGAGCTATTGGTTTTTCAAAAGAAGATTAAATTTTTATTTGACAGAGATAAATCCTAAACTAGGAGCTACTGAGGCATGTCTGCGCTAATTGTAGAAAGTTTATATGGCTTCCTGAGAGGTTTAATATTTGGAACTATCGGTTTCTTCACAGTTATGCTGCTGTCAATTGTGTACAGGTATTTTACAAACGAGAGATTATCTTCATTTATTGGTATACTGTTTGGATTAGGATTTTTGGGATTTTCAGGAGGGCTCCTAGCAATTTTGGATCAACCTACTTTAGGAGGCGCTATGGAAATTGTGGCAGTAAGCATTTTCATTGTGTGGGGAGTTAATACTGGCGACAAAATAGCAGAAAAGATCCCCAAAAAAAGTCCAGGCTCCATATTAGATGGTTTTAGAGGAGGAAAACCTGCATACTCCACGGTCAAGTTGCCTAGTTCACTGCTAATATATGATATAGTGGGTAAACCAAGAGTTCCTGACTCTCTCAAAGCCGAATTGTCAGATCGAGAATTCAACTTGCCAGCTGACATTCCACTTGAAGATATCACCAACCGAGTGAAGAGGCGCTTGATTACAGATTGGGGGATAGGAAACGTAGAACTTGAATTGGACCAAGAAGCCAAAGTCATCCACTTCGCGATATCAGCTAAGGAACGAGGTTTAAGCCCGCTCATACCTGAAGGCAGCGTGGCTGTACCCATAGAATGCCGAGTAATTCCTTCTAACCTCGCTTCAGGAGATTTCGTAAAAATTTTCTTGGAAAACAATGAAGCAATCGAGAGAATTGAAGTAAAAGGTGTGAACGAAGAACTGAAAGTCTTAACAATTGTCGCAGATTTGGGGTTACTTGAAATGATTCGAGGTAAAAAGTCATCTTTGGTGGTTGCTCTACCTTATGTTGAACCTACACAGTCAGTCATTAGTGTGGAGCAAAAAACAGGCGAAATTGAAGATTTCAAACTACAAAAAATTATCACTTCTATGAAAAAAGTCGGGGTCAGTGATGAACTAGCGAAAAAGATTGTAACTAAAGTTCAAGCTAAACTGTGCAAAATGGATCCCCCTATTTCCACGCGATTAATCAAAGCAGCGGTTATCGAAGAAGTCGAAAATGAAAATCCAGAAGCAGCAAAAAAATTAAGAAAGCGGAAACTGTGGGAGCTGAAATCTTTCTAAAAAATTTGTTTGGGTTTGGGGTTAGAATTTAACCTCTCTCGAAATTTCTTGTTTTAATACGCCTGTTTTTGTTTTAATGTTCTAAATTAAAATTTAAACATAAACCCAAACGTGTCCACATTCCCATGTCCCTACGTTCCCTTTCCGTCTTTCTCATACATACACACGCAAGAAACACGTGTTCACACAATGGTTTACTATCTTAGCAAGGTTCTTCTGTAGTGTTTAGCGGGTGTGTTAACCGTGTTAACTTGACAACAGGGTGTCAACTTAATTAGAACCCAAACAAGTTTTAAGAGGTGATTACCATTGACCGTTGAGTTCAACTATCCAAACGATGTTGGTTTTGTCTGTAACCTTTGCGGTAGATGTTGTGGTAATACTGAAGAGCATGTTAGGCGCATTCTCCTATTAAAAATGGATGCCAAACGTATAATTAACAAAACTTCACTTGACGTCAGCGAATTTGCTAACGAAACTTCTGGCTTTGAACCATACATCCATGAAATGAAGAAAACTGAAGATGACAAATGCTTCTTTCTAAAAAATAACATGTGCACAATATACGAAATCAGACCGTTAATCTGCAGGTTCTATCCTTTTGAACTAAAAAACCTTGGAAACAAGAACTACTCTTTTTCATACACAACCAAATGCCCAGGCATAGGAAAGGGACTTCCCCTTAAACGAAATTTCTTTGAAAACCTTTTCAACAAAGCTACAGCCACAATGAAAGAAAACGCAAAAACGTGTTGAATCCTCCCAACGTTGGGTTGGGTTGGGTTGGGGTTAAAATTTAACCATGTATAGGTAGACTCTAATAATTTACGGTTGTCACTCTAACAGGGAACAACTTTAAACTAAACACAGTCTTTAGTGTTTGTTTGCTTTGGTTATTCGTTCTTTTGCGATGTCCAATGCCGCGTCTCTGAGTTCAATGTTTTTGTTCAGGGCAGTTTCTATAACCTTTACTGTGCGTTGTCTGATTTTCCGTTGAACCAACTCCAGCATTCGTTTGGGGTTATAGCCACGGTATTCAGCATATGATGAGATTACTCCTCCTGCGTTTGCCAGAATGTCGGGAACAACCATCACTCCCCTGCCAGATAGGGTCTTCTCGATGTCTGGGCGCACAGGAAGGTTAGCTGCCTCAACAACCAGTTTCGCTTTAACACGGTCCACGTTATCGGCGTTGATGACGTCAGGTAGTGCAGCTGGAACAAGAATGTCCACAGCCAACTCGAAAAGCTCTTTATTTTCGAGCCTTTTTCCTGGACGATAATTTATGACAGACCCAGTTTCCGTCTTGACAGCCAACAGCTTCTCGTAATCTAGCCCCTCAGGGTTGTAGATGCAGCCTTTAGAGTCCGAAACAGCCACAACCTTCACGTCAATCTGGCTCAAGTACTCGGCTACGAAGGATCCGACATTCCCGAATCCTTCTATTGCAGCTGTTGCGTTATCAATATCAAAGCCGTCCACATAATTTGCCGCCGTGAACGCAGCCTGCACCACACCCAAGGCGGTGGAGCCATACTCATGGGGGATACCGCACTTTACGCCCGGCTTAACACATAAATGAGCAGGCTTTCCTGTAGCAGACTTCATAGAACCATTTTCTTCTGCAAAGGCAGCCATCTCCTGTTCTCCGGTGTTAATGTCTGGCGCGGCTACATACAGGCTTGGACATACTCTTTTCAGGGCTCTAGAGAATGCACGGATATGTTCCATCTTTTTTTGTTCAGCCATCTGTTTGGGGTCAGCGACTATTCCTGATTTGGCTCCTCCAAACGGAATCTTTGCCAGGGCACACTTCCACGTCATTGTTCGGGCTAACCTGAAGACTTCCTCGGTTGTGACGGTGGGCATCATTCTGATTCCGCCCTTTCCTGGACCTAAAGTTGTGTTGTCTATGACCAGAACGCCCCGCATTCCGGTTTTTGGGTCGTAAACCTGCAGTATCTTTTCTGGTCCCCACTCGTCAGCAAAATCTTCTATCTTGACGTTCAGCATGTTTCACCCAGAAGAGGCTATTGACAGATATACAGCCTGAACTATTGTTAAAACTTTCTTCAATAATACCACAGTAAACATGAAATGGTCTGTCTTGCGGCTGTTAATTTTAGAGAAATTCATAGACAGGGCTGATTTTGTTAAGGAAGTGAAAGACCTGAAGCACCCAGAAGAAACGGTGACCACAGATTGAATCCAGTACTAACCGGTTAGCCGCCTGTCTGAAGAAGAAGAATCGCCTTGGCTAGGTCTCCGTCGCTCTCTTCCAGTGCCCGTTTGGCGTCTTCTATGCTTTTTCCTGTCTGGTCCGCAACAAGCTGCGCATCCTCTTCAGGAATAACAGTCTTAGCTGCTCCGCCTTCTAGAGCCCGTTCGCTTACCTGTCCGGTGACCTGAAAGATTTTTTGTCCGCCCATGTCAATGACGGCAACCTGAGCGTTTTCAACCACGATTTCTTTGTCGCTGGTTTTGAAGATGACTTCCTGTACTTCGGGCATCTCTCCCATGTTCATGCCCATCTTTTGCATCATCCTTTTCGCGTTTCGTGGACTCATTTTTTTCCGCATACTCGTTTCCTCTTCTATCCCTATACGTGTAATGTGCCTTCTTAACTTTTTTCCGTCACGCCACGACGAACACGAACAGCAATTCCCCTGCTGAAAGCCTTCATTTCTGTTCCAGAAAGAAGAGCCCGCCCAACAGCCAAAACCTCATTCCTACTGTTGATGACCAATACTTCATCGTGTGGTCTTATTTCGGGGTCAGCGTCAGTCACATGTTTGGCGAAGACACTTCTCCCTTTTGCTATGAAGGATTCAACATCATCCTGAATTTTGACCCAATAACACAAAGGATTCACTTCACGTACCAGACGTTTGGCTCCTGCAATGGTTAAAGCAAACAGCCCAGTTGTGGGTCTAAGAGTAGCCAGCATCTCTTCATTCAGGTGGATGTGCCGTATTTTTCCCGTGTTCTTTGAGTAAACGATTCTAACTGTATCAGGAAAGAGTTTAGCTCCTACATCTTTTCCGAACTGGTAATCAGCTACACACCGTATCTTACTTAGAGCCTCATCGTCCATACCATTTCACCGCAAGTTTCCACAATAAGATTAGGCTAAAGCATTAAATCTTGTTCTCTGAACAGTTAGAAACAGAGCGGATAAAGAAAAAACTTTATGTTGCCTCCTTTCTCGTATTAAAGAATCTAAGTAGGCGGAGAACCATATGGAAACTCTTCATCACAACGGTGTCCTAGTTCCAGCAGCATACGAAGGAAAAGGACTTACAATCAAAATAAAAGGTAATGAGATTAAGCTAACAACTGAGCAGGAAGAGATGGTGGTAGCATGGGCAAAAAAGGTGGGAACCCCATACGTTGAGGACAAAGTGTTTGCCAAAAACTTCCACAAGGACTTCTCAGAGAAACTGGGAATCACAGTTAAACCTGGAGATGTTGACTTCCAAGAAATAGTTGCTTTGGTCGAGGAGGAGAGGGAACGTAAAAAGAGTCTGCCCAAAGAAGAAAAGAAAGAGTTGGCAGCTCAAAGAAAAGAGGCTAGAGAAGCAAATAAGAAGAAATATGGTTACGCCTTAGTTGACAATGAACCAATGGAGTTAGCCAACTACGTTGCAGAACCCAGCTCCATTTTCATGGGCAGGGGACAGCATCCAATGCGGGGAAGCTGGAAACAAGGACCATCCAAAGAAGACATCATACTGAATCTTTCTCCTGACGCACCACGACCAGAAGGAAACTGGAAAGAGATTTCTTGGGAGCCCGAAGCCATCTGGGTTGCCCGTTGGCAGGATAAGCTCAGCGGCAAAATGAAGTATGTCTGGTTTTCTGATTCATGCAGTTTTAAGCAGCAGAAAGAGATTGAAAAGTTTGACAAGGCAGTGGAGTTTCGGCAAAAGCTTCCGCAGGTAAAGAGGCATATCCAGAAGAATCTTGAATCGGACGACCTGAAGCGCAGAAAAACTGCAACAGTCTGTTTTCTTATTGACAAACTGAAGATTAGGGTTGGAGACGAAAAGGACCCTGACGAGGCAGACACTGTGGGTGCTTCAACGCTTCGAAAGGAGCACATCAAAATCAACG
>Ga0307423_1001948_pt1 | contig 11989 bp, 6 predicted proteins | sample SalMarWE160310MG_FD_202154 | JGI IMG/M metagenome (GOLD analysis project Ga0307423, IMG submission 202154) | Salt marsh sediment microbial communities from the Plum Island Ecosystem LTER, Massachusetts, United States - WE1603-10 | ecosystem: Environmental > Aquatic > Marine > Intertidal zone >...
ATTCAAAACTTCAGTTTCATTAAATGTAATTTTAACTGTGGGTGGAATCAGATCGGGTTTTATATAAAATGATTGAGTAAAGAAATTATTGTCTTTAAAATATTCATTTACTTTATTTTCAGGATCTATATCTATCAGAAATCTCTTTTCAGTGTCAGTTCCCAATGCCTGATAATTTACATCAAACTTTTGTTTTCCATTTGCGGGAAGTGATGCCACTAATTGATTAAAGATTGTCGTTGAACTATTATTTTGATTTATCACATCAACTTTAACATTAAAACTATCAGCGTTAGCTTCACCAACATTATAAACCCAAAAACTGAGTGTAACATTTCCTCCGGCAGGAATTGTATCTTTATCCACAGCAACAACTTGATAGTTTGTTGCTAGTTCAGATATTCCCTTATAGTTTACCCCTATCGATGCGATTGAAGGAACTTGTGATAAATTATTTGTTTGCATTCCGATTAAAAGTTTAATATCCTGATAAACTGAGGCATTTATATTGCCCAAATCCGCAACTCCATTTTGTACAGAAAGAAAAGCAAGAGTATCTTGTGTAGCATTCTGTCTAATACCTATAGGTCTGATACTGATTTCTGTATTTGGCGGAACTGATTGATTAATAATAACTGACTCCCATTTTGAAGCTGGTCCTATGTTAGATGTTGTAAGTGTTCCAGTTGTAAATAATTTTTGTATCAGAGTATCAATCTCAACTCTTCCTTCGTATGGTTTACTGTAAGCCTCTGGCATCGATCCTGGTGGAGCTCCACGTTTTCCAATAAATGCCCATGAACTTTCATAAACAAGGCTATCAACATAGATACTTCCATAATTATGTAATTTAGTTTTTAGCGTTGAATTCGGATTGGCTTCATCAGATAAAGCTATCATTATTAAATCGTCATCTGCTAAAGTATCAAGGAAAGTGGAAAATCTTCCAGGAGCAGAAACATCACCATTTAAATCAAATTTTTCATATCCTACAAAATCAAATGATGAATCCTTAAATATGCAAACATGCAAACCTCTTGAGTTGCCACCAGGCACAAAATTCTCACTGTTCTTTTCAATTTCAGCAGTTTTACCGTCTACATATCCAGCTGAAATTAATCGAAATAAAACTCTACTCGTATCAAGTATAATACCTTGCTTATTATAAAAAAGATTCTTCATTGAAGATGCACTAAATGCTGTGCTATCTAATAAAAAATATTTATAAGGAACGTTCGTTGTTAAAGATTGATCAAAAGCATAGATCTGATCATCCTTAATCTTGCCCTTAATCCATAATCTTTTTGAAGGTGAAGAAACTGGAATTTGAAATATAGTATAGAGTGAATCGACAGTATTTTCAATAATTGTTTGATCTAAGAAGTTAGGATTATCACTTAATTGAATTTCTATTTTATCATTATTTGGTTTGATAGATGGATTAATAATCAATAGTGAGTCATAAATTCCATTTTCGAGATCGTAAGTCAACAGAGTTTTTATTTTGGAACTTGCAATATAAACCGGCAAAGTAAATTCATTATCCGTTTCAGAGATTTCATCTATCTCGTTGTTATTGTCTAAATTAATTGTAATTAAATGTTCACCCGGTTTGTCAAGAATAGGTATAGAGAAATTAATTGAATCTTTATAAAGTGGGACAGAAATTCTTATCCGTTTATTAAAATTAATTTGGCCTTCATACAAATCGCTTATAGAGATCGAAAAAGAATCAGGTATTACTTTTCCCCAATTGAGGACTGTCAGTTTCACAGCAAGACTATCATTCAATTCTGTAGGATTAGATAAATCTAATTTAATATTGTCACTTTTTAAAACAAGGTTTGGCTTTTGAGGGACAGGGAGTCTAATAATAGGATCACCAAAAAGTTCATTAGTTAAAGCAAATAATTTATAAGTTTCTGATGAACCATAATTCTCAAGCAGTTCAATTTTTGCTAATTTATGAGCTTCACTTATACTTAGTACACTATCCTGCAATATCTTTTTATAAAAAATTCCTGGAAATGTTGTAGCAGTTGAAGTAAAACCTAAAGATGAATTACCTAGATAACTGATCGCTTGTCCTGTGTTCGAAGTTAAAAACAACTCCGCAAAAGAAACTATATTAGGTTCAGCAAATTTACCTGTTGAGCATCCAAAATCTGTAATTAAAGGGAATCTATTCCTTGTATTTTCCAATTGTGATGGATCAACTATACTGTTGTCCCAAGTTTGTGTTCCGCTATGACCAAGATAAGCAATGAATAAAGCTCCATTATTTATAGCATTTTGTATATATGTATGTGAGAAAGGTCCAAAATTAGTTACTGGATCTATTGTCTTATAAAAGTGATAATAATTTCCTCCAATAGGAGCAGGTTTCACATAATTATCAATTATTGACTGGTTTACCTCTCGCAATGTTGTTAATTCAATTTGGTCAGTAAGTCCGCCACTAAAAAATAAATAGCTTTTATTCCAATCATCATAATGCTGAGTTAAGTATTCTTGATGCCTTTGTAAATAATTATCTAATTCTTGTGAATTATGAATAGGAAGACGACCAATATTTATTTCCGGAATGTAAGCACCTGTTGTATCCCATGTCACGAACCAATTATCACTAACTGGCGCACCGTACGAAGGGACTATATTTTCAATTAGTGGACTCCCAAAATATTTGTGCTTGTTCGAATAGTAATCATAGTTCGCAGCACCAATTAGAAAAATATATCTTGGGAAAGGCTGTTGCCAATTAGTATGAGTATTTATTAAAAAATCCCTAATCGATTCAGGATCAAAGTAGCCATAAGCAAATTCATCATAAATATCCTGGATATCAATTACTTTTGTCTCAACATTGTAATTATCATTTATAAACCGGTTATATTCTGTTGCCTTATTTAAAAGTATATTATTCGTGATTGAAATGTAATCAGCTTTATTTTGATTATTACGAAGATTAGCAAATTGTTTTTTGTAGTAGAGTCTTGGTTTTAAAATCAAAGAACTATCCTGTATAAAAAATTTAGAATCAACATCTATCGTATCATTTATAAAAATCGAATTATTAGAAGGTGCTATAAAATATTTTCTATATGATTCACCAAACTTCCAGACAGTAAGAAGATTACTTTGTAAATTGCTCACTTGAAATCCGTAAGCATCTTTTCTTGGGATATAATTAAATGAAAATAATAGTGAATCATTGACACATCGTAAGTATCTAGGGTATTCTATTTCAAACCAATCAGGAAAGCAGGAATTAATAGTTGCCTGAGTTTGATAAGAATGAACTTTTAATTGATTGGTTCCTATACTAAGTAAACCGGAATTAAAATAACCCTTTAAAACTTTCTGTTCGTATTTATCAATATAACCTGAATCATATGAAGTCGTATGGTTGTTCAGTGAAAGTGCTAATAAGTGTGAATTGGTCTGAATATCTGATCCCGAATCTTGAATTTTCACAAATATCTTAGCCTGAATACTAGGATAAATATTATCTAAATTAAAACTTACGGTTCGTATCCCTACTCCTAGTCCATTATCATTCCAAGTTTTATTTTCCGTCCAGAAAGGCATTTCTCTTTTTACCTGGTCAGCCATAGAAAAATCAAACCAATTATTTTGCTCATAATGAAGAACCCTATTAAAATATTTCAAAGTGTCAGAAATATTTAATAGCTCTCTTCCACTACTCAAGGATACTCTCAATCCATTTTCGTCACCCCATGTCAGCCAATAAATTGTTGTATCAGTATATCTTCCAAGATATTCTTTATAAGGTTCTCCATTTGTACTAATCTGACGGTAATTTCCATGACCCATATTTCTTATACCCGCAAATTCAATAAAGTCACTGGGATCAAATGTTCCATCAGTTTCCCCATAAACATAAATAGGAATCTGTTCCCCCTCATTAAATATTTTAAAAGTCAAAGGAGCAATATTACTTGGTTGTAAGTTCAAGGATAAAAGATCAGAATATGAAATTCTGTAAACTCCATCTGCCGCGACACCGATTTTCACATAAGTGTTTTGATAATTAATCCAGTCATCGGAATTTTTAAGTTCAAAATCTAGTAGAGACACTAAATTGGATGCTTCTTTTTTATTCACAATTAATTCAGAGATTTTACTCGAAATTTCCGAAGAATTATTAATTACAGGAGTTTTAAATTTCAGAATTACCTTAACAGATTGGTTTTCAGTTACTGATCTCTGCGAAAAGTCATATTGATAATGAGAAATTTTTATGTGGATGCAATAATTATTACCAATCCATAAGTATCCCTTAACTTCAAATAATTTTTCTTGATTCAGTTTTATGTTTTTGGCAGGTTCATAATGTAATGTGGAATCATTCCCTCTTGATACAATAGGATTTAATTCCGGATCAGCTTTAATAAAATTTCGATCGGTGACAATTACTTCACATTCCGGCTTGGATTTGGCAGGGATAGCAATAAATATGTCTTTTTGAGGCAGAATCGGTGAACCCCCCTTACTCTCATTTGTAAAATTTAGAAAGTGAATCTGCCTTAAACTACCGATGTTTTTAATGCGATATGGTACCGGGGTAAGATTAATATTTAGTTCATAAATATTGCCATTTATCTTTTCACTAACTAATTCCTGTTGAGCAAAAGTAGTAAAGCTTAACACTGGTAGAATTATAGTAAAAATATTCTTGTGTAAATTCATTAACAACTTTATATACAAATAGACCCTTTGGAAAGTTAAAACATTGTTTTATAATTATTATTAAATATAATTAAATTATTTTTCAATTAAACATCAGAAAATTACTCTGTAATATTATAAAATGATAAAGGAATTTATAGATGCAAAAATCCTGAATGTCCTAAGCCAGGATGAATACTTAAGATGTATATCAGAAACTTTGCATAATTCATATTTAAAAACATTTACTTACCTCAATTCATACAGCTATTACCTGTTCCATAATAATCCCGTATTCAAAAAAGCGTTTCTCGAATTTGATTATATAATTCCAGATGGATATAGTATAGTATGGGCAGCAAGGAAAATAGATAAAATGGAAATTAAAAAAGTTGTTTTCACTTATTCATTTTTTGAAATATTGGCTAATTTTTTCAGCAATGAAAAGATAAAAATTTTCTTTTTGGGAGGAAAAAACTCTACAATTAAAAAAGCGATTGATGAAATAGAACTTAAATTCCCGGATTTATTGATAGCTGGTTTTACAGATGGATATTTTAATAGTGACTATGAAGAGGAAATAGTTCGTAATATAAATTCTTCAAATGCTGAAGTTCTTATAGTCGGAATTGGAATGCCGAAGAGCGAAGTCTGGATTCAGAAAATAAAAACCAGATTGAATGTAAAGTGTATTTTTAGTGTCGGTGGTTTTTTCGATTTTGCTTCAATGGAAAAAGACATGGCACCTGGCATTTTTTTTAATTCGGGTTTTGAATGGCTTTACAGATTCTTACAAGAACCTGCTCGGTTATGGAAAAGATATTTAAAATGCAATCTATATTTTTTGTATAAAGTATTAACAAACTCCACAAAAATTTAAGCTGAAAACAATCTCAATAATTTTTCAAATAATCTTTTGGGGTTTAAAAGAATACCAATCATAAAAAACATGTACCCTCTGAATGTAACTCCATTTAAATAATAATTTAAACCTTTTCTATAATTTTTTACAGACATTAAATCAAATGAATACGAAAACTTATCGATAAAATTTGGATTTTTATTTTTATACAATTGATAATAGTTTCTTCTGGCTTTCTCGTATTTTTCCATACTATTTTCAATAGAATTACTTGTAATACTATTTTTCCTGATTCTTACCAAATACTGATATTCTGGTAAATTAGCGAATCTATATTTTTGTCCGATTCTAAAAAATAATTCATAATCTTCAGAAGGAAAATAATCCTGATTATATAACCCAACTGAATCTATTAATTCTTTACGAAAAAGAATTGTGGGGTGTATTATCGCATACCGTCGTTTTAACATCGATTTAATTATATCTTCATGATTTGAAGGACATCTGATTGGAATTTTTTTATCAATGCCTTTTTCACCAATATAAAAACCTCTCGTACCAACAAGCCCTATTTCTTTATTTTCTATTAAAACCTTTAGCTGTTTTTCTAACCGATTTGGTAAAGAAATATCGTCTGAATCCATCCTTGCTATAAACTCCGTATCTACATTTTCTAAACCGGTATTAAGCATTTCAACTATTCCCGAACCGGATGGATTAAATATTTTTATTTTTGGGTTATTTAAACTTTTAATAAAATCAATGCTGTTATCTGTTGAATGATCGTTTAATATGAATATTTTAATCTTTTCTATGCTCGTTTGCTGTAAAATAGAATCTATAGCAGATTGCAGGTAGGGCATTGAATTATGAACGGGCATTATAACTGTGATTTCTGGAATTGTCATTATGAGTTTATAATTTCTTTCAGGCTATAAAAAAATATGTTATGAAATAACTCCTCTTGTGAAACAAGGAAATTCAAAAACCCTATTCTGGTTTCTCTATCAAATTTATTTTCAAGAGCTGATTCGATTGAACAGAATAAGTTCTCTTTGTTATTCTCGGTATCTAATCCGGGAAAATAATTTCCAAAGGAAAGATTATCATTTTGGTCAGCATCTTTTATATAGATTATTGGTAAATCAGATTTCAACAATTCGATTATTACAGACGAATCTTCAACAAACGCTAATTCATAGTCCGAATAATATTTCTCACATTCGATGAAATCATCGGGTAATTTTAAATAGTCTGAATCTGAGGGATGTCTTCGAATACATAATTTTATATCTGGATTATTGGCATCAATATAATTCTGGATATATCTGATAGCTTTAAAGCTGTGATCAATATTTCTTTCGGGATCCCAAATAAGCTGCCGCTTTAAAGCCGGCAAGAAATATATCCATTTTTTTTTCTTGTTAGATCGAAAAGCGCTTTTATCATTGAATTGAGGTTTTCCAATGACAAATATTTTGTTTTCATCAATTTGATTTTCATAAATTAACTTATCTTTATGATATCTTCCCCAGACAAAAAAGTAATCTGTATAATATTGGGGAAGATCATGTGCAAAAATGATTGAATGATCGATTGAAATAGTTTTTAAAGAATTTTTCTTACAAGTCCCAGCAAGTATTACTCTTTCAAGATAAAAATCAATGTCTTGAATGTATATTTTTATGTTTCCTTTCGATTTAAGTTTTTTTATCAGATCATCTAAACATTCTTCTATTTGTAAATTTTTATAAATTAAACGCTGGAACTCATTACTTAATGAACTATTCTTTATTCTTGAAATTGAAATAACCAGTTCATTGTAAATTCTGTATGAAAGTTTTTTCTTTGCAACTTTATTCTGGAATAACTTGTAAAGAAAAAAAGGAATACAAACAATTTCCTTTTTTATCAGAAAAGAGAATGAGTAAATAATTCCAAAATGAATTAAAAGTGATTTAGTTTCAGAAGCAAAACGAATCAATTGATCGATGTATTGATGCGAAATCTCCCTGTTCTCAATAAATGAGCATAGAATAAAATTCTTTTTTTTTGAAAACTTATATATATTCCATTTTATACTCCAAAGCAGATAGAATAATGTGTGTTTTATTCGAGCATTGATGGAAGGAAATCTGTTAGATGTGATGTTATTTGATTCATCATTACGAAAATTACTTTGTTCGTTTTTTCGATTAAAAAAATTAAACAGAGGTATTTCCAATGAATCGAAATGATAACTTTCGACATTCTTGAATTTAGTTTTTAACTGATCTAATAATTGACAGATTTCTTTTTTCTTTAATTTAGTTCTCATAGTGGAAAATGTATTCACGGATAATATTTTGCCAACTAAATTTTTCAGCAATTTCCCTGGCTTTGTAAGACATTCTTTCGTGCAATAATTTATCCGACAATAAAAGTGATATTCTTGTGCTAAGATGTTTTATATCACCATAATCAATTATAAAACAACCTTCACCATCTGTTAGATAATTTGCAAGTCCGCAATTTCTTGTAATGATTATGGGTGTACCGCAAGCCATTGCTTCAAGTCCATTTAAACTAAATGGTTCATACTCACTTGGTATAACAACTATAGAGCTATGTTGAATCAACTCTCTGAACTCACTCTGACTTAGTGCTCCGGTATAGTTGGGATGTGCTAAATTAAAATGGTTTTCTCCACATAGATTGAATTTAAATTTAATTGATACTGCCATTAAGGAATCTTCCAAAAACTTTAAACCTTTATAGTCTTTTCCTAAACCCCCTGCAAAAACTATTACGTTTTCACTGCTTTTCTCATAATAAGGTGAAAAAAAGTCTGTATCTACTCCATTCTTAATTATAGTGGATTTATTTTTTGAAATTTTCTTTATCATTGTAAAATCTTTTTCACTATAAACAAATATTTTATCAGAAAAATAAATCAGAAAATGGTACAGGAAATATTCTATATAATTTTCAATTGATTTTTTTTGAACTGAAAAAATCAGTGTATCATGAAAAGTTGAAACTATTTTCGATCCTAAAAAGGACAAAACAGGCAATGCTGCTAGCATGTATTTCCTTGTAACAATAAAATGGATAACATCAAAGTTTCTCTTAAAAAGAAAATTAATAATGTTTATTGCTCCACCCTGATTTATTTCAATGCCATTCTTTTTGATGATTTTAGTTTTTGAAAATAATTTCCTAATTTTTCCTTTAACTAAAGGTAGTTCAAAAACACTTACTTTATTTCCGACAAGCATAAGATTGGAAGCAACATATTTCTGCACTTTATTCGTAGCACTGCCGGGCCAATTCTTCCCTGAATATTCTCCAACGAGGCAAATTTTCATTTTTAGATGTTATAATTTAAAGTTTTGCTAAAATCTACTAGTTTATACTTTATTATAAATGCTGCTTGAATAATAAGTATCATATACTCAGTAACAATAGTTGCAATAACCGGGGCAATTAAATTAAATCTTTCTATAAATATAATATTGATAGTAATATTAATTATTAAGCCAATAAATGTGGCGTACATTGGTATTTTTTCTCTTTTACAGGAATTAAGAATTACACCAGTAGTATTATTCAACAGCAAACCCGGTAGGGCAAATATTAATAGATTCAGTATAACTACTGAATCAAAATATTTCCGGGTGTACAATAATGGAATTATTTTATCAGAAACCAATAAAGAAATTACAATAGTAAATATTGATATAATTGCTAAGATAATAATTGGGGTAAGAATTGAATTCATAGAAATCCTCTTTTTCAGTGCTTGTTCTTTAGACAGTTCTGTAAATAGAGGAATTAGTAATATTCCAGAAAATATTTGCGGAACTTTATAAAATGAATAAGCGATGGTATAAAAGGATACGGATGAATCACCCAAATATCCCTGTATCAACAAAACATCTATTCTATCATAAATCCATACAAAAAATATTCCTATTCCAATTGGTAGTGAAGAACGGAGAATTTTTTTTAATAAGTTTAAATCGATCCCGATAACTTTAATCTGAATATTTTCCCTATTGCACAAATAAACAAACAGTATGACAATAATTAGATTGCTAATTAAAAGAATTGAGAAGATTTCAGTTAAACTGAAACCAAAAAAAAATCCTTTTAAAATATCCAAAATGAATAAAAATCTGGCTGCGAAAAATAATTTGAAAACCTGACTATAATTATCTTTGCCATAAAAAAGTCTTGACAGAAGATTATTCGCTGAGCTTAAGTAAAATGCAAAAATCAGAATAATTATCTGGGCAATATTTATCCACGAGTAAGTCCGACTATAGATCAGAACAATAATGAAGAAGAAAAAAAATAAAAGAAGTTTTACAGTTAAGGTAGTATTTAATTCGTTTTCTAAATTTTTATTATTTGATGCAGTCTCCCTCTGAATGTAGTTGGCAAAACCAAGTTCTAACGCCATTAAGAGTATGTTAAGAAAAACAAAAGTCGCTCTCAACTCACCATAAAAATTAACATTCAGCTCTCTTGCTAAAAGGATGAACAACAAAAAGAAACTCAACTTCTCCAGAATAGAAATGTAAAATATATACTGACTGTTCTTTAAAAGATGAATTATTCTTTTCAAATTCGTTTTCTTTTAGTGGTGAGATATATATTTAATAATTACCATCCTTTTTTTATCTTTTTAACCAGGTTTCCGGATTTACGTTTTGTCTTCCATTCCAAATTTCAAAATGTAAAATATTTCCTTCCAGACTTTCACCAACTTTCCCAATCAAACCACCTGCTTTAATTTTATCGCCTTCATTTACATAAACCTCCCCTAAGTGACCATAAACAGTTCTGTAATTGCCTTTGTGACTTATAATCAAAACAGTTCCATAACCAGGCAGCCATTCAACAGTTGAAATAACGCCTTCGGAAATGCATTTAACACTCAATTCACCGCCAGCCTTAATATCAATTCCGTAATTAACTGTAACGGTATTTAATTTTCGATTTCTATTTTCACCAAATTTTCTAACAACTCTACCCTTTGTTATAGGCCAATTAAGTTTTCCTTTCATCTCAGAAAAGGAAGCAAAATTAGAAGTTGATAAATCAAAATTATAATCACTCTCTCCAATTTCTTTTTTAGTCTTAGTATTTGTTGATACCAGAGTCTCAGATTTTTTTAATTCTTCCTCTTTCTTTTTCTCTGCTTCTTCAACTAACCTAATAATCAGATCTTTTATCTGCTGTTCAGATTTCCTTTTTTCTTTAACACTTTTTGCTAGTTTACTTTTATCCCTTTTAATTGAGTTAAGAATTTTTTTCTTTTCAGATAATTTTTTCTCCAATGATTTTTCTTCTACTGCTTTTTGAGCAGTTAAAACCCTTTTCTCTTCTTTTTCTTTTACCAACTTTTCTTTTGCAAGAATTAACTCTTTTTTATTTGTTTCATATTCAATAAGATCATTTTTACGTTTAGCAGAAAATCTCTTCAGATATTCGAGACGAATAACTGCTTGCTGAAATGATGCGGCATCAAAAACACTTTCCCACTCAGTGTAATTACCATATTTATAACTTGCGACAACATATTTTGAATAATTTTTCTGCAGCAGATCAATTTCCTTTTCAATTGCCTTAATCTCTTTAATCCGATTATCAATTTCAATTTGCTTTTGATTTTCTTCGCTTCTAAAACTTGCAATCAATTTATTTATTAAGAAACTTTGCTTACCAATGTTTTCATAATCTGCTAAAGATTTTTTCTCCTTTATCTTTTTTTGAGCAAGCTCTTTTTCTAAACGAGTAATTTCATCTTTAAGCTTGCTAAGCTCAATTTTTTTTGTTTCTAATTGATTATCCTGTGGAAATAATTGACAGGACAGGACGAGAAAAATGAGTACTGTAATGTAAGTTCTTAAAGTCACCATTTTATAATAGTGGCGTCGTCTGGTAATTTAAAATCAATTTGTATATTATTTTTATTAACTGAAATCTTTCTATAGTCTATATCAATTTTTTGATCGTCTTCTATATTTTGAATCTGAATCTTATAAGGCACAGCAACATTTTCCAATAATTCAAATTTACTGTATTTCCCTTCTAAAGTCTGATCACCTTCAATCGAAAAGAGTTGATAATCGGTTATTCCAAGCTGCCTGACATCAACTTTGTAAACAGTCTTGTTCTCTCTGGCTGAATCAAGATAGGTTAAAACATATTTATCTCCCTCAACAAAATATTTATCCGGCGGTCTGTACAAATTTGGCGTTAAATTTACTGATCCAACAAATGCATCAAGCAGGTCATCAAAGGAAAGATTAATTCTAAAAATACTTTGTAAAATATTTGAGTTAACTGATCCCGTATAAGCCGTGTTTTGAAGTGCATCATAAAAAACAAAGTTTTCTTTTGTTACTAAAGCCTGCGCTAACTCAATCCCAAATGGACCCATAATAGTAA
>Ga0307423_1001949_pt1 | contig 11986 bp, 9 predicted proteins | sample SalMarWE160310MG_FD_202154 | JGI IMG/M metagenome (GOLD analysis project Ga0307423, IMG submission 202154) | Salt marsh sediment microbial communities from the Plum Island Ecosystem LTER, Massachusetts, United States - WE1603-10 | ecosystem: Environmental > Aquatic > Marine > Intertidal zone >...
CACATCTGTATAGGATAAAGCATAGAATTTTTTATCACTGACATTTTGAAACTTTGAAAAATTATATTGTGGATGACAGTCGATACAATTTTTAGCGGTCTCAGCAGTTCTGTTCATTCCGGCAGTATGGCAATCATCACATTTAATGTGTGCATTGGAATTCAAAGTGTGTTCATCGTGTCTGAAGAAAGCAGTTGGTTTGTACATACTTGTATGGCATTCCCAGCAACTATTTTCCTGATATCCAGGAAGAGTAAGATGATGACATTTATTACAATTATTTTCACCAATCCTTTTGATGTGATCTTTATGAGGAAATGCCACGAAGTAATTATCCCTGTTCCCGTTGATAAAAAGAGTATCTCTGCCGCTTGCACGGCTAACTTTTACAATGTCGATTCCCTTTCCAAGAATTTTCTGCTCAGGCATTAACGCCATCCCGATTGCAAAGCTGATTATAAAAGCGAGTGAAAATTTTGTTAAGGATGCAATGTCAGGAGTTCCGAGCCATACTCTTGAAGAATAATCAAAAGATGGCGGAGTCTCGGGTAATGATTGCGGATCTTTAGGTTGAATTTCCCAAACGTGAAAGTGTTCGATTACAAATAAAAATACCAGTGCAGCTACTGAGATTACTCCAAGTGTAACTGTAATTTCCATCCATGATGGAAAATAAGAATCACTTGTAGCACCGAGCATAGTTAAACCACCAACATTAATGCGGTTAAAAACCATTCCAAAAACTACCAAGAACGAACCAATCCATTGATATCCGTTCTTCTCCCTCAATTTTGGTATAGCAAAAATCAACATTGGAATGAGAGTGGAAATTAATATTTCGGCAGCGAACAGATAACTTTCCCATGTACCCGCGAAAATCAGTCCAATCTTATCGGTAATTGCAAGGTCTGTCATCTTTACAATTAAATAAATTCCTAATACCCAAACAACCGCTTTCCCAAGTTTTGCAACAAGTTTAGTTTCTGGTGCTCGTCGATAGAGCCAGTGAGAAACCAGGCTTTCAAAAGCAACCATCATTAAACCCAGGGCAACAGCAGAAATGAAAAACTGAATCGGAAGTATATTAGAATACCAGAGCGGGAAAAGTTTGAATGGCATTATTAAAAATAAAGAACCGAGAGAAGACTGGTGTAAAGTAGAAAGCATTATTCCCACCAGAACAAATACAAAACGAAATTTCATAAGGAAGTTTCTGATCTTTGCATACTTGCTGAACTTTTCCAGGGGAACCGGGCTGAACTCGAGGAGAAGAACTGTAGTATAAAGCATTACACACCAGCCGACTTCAAACAAAGGAGAATGAGGGTTCCAGTAAATTATCATATGCCATATATTCCAGGGCAAGCCGAGATCAACCATTAAACCAAGGATAACAGCAACGTAACCAAGAAATGCTGTTAGAACAGCTGGTTTAACAAGAGGATGAAATTCCTCCCGCCTCATTATGTAAAAGATAGCTGTAATTACAAATCCGCCTCCTGCCAATGCTACCCCTCCCATAACATCAACACCAATCCACAATCCCCACGGAGTTGCGTCATTAAGGTTAGTTGTAGCACCTAAACCGAAAACGAACCGGTTGAGTGCGACTGCTGCAGCTAATCCTGTAATTAACCATAAAACAAGTTTAGTATTCTGTGCTCTATTCATCTGAAACCTTCCCCTTTTTTCCGTTTTCTTTTTTCAGTTCCATTCGTCTTCTGATTATCCAGTTGAGTCCCAACATCGCACCTCCCATACCGACAAATGCGAACGGAACAGATTCCATTGCTGGAGCAGTAGTTTCAGGCAGTGGTTTTGTTCCGAGATTAGTATTATATGATAGAAATCCCAGGTCGATATCTGACAGGTACAACACTGATGTTCCTCCTACTTCATACTCACCCCAGACTTTATTTATATACTTACCGGGATTTTCTTTTATCCTCTGATGGGCAAGTTTTAATAGTTCTTTACGTTCACCAAATATTGTAGCATTTACCGGGCATATTTCTGTACACGCCGGCTGTTGCCCTTTTTTGATTTTATTATCATAGCACAGAATACATTTGCGGACATACGGAACTGTACTGTCCCAATCGTAACGTGGAATGCCATAAGGACAAGCCATCATGCAATAACGGCACCCAAGACATTTGTCACTATCATACACTACGGCACCCGAATCGGTTTTATAAAGAGCCCCTACCGGGCAGACTGATGCACATGCTGGTTCAAGGCAATGGCGACATTGTTTTCTAACATAGTGGTTATCTGGTTTCTGAATTATGGAAGTCCAGTTTTCTGCGGAGAGGCCATCATTTTTTTGCCAAACTCTTGGAACATCCATCTCAAGATTGTTAATTTCTTTACAAGCTGAAACACACTTTAAACAGCCAATACATTTTGTTATATCTGTTAATATTGCTTTACTCAAACCTTCGCTCCTTTTTTGTTTAATGTTGAGCAAACTGCATCATCAGTTTCGGGAGGAAATTTCCAGGCAATTGTGCAGACAAACTGTGATAACGGCATCAGTACACAGTGAGCTATTTTTGTAAAAGGAATCAGTATAAATATTAGGTCTGCAGACAGCACATGCATCAACATAAATGATTGATATATTTTTGGATTAACACTTAAGTGAGCACAAACAAAACCTGTAACAAATGGTACAAGCAATATCAAAGGCCAAAGATAATCCTGCTTACGACTTATAAAACTTGATGATTTATTTAGTAATCGTCCTATAAACAAAGCGACAGCAAAAACTATAGTACTTATAGTTAATATATAAGCCCACTGGTAAGGAAGTGTAATCCAGCCAAAACCTAATGATTCTTTCCAGAGCTGAACATGCGCAAATAAAAAAAGCGGGACTATCAACAACCCAATATGAAAAAGTACTGAAAATACAGAATAAAATGGGCGGTTATGGGCGATGCGCTTGGCAGGGAAAATCCATTCCATGCTACGACTAAATATTAATTTCCAGGGCATAGTTTTATCACCCGCTTTACGATAAGCTGAATACGCACTCCAAATATCCAGGAAAAAGATTCGCAAAAGACCTAACAGCATTATTGCGAAACAGAGCCTGAATACAGGACCTGTTAGTAATTTTAATAAATCTTCCAAACTATATGCTCCTATACTGATTTATTTTTCAAATTAGTTTAAACGAGAGGAATAATACTCTTACGTATTAAACCTTCCCTTCAGGAAGCTTTTGTTGAACCACTTTGGATTCATCAAAAATTATTGCTTTATAAATTAAATCGTGAAGACCAACCACCTGGCAGTCTATCTTCTGATCTTCGACTAATTCTCTTAATTGTTTTTTACAATTGGCGCATGGTGCAACAAGAATACTACATCCGGATTTCCGGATCTGATCCGCTTTTAATTTACCGCCAACAGTAGTTCTGTAAGGTCTTATTTCGTCAATTGATACTGTACCGCCGCCACCGCCGCAACAAATATTATTTTCTCTATTTGGAGTCATCTCTACATAGTTTTTACAAAAGGCTTTTAGCAGCTCGCGCGGTTTTTCAATTATCCATCGCTGGCGTGCAATGTTGCAGGGATCGTGGTAGGCTACTTTTTCTGTAACTACATCAGGATCAAATTTTAATCTTCCCTCTTTCCATACTTTATATGTATATTCCATAATATTTATTACAGGCAGTGCATCTTTGCCTCCACAATAAGTCGGTATAAAATATTTTGCGGAGCGGGATGCATGACCGCACTCACCTATAAGAATATTTTTTCCTTTTAATCTTTTTGTTTCTGCATCAACTTTTTTTACTACCCGTTCCAGCATTCTATCACTATAAAAAAGACCATAATTGATACCATCAAAATATCCTGTGCCGGTTGTCCACGAATCACCAGTTGCTTTAAATACAGCAGCAATGCCCATAAGTGATTCAGCTTCCATTAAAAAATCGCTTACGGCTGGAAAGAAAACGTAGTCAGTATTTTCAACGTCAATCGGGAATTTTATTTTTACATTTTTTTCCTCAAACATATCATCTTCTAAAAATTCCAGCGTATCCTTTAATGCAGGAACCGGAATTGCGGATGTATTTCCTGTAGTCCCTTCAAGCTGTTCGCGCGTACTAACAACAAGGGCACGTGGTGCTATTCCTATTTCACTTAAGATATATCTTCCCAGATGGGTTATTAAACCGTGGTCAATCCCTGAAGGACATTCAAGCGAACAACGCCTGCAGGCAGTACAATTCCAAAAACTTTCAGCCATCTCTTGAATTTTTTCATCCGTCAGGAATCCACTTCCTGAAAGACGACCTTTCAATAATCCACCCATTGTAAAATGCCGTCTATAGACACTTAACAAGAGTTCGGTACGATAACAAGGAATATCTTTCGGATCACCTGTTGCCTGGTAAACCTGGCAAGTGGTTGCACAACGTGAACATTTAGCACTCATTCTAATAAAATGATCGAGTGCCATTTTATAATTGGAATGTTTTAGTATTGCAGCAAAGGCTTCCAGAAAACGCTGCGGACGATCGTTTACATTAAAATCTTCGATGTGATAACGTACATTAAGATTTTGCCTCTCATTTACTTCTTTTTTCCTGATCGAGGTGAATGCTTTCTTATTTTCTTCAGGACTTATCTGGTTAGTTTTTAACATGACATTATAAACAATTTTTCATTTTAGAATTTTCTTTATTAATTAGCATCAACTATTCTTGAATTTCTTACTCTACTTGGCATAACTAAATGCTTTTTCATGTCCTTCAATTGGTATTTTAAGAATTGGTATTTTTGATTTTAATTTTTCTTTTGTGTCAGGTTCAATGACGCCCGGACTTAAATAATTTATCCCATACTCAAAACAGCTTTTTTCTAATTGGGAATTCTTTAGATATACATACGCAAATGCATTATAACGACTCCTGGCATAATGATGGAACTCCCTGATTTCCTGATCTGCACGATAAGTTTGCGCTCCACAACAAATTGCAACTTCAATATTTTTTTTGCACAAAGGACATTTAAGACTGGCAATAAAATCTATTAGAAAAGAATCTTGCCCGGGAGATGTTGAAATTTCGTACCCATTAGATTTAAATAATTCTTTTGCCCATTTAACCAAATCACCGTGCGAAATAACTTCATCGTCTGATTTTAGATTTATATTATTATTAGGATGAAGCTGACCAGAAAGAAATAATGTTAATGTATTTTTTATAGATTCGTTGATGTTGGGAATTACACTTATTCTGTTTGCTAATAGCTGATCGCGAAAAAAATTCTTAATCCCATTACAAATGAGTATTTGAATATCATGCAGGCTAAGGAGTCTTATACGCATAATATCATCAGTAGCATGACAGTCAATAGTTTTTGAAGATATTATTTTCCCTTTTTTAACAGTAAAAATTTCAAACTGTTTTGTAGCTTCAAAACAGGGTGCGATTTTGCCATCTAATTCGGGTACTGCGATCTTCATAACGCAACTAAAGTTGCAACATTAGTGCCTATAGCTATAAAGTGATAAAATCAGCTAAAATAAAATATTTTTCAAATATATAAAGAGAGTATGTTGCATTATCTGCAACATTTAAGTAGCAATGCAACAATCTTTGATGCAAATGCTGCAACAAATAAAAATTTTAAATTAATATATAAAACTAATAGATTAATGTTGTGTTGAGCTGTTCAGTTTAAAGGAATTAAGTAGGATCAATTAGGTTAAAAAAATTTGGTGTGGGAATAATCCGCCGCGGTGGATAAAGGATTTTTAGTCTTTTTTTTATCCATCAATTTAAGTGATTAACTTCTGCACAATGTTTTTTCTATCTAAAATCTTCTATCTAAGTTTAAGTTGATGTGCCATTAATGTCCGAGAAATCCTTTAGATCGATATGATATCTTTTTATTTTTCGCCATAAAGTTGTACGATGAATTCCCAATTTTTCTGCAGCCTCAGATATTTTTCCACCACAATTTTTTAAAGTAGTAATGAGCAAAGTCTGTTCATCAATTGTTTCTGTAATGGGAGTTGATTTAATATTCTTTTGAACTTCAAGATCAACTTCTGATTGCAAAATTTCTGGTGGAAGATGTTCTTTCTGAATAATGCTTCCCCGGCAAACAACAAAACTGTATTCAATAATGTTTTCCAGTTCTCTAATGTTTCCCGGAAAGTCAAGCCGCATCAATGTGTTCATCACTTCAGGACTTACACTAATAATTTTCTTACCAGTTTTAGCATTAAACTTTCTAATGAAGTGATCAACAAGATGGGGAATATCTTCACGCCGTTCCTTCAAACTGGGAAGTTCAAATTTAACAACAGCCAAACGGAAATAAAGATCATCTCTAAATTTTCCCTGCGCTGTAAGCTTTTTCAAATCCCTATTTGATGCAGCTAAAATTCTGATATTAGTTTTAATCGTTTTTGTACTGCCAAGAGGTTCATATTCCCTCTCCTGTAAAAGACGAAGCAATTTAACCTGCGTTGATAAGGGCAGTTCTCCAATCTCATCAAAAAAAACTGTACCACCATTAACAGCAGCTAATTTTCCGTCCTTATCGGTCTTGGCATCAGTAAAAGCACCTTTGCAATAACCAAATAATTCTGATTCAAATAACTGTGGTGGTAAAGTACCACAATTGATTACAACATATTTAGATTTTTTTCTTGGACTCAGATTATGAATAGCCCGCGCAAATAATTCTTTACCTGAACCAGACGGGCCCTGTATAAGAACAGTGCTTTCACTTGTCGCTATTTCGGGAAGTATTGAAAATATTTTATGCATTCGCGGACTTTTAGAAATGATATCTTCAAGTGAGTAGTTACGGCTAAGTTCTTTGCGTAATTGTTCGATTGCAGAAAGATCCCGAAAGGTTTCGACAGCTCCTAAGACTTTTCCTTTATCATCTTTTAGAACGGCGGTTGATATACTGATTGGGATTTTATCACCCTGGCTATTAATAATATTAACAGGCCTATCTATAGCCTCACTGCCAGTTTCAAGAGTGTCTTTTAAGAGACAATATTCGCAAATATCAGAACGAAAAACATCCTGGCAATATTTTCCAATTGCTTGAGAAGCTGGGATGCCTGTTATCTTCTCAGCCGCTCTGTTAAAACTTGTAATAATCCTTTCGCTGTCAACAGTAAAAACTCCATCGGCAATTGAGCTTAATATTACCTTAAAAAAATCCGGGCTTCCAGGTGAATCACTCATTGTAGCTTAATATTTTCAAATTATTTTTCTTATAAAGTACAAATTAACCATTTAGCCATTAATAAATCTTATAAATAATTTTCATGTAATGAATTGAAAAGAAACGAATACAGATTAAATAACTGGTGGAACGAATTATTCTAATAGACATCATATTCCAGTTGTAGGACTATAACAAATACTTCAAATTAAAACGGATACAGTTACAATTTTAGAAGTTCTTTAATCTTTTTCAACAAAGCATTTCTATCTATCGGTTTTTCAAAATAACCTTCAGGTGGGTGAACTTGTCTGCGTGTTTCAATAAATCTCTTCATATCAATCGAAACACCTGTTACCATAATTATAGGGGTATTCTTTGTGGATTCATTGTGCTGCAAATCGCGCAGAGCTTTAACACCTGATTCTTCTGGCATCGAAATATCAAGCGTAATTATATCCGGTTTTTCACTTTTTGCTTTTTCAAAACCATCTTTGCCATTTATTGCTGATATGGTTTCAAAACCGTTATCTGTAAAGAATGCAGATAGATAAATTATTACATCTTCTTCATCATCTATTATTAATATTTTTTTCTTGTTTTCCATTTTTTCCCATAAATATTTTAGTTTTTATAGATACTGCAGCTCCAATAAAATTTTATTTTAATTCCCACTCAATAAATGGTTTCTCTAGATCAACCATTGCATTGACAATTAATTCTACAAGACCGCCATAAATAATACCGGCTTTCTCGAACGCGTTGAAATAAGTCAGCCCATCTCTAAAAGTACCTTTACAATTTGAGCAGGGAGAACAAACGTACTTGTAAATTGAGGGATCTATTTCATCCTGAAATGCGTCAAGTATCTGCTTAAACTTTGGACGGAAAGAAAGACCGTTCCTCCAATCAGGAAAATTTTTTCCCTGCATAATTGCAAAGCCGCTCCCTCCGCCGCAGCAATAGTTGTTAACACCGTGCGGTTCCATTTCCCTGAACTGCGGACATAAATATTTAAGAATATGCCTTTGCGGTTCTACAATTCCCATTGCCCTAACTGCATTGCAAGGATCGTGTAACGTTACAGGAAAATTATTCTTCGAAGGATCAAATTTTATTTTACCGCTGAAAACAATTTCCTCAAGAAGCGGGAATGCACTTTCACGGGGAACAATACTATCATCTACTAATATTCTATCTGCAATCGGCATTAGTGCTTTGTGTGCATGCCCACACTCGCCCATTACAATTCTGTTAACCCCTAATTCTTTTGCTATGCGTATGTGTTCAAGAGCAACACGAGCAAGCTGTGCATCATCATACCATAAGCCATAATTAACCGAATCGTATCCTCCCATTTCTGAAGACATAGTCCAGTTAATACCAGCTTTTTCAAAAATGATTGCAAATGCCATGATGTTTTCAGGCCAGGAAAGAAATTCCCCAAAATTATGAATTAGGAGGACATCAGCACCTTTTTTATTTAAAGGCATCTTAATCTCAATACCCGTTAGATCTTTCAAGTCCTCTTCAATAAATTCAATTATATCAAGTAATGCAGTAGGATTTGTTCCTGTTGAAGAACCTGTTTTCAATTGTTTCATAGAACCTGAATTATGAAGTTCTTCTGCAGCAAATCCTAATTCCTGGCTCATTAATTTTCTTATTTCCCTGGAGATAAGCCCATTGTCTATTCCAATCGGACAAGCTTGCGCACAACGTCTGCAAAGAGTACAGCGATAGGAAAGTTCCGCAAGCCTTGCAATAGTTTCCCAATTTAAATCAATATCAGAACCGGTTAATTTCTGATGAAATTTACTTTCGTGGTTGAGATATTTATTTACAATTCTTCTGAGAACTTCGCCTCTGAAAATTGGTCTGTAAATCTCTTCTCTTCCGCTGGAAGTATAAATAGGACATTCATCAGAACAAGTTTGGCATTTTACACAGTTTTCCATTGAAAGAAGAAGAGGCTGCAATAAAATCCAGTTATCTTCTTTGCTTAATAATTTTTTTAGACCAGAAAGAAATTTTGCAACTAACTTTTCTTTTTCTTCATCCGTCTGAGGTTTTGGTAATCCTAAAACTGAAAACCCGTCGAGAGAATGTTCCAACCTTTTTTTTTGATCTTCAGTTAATTGCTTTATGGGCGGATCAACCCAGTCTTCATAAGGATGAGGAAGTTTAATAAAATCTTCAGGATTAAGCTCGACAATTTGTCCATTAACTTTTGTGAAATCTTTAATCGATTTCATTTTATCGTTTTTCATTTTCTATCTCCGGTGGAAAAGTGGTGGCTACTTCTGCCCAGGTTTTTCCTGTTTGCATATGCGGAGCAGACCAGCTAACACCAAAATTCAAAGCTTCTTTTACTTTTTTCTCTAATTTACTGCCTCTTACGTTTTGCTCATCTTCCCAGCGAACATCATGATATGTAAAATACTTTGCAAATAAATGCATCATTCTCGTAATCGGAAAATATAAAAGGAACAGAGAAATTAGTAAAACGTTTAAAATAAATAAAACATCTTTTATATCAACCCAATTAAATGTAATAAGATTTTTTACAAATTCTTTGCTCAAAATTAGGGATGAATTTGAAAAGACAAGAGTGATGGAAATGCTGATAACTAGAACCAAAATAAATAAAAGGTTAATATAATCCATCGGAGTATTGTAGAATTTAAATTTTTTATCAGTAGCTCGCTGAATCAGCAATCCTATACATCCAATAAATGTTAAAATAAGACCTGCATATACAAAAAGAACGGTAAGGTAGTGGAAAATATAATCGACTGGGTTTTGTATAACACTTATATTAATCAGTGAAAATAAATTTAAGATAACTGATAACACTATTAACATAAAAGTAGTAGTAATTAAATATAAACCAAGATGAAATGGAAATGAGAAGTACCATAGCTTTTTGTTATGAAGATAAACACCTTTAAGAAAAACTATTTCTTCAAACATAGCCCATAATTCAGCAAGATGATTCTTTTTTGCCTTATGTTTCCAAAAACCTTCTTCTTCGTAATGGGAGCCACCATACTTATTTCGTTTTGGTTCATGTGCAACGGGGTACAGTTCCCATCTAACATGCACGGGAGTATTGGCATATTTGAATATTTTAGAAATAACCATTACTAAAAATAATAGAATGGATAAATAGCTGAATAGATAGAGAATAATCATGTTCAAGACTCCCTATGATTATAATAAAATCTGTCTTAAGGAATATATTTTGAATATTTTTTATTCAAATACATAGATATCAATGCATATTCCTTGCCAAAAATAAAAAAACCAAATATTTGCTATAAAAAAACTATCGATAAGGGCAAGCAAGGGCAAAAATATTTTATTAACTGTGTCCGTAATGTGGTTAGAAAAGAGAACGGAGTGATGGAATATTGGAGTAATAGAAAAAAAATGAAAAGATGGAAAAATGGAGTATGTAAATTTCAATACTCCAACATTCCATTACTCTATAATTCCTGATTCATACTAAAGTATGATCAGCAAGAAAAAACTCTACAATTTTAGAGAAGAATTAACTGCTTTTAGCGCAGTAAACAATTTTCCGGTCACTTCTTCTATAGTTCCTGAGGCTACAACCTCAATAACTTTACCCTGCTTATCGTAATGATTGAGAACAGGTTTTGTTTCATTCTTAAATACTTCCAGACGCTTGCGTATAACTTCTTCTTTATCATCATCACGTAAATAGAAACTATCTATTGCACCGCACTTTGGACATTTCTTAAGATCTTTTATTTCAGAATATATAAAAAGACTATCACAGGCTTTGCAGGCACGGCGGTTTGTTAGTCTGCTTACAATTTCATCTTCATCGGCGGAAAGATATACAAGGTAGACATCTTTTATACCAAGTTGGGCTAAAAGATTATCGAATGCCTTTGCCTGGGCAATTGTCCTGGGAAAGCCATCAAGCAGAAAACCGTTTTTACAAAAATCTTTTTGAAGTGTATCCTTTATGATGCCTATCATTATTTCATCAGGGACCAGAGCTCCGCGGTTCATTATTTCCTTTGCTTCTAACCCCATAGGAGTTTTATCCTTAACTGCCTGTCTTAAAATATCCCCTGTTGAAATGTGCGGAATGTTTATTTTGGATACTAAAATTTTTGCTTGTGTGCCTTTGCCAACTCCCGGTGAGCCAAAAAATATAAGTCGCATATAATACCTTAAGTTTTTTTTGCAAATTATTATTTATAGAACTTGTTTACAAAGATAAATATTAAAATGTAATCTTAGTGTTGGTGGGATTATTTAAGAAAAAATATTCTTAGATTTACTAGCAAAAATTGAAATGATATCTTGATTCCAATTGATTTTCATCAATAGACTGGATAAGTTTATATTTAGAATTAGAATGATAAATAAAGAGCCGAAATGGCATTGATTAAAAAGAAATTAAAAACCCAGCACGGATTAAAAGAGTACACCTACTTAGGATGCCCGCTTACTCACAACAGATCAGCATGGTGTTTTCGTTTATGCATTCCTGATACAGTTGGAAATGGACGCTGCGGAAGAATTGCACCTCACAGTTTAACCAGTAGGATACAGCAGAGTATTATAGATTATAAAAGATAAAATCTAGTATATTTTATTCGCTGCGTAAGACATAAAAAAACATCCTTAATTGATTATATATAATTAAACTAACTCTTAAAAATCAATCCCAGAAAATCTTTATTACTCAATTAATGTTAATCATTTAAGTAAAGAGAATTATATTGTTATT
>Ga0307423_1001950_pt1 | contig 11978 bp, 14 predicted proteins | sample SalMarWE160310MG_FD_202154 | JGI IMG/M metagenome (GOLD analysis project Ga0307423, IMG submission 202154) | Salt marsh sediment microbial communities from the Plum Island Ecosystem LTER, Massachusetts, United States - WE1603-10 | ecosystem: Environmental > Aquatic > Marine > Intertidal zone >...
TGAGCAGGTTACGAGCTGCTCAGATCGCTGTCGAGCCAAGACGGCTCGGCTCCGCTCAAGCGTGAGGTATCGCTGCAGACAGGTTCATCTACGCGCTATTGCCACGCGCCAGGTGCGCTGGCTGGCGATACGTGCACGTGTTGTCTCCTGGGAAACAAAACGCCACGCACCGCCCGTGTCGGCTGTAGGCCAGGAACGCTACGCCCGCCCTAGCAGCACGAAGGCCAGTTGCTGAAGCAGATAAGAGATGGTGAATAATACCAGCGGAAGCATCAGCGTGGGTAGAAAGCGCACGGCAAGGATATCCAGGCCCATACGGTACAGTGAGCGCATCAAACGGCCTTGAGGGCGTGGCGCCACCGTTCTGCTATCCGGCTGTTGCTGCATTTTGTGACGCCGTTCGCGTGCCATCGTGATCGCCGAGCGAAAATGCTGCTCCACAAAGATCACAAAGACCAACCAGATGAGGCCCAAGAAAAGCAACCCGAAGCGGTCGATCGCGCGGAGAACCCACTGGTTTCCGCCCAGGACAGGCCAGAAAACGTTAATCATATTGCGCGTCTGGAATATGGCCAGCATCCCTACCGCTGCAGTCAACAACCAACCCAGGTAAGCCAGCGCATAACCGAACACATCTCCTACAGTTAACTTGGGCTGAACTTGCTCCATTGTATCTCCTCCTACGTAATTGCTGCTTGTATTATACGAACAAGGCACAGCGTTGTCAAGCGGAAAACAAAACATCGACATAAAAAAGGGGAAACTTGCTCAGCAAGTTTCCCCTTTTTAGGACCAGGAAGGTAGGTTGTCGAACGGACGAACGCCTATCCTTGGTATGTAGCCGCTGTCTCGACAAAACCGACCAGGTCAAGTTCCTCAGCACGATGGCAGCTCACATAGTGATCGGGCCGCAGCTCGCGCAGTTGTGGCTCTTCTTGCATGCAGCGATCAATGGCGTAGCGGCAGCGCGGGTGGAAGTAACAACCACTCGGCGGGTTCGCCGGGTCCGCCACATCGCCCTCCAGGATAATGCGCTCCGCCTGGTAGCGTGGGTCGGGCTTGGGCACAGCCGACATCAACGCCTCCGTGTAGGGATGGAGCGGGTGGCCATACAGCTCCTCCGTAGTGGCCATCTCGGCCAGTTTGCCGACGTACATCACCGACACACGGTCGCTGATGTGCTCGACCACGCTCAGGTCGTGGGCGACGAAAAGATAAGTCAGGTCGAACTCTTCCTGCAGGTCCTGCAGCAGGTTCAAAACCTGAGCTTGGACGGACACGTCGAGCGCGGACACGGGTTCGTCGCAGACGATCAGTTGCGGGTTGAGCGCGAGCGCGCGGGCTACACCGATGCGCTGGCGCTGGCCGCCGCTGAAGGCGTGCGGGTAGCGAATCATGTACTCGGGACGAAGGCCCACGACCCTCAGCAGTTCAGCAACACGGTCTCGGAGCTCGGAGCCCCTGGCCACGCCGTTGACCAGCAGCGGCTCACCCACGATCTGGAGCAGGGTCATGCGCGGATTCAGCGAGGAGTAGGGGTCCTGAAAGATCATCTGCATATTCTGGCGCAGGGTCTTGAGATCCTGCTTGTCCAGGTCGGGTACGTTGACGTTGCCCAGGTTGCGGTCCTTGAACCATACTTCGCCTGCGGTTGGCTCATAGGCACGAAGAATGACCCGCCCGGTCGTGGTCTTGCCACAGCCGCTCTCGCCCACGAGGCCCATCGTCTCGCCCTCGCGGATGAAAAAGTTCACACCGTCGACTGCCTTGACGTACCCGGCAAGGGTCTTGAAAAAACCCTTGCGAATCGGAAAGTACTTTTTCAGATTCTTGACTTCGAGTAGTACGTTGTCCTGCCTCGAATCATTGCTTCCAGCCATTAGGTGTCACCTCACGTTTTCTACTCGTACAGCAGGCAGCGGGCCCAATGATTAGCCTTGATCTCGAAGAACGGGATCTCGCGGTCGACATCGCACTTGCCCGGCATGAACTCTGGGCAACGTGGATGGTAGGGGCAGCCCTGCGGGATATTGTACGGATCCGGCACCGAGCCGCTGATCACGTGCAGGCGTGCGCCCGTCTTGGTGCCGATGCGCGGGATCGAGCGCAACAAGTCGCGAGTGTATGGGTGGTAGGGCTCGTAGAACGTCTCATCCACCGAAGCAAGCTCGACCTCTTTGCCCAGGTACATGACCACGACGTCGTCGCACATCTCTGCGATCACGCCGAGGTTGTGGGTGATGAACATGATCGCCATCCCGAACTCTTCTTGCAAGCCTTTCATCAGTTCCAGGATCTGGGCCTCTGTGGTCACGTCGAGCGCGGTGGTTGGCTCGTCCGCGATCAGGAGGCTCGGGTTGCAGGAAAGCGCCATCGCGATCATCGCGCGCTGGCGCATGCCGCCTGACAACTGGTGCGCATAGTAATCAATACGCTGCTGCGGCTGGGGCAAGCCAACGAGGGAGAGCATTTCGATCGCCTTCTCTCGTGCCTCCTCCTTGCCCACCTTCTGGTGCAGGGTGATGGCCTCCATGATCTGGTTGCCAATCGTGTGCACCGGGCTCAGAGAGGTCATTGGCTCCTGGAAGATCTTGGCGATCTCGTTGCCACGAATACTGCGGATCTCGCTCCCACGCGCGTCGAGCTTGGTCAGTTCGACCTTCTCGACCGAGCCATCCTGCCCGTAGCGGTAGTAAAAAATGTCCCCAGCGACGATTTCGCCCGGTGAGGGCACGATGCGCATGATGGCCTGTGAGGTTACACTCTTTCCACAACCACTTTCCCCTACCACGCCGAGTGTCTTGCCTCGCGCTATGTCAAAGGTGACACCTTCGACGGCGTGAACGGTGCCTTCATCCAGGAAAAAGTACACCTTGACGTCGCGCACCTCAACGAGGGGTTCCTTCCCGTTTTCGCTCATAGTCCCTACCATCCTTCCTGTCTGCTATTGGGTCAGATACCCTTCCAACCTGTTCTAAACACCAAACCGCTTCGACAGGACGCGTCCTTCATGTCCCTGAGTGAAGGATGTGCTCTGTCAGCAATACTTGGCATTGGGAAGAGGTATTCTCGGGCTAGGCCGAGGGCAGGCACCTATGAATGGTGTCTCCAGGTGTGCGCTCAAGTGGGTGTGCGATGACAACTCTTGGACCGCTGGCTGCACGACCCATCTGGTCGAGCTAGCTCACAATAGCATGTGCCAAAAGCTCTCTCCTCCCGAGCGGTACTATAGCACAATTCACAACCGTTGTCAAAAACTGCTTCCAGAACTGGGCTCCTAATCAACCGAATCCTCTAGGTCGTCTTGGTCGAGCGTGCTGTGCGCCGTGAGCGTGGCTCGCCCAAGCATAGCGCCGACGACCACGCAGGCGGCGACGAGTACGGTCACAGGAACGAGCGGGAACGAGAGCGTCGGTTCAGCGTTCACCTGGAAAGCGTCGACCACACACTGTCTGCCTTTTGCGTCTGGATGAGCTGTCTCGCCGACGACGAGACGAAGCGTCTGGCGTCGTGAGCTCGATCCCTGGGCCAGCGGAAGCACGAGGCGCGTAGGTGTGGGCGCATAGAGTTCGACGTAGGAGCGCCCTCGATCGTCCATGAGGAGCCCCGGTACGTTCTCTCCATCCAACGTGACCTGCATGCGGCCTCCCTGCGGGCCAGCCCATGCGATGAGCTGCACATTCTGGCCAGTGAAAGCAAAGGTCAGGCTGCTGCCAGGGACATCGCTGACCAGCACGGCCTGCGCACTGGCCTGAGGATCGATACGCGAGCGCCATTCGCCGTGAGAGGCGTCTACGGCGGCATTGGTCTCTTCGTAGTAACCCGGACCTGCTTCGTCTAGCTGCGCGGCCTTGTCCTTGATCGCAAAGTAGACGCGGCGCGGGATGAAATCTACGTCGACCATGCGGAAATAGTATGCTGCCTCGTCGGGTGAGATATCGCCTACCTGCCGAAAGTACCAGATATTGAGCACGCCGGCCCAAGGCCAATTCGCCAATGTATCTTCGACTCCCTGCAGCGTGTACGCAGCCTGTCGTTCCTCGCTCACCCGCTTCCAGACGAGATCCTCGTTCGCAAAGGACATTGGCGCCGCATTCCACCCGTACTCGTTGAACCACACGGCCTTTTGTGCATCGCCGTATCGTTCCATGATCTCGCGCTGCAGCGTCACCCGCGCAAAGTTGAGCTTGTCTGGGGAGGCGGGGTCGTCAGGCGGCAGGTCCATCCCAAACGCATTCGCCGACAGGATATCAAAATAGGGGCCGGCCCCGGCTTGGTACATTTCTTCCAGGAACTGGAGGTCGTTCATCGCGCGCCATTTGCCCGGCTCTGGGTGTGGCTCTCCCAGCGTGATCGCCAGCGGAGCGCTGAGCACGTACACGTTGGGGTCGGCTTCTTTGGCGCGCTCGTAGGCGATGCGCAACAGCTCGACATAGCCTTCCGGATCGACGGGGCGATTGCCCCACTCGATATAGAGGTTGGGCTCGTTCCAGATCTGGATGTGCTGGACTCGCCCCTTGTAGTGCTCGACAAAATGATAGACAAAATCACCATAGTCCGACAGGTCATCGGGCGGGCGACCGGGCATCGAGTTGTCCTGGCGTGACCAGTTCGGCGCGCTGTCCAGCCGGGCAGTGATCTCGAGTCCATAGCTCTCACAGAGCGCTACGATCGCGTCGTACTTTTCCCAACGGTACTGGCCTGGCTGGGGCTCGATCTCGGCCCAGACGAACTGCTGCTTGACCCAGTGGACGCCGGCGTCACTTGCCATACGCACGGTTTCCTCGCGCTTCCACCCTTCGACCTCGCGTTCGAGGAAAAAGTTGGCGCCAATGGGATGAACGTCCGTGTTGGGGATGGTGTGGGGAGCGTGCCATCCCTGGGGATCAGAGGAAGGTCGCACGAGCGGATAGAGGACGTAGGCCAGGGCACCCAGAAGGATAGCGAGGACGGCGGACAGGATGAAACTGTAGCGGCTCACGCAGCGCCACCTGCTGGCTCGCCTGAATGCAATGGGACCGCGAGATGCACCGTCGTGCCCTCGCCGACCTGGGACTCGACGGAGAAGGTACCCTCGATCATTGCCGCACGTTCACGCATATTGATCATGCCCATGCTATCGCGCAGCCCATAGTTGGCCGGCATCTCGTTCGCCTCAAAGCCTCTTCCGTCGTCGCGGATAGTGACCCGGAGGGCGCCATTGCTGCACTCGATATCGAGCCACACATTCTGTGCATGGGCGTGCTTGCGCACGTTACCGACAGCCTCCTGGACGATGGCGAACACAGCCGAGCTGGTTTGCTTACTCAATGGCGGTAGCTCGCTTGCCGTCCGAAAGTGGACAGCAAAGTGCTCCGTTTCGATGAGGCGGTGAACGTATGTTTGCAGCGCCGGGCCAAGGCCCTTTGTCTCGAGCAGGATCGGCCTTAGATCAAAGAGCATGTTGCGTAGCTGGCGGCTTGCGTCCTTGGCCAGTGCTTCCATCTCCCGGATCTCGGGTCGCACCTGATCCGGCTCGCTGTCGAGCATCTGGCGGATGAACTGCAGGTTCATCGCGATCGCTGCGACCAACTGCGTGGGGCCATCATGCAGATCCCGCGCCAGCTCACGGCGCACGTCCTCCTCTACAACGACCAGACGATCGCGCTCCTCCCGCAGTTCCTGGTACAACTGCGCGTTACGCAAGGCAATCGCCGACTGGGCAGCAAAGGTCAGCAGCAACGTCTTGTCCGCTTCGTCAAAGCGTTCGTTGTCCTGCTTGTTCAGGACCTGGATCACGCCGATTGGCCTGCCGCGTACGATCATAGGCACGCAGATCATCGACGTGACCGAGTAGCCAACGCTGCGCGGTACCTCGGCATAGAAGCGTTGATCCTGGCTGGTGTCATCCACGATCACGGCTTCTTGGGTCTCGAGCACCCACCCGGCAATACCTCGGTGACGCGCCATACGCGTGCCGTGCAGCCTGGGACCACCGCCTCCCTCGACGACACGAAAGACGAGCTCATCTTCCTTTTCGTCGAGCAAGATCAGCGAGCCGGCCGTACCCCTCATCACCTGGACTGCGGAACGAAGGATGTTCTGAAGCAGGCAATCGATGTCTACTTCAGAAACCAGTTCCTGGGTGATGCGGCGAAGCACGTCGAAATGTTCGATCTGTCGCCGCATAGCCTCGCACTCTGTGCGGAGCGCTGTGACTTGGTTCAACAGCGAAGCTTCTTGAGAGTCCATTTCTTCCCTTCTGCCGGAAGGGGCTTGCGCTTGTCGGGAGTTGATTCTACCACAATCAGCGGATCAGATCAAAAGTCCCTGCGACCAGCTTCCACTGCCAAGAAGGAACAGGCCATCGTCCGGGCTGCAGTTGCACTAGCGAAGCGAGACCTCAAGTCCTTGATCGTCGACCACCACGTTGACACTCGCGTGGAATCGGGCCGGGTCGCGCACGTAGGCGAGGTAGTCGCCCAAGCTCCGGGCGGAGTTGACCGAATTGTGAGCCAGCACGAGGCTACCAGGACGCAGCGCGTGCAAAGCGGCGAGAAGAAGCTCGAGATAGATCGACTTGGTACCGTCTGGCCCATCGGCATCGAGATAGAGGAGATCGATCGTTTCATCCGTTCGCTGCAGCCAGGGAATGCCGTCGGCGGCAACGATCTCTACCGTGGTCCGTCTATCACGTGCGGTGAGCAGCGCCTCGACATTTCGGCGCGCACGAGTGGCCTCGTCTGGGCGAATCTCGATCCCGACCAGATGCCTGGCCCGATAGCAGGATCCGGGCCCGATCGCCGCACCTGCGTTGGAGATAAAGGTGTTGCCGCAAAAGATGCCCACCGCAACCACGACTTGTGGCTGTACGATGGCATTGATCGCGTACAACAGGCGCTGCATACGTGGGCTGATGGCTGTCCAGGGGATGTCGAACCGTTCATGCACCTCTTTGCGGTGGACGAGCATCTTCTGCCGGTCGTACTGGATGTGAGGCACGATGCGTGCTTCAGCAAGGGTAGCCAATGCCTCATCCACAACTGCAATCTCGCGTTCCAGCGGCTCGATTTTACGGTGAGGCGCATACCAGTTCATCCTGTACTGCTGCCAGTCGCTCGCTTCGTAGATGCTTGCCACTATGGACCTTTCTCCTCATAGGACCCGGCAGAGTCGTCCTCTTGGTCCGGCAGTTGCTTCTCTTGCATCTGGGCCTGCTTGCCTTCCCAGAAGGCCAATGCGCCGAGAGCAAGTGCGCCGCCGACGATGGCCAGGTCGGCAATGTTAAAGATGCCCGTGTGCAGCGGTCCTACGCGCAGGATCATGAAATCGACGACTGCGCCGTCGTGCTCGATTCGGTCGATCAGGTTGCCGATCCCGCCACCCACGAGCAGTGCGACGCTGACGAGCTTGGGTGCTTCGATGGAAGCTGTGCGGAGGATCAGGATCAATCCCCACGCGACAATCACGCCGTTCGAGAGCAGGCTCAACGCAAAGCGAAGGGGCGAGGGCAAACTGCCGCCCAAGCCCAGGAATGCTCCGCGGTTCACAGCGTATGTAAGGGTCAACAGGCCACCGAGAAGCACTCGGGGCTCCGATTGGGATAGGAGACGTTGTGCGAGCTCCTTGGTCGTGCGGTCAGATACGACACAGAGGAGGACGATAGCTCCGATCAGCGCCAGTCTCTGCAGCTTGCTCAGTGTCAAGCTCTCCTCGACGATTGTGCGATATCGTCAACAGCCCATGTGCGGTGTAACCCGCGGCGGACACGTCGCTCGATGGGCATGAAAACAGGCGCAGCCCCGATGGTGTCTGGCTGCGCCTGGCTTGGCTTACACGGCGTACTAGAACTGAAAGTGATCGGCAGCCTGGACGATGCGCTGCTCATAGTCGATCGTATAGTCCTTCACCTCTTGGACGATCTGTCTCCACTCGTCGCTGGAGAGGATCGCCTCAAGGGTCCCATCTTGTTCCTTACGCGAGACAAAGCCAAGCAGGATCTCGGGCGCTTCACCATAGATCGTGTACCATGCGTCCCTGAGCTCAAGGCCAAGTGGCGAGGCCTTGTTCACCAGCTCTCGGACATGATGAAACAGCTCTTTTTCATATTTCGGGTGGCTGTTCCATGTCAGCAGAACCTTGTGTCCCATAGGTTGACTCCGCATTCACTGTGCCCCAACGGCCCTGTGGCCCGTTCTCCTTGCTTGTTTCCGCATTCACGGCGCGCGGTGCTGCCGTGCGGTCACTCTGAGATATGCTCGTGCCAGCGCATTTGGGTCTTTTCGAGGATCTCTTCTGTCGCCGCGTCGGGATCGTCCTCAAAGCCGGGTAGACTGAGGATCCGCCGGAAGAGAGCCGGGATGCTCAGGTCCAGGGGACGAACATCGGGATAAGCCTGTGCGAGTGCTTCGGCGATGGTGTCCAGATCGTCCCAGTGCAGGGGAACCACAGTCTCCAGGTCACAAGAAGGTTCTACGACCTCCGGCTCTTCACCGGCCAATTCCTTGGCCTTTTCCTCGTCACCTTGCTTGCGATAATAGTCAGCCAGAGCCATCTTGAGGGCATCTGCCGCCAGGACCGAGCAATGCATCTTGACCGGGGGCAGCCCGCCCAGAGCCTCGGCGATGGCTCGGTTCGTCAGTTCGAGAGCGTCCTCGATCTTTCTACCCTTGATCAGCTCAGTAGCCATGGAACTGGTCGCGATCGCTGCTCCACAACCAAAGGTACGAAACTTGATGTCGGTGATGACGTCTTGGTTGATCTTGACCGACATCTCCATCATATCGCCGCACACAGGGTTACCTATCCTGCCCACCCCGTCTGCGTCCTCAACCACTCCGACGTTGCGCGGATTGGTGAAATGATCAATTACTTTATCACTATACTTCATTGCTCGTTCTCCTCATAGCCCGGGACCTTCCTGCCCTTGATATGGTCCGCCCCCGGACGTGTTGCCTCGAAACGTGTTCCCATTTTACCACCCTCCCGATGCTTTTGCAAGGATCTGCCGTGGCGGCGGATGAGCTTGCACAAACCCGCCCCGTACTGTATAATGGTTTCGTCCAGCTACACAGTTGCCTGGATTCGACTTACTATCCCCTCAACCCGACATGGTCCGGTGTCATGCGTACGCCGCCGTGTTGCAGGACGATCGTATCGGCGGCGGACCACCAAAGGAAGCAGTGATGCCACGCTTGCGCGGCGTATTGCAGAGCGAGCTGGAAGAGATATTTGATGATTTGATACAGATGGGTGGCCTTGTGGAACGTGCCATCATCCAATCGGTCGAGGCACTGTCCGATCAGGATGTCGAACTCGCCCAGCAGATCATCGACCAGGACGAACAGATCAATCGGCTTCGCTTTGACATTGAGGACCGCTGTTTCACGGTCTTGGCGACACAGCAGCCAGTAGCGCGCGATCTGCGTGCCATCGTTACCGCACTCAATATCATCACCGACCTGGAGCGGATGGGCGATTATGCCAAGGGCATCGGCCAGCTCGTCATCCGTATGCAGGGGGAGGACCTCTTTCTGTCGCTCGACGAGATGCCAGACATGGCAGAAATGGTGCGCAGCATGGTGCACGCCGCCCTGGAGGCGTTCGTCGAGCAAGACATCGACCGTGCGCGGCAGTTGTTCGAGATGGACGATCAGGTCGACCACATGTACCGCGAGATTTTCGAGTCTGCGATCAGGGACATGATCTCGGGCACGCATAGCGTCCGGCGAGGGATGCACCTGCTTTTTGCCGCGCACAACCTGGAACGGATCGGCGACAGGGTGACCAACATCTGCGAGCGGATCATCTTTATGTCGACCGGCGTGATGGAAGAGCACAATCTCTGAGAAGGGTGAGCATGCGACCGCGGCAGCAGTTTGACCGGCAGCTACAGCGCTTGCAGGACAGCCTCGTCCAGATGAGTGAGATGGTCTGCCAAGCGATATCGGACTCGATTGCGGCGCTCAAGGCGCGTGACCTGGAGCTGGCACGAGAGGTCGTTGCACGCGACGACGAGATCAACGCCTTACGGTTCGAGGTTGACGAGGCCTGCCTGGCAATTCTGGCAACACAGCAGCCAACGGCTTCTGATCTGCGCCGGGTGGTAAGCGCGATGAACGTGGTCCTGGACCTGGAGCGCATGGGGGACCACGCTGCGAACGTGGCCAAGATCGCGATCCGGATTGGGGACGAGCCGCCGCTCAAGCCGCTGATCGATATCCCCTACATGGCCAAGCAGTGCTGCGACATGCTGCGCAGCGCGATGGCTGCTTATGCCGAGCTCAACGCCGCTGCTGCAGAAGCGATCAGCAAGCAGGACAACATCGTCGATCAGCTTTACGACCAGGTCTTTCGTGAGCTGCTGACCTACATGATCGAGGATGAACGTACAATCAAGCGCGCCATGCATCTCTTGTTTGTCGCGCACAACCTCGAGCGCATTGCAGATCGGGTCACGAATATCTGTGAACGCGTCATCTATTTGCGGACAGGGCGCATGAAAGAACTGGACTATAGCCTGGACACGGGAATATAGCTTGCGACGCCATTAGGCGGCGATCACCCGCCGTGCCACAGAGCAAGAACCTCGCTCGATGCCTCTTTTCTCTCCGCCTCCACAAGCCTGTATATCTGTTCGAGTACATCCTCTGGCAGAGGGACCACCCCGCCGGTCTTGCCGTAGAAGGCGATAGGCACGCTGTCGTGCGTGGCAAGGCGTACGTCCTCCACCATCTGTCCTGCGTTTAGCTCGAACACCAGGATCGGCTTGCCAGCAGTTACCTTGGCCAGTGCTTCGAATGGGTAGGGATAGGCGGTGATTGGGCGAAAGAGCCCGGCCCGAATGCCTTCGGCACGCGCCTCGGCAATCGCCGTTCTGGCGATGCGCGCTGCTGTGCCAAAGGCCACGACGACGATCTCGGCATCCTCGCAGTCCATTTCCTCCCAACGCTGCTCGTGTGCAACGATCTCGCGCAGCCGGGCCTGCAAGCGGTCGTTCACCCGCTCCAGGTTCGGACCGCCGAGGTAGAGGGACGTGATGACGCGGCTCTCGCGTCCTGCGCAGCCGCGCAGAGCATAGTCCCATTCCCTGCGTTCCACCCTCTGCATCTCTGGCAGCTCGATGGGCTCCATGATCTGGCCTATCATGCCATCGGCCATGAGCATGACGACGGTGCGGTAGCGTTCTGCCAGGTCAAAGGCGAGTGTGACGTGGTCGACCATCTCCTGCACCGTCGAGGGGGCAAGGACGATAGCATGGTAATCCCCGTGCCCGCCTCCTCGCACCATCTGCTGATAGTCGCCCTGTGCGGGTTGGATATTCCCCAGGCCAGGTCCGCCGCGCATCACGTTCGCCAACACCGCCGGTACCTCCGAGCAAGCGATGTAAGAGATGCCTTCCTGCATCAGGCTAAAGCCAGGGCTGGAAGTGGTCGTCATGACCCGGACGCCGGCACAGGCAGCGCCATAGACCATGTTGATCGCCGCGATCTCGCTTTCGGCCTGTACAAACGCCCGGCCTAACTCTGGCATGCGCCTCGACATGTACTCCAGGACTTCAGTCTGAGGGGTGATCGGGTAACCGTAGTAAGCCTCACATCCGGCGCGGATCGCTGCTTCTGCGATCGCCTCGTTTCCTTTCATCAATGTCTTGACCATGGTCGATTGCGATCCCTTCTACGGCGTTCGTCCGGGCTACGCTGCGCACCGGTGCGTTGTGGCTCGTTCTGACTCGATGGTAGAGCGGTCCTTATGTGTGCGATAGACGACGATCGCAACTTCGGGACACATGGTCGCGCAGTTGGCACAGCCGATGCACCTGGCATCCGGATCGACGTACGCTGCAGGACGGTATCCTTTCTCGCTAAAGCGGTCGGAGATACGGACCAACTCGTATGGGCAGGCAATCGTGCATAGGCCACAGCCTTTGCACCGGTCTTGGCGGATCACAATCCGGGACATTGTTGTCTCCTCAATCCCAAATGACTGGCAGAGCACTT
>Ga0307423_1001951_pt1 | contig 11977 bp, 12 predicted proteins | sample SalMarWE160310MG_FD_202154 | JGI IMG/M metagenome (GOLD analysis project Ga0307423, IMG submission 202154) | Salt marsh sediment microbial communities from the Plum Island Ecosystem LTER, Massachusetts, United States - WE1603-10 | ecosystem: Environmental > Aquatic > Marine > Intertidal zone >...
TCGGTGCGTGTGGTCGGAGAAATCAAGAAGGACAAACTGGAGGCACTTAAGAAATCCACCACGATAGCTGAACAGGAATTCGCTGAGCATAATCCCAGCCAGTACTTCGCGGCTATAATCGACAACCTGGAAACGGCACCAGACCACTTTTTTGTGCACATACAGGAGGCGGCGACTAGGTTCCTCACTGTTCCAAAACGGTATCTCTATGTAAAGGTGTTTGAGGACAAGGCTACTGGCGTGGAGGGAGGCAAACGACGCTACGGAGAGATAGCCGCTATCACTGCCAAAACTCCGGAAGGACAAATTCATCAGGCGCCCGTCAAGGATTTGGTAACTGTTCAAACAAAGATTATAACAGAAAATCCCCGATTCACAAGAATATTGTACACAATTAAAGAGGCATCCAAGAAACAGCCCTACATAATATCTCTTCGAGCTATCCAAACCAGCGACTTCTTAACCGCTGAAGTATCCCCGATTCCTTGGACAACTCTCTCTGAAACGGCTGAAAAGATTCTGGAAGCCTGCCCCAACGTTTCCAGCGTATGCTATGATGTGACGCCGAAGCCTCCTGCAACAATAGAGATGGAGTAAACGCCTCTTTCACCATTTGGTAATGCTTCGGTTCAACATTGTAACTCTGGATAACTTACGGGCGTACCCACTCAAAAGACTGTTTTTTCGTTTGGGTGGTTACAGTACTACTTGTACGTCTAGATTCTTCTCTGGAACTTGTAAGAAATGTATAAAGGTTCTGGCTGTCTAATGGTTAACTGGAGTGGTTGATTTGACGCGCATTAGGGTTCAGAAGATTGAATCTATTAAGGATCCTGAAGGTAACCTAGGTAAACGTATCGAGATGATTGAGGATAGAGTGATTCCCCGTTTTGCTGTTAGACCTGCAACCGAAGAAGCAAGAATGATTCAAGAAGTCATGAAAACTCTACAGCAGCAGCTTCCAGTGCTTGCCAACCAAACAACCCAGTTTGCTCTTCCAAAAATGATCCTGTTTCTAACCGAGAACGAATATGAAAAGCTTGGAATCGACTTTGATGTGAATCAGATATACGAGCTGGAGCTGTCAGGGCAATCAATCAGCTTCAAAAAGGCGCCTTAAACAAAAACCACATTTTACCCTATCGTTAATGTTCTCGTTTCCACATCAACTATCGAGTAGATTGTTTCTGGTTGATGAGAAACATGAAGGTCAGAGCCCATGTCTTCGTAAGCGGGAGAGTCCAAGGCGTCTTCTTTAGGGTAGAGACCCGCAGCGAGGCCATGAAAAGAAACGTTACTGGTTGGGTTCGGAACACGTCTGAATGTAGAGTGGAGGCAATTTTTGAGGGCGAGAAAGCAGATGTGGAGCAACTGATAGATTTCTGTAGAAGGGGACCTCCAGGCGCAAGAGTTACTGAAATAGATGTGCAATGGGAAGAGTACACGGGAGCCTTCAAAGCTTTCAAAATACAGCGAACCGTGTCTCTTTCTAAAGTTCTTCGTTTTTGTGAAAATTCACTTTCTTCTTCGTGTGTTACGTTTAATAAGAGTAGAAGGAGGATGGGGGACTTAGCGCATACGCGCGTATGCACCGCCGATCGCTCAAGGAGAGGGTATGTCTCTTGGCGAATGGAGAATAGGGGTGTTTCTCTGCGTCCCCCCGCCATCCATCAAGAGCGTCAAAAAAGCATCATCTAATATAAACTTATTGTAAATAAAATATATACTTCAATTTTTTCTGTTTGAAGGCTCTTGAGGTTTCTCTAACAGAGTTTATGTTTGTGTTGTATTTCTTCATTTTCTGCCTTGCGTTTCTAGTTTGGCTGCGGTTCATTGCTTATTTCATACTTCTTTGTTGCATGTTTGACCGCTTCTACATATTCTGCGAATTCCAAGCCATCTCCTTCCGGATAATGTTTGATTGTGCAGCCGACTTTCTTGAAGAGGCACTTCATTATTTGTATCTCAAGTATTTTGACTCCTGTTCCAAAGATTCTGTTGATGGCGTCGATGAACTCTTCAATTCTGTATGGGATGTCCAACCTGTTCATCTTGAATGTTTTCTCTAAATGGAAATAGACCACCTGTTTCGCGGATTCTCCAAGCAGAGAGAGTCCCTCATCTACTGCTTCCCGCAGAAGTTCTTCAAAGTCCATTGTGTTCTTGTTAACGTTGTTTGGGCTGGAACTCGTTTTTGATTCAAAAGCGTCTGTTGCTGTTGTGGCGTCTCTTTTTTGTGATTTTGCGGAGATTGGGTGTAGGCATGTTTTGTATATGTACCAGTTTGTTGTGAATATTTGTGTTGTTTTTTCCTCTTTTGTCTTTCTGTTCAATTGTTCCATTGTTCTACGCCTAAACATATAATGTCTTATTACTTAATATTCCATATTTCACTCGGATATATGATACGAAAACCGATATATGTCAACAAAAAAACATATAACGAACTGCTTAAACACAACAACAAAAAATGCAAAAATCTCCAAAAAACCCTAAGCTTCTTTATCAAAAAATGGAACTGATCGCATCTTTCCATTCACGGACCAACCCAAACCCTTCTTTAAGAATCAAAACTTTTATATCCTCTTTCGCAGACGGACAATTTGCTATAACCTCCAATGTTTGCCCAACCTCCATCTTATCCAATTCCGTCCGCGCCTCAACAAGCGGCAATGAACAACAAAGCCCTGAACAGTCCAAAACTTTTTATGGTTTCCCCTCATTCGCCATACCAATTCACTCCCACTAAGCTTGGTTTACCAAAAAACAAAAACGTTTCCTGAGCAAGAATACCCTAAAATAATGGAACATCGTCTCTAAATGCAATCTGAGGAATTAGTTTGCCAACTATACTAGTAATCAACGACGACGGCATCAACTCGATTGGCTTGCGCACTCTTGCAAAGCAACTTAAGAAACTGGGAGATGTGATTGTTGTCACTCCCGGAGATGAGAAGAGCGGCGTCGGAAAAGCCATCAGCATCGGTCAAGTAAACATAACTGAGGCTAGTTTTGGCGACGGAATACGAGCGTACGCCACATCAGGTACCCCCGCAGACTCTTTTTTGATAGCAGTGAACAAAATCCTGAAGCGCATGCCAGACCTGCTTGTGTCCGGAATAAACATAGGACCAAACCTTGGAATAGATGACCTGCTGACTTCAGGTACCGTGGGAGCCACCTTTGAAGCGGCAATCCACCACGTACCAGCCATCGCCGTTTCTTACTGCATATCCAAAATCACCGAAAAGATGGTTGATAAAAGAAATGTTTCGGTGAATGACTTGGAGCTGGCAGCATCTCTCGCCTATAAATCTGCCAGACATGTGCTGGAAACTGGGATGCCGCCAGAGGTGGACATTATTTCTATAAATGTGCCTGAAAACGCTGACAGCAAGAAGATAAAACTCACCAGTCTATGTTATGATGGTTACGGAGACATACACACGGAAGTGAAGGACGGCTACAGAATCAAAAGCTGGTCGCTACGGCACTATCCTGATGGAGTTCTAGGAACGGATTTATTTGCAATCAAAACTGACAAGTGCATCTCTGTTACCCCGATAAAACTTGAATTTCTTCACAACACGCAAGCACTGAAGGACATGATGAAGTCCCTCTCAGACTAAAATAGCCACAATGTGCTAGCTTGGGCTTTTACGTTTTTGTGGCTATGAGCTTGTATTTTCTTGTTTTTGCAGTCTGATCTTCATGATGGGCGGCAGTGGTTGTGAGTTTATGGGAATGTGTCTGTATCACGATTTAAATTAATTCAGCTTAATCTAATTTAATTTTTAAATTTAACTTTTATTTTATTATACGGAATCCTTAAATCCTAAGTTTTTACTTCCCGTCTCGAAGGCGGAGGTATTCAAGAACGCACACAAAAACAATGCTTTTAACATTCATTGGTGCATCGGCTTTCGTTGTCTTGATTGCTAGGTGTCTGTCTCGTCTGAGCACAAATCGACCTTTTGGGGCACGAAACCATACGACTAGTGCCGAATTAAACACGCTTGCAACAATAGACTCTAAATACATCTTACAAAATTTCTGAATGGAAGTGATACTTGATGCTTGTAGAGTCTCTTGTTGCCTTTCTGATTATCTTGGTCCTTACCTCACTGATTTACTTGTCCAGCAACTTGTTAACACAAAAATCTACTGCAAGCACAGAAAAAAGCGCAATGTATGCATGTGGAGAAAAAGTGTTCACAAAAAGGCTGCTCGTTAATGTTAGTCTCTACAAGTATCTGATATTCTTCGTCATAATCGACTCTCCTGCGTTGATATTGGCGTTTGCAGCCTTAGCCCTAGAAATGATCAACCCTTTCACTTTGTTAATTTATTTAGGCATAATTTTCGCAGCAGACATGTTGCTTCTGGGAGGCCAATAAAGACGCCAGACCTAGGCTTACTGAAGTGGGCTAGAACAAAATCGCCTTGGCTACTTCACTTCAATAGTGGTGCCTGTAATGGATGCGACATTGAGGTTGTTGCATTGCTGACGCCCAGATACGATGTGGAACGTTTCGGCATAAAACTGGAGCCCTCGCCCCGTCATGCAGATGTTCTTGTAGTAACTGGAGTTGTTACTAAGCAGTGTGAAGCACGACTCAAGACGATTTATAAGCAGATGCCCGACCCAAAATTTGTTATAGCCGTAGGAGCCTGCGCATGTTCCGGCGGAATATTCCAAGATTGTTACAACGTAAGTGGGCGCCTAGACAAGATTATTCCGGTAGACGTATATATTCCGGGCTGTTCTCCAAAACCTGAAGCGATAGTTCAGGGAGTCGCGAAACTACTTGGAAAACTGAAGGGATAAATTATGAATAAGTTTGAAAATGCTGTAGACATTCTTAAAACTGATTTGGCTGATGCGATTCTTGAGCTAAAGGTTCCTAGGCCAAAGAAAGCCTACATTCTTCTTAAGCCTGAACGCCACAGAGACGCGGTCTCGTTGCTCCTGAAAAATGTTGAGGAATCGATGCTTTCGACAATAAGTGGAGTCGATTTAGGAAACGAGATAGAGTTAAACTATCACATGGTCTGTGAGGGAACAGTAACCCTAAAAAATCGGGTTCCCAAAGAAAAACCTGTTACCAAAACGATAACAGACATTCTGCCCGGAGCGAACTTGTATGAGAGGGAGGTCTTTGACCTTTTAGGAGTCGTTTTTGAGGGGCATCCTAACCTGAAGAGATTGTTGCTTCCTGATGTTTGGCCTCAAGGAAACTATCCTCTTAGAAGAGATTGGACACCTCCAGTTACCAAAGAAGAAGATTTCAGTTCTGAGGAAGCTTTGCAGACTGAATCAGAAGATGATAGTGGATCGATAATTAATGTTGTTGTGGGTCCTCAGCATCCTGTTTTGCATGAGCCTGAACGGTTCTCCTTCAAGATTGACGGTGAGACGGTTGTGGATGTTGAGCCGCATCTTGGATATGTTCATAGGGGAATAGAGAAAGCAGCTGAGCGGATGATGTACTTCCAAGATGTGTTCTTGGTGGAGAGAATTTGTGGCATCTGTAATGCTGCTCACACAACCGTTTTCTGTCAAGCTGTCGAGGACATAGGAAACATTGAGACTCCGCCGCGGGCTTTATACTTGCGCACTGCCATACATGAGTTGAACAGGGTTCACAGTCACCTGTTGTTGCTTGGTGTTGGTGGTCACCTGATTGGTTTTGAGGCGCTGTTCCAGCATGTTTGGCGTGACCGTGAGCCAGTAATGGACATTGTTGAACGTATCACAGGTAACCGTTTGATGAGCGGGTTTAACACGATCGGCGGAGTAAGACGTGATATTGACCCAAACACAATCGAGAAGACCCTCAAGACTGTCAAGGCGGTTAAGAAACGGGCAGTTTTCTACAAGAAAGTGTTCGAGGAAGACGCAACACTACGGCTGAGAACCGAGGGGGTCGGCGTGTTAAGCAGAGAGGATGCTCTGAAGTTATGTGTTGTCGGTCCTGTTTTGAGGGGTTCAGGGGTTGCTTCTGATGTCCGAAAAGATGACCCTTACGCGGCGTATGCGGACATTCCTTTCAATGTAATCTCCTATAAGGAGTGTGATACGTGGGCTCGGCTGATGGTCAGAGTTGACGAGGTGGTGGAAAGCTTGGACATAATCGAGTATGCGCTCAGTAATCTGCCTGGTGGACGTTTGCGAGTTAGGGTTCAGCGGAAAATACCTGAAGGCGAGGCTGTTAGCCGTGTTGAGGCACCACGAGGCGAGCTCATACATTATGTCAAAAGTGACGGAACCGCGTATCCCTACAGGGTTAAGGTACGCGCTCCAACATTGGCGAATCTTATGGCTTTTCCGGGCGCAATACGCGGAGCATACATCGCTGACATTCCGTCAGTGATGGGAAGCTTAGACCCATGCTTTTCATGCACTGACCGCATGGCATTCATTGACACCAAAAACGGTAAGCGATGGCACTGGAGCCTTGATGAGGTAAACAGTTCAGAAAACCAGAAGGCGCTGATTTAACATGGCACTTGATTTGTTTTTTCTTGTGCGGGCGCTGGTGTTTCCGGGGTTTCTTTTTCTGTTGGTGCTTGTACTCTTTTTTGACTGGTTTGAAAGAAAGGTTGCTGCTCGGTTTCAGAATCGTATGGGTCCAAGTTATGCGGGTCCATTTGGTATTCTTCAGCCCATTGCCGATTACATAAAACTATTTTCTAAGGAGGATATTACCCCAGAGACGACCAACAAGTTTCTGTTTGTGGTGGCTCCTCTTCTTGCTTTTTCACTTTTTGTTTTTGCTCTTTTCTTTATCCCGATTGATGGCTCAAACGTGATTTTGAATTCAAGTTTTGAGGGAGATTTGCTTCTGGTTTTGCTTTTGATTTCTGTCGCAAACTTTGGCATGTTTCTTTCTGGATGGGCTTCTTTGAATCCGTACAGTGAAATAGGCGCAACTAGGATTTTGACCCAGTTCCTTGGGTACGATATTCCTCTTATTCTTCTTGCGATTGGTCCCGCGTTTCTTGCAAGAAGCTTGTCTATTGTGACTATTACAGCGAGCCAAACTCTTCCTTTTGCTATTCTGATTCCATGGTCCTGTGCCTTGTTTATTATAGTTCTACAGGCTGAGTTAGAGAAGGACCCCTTCGATATACCCCATGCAGAAACCGAGATTGTGGGCGGCTACGAAACAGAGTACAGCGGAAGAAAACTGGCTTTCATAAAGCTTTCAGAAGATTTCCAGTTCCTGATTGGCGCTTCCCTTGTAACCATGTTGTTCTTAGGTGGCGCTCATGGACCTGCGTTTTATGGACCGCCTGAAATCTGGTACGCTTTCTGGTTCATGGTAAAAACACTTGGAGTTGTATTCATTCTGGAGTATATCGGTAACGTGTCTGCCCGACTGCGGATAGACCAGGTTGTTCATGGCAACTGGAAACTGCTGATTCCATTGTCTCTTCTATCTCTTGCGCTTACAATAATCATTGAACCCTTGTTGCGGTCGGTGATTGTTTAGGAGGAAAAAAGTGTGCCTAAAAGACGACGATTACCCGCGCTGATAAAGGACATGGGCGCCTGCCTCTTCAAAAAGCCCTTCACTCAAGAGTATCCTTTTGTTAAGGTACAGGCTCCTGAAGGCTACCGGGGCAGACACATTTTCTATCCTGACAAGTGCATCAGCTGCGGCTTATGTTCGCGGGACTGCCCAGCCAATGCTATCGAACTTGTGGAGGTTTCTGGAAAACGGATGCCCCACTTTTACCTTGACCGCTGCATATTCTGCTATTTATGTGAAGAGGGCTGCCCAAGAGAAGCAATAAAGCTCTCTACAAATTTTGAGATGTCCACAACAGAAACGGATGAGCTGATGGTAAACCCGGAAGAATTTATTTCTAAACCAAAAACAACTACGGACGAGGAAAAAAAGAATGTTGCTTGAAACAGTTCTGGCTATCGGCATGGTGACCTCCGCGGTTTTCGCGATATACCTGAAGAATACCGTGTCTTCGGTTTTGTCCCTGAGCACCATGATGATTCTGCTTTCGATTCTCTACTTCAATCTAAATGCGCCTTTTGCCGCAATTTTTCAGTTAGCGTTAGGCACTGGAACCGCAGCGATTTTCCTTCTTGCCGGAGACACGTTGACCAAGAAAAGCGACCCAAAAACATCAACCAAAACATTGTTATTGGGGCTGGTTGCTTCTGCTATCCTTTGTGTTCCTGTAGTTGTTGGCGTTGTTATGACTGAATCTTTGACTCAGTCAGTTGAGTTGTCGCTCTCCAGCGCGTTATGGGATTTGAGGGCGATTGATGTTCTTGCTCAAGGTTTAGTGGTTTTGACGGCTGCGCTTGGCGTAGTGATCCTTTTGAAGGAAGAACGGAGGCGAAAGTAAGTTGGATTACATCATACTGTCTGTTACGATTTTGGCGATTGGAATAGTCGGCTTGGTTACAAAGCATGACCTGATAAAAATGCTGATTGCCATAGAGATGATTACTGCGGCAGCAACAATGAATTTTGTTGTTTTCGGCTCACTAATGCATGATTCTATGGGTCAAGCTTTCTCGATTCTCGCCCTTTCTGTTGACGCATGCGTAACCGCCGTTGCCCTTGCACTTGCCATCTCCATCTATAAACAACTGAACATCCGTGATGTCAGAGACCTGTCAGACATGAATGAAGAACCATCAGAACAAGAAGAATGCCAAACTGTGGAGGAAAACTAGCATGATTGTCCCAGCCGAGTACGCATCGTGGCTATGTTGGGCGATTCCCTTTGTGGGATCATTGTTTATACCTCTGATTGCCAAGCTTCGTCGCAGAAGCATTGGCTGGTACGCAGTTGCGGTCACGTTCCTTTCTGCAGTATGCACTGTTTTGTTGATTCCAAGCGTACTTGGCGCCCATGGTGAACCACAAGTGTATTCTATTCCTTGGATGCCCGCCTTGAACATAAACCTCAGCGTCCTAATAGACCCGTTAAGCACCCTGATGGCAAACATAGCCACATGCATCGGCTTGCTTATCATGATTTACTCCGTAAACTATATGGAAAAAGAAAAGGCGACACCCAGATACTTCTTCTTCATGCTGCTTTTCGTCGGCGGAATGGTTGGCCTAGTCATGGCAAACAATCTGTTGCAGATGTACTTCTTCTGGGAAACCGTTGGACTATGCTCCTATGCGCTTATCGGATTCTGGTACACCCGACCTGAAGCATCTAAGGCGGGCATGAAAGCGTTCATCGTAACAAGAATCGGCGACATCTTCCTACTGCTCGGAATCCTGCTGCTCTACGTGAACACTGGCACCCTCGATTTTCTAGAAATACGCAATCTTATTGCCGCTGGAGCTGTTTCAGTTCCAATGTTAACCGTGTCGATACTGATGTTGATTGGGGCTATCGGCAAATCTGCCCAGGTTCCGTTGCAGGTTTGGCTTCCAGACGCCATGGAGGGTCCATCACCTGTTAGTGCCCTCATTCACGGTGCAACAATGGTTAAAGCGGGAATCTATCTTGTGGCAAGAATCTACATCCTCTTCTCTCTGGTGACGCCATGGCTAACAACCATCACATACATCGGAGGAATCACGGCTTTCCTCGCAGCAACCATGGCGTTAACCAGCTCAGACCTAAAACGGGTCCTCGCATTTTCTACAATCAGCCAGCTGGGCATGATAATGGCTGCCCTCGGCATCGGAACTGAGCTCGGATGGTTTGCCAGCCAATTCCACGTAATCAGCCATGCGCTCTTCAAGTCGCTTTTATTCCTCTCTGCTGGAGTTGTGATGCATATCACTCACACTCTAGACATGAAGCAGCTTGGAGGATTAAGAAAAGAGATGCCCATCACATTCATCGTGAGTATTATCGGCGCGTTTTCGCTTGCCGGCATTCCCCCCTTCAGCGGATTCTGGAGCAAAGACACAATATTTGAAGCCATAATCCTAGGAAACAACCTTCCCCTATTCATCTTGATTTTCGCTACCTCAGTGCTAACAGCCATCTACAGCATCAGATGGATCAGTATGGTTTTCCTAGGAAAGAAGTCCGAGCATCTTGAGCACCATGACATACATGACCCTAAACTAACAATAACTGTGCCCCTTATACTGTTAGCCGCTGCCTCATGTGTCACAGGCTTCTTAAAGGCTCCTCTGGAGCATTACCTTGAGATACACTTTGAGGCTTCATTCAGTGGCGTAGTTTTGGCGAGCTTAACCTCAGCCGTAATCCTTGGTGTTGCATTACCTACAGCATACTTCCTTTACTACAAGAAAAGAGATGTTGCCGCGGTTTCGGCAAGAAGTTTTTTAAAGAATCCACTTTATCTTTTAGTATCTAACGGCTACTATTTTGACGCCGTCTACTACAAAATATTGAGTGGAGTAATGGGCTTGTCACAGTTCACATATCGATTTGTTGAAGCGACTTTGCAACGGTTTCCTTATGCTGTTGCAACTGTTGCTTCGAAGATTGCCCATGGAACAAGCCAATACATAGAGACGTTCTTTGACCGGTTCGTTTATATCATAGCTGGTGGAGCCGTGGAAACCGCTCACAGAACGCACGTGAACCTTGAAGCTTTCCTAGACCGCTTATGCTACATTTTGGCGGGTGGAACCGTGGAGACTGCCCGCGTAACCCACGAGTACATTGACACATTCTTGGATAAGCTGGTCTATCTTTTTGCAGGAAAAACTGTTGAGCAAGGACAGAAACTCAGGAAAGTGCACCGAGGGCACCTGCCTGACTTTGTTTTGGCAGCTGCGTTCGGCTTCTTCATAATTATCATTTTGTTGTTATTTACTGCTTTGAGGTAAAACAAAAATGTACACACTATTAATCGCTTTGATGTTGCCTGCTCTGGCTATTCCAGTAGTGTATGGCGTTGGCAAGAAATCTGCGAAAACAGCTGCCTTGATTTTAGCATTACTCTCTATAGTCAGCTTATGTATTCTTGTAAGTTTAATACCCACAGTTCTTAATGAGGGACAATACATAGAATCGTATTATTGGATACCCACGCTGGGTTCCGCTTTCACGCTTTTTGTTGACGGAATAAGCCTGTCACTGGCTATTGTTACATTGATACTTGTTTCCGCGGCAACAATATACTCCATTAATTATATGGAAGAGAAAAAGTCGCTTCCACAATACTACGCGCTAATGGGCCTACTCACAATCGGACTGGTTGGAGTTTTTATAACATCCAATCTGCTGCTTTTCTACTTCTGCTGGGAACTCATGCTTGTTCCAACATACTTCATCATAGGCGGATGGGGATACAAGGACTCATTTAGAACCGCCTTCAAGTTCTTCATCTTCACCCACGCTGGAGCAATCTTTGTTCTCTTAGGCATCGGCGCCATCTACATGCTCACAGGCACCCTCGACATGTTTGAGGCACAAGCCCTTCTGGTTAATGTAGACCCGGGTCTCTTGAGTTGGGTGCTAATCTCTTTCACTGCAGGATTCGCTGTGAAGATGGCTATTGTTCCCCTTCACATGTGGCTTCCAGACGCTCACGGTGAAGCGCCCGCCCCAATGTCTGCGCTCCTCAGCGGAGTAATAATCGGGGCAGGAGGATACGCTGTTTTGAGGATAGCTCTTGGAACCGTATACTCTGCAATGTCGCCTACTAACAACGAATTCTTGCTTGTGCTAAGCTTTTTCGGAGTATTATCAGCCTTTTACGGGTCGTTCCTAGCGTTGGCAGAAACCGACATCAAACGAATAATAGCATACTCCAGCATAAGCCACATGGGCTACGTCCTGTTTGCGTTTTCCCTCTTTCCCGTTGCCGAAGGAATCACTGGCGGCGTACTCCACCTAGTTAATCACGCGGCAAGCAAGGGGCTTCTCTTCTTGACCGCAGGCGCAGTTATGCACCAGACAGGAGTAAGAAACATCAAAGATATGGGAGGCTTAGCGTCAAAGATGCCCCTAACCGCGATAGCCTCTGCAATTGCAGCATTCAGCATAGGTGGTATTC
>Ga0307423_1001952_pt1 | contig 11976 bp, 7 predicted proteins | sample SalMarWE160310MG_FD_202154 | JGI IMG/M metagenome (GOLD analysis project Ga0307423, IMG submission 202154) | Salt marsh sediment microbial communities from the Plum Island Ecosystem LTER, Massachusetts, United States - WE1603-10 | ecosystem: Environmental > Aquatic > Marine > Intertidal zone >...
GGTCACTACCTTGAACTTACCTTTTTTATCAAATATCCAGAGGTTCTCCCGCATGCGGTTCTGCCCCAGGAACAGGATGCCTGCCGGCCGGCTTATCGCGGCGCCGTCCAAGGTCCGGTAAGCTATATTGGGCAGCTTCACCTCCATTTTAGTGAACTGCCCGGGGTCGGAGGGGTTAGCCTGATAGCGATAGAGCTTCATGGGTTGCTGAACCCCGCCGGGTTCAGGTTTTACTGTGCAAAGCCAGAAGCCGTATTGATCCGTGCGCACCATCTGCCCATCCAGCTTCTCGGTAAGTTCGGGGTAGGGAGGCTTGGGCGCCAAGCCTCTTATGGGTTGCCCCCGGCCCAGCCAAAAGGCAACCTGCCCGTCGGGCATCAGATATATTTCCAATCGATTGCCATCAAAGCCCGGGAAGCGCTCAATGGGCTCTTGGCCCGGCCTTAGGTACATGATCTTTACGGTGTACTGACCTATCCCGCTGACGCGCTCGCCATAGTAGAGTTCGCCTTCTGCCACCATGAGCAGATGGCTGTTGGCTCCCGGATACCTGCGCAGCTCACCTTCACCGGCTTTGTACATGACCATCATGGCCTTGGGCTTGCCGCCTTCCATCACCCTCAGCATTGCAGCCACGCAATCGTTATATGCCGCCAGGGTCCACACCGCGTCGCCACTGGTTTTGATGGATTTGCGCAGGTGGCCTCGCCGGTCATATGAATGCAACCAGACCGCGCCTTCAAACAACTCGCCCAGCCACAAGCTACCATTACCGCCGTCAATGGCGGAGGGTGAGATTTTTTGCGCAATAGAACCCTTGCGTTTCCCTGCCAGATCAATTGCCACATGGCCTTTGGCGGTTAGCATCCACAATCCCCGGGGAGGCAAGACCCTGAGTTCATCAGCCCTTAGGGCATAGCGATCGCCTTCTATGGCCTCCACCCTGATAAGGCCCGCATCGGTCGCGCTGGCGTTATCCAAGTTGATGGTGCCGCCATAGATGGCAGCAGCGTCTTGGCTTCCCTGGTAAGTCAGTTGCGAGCGGTAAGTGGAGGTTTCATCCGTCAGCTCCAGCCAGGCATTAACCCCTTGGCTGCCGCCAGGTACCTGGAAGCGGTAGTCAAAGGATTCCTCCGCAACCACAGCCGGAGGGAATTCCGGGAACACCGCACTTAGGCGCTGGTAGACGTTGAAGCTATAGTGCCACTGGCGCCGGTGGCTGTCATTGGGACCGGCACAGGCCACCGTGATTTCATACATGCCGGGTTGTAGGTTAAGGGTGGTGGGATTAAACGTCCATGTGTACTCGCCCACGCCCAGCCAGTTCATGGGAATGCTTACCTGCTGACCTGATGGGAAGGTGAGGAAACAGGCTGTGGAGGAGGCATTGGCCCGGATACCTGCCACGAGCCAGTTGCCGGTGAGCACAAAAGGCTCACCTCCCACGAACACTGCCGCGTTCTCCGGGCCGCCTCGCACGGTTAGGTCGTACCTCTCGGCGGGCGGCGATTCCTCCACCACCCTCACCGTGGTGGGCTGATCTATCATGCCGATGCGCCAAGGGCCCGGCTGGGCCGTGCCGCCATCCAGATTCACGATCAAAAACCGGTTCGGGCTGCTGGCCCCGGCCCCGGGGTCCACCACCACCGACACCCCGGGGACCAGTCCGGGCGTGGCCAGGATTTGAGCCAGGGTATAAGCACGTCCCGTCGGGGTCCAGATTTGGGCCTGCGCGGGATCCAGGGCCCCGCTGGCGGCAGTCAGGGTGGCGCTCATGTCGTGGTCAGCCATGGCAAAGACAAGCAGGTTTCCCGGTTGGGGAAGGTTAGCTGAGGCCACCAGCTGGGCGTCGGAGACTTCCTCCTCCAGGGTGCCTAGCCTGCGTAGTAGCTCTGAAATATTGGTGGCGTGCAAGTACTGGCCGCCGGTGTCTCTAGCGATCCGTTGTAAAAGATTGCGGTCAGCTTGAGAGCCCAAGGCCACGGCATGTACCTTGATGCCGGCCGCGCGCAAACGGGCGACCACCGAGTAGTCGAAGTTCTGATCCAGGCCATCGGTAAGAAGAAGCAGGTTGCGGTCCTCGAAGAGCTGGGGTTGGCCCAGGTCATTAAGAGCCGCTGAAAGGCCAGCGGTAATGTTGGTGCCGCCACTGTGGTTCCAGTGTCCGGCGCCGGTCATGGCAAGGACATGGTTTAGATCGGCCGACAGGCCGCCGGTAAGGGAGCTGGCCGAATCGGTGAAGCGGACGATGCTCATGCCCACCTCTACCTCTTCATTACCAAATAGGCTCATGGCCAAGCGGGCTACCGCGCCCAAGGCACTAAAGGCCGGGTCGTTGTCATTCATGGAGCCTGAGTCATCCACCACCGCGCACCATCTCCTGCCCCCCCTGATCTTTAAGGTTAGCTCGGCGCAGTCGATCTCATAGTTGGGGCGCAGGGGCGTGCCGTAGCTCTGCACCCGCAAAGTGAAATCACTGCCAACCGGACTGGCCGGAGATTGCAGGGTGGCTTTATCAAACGTGACGTTGAAGGAAACCTTGTCCACATTGGTCCAGGTAATCTCCGGGGGATTGATGGCGCTGGCGGGGATGGGACTTGCTCCGGGAGTCTGCAATTCCGCCTTTATCTTTACCTTCTTGCCGAAGATGTCCATATTGACTAAATCAACCTCGACCACCATGTCCTGTGGAGTGGGAGGTGGATTGATCCTGGTTGGCGGGGCACTGGGGTCGGGGCGTGAATTGGGTATGTTGTTGTTGCCCACCTTTTTCCAGTGGATCTGCTTGGGCGCCACAAAGACAAAGGCGTTGGAGGGCGAGCTGGCCGGAACCCCCCAATTATCAGCTAATATGTTGGTGCCGTCCCAAATCGCCAGTTGAAAAGGCGAGCCGGCGTCGAACAGAACCGCCTCCGAGTATCCTTCCAGCAGAAGTTCGCGGGCCAGGTTGTCTATGCGATAGCCTTGTGTGGTGCCGGTTGAGATGCCTATTGAAGTGGCGCAAACTGCGAAGAGTTCCCAGTCGGTACCTTTCTTGGCAATCCCCAACCTGGTCCGGTTTTCATTTCCTTTAACCGCGTTATAGGCTCCTGTAGGGGTAGTAGTATTCCGCGGATTCAGAGCATCGAATTTTTGCTGATACTTGCCAGAAAGAGTGGTGTTAGTAATGGGGACTGGGTGGGTAGTGGAGGTGCTCATCCCCGTGATTAAGTTATTCCCGCTAGCATCGTTGAACAAAGTAGGGTGGACTATCAAGGTGCCCGCGGGCATTTTGGTTATGGGGTCGGTGGCCAAGCTGCTGGAACTGGTGTCTTGTTCAATGCCAAAGACCAGGTCCCCGTGGCTATCGGCATTGCAGTAGAACGACCAGCGGCTGACCGAGGCCTCGCAACCTGGCTCCGTTTCATTAAGCCTGGTGTTTTTTGCCCAATCAAAGCATTTGGGCCTTGCCACGGGTTTGCGGTTATGCGTGAAAGTGCCAATGGCTGCCGCCAGGGCGCCGAGGTTGCGGAAATTGTTTAAAACAGTACTGGGGCGTTTCACAGAAGCAGCGGTTTTATGATTGCAGCCAGCCAGGGGCACGATCCTCGCCTGGGCAAGTTTAATGGTTACCAGGCGGCAAGCCTGGTTAGAAGAGGTGGCCAGGGTGCCATCATCTTTTAGGCGCAGTCTTTTAAAATGGTACTGGATGACGCTCGGATAGGGCTTGCAAACGGCCATCGCACACCTTCCCCCCTGCTAGGCAAGCGTTATCCCCCAGAATTGTATTTGGATATGACAAGCCTACTAAAGGTGGCTAGGGGGTGTCCACCGATTTTGCAGCGGCCTTCCAGAAGCCGTCGTTCCTGTTGACTTCCCAAACAACTATTTGATAGGTTGAATTCAGGACATAGGGGGGCCATGTCGATACTCTTCGTGAACTAGCCATTTAAATTCCAGCAAGAACCTGCACCGCGCCTCTTGGCCCGAGTAGTGCGCTAGCACTCAAAGGGCGTAACCCAATTTTTACCAACCCAGCCCCGCTGGGCATTGGTGCGCCAAATTTGTATCAGTTCTGATCCTCGCCAACTCAAGGGGGAAGACCATGTACGTGTTCACTACCAAGGCTGATTGGGACGGCGATGAAGACCCCGTGAAGGCTGTCGCTAGAGATCATTCCCTGGAAGCGCTCAAGCGCCAGGGGGGATTTGACGGGATGGACACTTCTTATCACCATCGCCGCCTCCTGGAAAAGGTTGAGCCTTACCAAATGACCTACCTGCCCTCGGGAGACAAGGTCTCCGGGGCGATCTGGAAGGAAAAGTCATGAAACGCATCATGCTGATCTCTTTGGTCGTCCTGGCGCTGGCGGCCGGCTGCGCTACACCGGAGGCCAACCGCTGGAAGTTTGGTGATATCGAAACCGACCAGAAGTATCAGGAGCTAGCCAAGAACGAAGGACCGCCCAAGGCCCTGGTCTACTGCTACGAGGTCGCGCCTCCCCCAGCCGAGAAGCCGGAGGAGTTGAAGGTGACCGGGCTTTCCGACCGCGGGCAAGAGGCCTATGTGCAGGCCATGGCCAAAAAGAGCGGCTCTTCTGCTGCGCTGCGGGAAGACCTGGGCACCCCTCTGGGAAAGAAGCCCGAAGCGGAAAAGAAAGCTGCGGAGATAGCATCGACCAGTTTGAAGCGCACCATGGTCATATCCGTCTCAAAGGGCCTGAATGCCGCCACCGGCGACCGCCTCAGCTGGGCCCAGGTGGAGATCAGGCCGGTTGGCGACAGCTTCACCTTTACCGGCTACACCGTCGCGGCCACGGAATACGACACCATAGACATCGCCAATGTCACGCGCACCAGGTCCTTCTCCCTGGGGGCCAAGCTGGCGCCCACCTTGTCAAGCAGCGTGATAGGGACCGGGGAGATCGGGTCCGAGTTTAAAGCCGGGAAAGAGGTCACCGCCGCCATAAAGCAGACCTACACCAAGCTGGACGTCGGCATTCAGCCGTGCCTGCTACGCATCACTCGCGAGGGCGAACGCAGCATGGAAGTGAACGGCAACACCTTCATCAAGCTGACCCTGAAAACCCAGGGGCCCGACGACAGATACACCGAGAGTTACTTTTTGGCGCACGCCTTGAAGCTTGAAAAGGATGGAGTCCTATTGAAGCCCGGCAAGGCCTCGGCCGCATTCCAACTGGTGCGCTTGCCGGCCGCCTGCCCGCTTAAAGCCAAGGTGCGCCTTATATACGAACTTCGGCAAATCAAGGGGGGCGCTGCCACCTACGTTGAAGGGGACGACATTGTAAACATCAAACGCGGGGTGAGCGAAGACGAGCAGGTCCTGGTTCCTACCGATGAGATCATCCCGCCTTTGTGGGGCTTGAAGGTTGTGTCCAGATCCGAGGCCAAGAACGGCATGCCGGTTGTTGCCCAGATCCCTTTGCAGGGCACCATGAAGGTGGTTTTCACCGATTATCTGAGCGCCAAGGCTTTTGCGTTATGGCTTTCGAAATATCCGGTCAGCAAACTGGGCAAGGTTCAACTTTTTCCCGGAAAGGAGAATCTAAAACTGGGGCCCGGGGATAGGGTTGTGGCTAGGAGAATCAAGGTGAAATGCACTACCGATGCAACATCGGATAAAAAATAAATTACTGTCTACAAATGGGGGATCAAATGCCTGCGGAAATATTTGCAATTAAGAAAGAAGTGGCGGAGCAAGTAACTTGGCTCAAGATTTTCGTCGAACCTATTGAAAAGAAAATAGCAGACCGCCTGAAGCCCTTTCGCAACGAGCAGCCGCACTACGAACCTTTGCACGTTGAGTTGTTGCTGGGTGACGTATCCAGGCTTCTCGATAGCTGTCTGGCATATCGGAGAGAAGCCAATGACCTGGATGCCACAGCTACCAAGACCGCCCTGGAAATCCAACTTTTCGAAAAACTGAAGGACAAGGACAAAGAGCTGGGCAAGCTTGGTTTGGCGGCTGAGCAAAGCGAAAAACTGGCCGACGCACAAAAGAAGGCCGCCGAGGCCTTTGGCCTAACCACTGAAGAAGGGAGCAGCGCAATATCTGGCGATCTCGCGGCGATGAAGAAGGGGATGGGCGAGCAGGCGGTCGGGGCGCAACAGGTTGGCGAGATCTCAGCGGCGAACGAGAAGAGAAAAGGTAAATTGCTTGATGAGCGTTGGGCGTTGCTGATTGAAAATCAGGAGAAACTTAAGGCCAGGCATGAGGCGGAAGGCAATGGGCTTAATTATGGGGAACGCTACAAGAGGGTTGTGGATCTGTTGCTGGAGGATATAGAGGAAGCCTACCGCAAGGCCCTTTCGGTAAAGGCGGGACTCAAGGAGATTTACGAATCTGACAAACCCGCAACTGAATACAGCGACCCTCTGCCTGATTTTGACAAGACCGACTTTCTGGATGAATTCGTGAAATGGACCCGCAAGGCTATCAGGATGGTTGAAGAAATCCAGCAGGACGAAGTGGAAATGGATTTCGTTGTCCCGCTGAATCACCCTTGGCGCTTCGATGCTGGTGAGGATCAGCGCATGATGACCAAAGATCAGTTCAGTCTCGCCATCCAGGATAAACAGGATGGGCGTCTCACCTTCGATACCACGCCGGTTTTTCCTAAAGAGCTTTTCGAGCATCTAAGGCTAAAGAGCATTGCGGTTACTTATAGTAGCGCTGAAGGTCCACCTAAAAGTGGCGAACGTGACGAACTAGGGATGAGACGTTACACGGTCCTTGTTTTCCCGCCAATGCACAATCGAGCTTTGGGTCCAGCCAGGGCGCAGGAACCAAGGCGCCCTCCGGTGATGCTGTCAAATGTAGGCATCCTAAACCAGGAGAGCGGACCAAACTTCGTGGGGGGGCTCGGCCTGATGAATATCGATCCCCGCGGTACTTGGGAGATCCGGTTGCTGCCGGTGGGCTTGGGCGCAACAAAAGATGTTTATCACCGCTGGGCAGGGGATAAAGGCAAACCATGGGTTTCCGATCTAAATCTTCACCTGCGTGTGCTGTGCAAGCCGGAGTCCGACCCCAACAAATGGAACGCCTGGTGCGGAAAGGTGAAGAAGGATGCTTGACAGGGATCGCCTGCGTAGGCCAGGAACAAAACTTGCTAAATATAAAGGGTCCTCAGCCTATGAAGTTTCGAGTAGTCGCGAAGGAACTATAGAATTGCTTCCATCTTTGGATAAATTAAGAGATGAAGCGAACAAGTTTGCTGAGGACCTCTGTGGTTTTGACCGTAAAACCGCTAGGAATGGAGATTGGGATGCTTTCAGGCATGCATATGCTAGTGCGATATTAGCACGAGATTACGGTAGAGAATTTTCCTTTGCATTAGGCTTAGGTTTAGAAGTGTTTACTTTTGGGCCGATCAAAGAAATCAAAATGGACTTATCTAATAATATCTATGGCATTAAGACTGGAGAATCGGCAAGAGTTTTGGAATTAACCAAAGAGGAAGTTGCTAAGGATCTGTGTGATGCGGTCAAGGAGGGGTACCTTATTGTCCTGGAACCAATAAAGCCCAAATCGGGAGAAAAACAGGAATATAAAAAGAGCGGGACCTCGACGATTAAGTCAAAGCCTGCGCAACCAACACCGCAAAGAATTCCAAGACCGGGCGGAGAGGTTGAGCGCATATCTGATCCAATGAAAAGGGAATTGGGTCGGCCGACTCCATTACCGGCTGATACTCGATTCGATGATTATGACAGGCCAGGCGGACGCGATTGGAGCTATGGTTAAGCGGGATAAGCATCTGTGCATATCGGAGCTTCTAGCTAATTAGAGCGAATCTTCATGAGAATCCAGGTCCCCACCCAACTCCACGGCGCCGCAGGCCTTGCACCACTCAATGATGCGGTCGCGCTCGTAGAGGTCAAGCTCCCAGGGTATCACCTCCTGGAATTGCTGCTTGGTGGGCTGAGCCACATAAGTGCTGGTCACCAGGCAGACCTGGCTGGCCCGGTGTAGTGGCCGCGGGCCATGGATGGATTTGCGGCTATCAAAGGAGAGCTACGGCGACGGAAAAGAGCAAGCGCCGGCCCGCACGACTGGCTCCGCCGCTGACGGTCATTTTAGAGTTACCTGCCTATCACTTAACTGTTATTTTGCCAAATTTGATTTTCAAATCGCGATTTTCATCGAGCTTCATGGCCTTATAAATATTTCCCTCAAATATTTTATTGCCTCCAGTTAATACCCAGTATCCATCTTGAAAAGCATAATTTATCTGCATTTCGCGTGCCTTGGAATTCCCAGGAGGAAATGGCTTCAAGTCTTTTGCCTGTTTCGCTTTCGCCGCAGAATCATACCCCCCTCCTTGATAAAGTACGGTGTCTGCAAGAATGGTAAGGACGTATGGAGACACCAAGGAATCTGTTTTTTTTACATCATATTTTACGTTCTTTATGGATTTAAATACTCGTACGGCCCAGGTGGCGTCTTTGAAAGGAAAAACAAATCGGCAACCGCCAGACAGCTCATCCTGCCATAATTTAACAATTTGCTTTGCAGCAAATAAAATGTTTTTTTGATTGGAGTCCGCGTAAGCATGCTGCACCAGGATAAGCGCAAAAACTAGAGCAAGCACACTCGAAATGATTGATTTTCTGTTGGTCATATTAACCTCCTAATATTACGCCTAGCCATACGCTGTATTCTTTTAGCCCACATGCTTAGTATCGTGTTCAACAGGGATAGGCGGCAAGACGCCTCCACCACTAACTAAAGATGTGGACAGTCAAGCTCCTAAGGGATCGCCTAGTGGTTCTGTTTCAAGACTTCTAAGGCGATCATCTCAGATATCTCTTTTAATTCATCGGCAGTTGGCGGTTTGGAAAAATAGTAACAGTCGTTTTGTTTCTTACCCGGCGCGCCCAACTTTAAATACTTACCCATTGCGCTGATGATGAATACAGGTACACCAGGGATGTATCTGACTATTACGTTCTCGAGAAACCAAGCACCCCCAAAACCTATGCGTTTCATGTTTTGGATGCAAGCGACTATCTGGGGGACATTGTCTTTGATGAAGGCCCCGGCCTTGTCATCCGAGGTGAAGGCCGCCATGACTATGGAGTGGACTCCGCTTGCCTCAATATATTTTCCAAGAACCTCTTTGTAATGGTCCAATACGCTTAAATCATTTTCGAGCAAAACCACGAACTGTTCTAAAGCCATGAGGTTCTTTAATCCTGTAGAGAAAAGCAGTTATTCTATTGATTTAAAAGAGACTTTAATGCGCTCACTACATCCTTTTTACCAGTAATTTTTAAAAGCCTATCTTCGAATGGCTTTAGTATCACACCGTAACTGGGAAGATTATCATGAAAGCCTTTCGGCCACTTTTGATTTCTACCTTGAGCAACACGTAACAATTCTTGCTTAAATGATTTATCTATTCCCTTAAATAAGAGGCTCAACCTTAATGGATCATCATCAGTTGATGTGCCGGACATTACAGACAATGCTACCGACGAAGGATTTCCTCCAAAGTTTATGAAATGATCGCTGACTTTTTCAATAAGATCGTTTATACGAGCATATTTGTCGTTTATTACTTCTCTAAAAAAGGGGATTTTACTTTTAGCGTCTTGTTCGAATTCGTAGTGTTTGTCAATCTCCTCTGCCACTGTCACACAATCAGCCATGAGGTCAACTATAATTCTTGCGTTGATCAAATTGATTGCAGCAATATCCATGAAAAAATCTGATCTTATATTTGGCGGCTTTTTTTTGTTAGTCAGAAAATATTTCCACATTTCTTTGGACTTGAGTATTTGCTTGCTCATTATGTGTTGCCAGTAATACTGCCATAGAAAATGATTAGTAGCTCCATATAATTCCATTTTAGAATACAGATCAGCAACTCTTAATTGAATACCAAGAGGTAATAGTTTTAAGTTATCTTTTAATACATGAAATTCGTTTGTTGCTGACAACATTGGTATGATCACTGGGTGTCCACATATAAATTCTATGTCTGGCCACTGCCAAGGCAATGCCTTTATGTATAAGTAATTTAGCTGGAAATCGCGCACATGGGAAATACTGAAGGAACGGTATTTAATCGATGAAAATATCTGTAATTTATCTAAGGTTAAGCCGATATGCGAATAGATAGCTTTAGCCGTTTCAATAGTATTATCACTTTTAAGAACCTTCTCATGTTCTACACCTTTATGAAACATAAAATATGATGATAGAAAGACTATTAAGTTCAGATTATGCGGCAGTCGCCGCGTTTCCGATATCATAAGCATCTTTATCGCTTTGGTGGTCACTAAAGTGAATACCGAAGAAGCCCTGAGTCCACCACTTTTCCTTACTTGTCGATAATTGTGTTGAAAACCGGGAAGGAATATCGATCCCCCCATTTTCAGTGCATAGTATTCCATTTCAAATGACCTGGTCAAACTTAGAGATTTCCTTTCAGCCCGTTCCAAGAACCGCCCTGTAGTGGTGTGCAAGGGGAAACGATGAGGCCACGTGCACCAACCAGCGGCGGCTATGGTAGGAAATCCGGGATGCAGCTTTGATGATCCGCCGGATCAGCCATTCAATGGAACGCTTGACGTCCTCGCCCTTCAAATGGAACTCCCTGATCATGTGCAGCCATTAGTCCGGCACGACTGGCCCCCCCTACGAAATCCGGCTTTACGGCATCGACTGCCCGGGGTTCAACCAGCCCTGGGGTAAGGTGGCCAAACGCCACACGGCCCAGCTTAAGGGCCAGCTCGTCAAGGTCCATGCTATCGACTTAGACCGCCACAAGCGTCTGGTGGCCAAAATCACCACCCCGGACGGCCAAGATTTAGGGCTTGAGCTTATAAGGGCCGGTCTGGCATGGTGGTATGAACGTTACTCACCAAATGAAACCGCATACGAAAAAGCCCAAAACCAGGCGCGCAAAGCCAAGCGCGGCCTTTGGGCTGATCCTGGACCAGTTCCGCCGTGGAAATGGCGGAGGAAAAATAACTAAATTAGAAGTGGCCGCAGTGATTATGGTAAATTGCTGTGAATACGCTTTATAACTGGAATGGCGATTAGGTTATATTCAAAGAAGAATCAAAAGTGATTAATTTATTTTCATCAAAAAAAGTCCAGGTTAGAATATATATTATAGTCGGGTTATTATTGGTATACTTGCTTGAGATTGATCGTTTTAATGTCCTTTTCTCGCTCCTAATAAACTCAATCAATCTTGCGTGGCTGAGTTGGCTTTGGGGAACAACACTAGACCCATCATTTTTATCTGATGTTGCTGCATTTGAGGCAGCGATAATAGCTTTTTTAGTGCCTTTAAGCATAGAAATAATCTCTAAGATATCAGAACGTTATAATTCTGATGTCATAACTCGTACATTTAATAGCATTTGGGAGAATAGAATCCTTCCACCATTTTTGTTAATTAATATTGTAGCCGCAATAGTCTTGCGGTTTTTTGTCCGAGATGACATTGATAATATTGTGTTGAAAATTTTTGCGTGGCTGGTTCTGCTTGTTTTTTTAGGAATCGCAATTATAATTTTACGAGTGATAAATAAGATTAAATTATTCATGAGCGATACACAATATGCTATCAACCAACTTTATGAAAATGTTGAAAGATATATTGAATAAAAAAAATAAAACAACCAAGCAGGATATTTTTAATCAATCACTTGAAGGGATTGGGGATATTTTAGTATATGAAACTAGGCGACAAAAAAATAAGCTAGTTTTAGATGGATTAGGGAAAATAAGTGATATTATAAAGAGGATATTTGAGATACAAAGAAACGATCAAGATAAATTTAAAAGGCTTATTATAAGTCAGGATTTTATTGATCTTGATAAAAAAGACGAGATGGAAACAACTTTACAGCTTGAATTTTACCCGGAAAAGTATTCGATTAGTTTTTCAACGGCAATAAATCAGATTGTGCGAGTGTGTGAAGCTGCAATAAATTCGCAAAATGGAGAAATCAGCAG
>Ga0307423_1001953_pt1 | contig 11968 bp, 9 predicted proteins | sample SalMarWE160310MG_FD_202154 | JGI IMG/M metagenome (GOLD analysis project Ga0307423, IMG submission 202154) | Salt marsh sediment microbial communities from the Plum Island Ecosystem LTER, Massachusetts, United States - WE1603-10 | ecosystem: Environmental > Aquatic > Marine > Intertidal zone >...
TTCAAGGAAATGTAGATGTTCACCACATAGTTGTAGACAATGACAAACGGACCAATGAATCGATAATTATTGTTGAAGGGAAATGGGGTTCACGCACTTTCGTAGGTGTCGGTCCTACGACATCCCTGTCAATAACCTCTCCATCACAAGTTCCATGGAATGAACTTGAAACTTCTAAAGTTGTTTACATCGGTGAAGTATTCGTTGAAGTGGCAGCAGCAATTGCTGCACATACCAAAGTTCAAAAAACTCCAACTGTGTACCGATGTTCGGTCCCTTATTGGGAGTTGGGTTTGGACCGACTCAAACCAGTTCTATCTCAGGTTGATACATTGATAATATCTAACCGTGCATGGCTGTATCTTAAACAGAAATTTGGATCCTTAACTTTGAAAAAACTCAGGGAGATAACTGATGCTGCAATAATTGTACATCAATCAAAAAACAAGTATCAGTTGAGTCTTGTTGGCAAAAAGTCCCTCATATTTTCATATGAATCTGATTCTGCTGACATCTCAGAGGTGTTTGTTACAAGGCTGATGACAAAGTTAGCTGAAGGTGCGGATACGCCTCAAGCAGTTGAATACGCGCTAGCACGTGAAGGTTAGTAAACTAGTTACTAGAAGAAGCAGCAATCCAGAAGAATAATCCCCCAAGAATCCACACAAAGAGACCTGCACCTAGCACAATTCCGAGGGTTGCTCCTAAACCGGAAGATCCCAAGTTCACATGCATATTGGTGAAGCTCTTGAAACCACCGACATACTTGGTTTCATAGTCACAATGGAATTCTTTGTCTGTAATGGCTCCACAAATTTCACAGACAAATCTGTTCTGCAAAACTGCTCCAAGTAGACTATCCATATTACAACCAATGAATGCTGTCAGAATTGAGAGTGGTACGAGAAACAGCACATAGTCCCATACGATTACGCTTTCTGAAATGACAAGACCAGGTATCCATGTTGGGGTGAATATAGCAAAAACAACTGCAATGACTCCGATGATGAGTCCAGCTAAAATAGCGACACCTTCTCCAAGAAGTGAAACTGCGCCGATGGTACCACTGGGTACTTTTCGACGAAGATTTGTAATTAGTCTTGGCTTACTCTTACTGAAGACACCGACTTCACTTGCTAGTGTATCAGCACTAGTCGTTGCTACAGAGCCAACATATCCTCCGAAGAGGAAGAAAGGCCAACCTGCTGCAGTAAGTTCGGGCACCATAGCTGCAATGTACATTGCCATGGAGAACATCATAGGTATAATTCCGCTTCCAAATACGTTTACCCAAGATCTCTTTCCTTTGCCTTCTTGAGCGACATTCTTCTGTATTTTTGCTTTGTATTTGTATTTTGTAGCGATCCCTGCGCTCATAAAGAAGAAGAGAATGATAACAAAAGATGGTGGTCCACCTGTATACCAGATTGTGAATCCAACGACAAAAGCTGCAACTAAGCCTGAGATGTCAACAAAGTGTGCCTTGTAAGCTATCGCTCCTATAAGGCTCATTACTAATAATCCGGAAACAACCGGATTGGTTAACATCTCAAACATTCATTTCACATCCACATTTCTCTATTGTTTCAATCTTTGGTTATATCGTAGTAATTCATGTCGAATGTTCTATGAGCATATAGTATTCCAAGTAGATGCCCAATTAACACATTGCGGCTCAAATTTCACATTTATAGCTTTGCCTTAGCTATGACAAGTATTCGTCAATAAATAGTCAATATAAGAATATTCATACAGACTTCGGCAATAGACGAATAGCATTCATGTGAAGTTTGAATCGTCAATAGCCGATTTATCCGCTCACAATTCTTACGGATTTATGAAGGCTTTATTTCAGATTTAAAGTGTTTTAATTGTTTTATAGTTGTAGAATATTACCCAGCTAATAAACCGTGAATTGTTTTCTCGTAACATCAAGCGCTCGTTTTGGTAGATGATGTCCATTCTGCGAAATTACTGCGTCAACATAGAATCCGGTTACTACATCGATAGGTGGCGTCAGCCACTTGACCCTTAACACATTCTCTCTGTCTTCACTGATTGGTAGTTCAAACTCTTTCACAATCTCACGACGTGACATAATCCTCAGATGCAGTTTCAAATTCGCCATACCCTGTCTGGTACTTTCTATTTTTGTAACGATATCCACAGGACTCAATCTTGCAACAAGACCTGGGATTTCCTCACCTGTTTCATTTAGAACAGAGAATCCAATTTTAAAGAATGGATTTTCAATAGCCTTCACTTTAAATCTCTGACTGTTTCCACAGGATTGAGTACCACATCTGAGCATTGCCTTAAGATGAGCTGTACTCATTTCAGCGCCCAATGGAATACGCAGGGACACTGGAATCATCTTTGGTTTTCCGATTTCCAAATCTATATCTCTCTCAAGTAGAACACTATTACCACTTATCGATTCCAATTCGATAGTGAGTTCACAATCTGATGATTTTACCAAATTACTCTCAAGCTGGACGGTAACCTGAACCATTTGATCTGGGAGGACAAAGCCTGGTAGGCCAATGAATGCAATCTTGGCAATATCCACAGAAGGCCCACCTACAAGGTCGATCTCAGCTGATCGTTTGTCCATTTCTAATCCTGCGTAACTTAGCGTTGCGGTAAGCGTTATTGATTTAGGAGTATCTGCAGTTTTTGGTGCAGGCACGGTTATCGGTCCAAATGCTAATGACAAATTCTTACTCTGTTTGACTGCTTGTCTGAATACAATATACTCCTCACCATTGGGAAATACCATTGTCATTGTTAGAAAAGCAGGGTCTCCTTGTTCTGTGTTCCTTCGTATTCTTAACCAACCGGAAATCTTACCACCAATATGAGACCGTTTTGGAACCCTCAGTGAATCCAGATTGACTCTGGTGGTGATGTATTCGATATTGAATCTGTCGGATTCTGAGGATGCAATTTCCTTCCCCCTCATCATCACCCGAGCACGAATTCTTCCCACTCTATCTGCTTGCCCACCTGTTTCAATTTGGGGTACTCGCCATTGGAAGCTTGCATCATTCTCGAGAAACTCATCAGATGATAAATCAACGATTTCAATGATTTCTCCTGAATCCGCAAAGTATTCTACAATTAATCGAGATGATGGTGCAATGTCCTTGTTTTTGTCACTAACAACAATACTACCTGATAGGTACTCACCTGGCGTATAACTACTTTTCAACTCTGACTCAATAATCACTTGTGGTCCTCTGCGAACAAAGCCTACGTAAAATGGCTTGGATGTGCTTTCTGCGATTTCATGCCCATCTTCGTTCAGGAGTTTGATTTGTAGAATGCATCTTTCCACTCCTTCTGCCACATCTGGCGGGATTAGAAGGGGTGGAAATCGAGTATTCTCAATTATTGTGGTTTCACCACCTTCAATTTCAAAACTCTCAGAGAGATGTGCAATTATTTTTTCAAGACTTGGCGCAAGTAGATTAATTTCACATGTGACAATTGATTTCATCGGGTAATTAGTTTCAATTTCACTCCTATAGAGAACCGGTGTTTTTCCATCTGCAAATTGGGTGGTTGTTCCTGGTCTGATGGATGCTTTCATCCAGAACATGTTGATAGTACTAGCTAGGTTTATCTGACGTCCAGCAAATCCTACTTCTCCGATGATATTGTAGGCAGATGTATCCTTTCTTGTTGCGAAGGTCACTGTGGATACATGAATTTCTCCTGCAGCAATATTAGGTATCGTCAGTATATTACTATCCACGATATTTCTATCAGAGTCTTCAATAGAGTATGTGACGCTCAAATTTTCCATATTTCTACCAGTAGAGTTTCGGATCAAAATTGAAAATTGAACATCTTGGCCTGCGAATGTCCTCTCTGTATCAGTAACTATTTCTAGTTCGAGACCCTTCCACCAGCACAGCCAAGTAGGAAGATGCGGAGTGCCTTCTATGGGATCATAGAGCCAGTTTGTACTGCACTCTCTTGTGACTTCTGCAAGTTGTTTTAAGAGAATAACCATATTGAAGTCAGACTTCGCATATACATCAAGTTGAAAATCAGCTCCAGTAGTCCTGGGTAATGAAAAATCGCTACCAAATACTGATGCAAGTAAAGCCTGCATAAATGGATTCTCTACAATATTGAGTTCATCCAACTCATCTCTTATCATATAGAGCATTGATGATATCGCATCACCAAGAAACCTATTCCGACGTGAGCTATTGATCTCTCCGTTATCAGTTATTTGGTGATTGTAGATGTTATGATATTCATCTACCCCCTCACTTGGATGAAATGATCCCCAGAGGCCTGCTGAAACTGCTGATGCTCTATTTGCTGCAAGGGTTTTTGCTCCAATATCTGGAATACTCTCACCCCTATCTACCATTCTCTTCGCTTTCAATGCCAATGCTTGTAGAATAAGAGCAAGTCCCATTCTTCGTGGTATACTGAGCTGTGTATCAAATATCCGAAGTTCAATTGTGCCGTAATCAGTGAATGGGTACATATCGACCATTCGTGCATAACTTCTATTCACATGTTTAGCAAATGCATCTTTATCAGAATTCTGAATGTGCGGTATCAATTCGAATTCATTTGTTGGTCCCATTTGAGTCGTGTTTTTGAAGAGTCTGATTGATCTCTTACATCTTGGAGCTCTTACCTTCCCTTCTTTATCAATAGTAATCTCATCGCTGGGAGCTTTATTTTCAAACGGGGAATTGACAGATAGTGCAATCAGGTGAGGTATGAAATTACGAATCATATTATAGACAGCAATCTTTGTTTTTTCGTCTGTGGAGGGGCTCAAAATGTGATGATGTTCACCAAAAGACAGATTCCGAAGATATTCTTGAGTTGGATTTAATCCAGTAGAAACGAGTATTGCCTGAGAATCTTTTGGTAGTGACTCATATGAAATCGCGATTAGAGTTTGAATCCACCAAGCTAGTTCTTCTAAAGTCGTACATGGTGGTGTAGCTACTTCTAATATCCATGTGAGACTTGTTATATTAGGGTCGTGACCAAGCAATGTATATTCCTTGGAATTGCCTGAAGGATCTTGATACGAGGCAACAATTCTAGAGCCCCTCTCCCCCTCTTCTGTTTGTGAACTTTGACCATACTTTTCTCTTACGGAAGCCACTGATGAAGATCGAATTTTTTTATCAAGTAGTCCTTTTGCACTAGACACAATTTTGTCGAAAATTTCCAGTATATTTTCTCCTCGAATCCAAGTCCCATCTTTTCTAATCACCTGAAGCTCAACTTCGATACCGTGCGGAAAAGGTAGTTTCATCTCCTTTGTATCTTTAATCAAGCTCATTAATATCACCCTAAAGGATTGTCAGAGATTCAAGAATTTTAACAACCTTTTCTTGGTTCTCCGCAAAATGGCGAGAGAAAGTGATCTCTAATACTGTGATATTTCCAATTTTCTTCGCAAATTCCGTGAGTTTGTAGGCAAGAGGGCCTCCTCCGAATTCTCCTCTATCTTCAAGAATTTGAAAGCCATCTTCTTGGAGACGATTGTAAAGGGTTTTTAGCACATCTTTTTGACTGTGGAGATATCGAGTCCCAATCACTAAGGCATTTGTGCTATCAATCACAGGTGGTAAGTTTGCCCACCTCAAGTTGATTATATAGCTGATTTGTATTCCACTTGGGTTTCCTTCAAGTATCTTAAGAATAGAATTACATGTGGATTTTGTTTCACTTCTATCAGAACCCATGATTATTGCTGGAAGTTTACGTCCCTTCCCTCTAATCGATTCTACTGAGTTAAAAAGCGGGTCTCCTTTGATTAAAGCGGATAATATACAAACAATTCCATTCGAGGCTCCTGGAATATATGAGCCACTTGAGGAAAATTCTTCTGTTCTTAGTGAGTGTTCTAGTGGCTTTAGGTATGAATTAACTTTTGATATCTTTTCGAATAAATTACCTAAAACTGATTCCGCTCTTTCAAGTTCTTGTAGAAGACTGGGAGGTTCATTCAAGCTACTCATACGGTCAAACCACTTTCGATTTGTGTTCTCAACAATCGAGAATCTGGCTGTAACGTTATTATCTTTGCTAGTTTAGCAGAATCGCCTGAAGACTATATCTCCTCAATAAGACTAAGAAGTTCCGCAATTTTAGCTCTGAGCTCTTTCAAACGATACCACGTTGATTCTCTTCCACTCGATTCGGTTAGTCTTCTGATTAGAAAAGAATAGTCCATTCCTTCTAGATCCTGAAGAAGAGTCATTGCCTTTTCATCTTTAAAGTGAGAGGCATTTACTCTACCATCCTTATATCGTGTGGTCAGAGGTTTCAAAGCGCGTTCAGCTGAATCAATCTCAATCAGTGCTCCACGATAGTGTGACTTTGGGTCTTTCATTCCATACCCACCGATAAGAGGAGTCATACCTACAGCCATTGAGCCTTTACCAATTTCATCAAGTGCATCCATTGCTTTTGCTAAGAACTCATCACCATTAACAAGGCATTTCTTTATAGCTAGAAGGATACGCGGTCTTTCAGTTTCTTCACTCATTATATCACAACATTGCATGTACGTAGAAAAAGGAATCGACCACGGGTGTCAAGGGTTGCACCCGTGATTCTTCGATATTATAGCTGTGCTTCTGGAAGCTCACCAGCAAAGTGGCAGGCAACAATGTGACCGTCACCTAAATCTCTGTCTTCTGGCATTTCTCGAACACAGATCTCCTGTGCGTAAGGACATCTTGGGTGGAATCTACAACCAGAGGGAACATTGATTGGACTTGGTGGTTCACCTTTCAGTGACTCAATACGTCGTTTGACTGTCGGGTCTCCTGATGGTACAGCTGAGATTAATGCTCGAGTGTACGGATGAAGTGGACTAAATGCTACCTCATGAGCAGGACCAATTTCTACAATCTTTCCAAGATACATGATGCCGATTCTGTCGGCAATATAGGTTGCAACAGCAAGGTCGTGTGTGATGAACAAATATGTGAGACCAAGTTCTTCTCTTAGATTCAATAGAAGATTCAGAATCTCTGCACGGATTGATACATCCAGCATTGATACGGGCTCATCTGCAACCATGAATTCTGGGTGCAAGATTAGTGCACGTGCAACCGAGATTCTCTGCCTCTGTCCTCCCGAGAGTTCATGTGGATACCTATCGATGTAATCCTCTGCTGGTGTTAACGAAACACTCTCCAAAGCTTCTAGGACCCTAGTCCTTCTTTGACTTGGTGACAAAGGTATCTTATGAACCATGAGTGGCTCTTGTACAATACTAAAGATACTCTGCTTTGGATTAAGGGACTCATATGGATCTTGGAATGTGATTTGCATACGTTTTCGTAGTTCCTTGATTTCGTTCCTATCAAGTGTTGATAAGTTCTGTCCAGCATAGAGAACCTCTCCGTCTGTTGGGATCTCTAAGTGAAGAATGCATCGGCCAGTCGTTGTTTTACCACAACCAGATTCACCTGCAAGCACGAGAACTTCACCTTTCTTGATATCGAAGGTTATACCATCGACAGCTTTTACGAAGAGCTCCTGTCTGTAAAGCATTGATGAGAGGAACCCTGTATTAACAGCAAACCATTTTCTCATGTTCTTAATAGCGATTAGAGTATCACCATCTCTGATGTTGTCGGAACCTTGTAGAATTGTTGATTCGTCAATTGTCATTTTTGATCACCTCAAGTCTACCTTAATCTCTCCTCGTAATTGCTCTGCGAAGTGACATGACACAAATCTTCCTGGTTCAATCTCCTGAGCGACGGGGTCTTCCTTAGAGCAAATGTCCTGTGCATAAGGACATCTGGGATGGAATCTGCAACCCGATGGCGGAGAAATAAGGTCTGGTGGTGAGCCAGGGATTGATGTTAATTGCTTTTTCTCTGCTTTTACCATGCTTGGAATTGCACCTACTAAGCCTGTGGCATAGGGGTGGATTGGATCCTTGAAGATTGATACGACATCCGCCAACTCGACGATTTTTCCGGCATACATAATTGCAGTCTTGTCACAAGTTTCAGCGATAACACTCAAATCGTGTGTGATCAATATGAGTGAAAGACCGAGGTCTTTTTGCAGCTTTTGCATAAGCTTCAGAATCTGTGCCTGAATTGTAACATCTAGAGCCGTGGTAGGTTCATCAGCTATCACAAGGTCTGGGTTACATGCAAGAGCCATAGCAATCATAGCTCTCTGACGCATTCCACCAGAGAATTCATGGGGGTAGTTATGAATCCGCCCTGGGTCTAGACCAACCATCTCAAAGAGCTTGGCGCATCGGTCTAGTGCCTCTTCTTCAGTCACGTTTTCGTGCATGAGAATGGCTTCTGCAATCTGTTCTCCTATTTCGAAGACGGGATTAAGTGCGTTCATGGCACCTTGGAAGACGATAGCAACGTTCTTCCATCGGATGTCCCTCATCTCCTTTGCAGTCTTACGAATTAAGTCGTCACCCTTGAAATACACATTTCCTCCAACGATATTTGCGGCCGGTGGAAGAAGCTGCATTATTGAATATGCGAGGCTTGACTTTCCACATCCAGACTCACCTGCGAGACCAATAGACTCACCAGGTTCCAAAGTCAGAGAAACATTATCGACTGCCTTCACAAGACCCTTATGCGTTTGGTAATACATGCGCAGGTTTCTGATGTCTAGCAGGGGCATATTTGTACACTCCATTGAGCCAAAAGCGGCTCATAGGGTCTGGCAGCTACCTGACCCTTGTTGAGGTACGAACCCTTTGGTTTGTCTTAAATATGTTCCTTTCAAAGACATTCGTCAATGAGTTTTGCACTGTGTCATTATCACAATTGTGAAAATTGAAAATAGAGATATGAAATCCGATTGGCTTGATTAGAAAAGGTAAAAGGCGTTGCGTTTTCCAATTGTCGTGTGTGATTTCTATGTCAAGTAGGTCCGTCAGAGCATTTCCACGTACAAAAAACAAACCTCAGAAACGATGGTTACTTGTTCCAATTCTCCTTATGGTAGTTGGATATCTAATGACCTACATTCATTTTCTCATGTTCTGGGGAGTGATAGTATCTTTAACTGGAGCTCTAGTTACTTTTCTTGTCGGTGTAGTATATGCTGACCTTTGGGCTGCACATCGTCGAACTCAACAAATGATGAAAGATCGGGATGAGAGATTTGCAGACCAAGAAGGTGCGGCTATCAACGATCCAGTTGATGAAGATCCATTTGTTGAGACCTATGATGATGACAAATGAATGCATAAATTGCAAAAATGTCCACCCGAACTATTTTTGCTACCCGAACCAATTCCTTTTTTAGGAGAAATTCGGCGCAGGTCTTCATTCAAGTCAAATAAGAGGACTATCCAATCCAATCAGATTATGAAATATCCATAATCTTGTTGAATGACTTTGTCCGACTTATGGAGGATGACAATTGTCCGGATCCAATAAAAACTGGAAAGACAGTAACTGGTATGTAAGTATCCACAATTTCTGGACTGAATACCGCAAACACAAAATTGGTTTGCTTGGCCTGTTTTTAATGTCCATATTCTTTGGAATGGCTATATTTGCTCCAGTACTGGCAACTCATAACCCGACTCCACAGTTCAAGGTAGCTCCTAATTACCTTGCCCCATCATGGCTCTCTGTGTTTGATCCAAATGGGGTTGTAACTAACGATTACATCACGGACCCCAATTTTCGTGAAACACCTATAATGGGTGTGAATGGGTCTAGTGGTGAGTTTAGCTATTACCATCAATCTGTTATCGAAGGAGTAAGTAACGAAAGTTATGTGAATCTCACATGGACTCATACTGCGGGTACACCGCTAAATTACTATGGAGATGACCCAGAAGATGTTTATCCTGACTACGGAGACTTTGCATACTTCGATCAGATTGTGAATTGGCCATGGAACAATAGACCAAGTGATGTCAATATGTCATTTAGCTATGCGACTGAACTTACAGGCGACTTTGCAAATGAATCAATTGGTGGGAATCTAATGTTCCGAGTTTACGTTTGGATTATTGACTCCAGTGGACATTGGACAAGACTATATGAATCTCGAGAAGCAACTTATACCAATCAACCTCAAGATAAACGTGTTAGCTTGAACTATTTGAATATCAAAGAAATCTTTGATGGTATGATTTCACTTAATGGAACTCCTCAATCGGATCCTACTGATGACCTCATTGTTCGTGTGGGCTTAGCACCAATGTACAAATTCCAAAACTATTTAGGCGGTCATCCTTGGCAAACTTTCAACGGCACTGTCGAATTTAAGTTCACACAGATGAAGATGGTTGCGTACGGTCAGTACTTTGGATTACTGGGTACCACCAACTGGGGAGCTGATGCTTGGTCACAGCTTATCTACGGTAGCCGAATTTCAATCATGATTGGCATTCTGGCAACTTCTCTTTCTACAGCGGTGGGTGTCATCGTTGGGATGGTTGCAGGCTATTTCGGTGGAAAGGTTGACGAAGTACTAATGCGAGTTGTTGACTTCTTGCTTGTCATTCCAGGTTTACCGCTTATGATGGTCTTAGCGGCGTTTCTAGGAGCGTCGATACAAAACATCATCATAGTCATCGCAATATTAGGATGGACTGGGACTTCGCGGTTGATCCGATCACAAGTCTTAGCAGAAAAGAACAAGGCATATGTCGAATCAGCCAGAGCTATTGGAGCTTCAGACACTTACATTATGTTCCGGCATATTCTGCCAAACGTGACTCCAATCCTCTTTGCCAATATCACATTGGGTGTAGTTGGAGCAATTCTTTCCGAAGCAGGTCTTTCATTCTTGGGTCTGACTAACCCTGAAGATCCGAGTTGGGGGAGAATGCTTGCTGATGCACGAACCGGTGGTGCTTTCACTACTGGAGCTTGGTGGGTGGTATTATTCCCAGGATTAATGATCACTCTACTCTCGCTTTCATTCACATTCGTGGGTCACACACTCGACCAAGTATTGAATCCGCGGCTTAGAGAGAGGTAATAAACGGACTTTGGGTAAGGAAGCTTTTACGTTTCCTTCCCCCGTCCTTTCTTTTTTTTTCCAGTTTCGATTTTTTGGTTATTATGAGCGTTATGCTTATTAAGTTGATATTTTCGAGATTTTTCCAAGTACTTAGTGTCACTGGGTACTGTATAGATAAATGGAGATAGTCTGGAAATGGGACTTCGAGAATATGTCATACGACGAAGCATCTACATGATACTCCTAATCGTAGCTGTAGTGTGTTTCAACTTCTTCCTTTTCCGACTTCCTACCTTCTTGTTTGGGGCTAGCCCAGTTAGCCTGATGCTCAGCGACGAACTTCGTCGTAACCTGACACAAGATTTGCTTGAACAAATGTACGCAAACTTCGGTCTCGTACCTGACCCGGACATTTTTGACTGGATCTACATGTTCTGGCGTTATATTGTCAGTATGTTCACAGGCAACTTCGGAGTCTCATTCTTAACTCAGCGACCAGTTATTGATTCTATTGTCGAGCGTCTACCCAATACATTGTTATTGATGGGTACTTCTTCGATGGTTTCAATTCTTATTGGTATTTGGCTCGGTGTGAAAGTTGCTGCTGATCCTGGCTCGCGAAAAGATGTCAGTGCTGTTACAGTTGCACTATTCATCTACGCTTTGCCTGTATTTTGGCTGGGGATGATGCTCCTGCTTGTCTTCGGTTATATGCTCCCAGAGTGGACTGATGCTATGTGGGGAATTCGGATAGGATTCCCACAGTTCGGGACAATCAGTTATGAAGTCTGGGAAGTGGCTAGGGACAATCCATTCGGAGCCCTAATGGTTGCTGGTGATGTCTTACACCATCTTTTCCTTCCAATGATTACACTTGGTGTAGGTGGATATGGTGGATACTTTTTGTACATGCGAAACAACCTGATTGATGTCATGACAGAAGATTACATCCTCACCGCAAGAGCTAAGGGATTAGACGAAACCCAAGTAT
>Ga0307423_1001954_pt1 | contig 11964 bp, 11 predicted proteins | sample SalMarWE160310MG_FD_202154 | JGI IMG/M metagenome (GOLD analysis project Ga0307423, IMG submission 202154) | Salt marsh sediment microbial communities from the Plum Island Ecosystem LTER, Massachusetts, United States - WE1603-10 | ecosystem: Environmental > Aquatic > Marine > Intertidal zone >...
CAGGAGCTCGGTGGGACACATCAGCGCCACCTGACCGCCGGCGTCGCAGACCACTGCGGCCGCCAAGGCCGCGACCACGGTCTTGCCGCAACCCACATCACCCTGGAGCAGTCTTCTCATGGGGTGGGGGCTCCAGATGTCGTCAAGTATGGTCTTAAGAGCTTCGGCCTGGGAAGAGGTCAACTCGAACGGGAGCCCTGCCGTGAACTTCTGCACCGTCTCGTGGGTAGGCCATGCCGGGGCATCGCTCTCGCTCCGCTCCAGCCTGGAGAGCGCGAAAAGGGTTTGGAAGACGAGCACCTCGTCAAAGGCCAGCCTTCTCCTGGCCGCCTCGGCCTGCGAGATGTGCTCCGGGAAGTGGAGGTTCTCCAGGGCGTAGCCAAGGGGCGCAAGGCCCATCTCTTCCCGCATCGAGCCAGGGAGGCAGTCGGAAACATGTTGGAGGTAGTGATCCAGGGCATAGCGTGTCAGGGCCCTGAGCTGCTTCTGACCAAGACCCAAACGCCTGGGATACACCGGGACGATCCTGCCCGTGTGGAGGAGATCGGAATCCACTTCCTCATACTCCGGATGCACCATTGACCGGCCGAATCTGTCCACGCGGCTCTTGCCGCTAAACACAAATGTGATCCCGGGGCGAAATACGTTTTTCAAGTAAGCCTGGTTGAACCATACGCAGCGCATCTTGCCCGTGCTGTCCTCGAGGTGGACGATGAAGAGTCGCCTGCGCTTGACCAGCCGGGATTCACTGCGAAGCACGGTCGCAACCACGGTTTGGGCCTCTCCGTTGCGGAGATCCTCGATCGTGGAGAAGGTGCTGCGGTCGATATAGCGGCGCGGGGGGAAAACAAGAAGATCTCCCACGGTCGCTATTCCCAGCCCTCGCAGGAGATCTTCGCGCTTGGCGCCTACACCTGGAAGTGCTCTGATGCCGGCGCTCAAAGGCCCCGGTGTCTCAGTTCTCTTCTGGCTTCTGCTCACCGAAGAGCTCATTGAGCTCCTTCACTATAGGTTCCGGATCCACCCCATGCATGCGCGCACCCTGCTCGATCGACTCCTGGGTCGCTCCCATGCACGCAACGCATCCGAGATTATACTTCATCAGAACCTGAATTGCATTCGGATGAGCCTTGAGCACCTCTTCAATGATCGTGTCCTTGGTTACCTGCATCTTGACCTCCGTCTCAACTTCGCTCTAAGCCTCAAAGACGCTTCAACTTAGCACCTTGCCCCACCCTTGTCAACCATCACCCTGCCCTTAGTTTGATGCATATGTTGGGGCCAGGTCTCAGGTCATATGGCATGGCAGCCTTATCCCCGCTGGGCTCCGGTCACGCTCCTCGCTTGAGCTGCTTGTGCCGGAAGCAACTGACCAGGTGGTCGTTCACCATGCCTGCGGCCTGCATGAAGGCATAGCAGATGGTGGGCCCGACGAAACTGAAGCCCCGGAGTTTGAGATCCTTGCTCATCGCCCTGGACTCGGCTGTCTCGACCGGAATCTGCTTGAGCGTCCGCCAGCGGTTCTGTCTGGGTTTTCCTCCTACGAAGCGCCAGATATAGGCATCGAAGGTCCCGAATTCCTCCTGAATCTTAAGAAAAGCCCTGGCGTTCTTGATGGCGCTCTCCACCTTGAGCCGGTTGCGGACAATGCCCGCATCCTTCAAGAGCCGCTCGATCTTGCGCTTGTCGAATTTCGCCACCTTCTCCGGATCAAAGCCCGCGAAGGCCTTGCGGTAGTTTTCCCGCTTCTTGAGGATGGTGCTCCAGCTGAGGCCCGCCTGGGCACCGTCAAGGACGATAAACTCATACCACACCCGGTCCGAGTGGACCGGCACACCCCACTCCTCGTCATGGTACTTCCTGTAATCTGCGTCCAGGCTCTCGGCCCATCCACATCGTTTCCTGCCTTTCATCACTCACTCCCCGCCAGTCAGATTGTGTAACGCGTTATATTTCAGTCTATTATTTCACTTACATAATGTGGATTATCCGACAACTACTGCTCCTTTTGCTGACTGCAGGGCAGAGTCTCGGGGTAGTCCGCCATCCGGTCTATTGTCGCATCATCCGGCATCCGGGCGAAGAAACCGGCCTCGGTGTACTTCCTGAATGCAGCCCTTACGAGACCCCGGTTGGCTGCGCGGGTGTAATCCACGAAATACCTTTCCACGGTGTCCGACTCCGCGGAATTGACATCCAGGATCTTCACGGGGCCGGCACATTCGAAGTCGAAATGATCCAGGCTTACCACCTTCATGTCAGGGCCATCCAGGGTACGGAAATGGATTCTGCGCCCGGGGATATCATAGACAATGCTCCAGCGGGTCGCATCACCCTGGGCAACCGAGCCCAGGATACCGAAGGCGCAGCCAACCGGATCCATGATGCCATCACGGGGTTCTGTGGGGCCGTCATCGGGCTCTGCGACGCCATCCTGGAGATCTCCCGCGCCATCATCGGAAGCATGAGAGCAGTAGTCCTTCACCTCGGCGGCAGCCCTGACGAACCGGTCTTCCGACGAAGGTGCCTCCGGGATCCCGGTATCACCCCCAAACCCTTCGTGTTGCCCGAGGTACTCCAGGCACTCCGCATAGGTGCTGTTTGTGAGCACGCCTACCGGGAGCCCGTCACCCGTATGAACCACCATTCTGCCCTCAATGAACTCAATCGTCGCGGCCTTGCCCTCACGGTCGCAGACCAGATAGTGAAGCGGCGCGCCTCCCGGCCGAATCCTCAGGTGGGAGTCACTGGCCATCACCTCTTCCACACTGCTGAAGTTGTCCAGCTGGTACTGTATCCATTGGAGCTCCCCCACCACGGGCCGGGTGTCGGGCTCCGGATAAGCCGTGGCCTCAAGCCACATCTGCTCCACCACGAGGCCGGCTTCATTCATGCCTCCGAAAGGATGCTCCCGCCCCATCTGATCAAATGTGATGCTGCCGTACTTCGATACCCAGGAAGCCGGATTCCGCTCTGGAGGAAACGCCGCGGTCTTCCTCACTCCCCGCTTATTGACCACCACCATGCCCAGGCCCGTGAACCAGTCGAAGTTCTTGCCGAAGACCAGAATATCCCCCTTCTGGAGCACAAAGGTCGAGCAGGGATAAGCCGGCGCCAGGAGGGAAAGCCCAAGGCCCGCAAGGGCAAGCACCAGGCCCAGACGCGCGAATCCAAGATATCTCATACCATCACTCTACCCACCGCTTGCCGGACTGTCAAGGCGGCGCGCCCGGCGCCCCAAATTCACCACCCCGGGGTCAGGTACCGATTCGTGAATTCACGAATCGGTACCTGACCCCGGGGTGGTGAATTTGGGGGTTGCGGGCTGGATGATTAAATGATAAGTTATCAGGCGCAACAGTTCGAAGGAGCGAGTGAAATGGCCAAGAGATGTGAAATCTGTGGTAAGGGCCCCATGTTCGGGAGCCGGGTAAGTCACGCTCACAATGTAACCAATAGGAGATGGAACCCCAATCTCCAGCGTGTGAGGGTCCGTGCCGCGGGCAAGGTAAAGAGGATGTACGTTTGCACGCGGTGCCTGAAGTCCGGGGCTGTGGAGAAAGCTCCTTAGTCCTCCCGCACCCGGGGCACTGTGTGATAAGCCCCTCCCTGCTGACTCCGAACTCAGGGAAGTCCCAGGGCAGGGGCTTGACTCTGTCAATGTCCCGCATTAAGAAGGCGGAGATCGACCTCCCTAGCTCGCGACGATTTGCTCGTTAATTCGTTTCGCCGGTCTACTGGCATTCCGGAAACCGGAAGTGTAGTATACGAAGCGCAAGTGCTGGGGTCAGACCGTGCAGCGGTCATACGGAGGAACTGACACGATGAAGAGATCGATGCTGTTCGCGATAGCGCTCTCAATCCTATCGGCTCTTTCCTGGTGGAGAGCCTCGCAAGGGCTCGCGGGTTGGACCGAGATGTCGGTCATCTGGTCGATCGGCGCTGTTGTTTTCTGGGTGGTTCATCTGAGGGCCCGCCGGGATCAAGATGCGCAATAGCCTCTGGCTGACAGGTTCAGGATTAAGAAAGCTCCCTGGGCTTTGCGTGCCCTGAGGTACTGCTTCTTGTTCAACAGCCCGTCCAGCACAAGCCTCTCAACCGGTTATGTCGACGCGATTTCTGCCTGATTCCGTGGCCCGATAGAGCGCCTCGTCCGCCAACTGGATCAAGCCCTCTTCATTCTCGACATTCTGACCAGGGTGGGACGCCCCGCCTACACCCAGGGTAACCCTTACCGACATCTCTCCTTCGGCCAGAACGCTATCCTCAACCGATCTGCTTGGGATAGATCTTTGCTATACGACATAGACTGCAGGTTCTGCTCTGCGTGGCCCATTCCTCTGGCAAGAAGACGCAGACGAACACCAACTACCCAGCGGGCCAGATTGTAGTTGGCGACACCTGTAAGAATCCCCGCGGCTATGCAGGCGGCGAAGAAAGAGGGAGTAAGCGCACGATCACGTGGCACCCTTAACATAATCACAGAGAATGGAAAAATGACCCCTATGGACAGGCCGAAGATGGCCATCCAGATCGCGAGGTCATGGAATACTTTCCGCGCGAGTCGCATGGCGATTACTCCTTAAGAGTTCATGGGGCCTGTGGCATCATATGACTGTAGCGTCTGTCAGGCTAGACTGACGAGTGACGGACGTCCTTCTCCAAGAAACGCCTCTTACCAACAGCTGAAGTTGTATCCGCTCCGGGTCTGTTTGACCACGGCATATGCCGACCCGTCCAACTGTTTCTTCACCGACTGCACTTCCTCGCAGTACTCAGAAATCCCCAATCGGACCATTGTCGCACTTACGGGATGTTTGTCAATAGCGCTGCACTCTCATCTGTTGTCAGGGGGTACAGGCGGCGTTTCCCTGAGTGCCAGTTGTCCAAAACACGGGTGCAATTCACTCCCTGAGGGGGGGTCTTCCACCGCGAGGTAGTCCCAGGCCGGGACTTCCCGGTATCCGCCTCACCCCGACAGCATAACGGCATTGTTGACAAGGGATGAGGTTTCGGCAATGATGGCATGTGAGTGGCGGATGGCATGATCAGATCATACGTCAGGGGGTCACAATGGGCACTGATGGAAGCAAATCGGACAAGAGCAGCTGGGCCATCGGTGGTGGGCTCATTCTGGGCATCGGGGTGGGGTTCTTTTTTCTGCAGCAATCGGCCTTGTTCTTCGTCGGCAGCATCTTCGCAGGCTTGGGGGTTGGTTTGCTTGCTACGTCAATCATGTCCCGGATAAAGTAGTACACCGGCAATCGATGGGAGAAAGCTGCCTAGGCTTCGCGTGCCCCGAGGTACTGCTTGAGAAGCCCCTCCCTCGTGACTCCCAACCTAAGGAAGTCCCAGGGCAGGGGCTTTTCAGTGTCCAGCGCCTTGGAAGGGTCGTAGCCTGCCTTCCTGAGGACCGTCTTGAGCGGACATCCGCTTGATGCGGCTTCGATAAGGGCGGCCGAGAGTGACCTGTCACCCCTGGCAAGGACCGCCTCGGTCCAGGCGCCGTCAATCGAGTTCACCTTGAGGGTGCATCCCTTGAGCCCCGAGATCGGCCTCAGCAACTTCACCCTTCGCCTCAGGGTTTCCCGGCTGGCGAAGCCGGCCCACTGGAGAGCCGTATGAGGCTTGGGAACGAAGGGTCCAGCGGCCACGCTCAGCCTGGATTTACCTCTCATACCCGCCAGGTCGGTGACGAGGGCGACGATGGCTTCGACGTCCTGGTCGGTCTCACCTGGAAGACCAATCATGAAATAGAGCTTGATATTGGCGATGCCGGCCTCCGAGAGGTCCCGCACTGCCTTCATGATCTGCTCGCCGGTGATGAGCTTGCCTATCCTTCGCCTCAGTCCATCCGTCCCGGCCTCCGGGGCAATGGTTATGGTCTTTATGCCGCACCTGACCAGGCGCTCGGCGAGCTCGGGCGTCACCTGATCTGCCCGGAGCGATGAGAGGCCGGCTGTCCTGCCTTGACTCAAGAGCCGGTCCATTATGGCAATGAGGTCCGGATGGTCGCCGACTGCGGTGCCGACCAGCCCCACACGCGCCGACCGGCCTGCACTCCTGAGAATGACCTGGGCATCCCTCATTCTCACGGGTCTGTAGACATTGCCGGCAGCGCAGAAGAGACAACCCCTCGGACAGCCTCTGCCCGTCTCGACCAGGAACATGTCACCGAAGTGAGAGGCGGCTCCGTGGCCGATGACATCACGGCCGGGCAGATTCCGTCCGGAGGCGTCGCTCCCGCCTTCATCCATCCCGGAAACCTCGGCTATCTGTTCCGCATCGCACCACACCCGCTTGACGGGTTGCTCACCCAGCGAGGGGACATAGATGCCTTCCAGGGCCGTAAGGCGCTCCAACATCCTGGGCCTCGGAGTGCCGCCGAGCCTGCATTCCTCGATTGCCTCAAGCAGGCGGTCGGCTACCACCTCAAACTCCCCCACCACCACTATGTCGGCAAGATCGGCGATGGGGAGTGGATTTAAGGACATGGTGAAACCCCCGCATAGGACGAGCGGATACTCTTCACCTCGCTCTGCGGCAAGCGGGGGAAGTCCGGCCTTTAAGAGAAGCTCGGCCACGTGAACATAGTCATTCTCATAAGAGATGGAGAAGGCCACGATATCAAAGCGGCTGACCTCGCGTCCCGTGGCCTCGCCAAGGAGCAGACCTTGCTTCGGGGAGATGATTGAATCGCCCGGACCCGGCAGATAGGACATGTCGACAAGCTGAAGCCGCTTCTTCAGGAGTCCATGAACCTTGAGATAGCCCAGGCTTGCCAGGGCAACATCGCGGGTATTGGGATATACAAGTACGGCGGACAGCCCGAGCCGGCCGTCCTCCCGGGACACCTGTCTGTTACTCCTGTTCACCCTGCCTGCCGGTTGCGGGCCTGTCCGGGGTGAATGCCTTTCGTTCCGCGAGCGCTATGATGTTTCCGGGATCGATCGCGAGCACTTGGTCGATCTGCTCCTGGGCCTCCTGCTCCCGCCCCAAGCGCCGCAAGGCGAAACTCAGGGCAATCCGGGCATCCACGAAGTTGGCATTGATCGTTGTGGCCTCGGTAAACTCCGCGATGGCCTCTGCAATACGTTCCCTGGTCAGATAGGCGGCGCCAAGCCTGTAACGTACATCCGCGAAACCGGGAGAAGCATCCCGGGCTTGCTCGAGGTAGGCGATGGCCCCGTCGAGATTCTCCTGCCGGATCTTGATCTCCCCGAGATGAATCAGGGCTTCGGTGTAGCCCTGCTCGATCTCCACTGCCCTGTGGAACAGGTCCTCCGCCGTATTCAAGTCACCCTTCCTGAGATAAGCCGTTCCCAGGGTCGAGAAGACAGGCGCCGTCGGCACATCGCCATAGTCCACCCTCTCAAGGATGGCAAGGGCATTGTCATAATCGCCGATGCCGAGCATGAAGTGGCCTGCGAGCCCCATGTCCTGCTCTATACTGGAGTCAATCGAGAGCGCCCCTTCCAGCTCCCGCCTGGCCTCATCCGGGCGGTCGAGGAAGAACAGGCATATGGCGCTGTAGTACCGTGCCCGCGAATAGTCGGGCATGATCCTCAAGGCCTCCCGGAATTCCGCGAGGGCCTCCTCTATCCTCCCCATCTTGAACTGGGCCAGCCCCATGCAGCAGTGAATATCAGGATAACTGGGTGCGAGCTCGCGCGCCATGTCGAGGTGGCCGAGGGCCGCCGGGTATTCGCCCTTGACCATGTGGGCATTACCCAGATAGAAGAGGGCATCCACATACTTCGGGTTGATCTCGAGCGCATTGTTGAGCTCGGCAATCGCGCTGTCGGGTTTCTCATCTTCCAGGTACACGATCGCAAGCTTCACCCTGACATCGGCCCAGGTGGGCTTCTTGTCTCGGGCCTGCTCGAACTCCGCGATGGCGCCGACCAGGTCGCCCCGGTTATAGGCCTCCACTCCCTGGTCGATGTGCTCATGCGCTTCTTTGCGTTCGGCGAGCGTGCCCTTCAGATCGGTCAGCATCGAATCAAGAGTCTGCACGTGATATCTTCCCGAAACCGGATGAGAGGGAAGGTTCTCGACCTCCAGCCCGTCGTCGATTGCCCTTCTAAGATGCGACCTGGCCTCCACCTGGTCTCCCACTTCGTGAAGACACACGGCCAGGTGACAGCGCGCCTCGATGTATTCGGGGTTGATGCGGGTAGCCTCCTTGAACTCCTGCGCGGCATGCTCGAAACGCCCGAGGTTCTCATAGACCATCCCCAGATAGTAGTGCAGGTCGGGATACTCCGGGTTCACCTCAAGAGCTTTTTCGAACTCACTGAGAGCTTCTTCATACTTGCCTTCCTTGTAGAGGAGCAATCCGATGCTTGCCCTTGCCCTCGCGGCGTAGAAGATTCCCAGATTGTAATAGGCGTTCTTGGTGTCACTTGTCCCGCTGATCACCTGTTCAAACTCGACTATGGCTTCCTGGTATTGCCCATTGCTGTAATACTCCATGCCCTTCACATAGTGATCGTCCTTTTTCCCGCCGAATACCCTGTCAAGGAGTGACATCTTTAGACCCCTTACTCACTATGCCTCCGCATGAAAGCGGGCGTATCATAGTCGACGTCGAGACAGGGCCCCATAGACACTCTCGGCTGGCCTTCAGCCTCAGGGATTTCCCTTTTCCTGAAATTCCGCTGGACGAAGGTACGCCTGACGTTGGGGGTTTCCTCCCTCTCGACCACATTCTCCTTCCTCTCGATGCTCCGCTTGCCTATGCCCGTGGCTATCACCGTGACTCTGACCTCATCGGTCAAGGCCTCGTCAATTGCCGTTCCAAAGATCACATTGGCATCCGAGCCCGACGCCTCATAGACCGTGTTCGCGGCCTCGGAGACATCATTGAGCGTCATCGAGGGTCCGCCGGTCACGTTGATCAGAAGACCTCTGGCTCCGGCGATGCTGACATCATCCAGGAGCGGACTGCGGAGCGCCCTGTTGGCGGCTTCCTTGGCCCTGTCCTCTCCTGAGGCACAGCCGGTTCCCATCAGGGCATCACCCATCTCAGACATTATCGTTCTTACGTCGGCAAAGTCCAGGTTGATTTCTCCCGGCCTGGTAATAAGGTCGGAGATTCCTCTCGTGGCCTTGAGCAGCACCTCATCGGCCGTACCGAAAGCGTCTAAGAGTGGGGTGTCCTTTGCGACCACCTGAAGGAGCTTCTGGTTGGGTATCGCGATTACCGTGTCCACCTGCCGCTTGAGCTCGGCAATGCCATCATCAGCCTGATTGATCCGGCTGTTCCCCTCGAACATGAAGGGCCTGGTGACGATCGCCACGGTCAGTGCCCCCGAGGCCTTGGCGATCTCGGCCACTATGGGACTGGCCCCGGTACCGGTGCCGCCGCCCATGCCGGCCGTGATGAAAACCATGTCGGCGCCGTCCACGATCTCACTCAGGACGTCCCGGTCCTCCTCAGCCGACCTTCTGCCGATCTCCGGGTCGCCCCCCGAACCCAGGCCCTTGGTGATACGGCTGCCGATCTGTATCTTGGTCGGCGCTGAAGACCTGTTAAGAGCCTGGCAATCGGTGTTGACCGCAATGAACTCAACACCCTGCAGGTTGGAGAAGATCATCCGGTTCACGGCATTGCCACCTGCACCTCCAACGCCGACCACCTTCATCTTCGCGTTTCCCACGCTTTCGATTTCGAACTGAATCATGTGCATCACCCCTGTTTCTAGAATGCCGCGCTAACCCATCGTCTTACTTTTCCGAATACACTTCCGATTCTCACGTGCTGCTCGATTGAGGGAACACCTCCTTTCACAAGTGCATTTCCTGCGTAGTGCAGAAGCCCCACGCCTGTTGACATTTTCGGGTCCTTCACGTATTCGGTAAGGCCGCCCACATGCTCCGGCACGCCCACCCGGGCCGGCATTGAGAGAATCTCCTCAGCCAGCTCCTCGATTCCAACGATCAGGGAAGTGCCCCCGGTGAGGACTACACCTGCTCCGAGCGTCTCGTAATACTCGCTCTTGGTAAGCACTCCTTTTACCATGTAGAGTATCTCTTCCAGGCGGGGGCCGATGATCTGAGCCACCACCTTTCCGGATATCTGCCTGGTCTGCCTGTGGTGCACTCCCGGCACGTCCAGGATGCCCTGGTCCGCCGACTTGGGAATCGCGCACCCGTGGTTGATCTTGATGCTCTCCGCCTGGCCGAAAGGCGTTCTCAATCCTATGACCAGGTCATTGGTAATACTGTTGCCGCCGAGGGCAAGGATGGAGGTATGCCGGATCGCGCCGTCCTTGAATACAGAAACGTCGGTGGTGCCACCACCGATATCGATCACCGCAACACCCAGGTCCATCTCCTCCTGGGTCAAGACCGCGTAGCCTGTCGCCAGGGGCTGAAGCACGAGCGCATCGACATCCAGACGTGCCCTCTTGACCGACTTGACGACGTTCTGCGCGCAAGTCGCCGAACAAGTGATTATGTGGGCCTTGACCTCGAGCCTGATGCCTGCCATGCCGACCGGCAGCTTTATGCCGTTCTGGTCGTCGACCACGAACTCCTGGGGTATCACGTGGAGGATCCTGCGGTCGTTCGGGACCGCAATCGCGCGCGCCGCCGTGATCACCCGTTCGATGTCGCTATCGCTGATTTCCTTGTCCGGACGCGAAACCGCCACGACTCCCGTGCTGTTGATACCCTTGATATGGTCGCCCGAGATGCTGACGAAGGCGGATTTCGGCGAGTGTTCAGACATCAGCTCCGCGGCCTGCACCGCGCCCTCGATGGAGAAGACGGTCTTCTCGATGTCAACAATCACGCCTTTGCGGATGCCTTCGCACTTTTCGGTTCCCACTCCGGTCACGATGGGCTTTCCGCTCTTGTCGATTTCGGCAATGATCGCGCTGACTTTGGTGGTTCCGAGATCCACGCCCATTACCCTTACAGGTGAAGGCAACGGTCAAACCTCCTTCCGTGCGCGGCTGCGCGCCTGGCTGTATTCAACTATCACCTGACGGCTGAAACGCAGGTCCACCCGCCTCGGATACATGTCCAGGTGCGGCGCCTGGAGCAACACCTGGTGGAGCCTGTCAACTTTCCGGGCATAATCGCCGGTGCCGATCTCCACGATCGTCCCGCCTTCAAGAACCGCCCGCGGATCCTTAATGTCGGAGAGGTTGACCTCGGACAGCATCTTGAAGAGGTCCTCATAGCGTTCAAATGCCTTGGTCACGCAAAGCCCAACGGTGACCTCGGGTCTTGAGAGTCTCCGGCCCTCGAGAGGTGCATCGATGGAAAAACCTGTGATCGTCGGGAATCCACCGCCGGCGAAAGCCTCGCCCAGATAGGTCACGTACCCGTCCAAGTCCAGCCCGACTATGGACCCGTCCAGCACGATCAGCGCATAGGTGGGTCCCGGCCGATGCCGGCGCGGCTCGCTTGCCGTGAAGCCGGCCAACCCGGCCGCCAAGTCCTCCGCATGCGAGCTGACATTGACGGCGACCTTCTCCAGAAAGGCGTCGCACCTGGGACCGAGCGTGTCCGCGCTATTAAGGGTAAGGCCCCCCGATGCCAGGGCGGCAACAACCAATGATGCGATCCCCGTCTTCAATGCCCTCTCCTTCAGTCTCTTCCCAGCACCCTGATCTCGAGATCGAGATCGGTACCATACTCTTCCCGGACCCTCCGCCTTATCTCTCCGATCAGGTTGAGGATCTCTCCCGCGGTCGCCCCACCACTGTTCACAATCCAGTTGGCGTGCACCGTGGATATCCGGGCCCCGCCAATGCTGAAGCCCTTCATTCCGATTTCATCTATCATTCGCCCGGCGACATTCCCGGGTGGGTTCTTAAAGACACAGCCGGCCGTGGATTCACCGGCAGGCTGGGTCGTACGCCGCCTGCTCAAGTGTTCCTCAACACCCTGCCTGGCTTCCTCGACCGAAGAGAGCGACCCGGCAAGCACGACCTCCAGGACCACCAGGTC
>Ga0307423_1001956_pt1 | contig 11957 bp, 9 predicted proteins | sample SalMarWE160310MG_FD_202154 | JGI IMG/M metagenome (GOLD analysis project Ga0307423, IMG submission 202154) | Salt marsh sediment microbial communities from the Plum Island Ecosystem LTER, Massachusetts, United States - WE1603-10 | ecosystem: Environmental > Aquatic > Marine > Intertidal zone >...
CCCCTGCCCCCCCCCCCCGACGCCCGCACCATCCAGAAGCCCCTACACCCGAGCGAGTATCCGGCGCAGCCGCCGTCCGGCGTCCCGGTTCCCCAGGTTGCTCACGTACACCTTCTCGGCCCCCACGACGCGCAGCTCGCGGATGGTGCGTGCGCAGATCTCCTCGGCGTCCACGCCGGCCTCGAACTCGCGGGTGATCTCCTCCGCCGGGACCGGGAAGAAGCGCCCGAGCGTCTCGAGCGTCGTGGGGTTCGCGCTCCGGTAGAAGAAGACGCCGAAGACGACCGGGGTCCCCCGCCCCATCCGTGCGTGCTCCTCCAGGAAGCGCTCGACCCGGGGAAGCGCGTGGTGCGACACGATCTGGCCCAGCGCGAAGTCCGCCTCCGCATCGTCCGCCGCGAGGTAGCGCATCTGCGCGACCGGGTCCTTCAGGGGGTTCACCCATCCGCCGAGCGCGAGCTGGGGGACGCGTGCGCGCACCATCTCACGCAGGTCGCGGGCGTGGGGCACGCAGCGTGGCGGCCCGACCGAGCGGTCCCCGCCGAGGATCGTGAGCGAATCGTATCCCTGCGACACCGCGCGGGAGGCGAACATCAGGCAGTAGTCCAACGCGTGCTTCGCGGTCAGGATGGGCACGATCCGGCGCCGGTCGACATCGTCGCCCATGTTGCCGCCCACGTGCGCCAGGTTCTCCTCCTCCGCGGCGCCCACCGCGTTGTCCGTCAGGAAGACGAAGACGTCGTCCCTGGTCAGCCGGCGCAGCGTGTGGTGGAGGTCGATCCACGCGGACATCCCGCCGCGACCGTCGAGATCGCTGCGCGGAGGGCGGAGCTCGACCGTCACGAGCGGACCGGGCTCGCGAAGGCTGCGGACGAGGAGGCCGCCTTCCCCTGCGCCCGGTGGAGTCCGGCTCACCCGCTGCCTCCGACCAGCGCTTCGATCTCCTCCGCGGCCGTCGGCAGCGCCCGCGTGAGGTTCTCGTGCCCTCCGTCCGTCACGAGCACGTCGTCCTCGAGGCGGACGCCGATCCCGGCGTACGGCTCCGCCGCCCCACCGGCGTCCGGCCGGAAGTAGAGCCCCGGCTCCACCGTGAACACCATCCCCGCTTCCAGGGCGCGAGGGGCCCCGCCCCTGGCGTAGTCGCCGGGATCGTGGACGTCGAGGCCGAGCCAGTGCGAGGTCTGGTGCGGGTAATAGGCCTTGTAGGCGCCTTCCTCGATCAAGGCGTCGGGGTCACCCGCCAGGACCCCGAGCGAGACGAGGCCTTCCGTGAGGGCGCGCACGGCGGCCGCGTGCACCTGTGCGGTCGTCACACCCGGCCCGACCACATCGACCGCGCTCGCGCGCGCCCGCTCGACGACGTCGTAGACGGCCCGCTGCGCCGCGGTGAAGCGGCCGTCGACGGGCCAGGTACGGGTGATGTCTCCGGCGTAGAGCGCCAGCTCCGCCCCGGCGTCCACCAGGACCACGTCACCGTGCTCCATGATGCGCGTGTTTGCGACGTAGTGGAGCACGCACGCGTTCGGGCCCGACCCGACGATGGTCCCGTACGCCGGGCCGGCGGCGCCCCCGCTCCGGAAGCAGCCGTCCACGGCGGCCTCCACCACCCACTCGCCCCGGCCGGGGCCCAGGGCGGCGGCGGCCGCGCGCTGGCCCTCGACGCTCAGCTCCGCGGCGGCGCACACTCGGGCGATCTCGTGGACGTCCTTCACCAGACGCATCTCGTCGAGGATCTCGCCCGGGTCCACCACGCCCCGCGGGCCGGTGCCCTTGCGGGGTCCCCGCTCGCGGGCGCGAGCGAGCGCTTCGAGCATGATGCGCTCCGCCTCGTCCCCTCTTCCGAGGCGGTAGTGGATCCGGTCGGCGTCCTGCAGCAACCGCGGGAGGCGATCGCGCAGCTCCGAGGTCGGGAAGGTCTCGTCCGCGCCGAACCGCTCGCCCGCGCCGTCGGGCCCCAGCACGGGACCGGTCCAGAGCTCCACGTCCGGGTCGGGAGACGGCACGAAGAGGACGAAGCGGGGATCGGAGCCGCCCACCAGGACCGCGACGCTGCGGGCTTCCGTCACGCCCGACACGTAGTACAGCTCGCTGTCGGGGCGATACGCGTGGTCCGTGTCCCGGGAGCGCTTGAGCACGGGTGCCGCCGGGAGCACCATGACGCCGTCGCCCAGACGGTCGTAGGCCGCCCGCCGTCGCCCCGAGAAGGCCGAGGCCGGGATGCCCGAGAAGGGGTCTGGATAGGTCATGGACCGCAAGGTAGTCGGCAACCCCCGTGCAGAAGAAGGGGACCCCACGTCGCTCCCCGGGACGTCGACCGGCACGCCGCGTCCCCCGGGGGCGCGCGCGGGCGGCGGAGCCACTAACGTATCGGCATGCACAGGACGCTGATGCTCGCAGCGGTGGGGTGGTGGGCGGTCGTGGCTGGGCCCGTGCGCGCCCAGATCGTACGGGGGGTGGTGGTGGAGCAGGACACCCGTACGCCGGTGGAGGGCGCCATGGTCGTCCTCATGGACCTGGACGGGCGCGTGGTCCACCGCGTCCTGAGCGACGCCGACGGAGGGTTCATCGCCGACGCGGATCGTCCCGGGCCGCACCGCATGCGCGTGGACCGCATCGGCTACGAAAGCCTGACGACGGAGCCTTTCGACGTCCCCGTACAAGGCGTCTACCGGGAGCTCGTGGTCCCGATCCGCCCGGTGGAGCTCACGGGGCTCGACGTGGAGGGCTCACGACGGTGCGCCCTCCCCCGGGAGCAGGGACGCGCCACCGCCCGCCTGTGGGAGGAGGCGCGCAAGGCGCTGCAGGCCGCGGCATGGACGTTGAGCTCCGGCACGTACCGATACACGCTGCTCCAGTTCCTGAGGAAGCTGGATGCGGACGGACGCCGGGTGCTGAACGAGCGTCGACGGTTCGTGAGCAAGACCGCGCAGGCGCCGTACGTGAGCGCTCCCGCCGAAGATCTCGTCGAGAAGGGGTTCATCCGGGAGAACGAGGACGGTACGATGACGTACTTCGCCCCGGACGCGGAGGCCTTCTTGTCGGACGCCTTCCTCGACACGCACTGCATGCGGGTTGGGGAGGTGCGCGACGGCATGGTGGGGCTCGCCTTCGAGCCGGTGCACGGGCGTCGCGAGACCGAGATCCGCGGGACGCTCTGGATCGAGGCCGCGACGGCGACCCTGCGCCGCCTGGAGTTCCAGTACGTCAACCGTCCAAGAGACCGCGACATGGGCGCCGCGGACGGTCAGGTCGTCTTCGGGCGACTGCCTCACGGGACGTGGGTCGTGCGCGAGTGGAGCCTGCGCCTGCCGGTCTTCGGGATGCCCGCCAACCGCTCGCGTGCCTTCGTCATCGGCTACGAGGTGCAGGGCGGCGCGTTTTGGCGCGCGGTCGACCGGACGGGCACCACCGTGGTGGAGGCCACCTCGGCGACCGTCACCGGGACGCTGGTGGACTCGCTGGGCAACGGCGCCATCGCCGGCGCGGTGCTGCGGAGCGCCGACGAGGCGGAGGAGAGCTTGAGTGTCCGCACCGGGGACGACGGCTCGTTCACGATCATGGGGTTGGCACCCGGGGGGCTGGTGCTCGAGGCGCGCCACCCCTCCCTGGACACCCTGGGCCTCGGACCGGCGTCCTTCCCGCTCGAGGCACAGGCGGGGGAGATTACCACCGTCCGGCTGCGCCTTCCGGGCGTCCGCGAGATTCTCGGCTCCGCCTGCGCGGATGCGGCCGGAGCCGAAGGGTCCACCGCCATCGTCCTGGGCAGGGTGCTGCGTGGCGCGGAGGTCGCCGGGGGAGCGCGGGTGCGCGTGCGTTGGCTCGGACCCACGGGCGGAGATTTCGCCGCCCCCACGCAGGCTGCTCCGCCGCAGCGCGAGGTCGAGCCTCCACGGTGGAGTCTCGACCCGGAGGATGCCCTCTCGGTGCTCACGACGCTGGACGAGCGGGGTATCTTCCTCCTCTGCGGGGTGCCGCGAGGCTCCCAGCTCGTGGTCGAGGCGAGTCTCGGGTCGGTGGCATCCGGCGAGCGCCGGGTCGTCGTCTCCCCGGCCGACGACGTCGTCACGGTGAGCATTCCCATCGAGAGGGGGCGGTAGCTCTTGAAGCCGAACGTCGCAGGAGGCCCCACCCTCCCTGGGCTGTGTGGACTCGTGTGCGTCGCGCTGGGGCTGGGCGCTTCGGGAGGGAGCGCGCAGGTGCGCCCGGACTCGGCGGCGGCTTCGCGGAGCCAGCCCGACTCGGCGGTGGCGCTCGAGCCCATCGTCGTGCGTGTCCTGCGCAGCTCGGTCGGGGCCGGGAGCCCCTACGCGGTGTCGGTCGCGGCCGGGGAGGAGCTCACCCGGGCCAACCCCGGAGCATTCCTGGAGGAGACGCTGCGCTCCCTGCCGGGGCTCCAGGTCCAGAACCGGTTCAACCTGGCCTCCGGGGAGCGCGTCGCGATCCGCGGCTTCGGGTCGCGGGCCCAGTTCGGCATCCGGGGCATCAGGGTCCTGGTGGACGGCATCCCCGCCACGCTCGCCGACGGGCAGACGTCCATCGATCACCTCGACGTGGCCTCCGTGGGTCGCGTGGAACTGCTGCGCGGGCCGGGCTCGTCGCTGTACGGCAACGCGGCGGGCGGCGTGCTGCACTTCGAGTCCCGTGCCCCCGCCCCGGACGGCCCTGAGGTGGAGGCGCGCTCCGCGGCCGGCTCCGACGGACTGCGAACCTTGCTCGGGGCGCTGTCGGGCACGGTCGACGGGGTCGGCTACCGGGCGAGCGTGTCCCGCTTCACCTACGATGGCTTCCGGCGAGACCCCGTCGCCGACGACGGCAGCACCTACGGCCGCCAGGCCCGGACGATCGTGAACGGGATCTTCGACGTCCCCGTCTCGTCGGGGCGGATCCGCGTCGTGGCCAACGGACTCGACATGGCGGCCGCCAACGCCGGCTCGCTCTCCTCCGCCCTGCTGGCCGAGGGAGATCGGCAGGCCTACCGCTTCAACGTCGTCCAGGACACCCGCGAGGACGCGCGCCAGGGCCAGGTCGGAGTGACCTGGACCGGGGGCCTGGGCGCGCTGGACGGCGAGGTGTCGGCGTGGGGCATCCACCGCGACTTCGAAGGGCGCATCCCCTCGGACGTGGTCGGCTTCGACCGCAACGCCGGGGGCGCCCGGGCGCTCTTCCGCGGCGAGAGCGAGACCGGAGTGGGGACGCTGGCCCTCGGTGGCGGAGTGGAGCTCGAGCTGCAGAGCGACGACCGTCGGAACTGGGCGAACGAGAGCGGCGACAAGGGCGCGCTCTCCCTCGACCAGCAGGAACGCGTGCGCGGGACGGGTTTCTTCCTGGACGGGCGCCTGGAGACGATGCCCGGCCTGTCGGTTCTCGCGGGCCTGCGCTACGACCGCTTCCGCTTCGAGGCGGACGACCGCTTCCTCCAGGACGGCGCCGACGACTCGGGCGTGCGTGTCATGGACGCGCTCAGCCCTTCGGTGGGGGTGGTCGCCGAGCCGGCGGGCGGGGTGGAGCTGTTCGCCAACCTGTCGACGTCGTTCGAGACCCCCACGACCACCGAGCTCGGCAACCGTCCCGACGGCGCCGGCGGCTTCAACCCCCAGCTCGATCCGACGCGGGCGCTGACCGTGGAGGGAGGGGTACGGGGCCGGGTGGGAGACACGTGGAGCCTCGAGGCGACCCTCTTCCACACCGCGCTCGAGGACGAGCTCGTCCCGTTCCAGGTGCCTTCCTCGCCCGGCCGCACGTTCTACCGGAATGCCGGCAGGTCGCACCACCAGGGGTGGGAGATGGCGGCGGAGGGCCGGCCCTCCGCCGACGTGTGGACCCGCGTCGCCTACACCCGGGTGGACGGACGCTTCGACGCCTACGCCACGGACGCGGGGAGCTTCTCCGGGAACCGGATCCCCGGCCTCGCACCCTACCGCCTGGACGGGACCGTGACCCTCGAGCGCGGCGCCGGCTTTCTGGAGGTGCGTGGCCTCTACCAGGACGCCATGCCGGTTGACGACGCGAACGAGCACGCCTCGCCCCCCTACTTCCTGGCGGACGTGCGCGTGGGCCTCGAGAACGTCCGGGCGGGGAGCCTGATGGCTTCCCCCTACGTGGTGGTGGCCAACGCGCTGAACCGGGGCTACGTCACGGCCGTCGTGGTCAACGCCTTCGGGCAGCGGTACTACGAGCCCGGGCCGGGATGCACATGGGAGGTGGGCCTGAACGTGCTCCTCGGAGGCACCGGCCGGTAGGAGCGCGGCGACGCTACGTGCGGCACAGCGACAGGTCGCGCACCAGCGCGAGCGCGTTGGCGACTGGCCGCTCGCCCTCGTCGTCCGACGGGTGGTTCTGCACCGCGCCGAGCACCACCATGACCGACGAGCCTCCCCCGTCGAGGTTGAGCGCCTCGCGGGCGCCGAAGGCCTCCAGGAGCGTCGCCAGCTCGGGGAGAGTCATGCCCACCGAATGCGGCGCCTGTCGTCCGTCCACGACGACGAGCCACAGCCGATCGGAGGCGGAATCGTACGCGACCGCGGTCCTCGGGTGACGGGTGGCCGCAAGCGCCGGCTGCTCGGCCACGGCGAGGTCGCCGACGCGCCCGCCGTCATCGAGGAGCTCGGGGAAACCGCCGACCGCCTCCGTGCGCCCGTCTCCGGCGCCGAAGGGAACGGCCCAGCCCAGCCGGAGGGTGTCCCCCTCCACCGAGACCGGGCCCACCCAGGGCGCCTCCCCCGGCCTCCAGGCCAGCGCCGGCCGACGCCGCGCCGCGGTCACCTGTCCGCCTGCCACCTCGGTCCCCACGGTGGTGCCCTCGGGGGTGAAGAAGTCCGCGTTCACGGCGGCGAGCACGCCGTCGGCCGACCGCGTGACCATCGAGGTCACCGGCTCGTGGCCCCGCCCGCCGGACTCCCGGTCCTCGGCGCGCAGCGTCTTCAGCGCGAGGTCGCAGCGCGACAGGTCGGCCTCCACCGCGTGGATCGCCCACGGTCCTTCGGCCGACCAGAGGTACCGATACCAGACCCCCGCACCGACCCGCGCGCTGCGCACCGTGTCCGGATGCAGCAGCTCGAGGACGGCGGGGGGAATGCGATCGGCGAGCGCAGGAGGGGTATCGGGCGGCGCGCACGAAGCGAGCAGCAACGCCACCGAGAGCGCCGCGCCCGCGACCCGAGACCCGTGGACCGTCCTCCGCGCTCTGTCTATACTCCGGCTCCCATGACTCGTCACGCGCGCATCATCCACTTCGCTGTCACCGGCGCTCTCTGGCTGGCTCTGCTCGTGGGCCACGTCGGACCCGCCGCTGCGCAGGGCACAGGCACGGGCAGCAGCGTGCGCGTCGGCATCACGTTCGGCGGGATCAGCACGGTGGGCCTGAGCGTCGAGTACGTAAGAGAGCATCGGAGCGTGGACCTCACCTTCGGCACCTGGTCCTTCCGCGACCTGAGCAGCGCGGTCGTCGTTCGCCAGTACTTCGGCGCGGGCGACCTCCTCCCCTTCGTCGGGATCGGGCTCTGGCTGGTGGGCGCGCACCCGTCCGACGAGAGAACCGGCTTCGCCGCCGTCCTGCACGCGCCGATCGGCCTCGACTGGCAGGCCCTCGAGGACCACTACCTGGGCGCCCTGATGAACGTCAACCGGGCGCTGTGGGTACGGCGCACGGATCCCGAGGACGACATGCCGCTCAACCGCCGACTGGTCCCCCTCCCCGGCGTCTACTATCGCTGGGGCCGGTAGGCGAAAGCGCCTCCAGGCCCCTCTCACCACTCGTCGGGCTCGTCCCAGCTCTCGGACCAGAAGCGCCGCTCCTCCTCGTCGATCTCGTCGTAGTCGAGCGGCTCGTCCTCGTCGGTCGTCAGCACGCCGTGCTCGACGATAGCGCGCACCGCCGCGTCGTCGACGAGCGGCCGGGCACGGCGAAGCCGGCGCCGCATGCGCACCCGTAGCTGGATCCCCGAGGCCACGACGAGCCCCACGAGGAACGCGGACAGGAGGGCGAGCGCGAAGGAGAGCATCAGGTCAATCCACGGGTTCCATTCCCACGTACTTCAGACCACTACCGGTGACGAACAGGACGACCTCGTCGTCCTCGGAGACGAGGCCCATCTCCATGAGCATGGGGACGGCAGCCGCCGTGGCGCCACCCTCCGGGGCCGCGAAGACGCCCGTGTCCGCACCCAGCTTGTATACCCACTCCTTCATGAGATGATCGGGAACGGCGACCGCGCCGCCCCCCGACTCCCGGAGCGCACGAAGGATCAGGAAGTCGCCGACCGCCCCGGGCACGCGCAGACCCGCCGCGTAGGTGGTCGCGCCCTGCCACGGCTCGGCGTGCTCCTCGCCCCTCTCCCAGGCGCGCACCATCGGCGCGCACCCCGCTGCCTGGACCGTGAACATCTTCGGCCGCTCCGTGCCGATCCAGCCGAGGCGCTCCATCTCGTCGAAGGCCTTCCACATGCCGATGAGGCCCGTGCCACCGCCCGTGGGATAGACGATCGCGTCCGGCAGCCGCCCGCCGAGCTGCTCGAAGAGCTCGTACCCCATCGTCTTCTTCCCCTCCACGCGGTAGGGCTCCTTCAGCGTGGACAGGTCGAACCACCCGTGTTCCTCGACCCCCTGGCGGACGACGCGGCCGCAGTCCGTGATGAGGCCGTCCAGAAGCTGCAGGTCGGCCCCGAGGGCGGCGATCTCCTCCAGGATCGGAGCCGGCGTGTCCCGCGGCACCACGACGTGCACGGGCAGTCCGGCTGCCGCCCCGTAGGCCGCCGCCGCGCTGCCCGCGTTCCCGGCGGAGGGCAGCGCGAGCTCTTTGGCCCCCAGCTCCAGTGCGCGCGACACGGCCAGGCCGAGCCCGCGGGCTTTGAACGAGCCGGTCGGGTTCTGGCCTTCGTCCTTCACCCAGACGCGGGTCACGCCCAGGCGGTCGGCGGTGCGCGGTGCGTCCAGGAGCGGCGTCCACCCCTCGCCCAACGCGACCTGGCAGTTGCGTTCGCGCACCGGCAACACCTCCTCGTAGCGCCAGAGGTCCGCGCGCCGGCCGGCGACGGCGCTCGGAGTGAAGCGGTCCCGGATGGAGTCCAGGTCGTAGCGCGCGAAGAGGGGCTTCCCGGCGGGCGACAGCCCGATGAGCTGCTCGCTGTCGAACCGCTCTCCGGTACCGGTGCACTCCAGGTGACTGGCGCCGGGCAGTCGTGCCGTGTCGTTCATATCTCCTCGCTTCCCTCGGGCGTAGGCTCCCCGTCCGTACGCAAGCGGCCCGAGGAGAGGACGCGCACCCCGGCCACGAGCGAGAGCGCGGCCACCGGCAGGAGCCAGAGCGGCGGCGGGGCGTTGGGGTTCGCGAACATCTCCCGGAGCGCCGGTACGGACGCCAGGAGCACGATGGTTCCGTTGTTCAGGAGATGCATGAGTGCCCCGGTCCAGATCGACCGGCTCCTCAGCACCGCCCACGCGATGACGATACCCAGCCAGGCCGTCGGAAGGAACCGTATGGCGGTCTGGAACGAGAGGTGGAAGGCGCCGAACACGATTCCGTTGAGCAGCACGACGCGCCACGTGTCCAGACGGCGTGTGCCCCCGAGGAGCACGCCCCGGAAGACCACCTCCTCGCACAGCGCCGGCGTCACCGCCAGCAGCAGAAGCAGCCAGGCCAGCCTCCCCGGGGTCTCGGCCGTGACCAGCTTCTCGAGCCCTTCCAGGATTTCCCACGGGATCGGAAGGAAGAAGGTCTGCAGCCAGCCGATGAGCCACGCCACCGGTACCGCCCCCCCGACCAGCAGGAGCGCGCCCGCCGCTCCCCTCGTCCCAGGTGAGCGCAGCGACAGCGTACGCCGCACGTCGTATCCGCCGATGCGGACGAAGAGCAGCGCGGGCACGAACAGCAGCAGCCACTCGGCGACGAGCAGGCCCCGCTCGCCCAGCTGGACCTGGAGCGTGACGCCGAACCAGAAGAACAGGACCGCCACGCCAGCCACGAAGAAGACCGCCGCTCGCGGATCGGGAACCTTCCCCGCCCTCTCCCCGCCGCGCAGTCCGTCCATCCACCCGGAGCGTCCGTGGTCGTCGCCTTCGGCGCCGAAGAGCACCGCCTCGTTGCCGAACGCGCGGGCGGCGAACAGGAGCGCCAGGGCCGCGTACAGTACGGTCGAGCACAGAACCAGCGCGCCGGTGACGAAGTCGGCGTGTCCGACCATCAGGTCGCGGAAGAAGAACGACACGCCCGCCACGGGGACGACCGCGAAGAGGGGGGAGAAGTCGATCCCCGGGAACATCGGCAGCATCGCGGGCAGCAGCACCAGCATGTAGACCGGGGTCAGCGTGTTCTGCGCCTCCTTGAACGACGACGAGCGCACGGCCATGCCGAGGAAGAGGGCGCCGAACAGCACGGCCAGCGGAATCAGTGTGAGGAAGATCAGCACCACGGCGCGCAGCGAGACCGACACCTCGAGCCCGAGTCCGCGGCTGAACTCGAGCACCCCGGTCTGGAACGTGAGGATCATGCTGCCCAGGTTCAGGCCGGCGGCCACGACCGCGATCAGCGCCACGGTCACGAACTTGCCGGCGACCACGGAGCCGGGAGGCACGGGAGCGGTCAGGAGGGTCTCGAGCGTGCCGCGTTCCTTCTCGCCCGCCGCCAGGTCGATCGCCGGATAGAACGCCCCCAGCATCGTGATCACGACCAGGAGGAGGGGGAGGATCCTGCCCATGGCGTAGCCCCCCACCTCCTCCGGGCGCGCCACCGAGGAGTCGACGACCTCGAGCGGTCGGGCGAACCCGGCCGGCAGCCCGCGCGCCAGGAGCCGGCGCGCCAGCAGCGTGTCGCGCCACGCGTCCAGGACCCTGAGGAGCTCACGCCTGCCCAGCTGCGACCGGTCCGACGCGCCATTGTAGAGCACGATCACCGGCCGGGATCCTCCCGCCCCCTCCCTTCCGACCTGAGCGACGGCCGTGACGGAATCCGAGCGCACGGCCGCCTCGGGATCGCCGAGTACCGTCACCCGGCGGAGCCCCTGTGCCGAGTCCACGAGCGCCAGCAACTCCGCCGGGGCCTCGCCCACGACCGCAACCGGCGAGGCGCGCTCCTGCAGCCGCCTCTGGCCGAAGAGGAGGATCTGCTCGCTCACCACCAGGAGCGCCGGATAGAGGAGCACCGGCACCACGACCATGAGGAGCAGCGTCCGCCGGTCGCGGATCGTTTCCTTGAGCTCCTTGCGGAACACGATCCACCAGACGCTCACGCCGCACCTCCCTGCTCTGGACCCGTCACGAGGGCGAGAAACGCGCGCGCCAGGTTCGGCGCGCCGGTGCGCGCCACCAGGTCGTCGGGCGTACCCTCGGCGACGAGCTCACCGCCGCGGAGCACACCGACGCGGTCCGCAAGTAGCTCCACCTCCTGAAGCTGGTGCGTCGAGAAGAGGATGCACTTCCCCCGCGCGCGCTCCCGGACGATGAAGTCGTAGATGGTCTGTCCGCTCAGGACGTCGAGGCCCAACGTCGGCTCGTCGAGGATCAGCGCGGGGGGGTCGTGGACGAGCGCACGGGCCAGCGAGACGCGCTGGCGCTGGCCCGTCGACAACCGCCCGCACCGTCGATCCGCGAACGACTCGATCCCGAAGAGGGTGACGAGCTCCTCGACGCGGGCGTCGAGCTGTTCACCCTCCAGGCCCTGGAGGTTGCCGAAGTACGCCACGAGCTCCCGTGCCGTGAGCCGCTCGTAGAGGCCCATGGACGCCGCGATGAACCCGATGCGGCGGCGCACCTCCAGCGGGTCGCGCACGGCGTCCGCGCCGAAAACGGAGGCCGATCCGGAAGTGGGTGTGAGCAGAGTGGCCAGACAACGCAACGCGGTGGTCTTGCCCGCGCCGTTGGGTCCGAGCAGGGCATAGACCTCCCCCGGACGAACCTCCAGCGTGAGGTCGTCGACGGCCGTGAGGGTCCCGTAGCGCTTGGTGAGTCGGTGGAAGCGGATCATG
>Ga0307423_1001957_pt1 | contig 11950 bp, 10 predicted proteins | sample SalMarWE160310MG_FD_202154 | JGI IMG/M metagenome (GOLD analysis project Ga0307423, IMG submission 202154) | Salt marsh sediment microbial communities from the Plum Island Ecosystem LTER, Massachusetts, United States - WE1603-10 | ecosystem: Environmental > Aquatic > Marine > Intertidal zone >...
TTGGCACTGCGGACGTGGCCTACGTGGCTCAGCGACGCCGTGACGACCCGCCGCGGTTCGATCCCGCTCATCGCTTGATCCAGCGGCTGGCGATGGCGCATGGTTCACTCCCGGATCGGAACCGGTGGCTGGCGGCGGGCGATGTCGAGGCGCCTCTCTCCCTCTTGGATCCGCTACGTGGCGACTGTACGCCTTCGAGCTGATTCGGACAATCGAGCCCACGGATGGTGCATCCGCTTCTCCCCTGCGATACTGGGGCAATGAGCAATCACAGCATCGACCCCGCGGACGAAGCACGGCACGAGCCCACTGAAGAGCGGTTCTGGAGCGAGTCGTATTACTTCGACTTCTTCAACGAGGAAGGATCCCTGGGGGGCTACGTGCGATGCGGGCTCTATCCCAACCTCGGCGTGACCTGGCAATGGGCCTGCCTGGTCGGCAGCCGACGACCGCTGGTGACCGCGATCGATCATCAAGCCCCGCTCCCGCCCGCCGGCTCCCTCGAAGTCCGCTCTCAGAAACTGGAGGCCGATCACGAGTGCAGGTCCCCGAACCGACGCTTCGGTGTCCTCGTCGAGGCCAGCGCGGTCGCGCTCGACGATCCCGTCCAGGCCTACGGCCCCATGGAGGGGGAGGCAACCCCTCTCTCCTTCGATCTGGAGTGGGAGACCGAAGGGCCCGGGGGCTATCGCTTCCGAGACATGACCCGCTACGAGATATCGTGTCGGGTGCACGGCCGGATCCGCGTAGGGGATGAGCACATCGAGTTCGCCGGTCATGGCCAGCGCGATCATTCCTGGGGAGTGCGCAACTGGTGGACCATGGCCTATTGCTGGAATGCGGGCCGCCTCGAGGACGGCACCCGCTTTCACTCCGTGGCGCCGCGCACACTCGATGGACAGGACCTGCCCTGGGCCGCGGGCTATGTCCAGGCGCCCGGGGAAGCGTTGGTCCCGATCCACAGCTCCCGTGCCCGCGAAGAGATCGACGCCAACGGATTCCCCATCAAGGCCCGCATCGAGGTCGGCGACCTCCGCCTCGATCTGTCACCGCTGTACATTGCACCCGTCCTGATGGTCGACCCGGACGGCCGCGTCGCGAAGTTCCCTCGCTGCCTTGCCCGCTTCTCACACGCCGACGGTCGCCGGGGCCTCGGGTGGATCGAGTGGAACCAGCCGCAGCAGCATTGAGATTTTCCCCCCGTACGCAGCAGCGGGTGGATGCAGGAGAGCTTCCCGGGTAGCCTCTGCACACGTGGAAGAGCCCCTCTGGCAGCCCTCGAAGCAGCGCATCGCCCAGGCCAACCTCACGGCCTTCATGGCTGCGGTCCGCGAGGATTGGGGGGTCGCGCTCACAGACTACGCGGCGCTCCACGATTGGTCGATCCGCGAGAAGGAGCGATTCTGGCAGTCGCTCTGGTCCTTCTGTGACGTCCGCGCCGAAACCCGGGGCGATCTGATCCTCGTGGACGGGCAGCGGATGCCCGGCGCCCGCTGGTTCCCCGAAGCGCGCCTCAACTTCGCCGAGAACCTGCTGCGCCGTCGCGACGACGCCGAGGCGGTGGTCTTCTGGGGTGAGGACGCGAGGATCCGACGCCTCTCCCACGGGCAGCTACAGGCCGAGGTCTCTCGTCTCGAGCAGGCCTTCCGTGCCCGCGGCGTTCGGGAAGGCGACCGCATCGCCGGCTACCTGCCCAACCTGCCCGAGACCCTGATCGGTATGCTGGCCGCCGCCAGCATCGGGGCGATCTGGTCCTCCTGCTCTCCGGACTTCGGGTCGCGCGGTGTCCTCGATCGCTTCGGCCAGATCGAGCCCAAGCTCCTGCTCTGCGCCGACGGCTACCTCTACAACGGAAGGAGCCACGATTGCCTGGGGAAGCTATCCGAGATCCTCGAGGCTCTGCCGAGCGTCGAGCACACGGTCGTGGTTCCCTTCACGCGCGAAGCCCCTCCGCTCGATGACATCTCGAATGCGACCCTCTGGGAGGAGTTTCTCTCGGGCTTCGAGCCGACCGAGATCGCCTTCCGCCAGCTCCCCTTCGACCAGCCCCTCTACATCATGTACTCCTCCGGAACCACCGGAGCTCCCAAGTGCATCGTTCACGGCGCGGGTGGCACGCTGCTTCAGCACCTGAAGGAACACCGGTTGCAGTGCGATGTGAAGCGCGACGATCGCGTCTTCTACTTCACCACCTGTGGCTGGATGATGTGGAACTGGCTGGTCTCGGCGCTGGCCTCGGAGGCGACGCTCCTCCTCTACGACGGATCGCCCACTCATCCCGACGCAGCGATCCTCTTCGATCTGGTGGAGCGAGAGCGGTGCACGCTCTTCGGAACCTCGGCCAAGTTCATCGACGCGATCGCCAAGCAGGGGCTCGATCCCATGCGTAGCCACGATCTCTCCAGCCTGCGGACGGTGACCTCCACCGGGTCTCCATTGGCTCCAGAGAGCTTCGACTACGTCTACTCGAGGATCAAACGGGACCTCTGTCTCTCATCGATTGCAGGAGGCACCGACATCATCTCCTGCTTCATGGGCGGGAACCCCATCGGCCCGGTGTGGCGCGGGGAGATCCAGGCGCGAGGTCTGGGGATGCAGGTCGAGGTCTTCGACGACGCCGGGCGACCGGTCCGAGGAGAAAAGGGCGAGCTGGTGTGTACGGGACCCTTTCCGTCGATGCCGGTGGGATTCTGGAACGACCCCGAGGACGCGAGGTATCACGCGGCGTACTTCGAGCGCTTTCCCGGCGTCTGGTGCCACGGCGACTTCGTGGAGCTGACCGAGCACGACGGAATCATCATCTACGGCCGCTCCGACGCGGTTCTCAACCCGGGTGGCGTCCGCATCGGGACCGCTGAGATCTACCGCCAGGTCGAGCAGCTCGACGAGGTGATGGAGAGCCTCGTCATCGGTCAGAGCTGGGAGGGGGACGTCCGGGTCGTGCTCTTCGTGGTGCTGCGTCCCGATCTGGTACTGAACGAGGAGCTGGCGGGAAGGATTCGGCGGCAGATTCGCGCGAACGCGACACCTCGCCACGTCCCCGCCAAGATCCTCCAGGTAAGCGACATTCCCCGCACCAAGAGCGGAAAGATCGTGGAGCTGGCGGTCCGCGACGTGGTCCACGGGAAGGCCATCAAGAACCTCGACGCCCTGGCCAATCCGGAGGCGCTGGACCATTTCCAGGACCGCCCGGAGCTTCGGACCTGAGCGTCACGTCCCTTTGAAGACCGGCTTGCGCTTCTCCAGAAAGGCTCTCGGACCCTCCTTGGCGTCCTCGCTGCTGTAGATCGGAATCCCGATCGCCATCTCCTTCTGCTCGAAGGCGTCCTTTTCGGGCATCTGGGCGGTCTCGCGCACCGCCCGGAGAATGGCCTGCACCGCCAAGGGGCCATTCGACGCGATGCGCTCGGCGATCTCTCTCGCAACCTGGAGCGCCTGCCCGTCCGGAACCACGCGCCCGATCAGACCCATCTCCTTGCACTGGGCGGCCGTGTAGGAATCGCCGGTGAGGAGCAGCTCGAGCGCTAACGTGTAGGGTACTTGTCGAGGCAGGCGAACCGTCGAGCCGGCCATCGGAAAGAGCCCGCGCTGAACCTCCGTCACCCCGAAGACGGCACTGTCGGCTGCGACGCGGATGTCCGTCCCCTGCAGGATCTCGGTTCCCCCGGCCAGCGCAAAGCCTTCGACGGCCGCGATCACCGGCTTGGTGGGACGGTAGGTCTTGAGCCACCCATTGAAGATGATGCTCATGTCCTTTGCCATGCGCTCTTCGAACTCATCGTCGGGCGGCCTTCCCGAAGTGAGCTTATTGATGACACCCAGATCCATTCCGGCGCAGAAGTTGCCGCCGGCCCCCGTGAGAATCGCCACTCGCAGATCGCCGTCCGCGTCGAGGCGATGCCAGGCATCGTTCAGGCCGCAGAGGACCTCCGCATTCACGGCGTTCTTCTTTTCCGGCCGGTTGATGGTGACGGTGAGGACGTGTCCGTCCTTCTCAGCGAGCAATGCAGATTCAGCCATCCCCTCTCTCTTCCTTCTTCTCGAAGATGCAGCCGGGCTCACTGAGCCTGGGCCGCGACAGCGGAAAACGGAGACTCGACTCTAGCCCGCATTGCTCACCGGGTCGCCTGCGAGGGCGGGCGACCAGCTATCGGGTAGGAAGAAAGATCGAGAAGCAGGTCCCCTTGCCCGGCTCGGACTCGACTTTGATGTCGCCGCCGTGATTCTTGACCATCTGATAGGAGAGCGAGAGACCGAGACCCATGCCCTCCCCGACCTTCTTGGTCGAGAAGAAGGGATCGAAGATGCGCTCCAGCACGTCGGGCTGCATACCGCAGCCGTCGTCCTCGATCCTGACCACGACGTTCGGATCGAGAAACTCCGTCGAGACGCGGATGCTTCCGCCGTCCGTGATCGCCTGGGATGCGTTCAGCAGCAGGTTCAGAAAAACCTGTTTGAGCTCCTGCACCTGAGAGAGAAGCAGCGGAATCTTGCCGAAGCTGCGCTCCACGTTGGCGCGATACCGGAGACGTGGCTGGGCGATGCGCAGCGTGGCGACCAGCAGATCGTTGATGTCCGCCGTCTCCCGTTCGCCCTGGCCGGCGTAGGCGAATCCGCGGACGTTCTTCACGATGGCCGCCACGCGGGACACACCTTCCAGGGATTCCTCGAGCAGCTCCCAACCTTCCTGGAATGTCTCGGGCTCCATGCACTTCTCGGCAGTCTCCCAGTGGGCCAGGAGCTGATTGAGATTCGACTGTACGAAGGCGATGGGATTGTTGATCTCGTGCGCGATGCCCGCGGCCAGCTCGCCCACCGCCGCCAGCCTCCCCGACATGATCAGCCGGCTTCGCAGCGCGGTCAGCTCGCGAAGGTCCCGCACCACGAGCACCTGCCCCATCGGATCGCCCAGGCGGTCGAGAATGGAGCTGGAAGAGAGCGAGATCGCGATCGGCTGCCGGGTGTCGGAGATGAGCTGACACTCGTGCTCGTCGGCGCGCTGACTTGCGATCTGCGGATATTCGGGGATGAGATCGGCGATCGGCCTTCCGATCAGCTCGGCTTCGCGACATCCGCAAAGCCGCGCCAGGCTGGCATTGGCGCTGCGGATCGAGCCGTCGTGGCGTACCAGCGCCACGCCGTCGCGAAGTGTGGCCAGGATCTCGGAGGCGAAGGTCCCGGGCACCAGTAGCGAGTAGCCGTAGCGGTGGACGCTCCATGCGATCGTCCCTCCGAGGATCACCAGGCTGGCGCTCCCGACGCGCGGAACGTCAATGCCACACATCGGGAGGATCGCATCGGTGGCCGACGCGAGCACCAGGGGGATGGTGATGACGACCAGGGCGATGTGGCCCTGGCGGCGCTCGCTGATCGGGGCATCGGGCGGGTAGACGCGCCACCAGATCACGCCGAGGGAAACCGCCACGAACGTCGCAGTGGGCGCGTAGAGGAAGAAGAAGAGCGGCCCCGGCGTGAAGCCCCAGCCCCAGCCGGTGGGGTGGACGCTCTCGATCCCCCAGGGCGTCGCGATGTAGATCGCGCTCGACAGGACGGCGAGTACGTAGAGAGCTGGGAGACAGCGCCGCCGCAGCCACGAGGTCGTGTCGCCGAACAGCTCGAGGATGAGGTGGAGACAGAGCGCACCGAGCGGCATCCATCCGATCGAGGAGATCCGGAAGAGCCCAGCGACCCAGGCGGGCTCATCGAGCGTGTTCCAGATGACCTCGAGAAGGGACCAGCAGGTGGCGCAGCCGAAGATCGCGGCCAGCAGGCGATGGCCGCGGTTCACCGAGTCGCGAGTCAGGATCGAGCTTCCCATGATCGCGGCAGCGACGCTGGCGAAGAGAGGGATCAGGACGTACGGGTGCAATGCGCCGGCTCCTCGGGCTCCCTACCCGATCTGCTGCAGGTTCGCCTGGCTAGATCGACCGAGTGGGGAAGCCGCTTGAAGGCGCCTTCGTTTGGTCGCCCCCGTGGGGCGAAAGAGAGGATCGGCGGTCCTCAGCGCCCCTTCCCACTCCGCGGTCGGATTCGCCGCGGACGCCAGAGGAGGGTGTCGCTCGGGTCGTGCTCGCGGAGGCGCGACAGCGCGGTCTCGCGATTCCTGGTCGCGTAGCAGTAGCAGCAGCCGAAGACGCAGGTGTCGTAAGCGCCGATGTCCACGGACTCCGTGCAGCCGCACTGCTCGCGGGTGGGACGCCGCTTCAGCCGCTCGCCGACATCCGGCCGGAGGCGGCGGATCCACTCGAGGTCGATGCAGCGCCCCTTCTCCACGCCCTCGCCTACCAGCTCATCCTCGCAGCAGGCGTGGAGCGTCATCCCATGGCCCGCAGCCGCGTCGCGGAGCCGCAGGACGAGGTTCCGCCGTTCCACCGCATCGGGCTCGAGGAAACCGATGCCATGCTGCCGGCTCAGCCGCTCGAAATTGACTCGGGTCTTTCCGTAGAGGTCCACGAATGAGAAGTACACCCGCCGGACCGCACCCTCGAGGTCCCGCGCGATCGACGCGAATCGATCGAGGTGAAAGGCCACCGGCGTTCGCGAGCTCAGCACGATCGGGTCGTATCGCCAGATCACCGACTCCGGTCCCACCCGCTCCGCCAGCTCGCGCAGGCGCCGCAGGGAAACGGCCAGCTCGGGATTGTCGCTCTCCAGCGGCTTCGGATAACCGGTCACGGTGAATTGAAAGAGGGGCAAGTGACCGCAAGCCAGCAGGTCAGGGAGAGCGGAAAAGAGCGGCGCAGGGTTGCGCGTCCACAACACGATGGCGAGACAGTCTTCCGGCAGAAGCGATACACGCTCGATTCTGCCCGTGAAGGGATGCATCCACTCGCAGTACCCCTCCTCGAGGCGGCGAAGCAGCCACCTGCTGTAGAAGGCCGGGATGTCGCTTCGCCGGCTGGCACTGATGATCTTTCCAGGCAATCCGCCCCCCAGAGTCGCGGTCCGAAATCCGCCGGTCCGCTACCGTCAGCGTCACGACGACGGGAAGCCGATTTCAGGATACAAGAGGAGGTGGCTCGATGGTCGTTCTCGGGGGCGCAGAGGGATGAGAGAGAATCACCGGCGGGCGATAGAGCGCCTGACCGCCGAGCTGGAGGGAGACCCGCGCTTCCTCGCGGTGATTCTGGGCGGGTCGGTCGCCCGCGGCACCGAGCTTCCCGACTCGGACATCGATTTGATCCTCATCGCCAGCCAGGAGGAGTACGCGCGGCGTCTCGTCGAGAGCGACTTCGGATACCTGAACCAGGAGGTCTGCGACTATCCCGGGGGCTATGCCGAGGCCAAGGTCATGTCCTTGTCCTTCATCGAGGAGATTGCCGATCGGGGCAGCGAGCCGGCGCGAGCCGCGTTCGTGGGAGCTCGAATCCTCTCCTCACGGGTTCCCGAGCTGGAGGACCTGCTGGAGCGCGTGACGAGCTACCCGGAGGCCGAGAGAATCGCCAAGATTCGGAGCTTCTACGCCCATTTCCTCATCCACTACTGGTACCTGAGCGAGGCGGAGAGACGCAGCGAGCAGTATTTGCTGCTGCGTTCCGCCGCGGATTTCGCGCTCTTCGCCGGACGTCTGATCCTGGCGCACAACCGGATCCTGTTTCCCTATCACAAGTGGTTCATGCACGAGCTGCGCAGCGCGCCCGAGAAGCCGGATGATCTCATCGATGCAATGGAACACCTGCTCGGGGAGCCTTGTCTCGAAAACGCCAACCCGGTACTCGCATCCGTGGCGAACTTCCGCGACTGGGAGAAGCCCCTCCGGAACCCCGCGGCACAGTTCATGGAAGACAGCGAGTGGAACTGGCGCGAGGGTCTTGCCCCGGTGGCAGACCGCTAGCCTCTCACCCGGGTGTGCATTCGCCGCCGCTGGAAACCAGCACCCGACCGTCGCGAATCTCCCAGACGGTGTCCGTGCAGCGCCGGGCGAAGGCGTCGTCGTGCGTGACGATGACGAGCGCGCCGGGATAGTCGGCCAGCGCCGCCTCGATCCGTTCGATCGAGGGAAGATCCAGGTGGTTGGTGGGCTCGTCGAGGACCAGGGCCCACACCTGACGGGCCAGCCCGAACGCCAGCGCGAGCTTGCGCGCCTCCCCAGGAGAGGGACGGGCCGAAGCCAGCAGCGCTTCCGGGTCGACACCGAGAGCGGCCACGATCGAGAGCACCCTACCCTGCTCGGCAGCGGCGCTCTCCCGCAGCTCCTCCAGCAGAGCGAGCTCCTGTGCGGGAGCGAGCTCCTGGGGCAGGTAGAGAACTCGCGACGCGGACACCCGGAGCCCGCCCATCAAGCGTCCCAGGAGAGTCGTCTTCCCGGCGCCGTTGGGACCGGCGATGTGGACACGGCTCTCGCGCGCCACCTGCACCTGGACCTCTCGCAGCAGCACCGCGTCACCCAAGCGCAGCTCGTCGATCGAGAGGCTCGTCAGCCGCGGGACCGGTGACGGAACGTAATCGACCTGCAGGGAGCGACCCAGGGCCTTGTGGAAGTCGAATCCCTTTGCCTGCTCAGCGAGCCGGTCGAGTCTTCCCCGCAGCTTGTGCGTCTCCCGGCCCAGACCCACCTCGGCGGACCTCCTGCGCTTGGCCTTGAAACGGCCGCGCGCGTCGGAGTCCTGGGCGCTCTTCATCTGCTTCGAGGTCCGCATCCGGGCTTCGGCGACGGCCCGCTTCTGCCGAGTGTCGGCGAGACGTCGCTTCAGCTTCTTCTTCTCCGACTGGAGCTTGCGGTAGGAATCGATCTGCTCCCGCTCCTCCCGCTCCCAGTCGACGCGCGCCGCAGCATAGGAGCCCCGCCAGCAGCGGATTCCTCCCTGATCGAAGCGGATCGTCCTCGTCGTCAGCGCGTCGAGAAGGGTCCGATCGTGCGAAACCACCACGCCGATGCCCCCGAAGCCGCGCAGTGCCGCGATCAGGCGACTCCTTGCATCGGCATCCAGGTGATTGGTCGGCTCGTCCAGGAGCAGAAGATCCGGATCGCTGGAGAGCGCCGCCCCCACCTGCCAACGCTTGCGCTCGCCCGGCGAGAGCCCGGCCCAGCGCTCCAGCTCGTGAACCTCGAGCCCGAGCTGCCCGCGAATCCGCTGCGCTTCGCCCTCGCTCGCCTCCCCGAACAGCACCGCCTCCGGCGTGCATCGTTCCACCGTCTGGGGACAGAGCTGTCTTCGCAGACCGGGGGGGTGGAAGCGAACCGACCCGGTGTCGGGCTCGCGATCGCCGGACAGCAGCTCGAGCAGTGTGGTCTTGCCCGCTCCGTTGGGCCCGACGACGCCGGTCCAGCCGGAATCGATCTGGAGCTCCAGATCGACGATCAGGGGAACGGAATCGGAGTGGGAGAAGGAGACTCTGGAGAGGAGGATCGACGCCACCATGGCTGGCTCCCCCGTGACCTCGGAGACAGGGCGCCGAGGTTTCGGGCAGGGTTTGCTTGCGACCCGGCTCGCGCGCGCGAGGCCCGGATCTCTGCGCTCCAGCTAGCCGTCCTGGTGCATTCCTTCCTCTCCTCTTCGATCTGCCCAGACGATGATAGCCGGAGATCTGGCCCCAGTCGCCTCGCCGCCTTCGGGACCTCCGCCTACTCCGAGGAAGTCGGAGTCGAAACCAAGTCCAGGTTCGAAGCGTGGAAGGCGCCGCTCACCCCCTCCACCTCGCGAGTCTGGCCACCGGCATTCAGAAATGCCCGCATCCGCTCTCTCGCCGCCGGAGTGGCCGCGGCTTCGTCGAAGAGGCGCGCCTCCTCGGTGAGGCCCGTCGCCACCGGCGGCTCCGCTGCCAGCGCAGCCGCCTTCGCCCGGGCGATCGCCTCGGCCGGGAACGAGGCGATGCGATGGGCGAGGTTCTCCACGAACGGTCTGAGCTCTTCGGGAGGGAGGGCCCGGTTCACGTAGCCATAGCGCTCGGCCTGCTCGGCAGAGAAGTCCTCGCAGCCGAGAATCACCTCGAGCGCGCGGCTCCTTCCCATCAGGCGCGGCAGGCGCTGCGTACCGCTGCCGCCCGGAATGATCCCCACCGCCACCTCTGGCTGGGCGAGCACCGCGTTGCCCAGCGCCGCGAAGCGCATGTCCATGGAGAGGACGAACTCGCTACCACCCCCCCGGCAGATCCCTTCGATCAGGGCGATCGTCGCCTTGGGCATGGTGCGGAAGCGATCCACCATCTGCTGAAAAAAGCTGGGCTCCTTGGGGGCCTCCCGCGCTTCCTCGGATCCCGCGAGGATCAGCTCCACGTCGGCGTGGGCGATGAAGAAGTCCGGGTCCGCACTGTCGACGACCACCGCGCGGACATCGGAATCGGCTTCGAGCTCGCGGCCGACGCGGTCGACCTCCAGGATCAGCGCCATGTCGAAGAGATTGATCGGCGGATGCTCGATCGTCACGAAGGCCACGCCCTGGCTCGATCGGACCTTCAGACACTGGTAACCGGAGTAGGACATCGGCTTCCTCCACTCGCGACCGGGATTCCGCTCGGACCCTCGGAACGCCGCGATCGGTCGGCTCTCTCGCGGCGGTCGGTTTCGACTCTATATGCGGCCCCGTGAGATGTCCATCTCCTCCGGTGTTCGACGTGATGGTCTCAGCGTGGGGCCAAGATCGACGAATCCGATGGAGGCTGGTGGAGACCAGGACACGAGAGCCCTTTGCAGCCCGCCTTCACTTCATTCCCAGCGCGCTACGGCGACCGCAGGCAGCGGCGGTGGATCTCCTCCGTCGCTACTTCGAGGGCGCTCCGGGGTGGGTTCTCCTGACCACGACGGGCCGCAAGACCGGTCTTCCCCGGGAAGTCCTGCTCCCCTGCGAGCGTTCCTCCGACGCGGTGATCGTGATCTCCACCTACGGATGGCGGTCGCACTGGATCCGGAACCTGTGGCAGGATCCCCGAGTTCGAATCACCGCGGGCGGATGGGTCCTCAGCGGGCGCGCCGAGGTGATCGAGGACCTGGAGAAGAAGCACGCCATCGTCAGCGCGGATCCCTTCTTCCCCCCTGCACCATTCTCCGTGGTACACGCGGTGCTGCGAACCCTTCTCCGGCCACTGCTGGTCCGCTTCCTTCGGCGCTGGGTGAGTCCACGGCCGATCGTCGTGATCCGTCCCGAGGCGCTCGTCTCTCTCGAGAGCCCTCCTCAGGATTCCAGATGAGCCGCGACTGACGGCAGTACCGCGCGACTCCACGAGTCAGTCGGTCTCGCCCTCCAGGCCGATGGCGGCTGCGACCGCCCGCATGCCCGCGATCGTCTCGCTGATGAGCTCCTCGAGCGGCACTCCCAGACGCTCGGCGCCCTTCTCGATCAGGGAGCGGTCGACACCCGCCGCGAAGCGGGCATCCTTCCACTTCTTCTTCACCGACTTCGCCTTCAAGTCCAGAACACTGCGGCTGGGCCGCACCAGAGCCGTGGCCGTCACCAGGCCCGTCAGCTCATCCACGGCGTAGAGGCACTGCTCCATCTCGCTCTCGGGCTCGACCTCGGTGCAGATACCCCAGCCGTGGCTGAGCACGGCGTGGATGATCTCCTCGGGCCAGCCCCTCTCGCGCAGGATGGTCTCGGCCTTCCGACAGTGCTCTTCCGGGTACTTCTCGTAGTCGAGATCGTGGAGGATCCCGACCATCCCCCAGAGCTCCTCGTCAGCGCCGCGCTTGCGGGCCAGGTGGCGCATGACGCCCTCCACGGCGAGGGCGTGCGTGCGGAGCGACGCGCTCTGATTGAACTCGCAGAGCAACGACCAGGCTTCTTCGCGTGTGGGGATCATGTCGTGTAACTCCCTGTCACTTCAAATGTTTTCTTCTACTCAAGCCAGCGCATCCGATGCCTTCTCCTCCGGCTGGTGCCGTCTGGTGCCGTTTCGAGCCGTCAGGACATCCGCGAAGCCGGTCAGCTCAGTCGGGAGGAAATGCGCGTAGGTGGAGTGCAGCACGGTAGGAGATTGCCACCCGCCCTGCCGCTGGACCCAGAGGAGGTTCGTA